>SDBT01000640.1_pt1 | contig 56037 bp, 39 predicted proteins | sample 2277101 | NCBI WGS metagenome assembly SDBT01 (sample SAMN10404973, study PRJNA504765) | marine sediment metagenome | isolation source: marine sediment core GS10_PC15, 103 cmbsf | place: Arctic Ocean: Southern Knipovich Ridge | collected 2010 | reverse complement strand
TCCAGAAGTGGATATCGGTCACCGGTCCTGTCTCCGTACACAACCAATCGTCTGCCAGACGTGACCCGGCAAACTCGACATCCCAGCCGCCCTGTTTGGGCGTTTGCGGATAGTGCATTTTGTGGTCGTCTCCCGGCCACCAGTCGGCCAAGGCGGGCGTGGCCGTCCAGGTAATCACCAGGCCAAAAGCTCCCGCCGCAATGGCGACCAGGAGTACTTTCGATAGAACTGTTCTCATCACGTTTTCTCCTTCCGCGTTTAGTGGTTAATGACGATTATCCAAGACGTGTTGACGAGGGCGGCGCCATCGACCTTCCGTTGGTCATCAAACGGCTTCGAATGGGCCGGAGAGATAGAGCCGCACGCATCAGATCGCCACGTCCGCCAATGGCGGACTCGCGATGACGGCGATTTCTGAGACAGCCTCCAGTTACAGATGTTCTCAATATGGATATTCCCACGTAGGGCTCCGGTCGATTGATATACATTTTAGTTCACAACCGCAAAGCAGACTCCGATATCAGTCCGATGTGATTTTCCCCACCACTAAGTTATAATGTACCACGAGCAGATAACTTTGTCAAGTCCTTTTTCAAGCGCATCCTGCCAATCCTTATGATACTAATCGCCAACATAATTTACTTGCCAACTCTATTGATAGGCCGTTGATTTGTCTCACATGAATACAGTGCATAAATCCTTAGGCATCGACATCGGCTCGGTTTCGGTTAAGCTGGTCCTTATGGACGAGGGCAAAATTACCAAAGAAGTTTACCGCCGCTTTCACGGGGGGCCTTTCGAGACACTTTATGAGCTTCTTAACGATCAATTCGACGAACTCAAGGGACAGTCGTTTCCTCTGGGTATGACCGGTATTGGCGGAAGGACGGCCCAGTCGATCTTAGGCGGCAAGTTCTCTGGTGAAATCGCCAGCCTTGCCCGCGGAAATTATCACACCGCGCCGCAAGTACGGACCGTGATAGAGATGGGCGGCGAGGACTCCAAGCTTCTCATATTGGATGGCAAGCAAAAAACAATCATCGACTTTGCCATGAACGCCCAGTGTGCGGCGGGCACCGGTTCGTTTCTCGATCAGCAGGCCGGTCGGCTGAAGATTTCGATTGAAGACGAATTCGGTCAACTGGCGCTGAAGTCAAAAAACCCGCCGCGTATCGCCGGGCGCTGTTCGGTGTTCGCCAAGTCCGACATGATTCACCTGCAGCAGATAGCCACCCCCGACTATGACATCGTGGCCGGTCTCTGCTTTGCGGTGGCGCGTAATTTCAAAAGCTCCATCGCCCGCGGCAAGAAGTTTGAAAGGCCGGTTGCTTTTGAAGGGGGCGTGGCCGCCAATCCCGGCATGATACGCGCCTTCACGGAACTGCTGGAGCTGGAAGAAGGCGAGCTGATTATCCCCGAGCACTTTAATGTCATGTGTGCTCTCGGGGTGGCCCTACTGGCAGGGGAAGAAAACACGGTAGTACAGAATTTTGATCCGGAAAAGATCACGGCCTACTTGAAGTTTCGCACGGTAGCCGAGTCGGGGCGTGATGCCCTCTCATTTGATTTCCCCGACACGAAGTATTACGATATCACGCTGGCAGAGCGTCCAAGAAACATCGATAATCTCGAGGTTTTTCTGGGAATTGACGTCGGTTCCCTCTCAACCAATGTGGTCCTGATAGATAAAGACCACCACGTGGTTGCCCGGCGGTATCTGATGACCGAGGGGCGGCCTATCGAAGCCGTCAGGCGGGGGCTTAAGGAGATAGGGGACGAGGTGGGTATTAGAGTCATTGTGAAAGCGACCGGCACCACCGGTTCAGGCAGGTACCTTACCGGCGATTTTGTGGGAGCCGACGTCGTCCGCAACGAGATTACCGCGCAGGCCACGGCCGCCATTGATATCGACCCAAGTGTTGACACTATCTTCGAAATCGGCGGGCAGGATTCCAAATATATTTCAATCGACAAGCAGGCGGTGGTCGACTTTGAGATGAACAAGGCCTGTGCCGCCGGGACCGGTTCGTTTTTGCAAGAGCAGGCAGAGAAGCTGAACATCAGGATTGAAACGGAGTTTGGAGAGAAAGCTCTCTGCGCCAAGTGTCCGGTCGGGTGCGGTGAGCGGTGCACGGTCTTTATGGAATCAGACCTTGTGGCGCACCAGCGCACCGGCGCCGGCAAAGACGACCTTTTGGCCGGGCTGGCATATTCAATCGCCAGCAACTATCTCACCAAAGTCGTCGGTGACCGCAGGATTGGCGAGCATATCTTCTTTCAGGGGGGAGTGGCATGGAACAAGGCCGTCGTGGCGGCTTTTGAAAAATTGGTCGGCAAAAAGGTAACGGTGCCGCCCCACCACGATGTGACCGGCGCTATCGGGGCCGCTATCCTGGCCCAAGAAAAGGTGGCCGAGCCTGACTTCAGGTCATCGTTCAAGGGGTTTGATCTTTACCAGCGGCGCTACCATATTGAAATCTTTACCTGTGAAGACTGCGCCAACCAGTGTGAGATCCACAAGGTGGATATTGAGGGTGAAGAACCGTTGTACTATGGTTCCCGCTGCGAGAAATACGATGTCAAGCAACGCTCAGAGCGGGTCTTACCCCCTGACTTTGTCAAGCTCAGGCAGAAACTACTCTTTAAGAGATACCTGAAATTCAAGAAGCCCAAAAAGATTCGGGGAAGAGTCGGCATTCCGCTGGCGCTGCACTTTTTTGACTATTATCCGTTCTGGCGCGCCTTTTTTGAAGCTCTCGATTTCCGGGTGGTCAACTCGGACATTTCTAACCAGAAAATCGTCGAAGAAGCCCTGGAGCTGTTTATCGCCGAGACCTGTTTCCCTATCAAGCTGACGTACGGACATATCGCCAACCTTCTGCGCAAGAAAGTCGACATGATATTCTTCCCGGCCCTGATAAAAGTGTCCGAGGGATCGGGAGAATCGGATGATGGCGCTTACATATGCCCCTACGTCCAAAGCATTGGCTCGTCGATACGGACTAACTTTGACTTTGAGAGTGCCGGCATCAAGTTTATCAATCCGCCTATATCACTGAGCTCTGACATAAGCGATTTGAAACACAAATTCAAACAACTGGCCGGTGATTTCAAACTGTCCGATCGAGAATTGAAGCGAGCGATTGATGCCGGCCTTAAAGCTTACCAGGCGTACAAGCGCAGCCTGAGAGAGGAAGGGGAAAAGATTCTCAACAGCCTTGCCCCTGATGAAAAAGCGCTGGTGATTGTCAGCCGACCATACAACGGCTATGACCGCCGGGTCTCTCTTGAGCTTCCGGACAAAATCCGCAAGTTGGGGTTTAAGGCTATTCCGCTTGACTTCCTGCCGCTGGGAAACGGCGAGGCCGATTTCCCCTACATGTACTGGCGCTACGGTCGGACAATTCTCACGGCTGGAGATTATATCCGCCGGCACCCCAACCTGTTTGCGGTGTATATCACTTCTTTTGGATGCGGGCCCGATTCCTTCATTACCCACTTTTTCCACAAGCGGATGTCCGGCAAACCCTACCTTCAGCTTGAGCTTGACGAGCACTCCGCCAACGCCGGCTTGATAACGCGGTGTGAGGCATTTATCGACTCGCTCCGCTTTTACCGATTCAGTATGCCGGTCAGCAGCTTCAGCATCAGATGCGATGATTTCAAGCCGTTCGAGAGGACCGTCTACATTCCCAATATGTGCGACCATGCCCACGTGCTGCGGGCGGCCTTTGAGCGCTTCGGTCTGACGGCGGAGGTTCTCGATGAACCGGACGAACTCACTCTGGACTTCGGCAAGAAGTTCACCTCCGGAAAAGAATGTTATCCCTGCGTAATTACCACCGGGGACATGATCAAAAAGATCCACTCCGCCGGGTTTGACCCATCCCGGGCGGTTTTCTTCATGCCCGGCGCCGACGGTCCCTGCCGCTTTGGACTGTACAGCCAGTACCACCGACTGTTACTGGACGACCTCGGCCACGGCGACATACCGATCTTCTCCCCCAACTCGAAAGACGGCTATGCCGGGTTTGGGCTTGACGGCACTGCTTTCAGAAAGGTCACCTGGCAAGGGATGGTGTTCCTTGATTGTCTGACCAAACTGTTGCATAGAGTCAGACCGTACGAGGTGAACGGTGGAGAGACGGAGAAGCTTTACCTGCACTACATCCAGAGATTGAGCCACACCATTGTGCGGGACGATCCGTTCGAGTTGCTGGCCGCCGAAGCAGCGGCAGCCTTCACAAGGATCGGCAGACGCAATGAGAGTCGGCCGGTGGTGGGGGTGGTGGGAGAGATCTTTCTGCGCAACAACCGGTTCTCCAACAATTACCTTATCGAAAAGCTTGAAAAGCTCGGTCTGGAAGTCTGGCTGGCCACTTTCTGCGAGTGGCCAATGTACACCTCGCTGGATTTCCGCCGGGACGCTTTCCGAGACCGCGACCTTAAGGGGTTCGTCCAGAGCTCCGTACAGGTGCTCATGCAGAAAAGGTATGAGCACAGAATTGCCAAAAGCTTCAAGCGTCATATTGACCTCGTGGAGGATTACCCGATTGGGAAGATGATGAAGCTGGCCACAAATTACCTGCCGATCGATTTCAAGGGGGAAGCCATACTGTCAGTGGGCAAGGCGATCGAAATGACCCAGGAAGGAGCCTCGGGCATTGTCAATGCCATGCCGTTTAACTGCATGCCCGGGACCGTGGTAAGTTCCCTGTCTAAGCGGATTTCCGAAGACCTGGAAGGAGTTCCATGGCTCAATATCAGTTACGAGGGGCTGCGTGATTCCGGTGAGGATACCCGTCTGGAGGCTTTTGCCGATCAGGTTCGGGTTTTTGCCAGAAGTTCACCTGAGCACGTGCAGCTTCGACACCGACAGTAACGTGTAGACCGAAAAGGGAAACCGACTGCTAACTGATCACAAAGGGTTGAAAAATCTTATCTTATGTTTATCTTGGTTTGTATATAGGATTGGAATTATCGTACGACCGGGCGTGTCGCAGGCAAAACGGCGACAGCAACGCCAAGAGCGGCCTTCGCGGAACCCGGAGAGCAGATAGTTGTTATATGAAAATAAAACTAATGGACAAAGGTTGGAGAATAAAATGAGCAAGCCATTCGCTGTTACTGACGATACGTTTGAAGCGGAAGTGATTCAATCTGAGAAGCTGGTTATTGTTGATTTCTGGGCCACCTGGTGTGGCCCGTGCAAAATGGTTGAGCCCGCACTGGAGGAAATCGCCAGCGAATATGCCGACAAGGTGAAAGTCGCCAGGCTGGATGTGGATGCCAACAACGGGACAGCCGGCCGGTACGGCATTATGTCTATACCGTCGCTTCTATTCTTCAAAAATGGTGAGGAGGTTGACCGGGTTATCGGCGCCGTGCCGAAATCGCAGTTGACGGCCCGTCTGAACAAAGTCCTCGCTTGATGCCCACCACAGAGACTTGCTAAGCCGGTTCGAGGTCATCGAACCGGTTTAATGCTTGTGCCTCTTTCCCACGAAGCGGCATGATATACCGCCAGATACGCAGGCACAAATCCCTCTTATAAGGTTTTGCACTTACTAAGGTATGATATTATTTCTATTTGTAATAAAACAAACAGTCACCGCGCCATGCCGTGGTCGGTGTATGTCCACGTGCGCTGACTCCATCTGAGACGCGGAGTCCACCTGAATCGTCCACCGTGCACGAGTTCCCACAGCGAACTGCGGGGCGTCTGTCGGCTTCTTGAGCGAGGCTTTGTCCCCTTGCTTTTGGTCGCCTTCTGCGCCATATTAGCCGATTAAGACCTGCCAACCAGAGAAAGGAAAGCTATGGCCACCATTACCGAAGCCAAGATGAAACCAAAAGCAATCCCCACCCGGGATGAAATTGAAGACAGATACAAATGGAATCTGGTGGATATCTACAAATCCGAGCAGGACTGGGAAGCGGATTTCAAGAAGGTTCAGGCCCTCATTGAAAAGGCCAAAGAGTTCGCCGGGAAACTGGCCACCTCCGCCGAGCTTTTGTACGACTGCCTCGAGACCAGAAGTGACCTGCTTGAGACCGCCGCCAAGCTCTACCAGTACGCCCGCCTCAATCAGGACCTTGACAACCGTGTCTCCAAATTTCAGGCGATGACCGACCGGACGGCGATGCTCTCCTCACAGGTGGGGGCGGCTTTCGCTTTCGTAGAACCGGAGCTTTTGAACATAAAAGAAGCCACCCTTCTGCAAATGGCCGAGCAGTTCCCAAAGACCGACGTGTATGACTTCTATATCAAGGAACTGATCCGCTCCCGAGCACATATCCGTTCGCAAGAAGTCGAAGAACTGCTGGCTCAGTCAGCAATGATAGCCCGCGGGCCGGACAGCATTTTCACCATGCTCGACGACGCCGATCTGAAATATCCTGCCATCAAAGACGAAAAGGGCAACGAAGTTACCCTCACGAAACAGCGTTATGCAAAGTTCCTTGAGTCATCCGATCGCCGCGTCCGCCGCGACGCGCATGGCGCCTTTTATTCGGCTTACAAAGATCACGTCAACACCATGGGAGCTACCTTGTCGACGGCTATCAACAGCGACGTTTTCTACTCGCGGGCCCGGCACTTTGAGGGCTGCCTGCACAGCGCCCTGTACAAGGATAATATCCCCGTTTCCGTTTACCGCTCCCTGCTTGACACCACCGAGGCCAATCTTGAAAGCCTCCATAAGTACACCGCACTGCGTAAGCGCATCCTCAAGCTTGATGAGATTCAAGCCTACGACATGGTCTGCCCGCTTTTTCCGGAAAGAGACTACGAGGTGAAATATGGCGAAGCGATAGAAACCATCCTTAAGGCCATAAATCTGCTGGGCGACAAATACGGCCAGGTTCTGCGCAACGGGTTTGAATCTCGATGGGTCGACGTGTTTGAGACCCAGGGCAAAGGGGGCGGGGCTTACAACTGGGGAAGCTACTCGGTCCATCCCTTTGTGCTGATGAACTACAACGACACCGTCGATAACATGTTCACGCTGGCGCACGAGATGGGTCACGCGCTGCACAGTTTTATGTCCAACTCGACTCAGCCCTACCCCAAGGCGCAGTATTCCATTTTCCTGGCCGAGGTGGCCTCAACCCTCAACGAGGGACTGCTTATCCACTATCTATTGCAGAAAACGACGGACAAACAAGACAGGTTGTATCTGCTTAATCGGTATCTCGATATGACCATGGGGACGTTTTTCAACCAGGTGATGTACGCCCGCTTTGAACTGGCTATCCACGAGGAAATTGAAAAAGGCGGCGCCCTCTCGCCGGATATGCTGACCAAGCTCTGGGGCGACTTGAGCAGTAAGTTCTACGGGCCAAAGCTGCAAAAAGACGAATACTCTCCGCTCAAATGGAGCCGCATCCCGCATTTTTACATGACCTTCTATGTCTACCAGTACGCCACCTCGTACGCCGCCTCGCAGGCGATTTTGAGCCGGTTGTTGGCAGGGGAGGAGGGTCTTGTCGAGCGCTATCTCAAGATGCTCTCGGCCGGTGGCAGCGACTACCCGATCGAGCTTTTGAAAATCTGCGATATCGACATGTCCACCCCCGATCCGATCCATGCCACCCTCAAGATGTTCGCCGAGCAAGTGGAGGAGATGGAGAGTCTGGCGTAATAAGAGATTGATAGGTGCCGTCAAGTCACTCGGTCCAACGATCACCCAGCCGGGAGCCCTCACCGCTTGGGGTGGGATGACAACCCGCGATCTTGGACGGACCAGCAAAACTTACCCCAAGGGGTGGGCCACCCACTGGGAACTATCCCGCCTCAGAGCTATTACAGGTAGAAAGTCGCAACTGTGCCCCGGCGCTGATTGTTCTTGCGCCTGGGCAACATACAGCCTATCTTGTGCGTAGTTAAAAGAAGACTCGCTTTCGCTGCTAATGAAGATGATTTCGCAACTATGGTCACACTTTCGAGAATCGTCCGACCCCTTTCGTTGACGTTTATCCTGACGCTGTCTGTAGCCGGTTGGGTGTTTGCTCAACGGGCGGCGGTTTCAAAAGAAAGCCATTCCTCCGCGGCGGCGGCTGCCGCCCCCTATTGCCTTGGCATACATGATGTTGGCCGGTTGGTCTTCGGTATTACCAATTTTGGTCGCGTGGGTCTTGGCAAAGAAAAAAGCCCCAACTATGACTGTTTTACCGGCGTCAGGGCGCCGCTGGGTGAGTATCCGAAGGGGTCCAAGACAACGTATCTTTATAAAGGAGCCCTCTGGATAGGAGCCGTGGTGGGCGAAGATACCCTGGTCTCGACCGGCAATGATCTCAACAACGAAAGCCGGGAGATGCACCCCGTCACGGGAATGATTCACCGATCCACACTGGAGCGGGATTCGCCGGAATCAAGGGACGCAATTTCGGAACAGGATTACGTTGCGGTCTATGTCGACACCTTCACCCGCGGCGTTCCCAATCGTTCGTTTGACCCCCTTGACAACCGTCCGCACAGGCCGCTGTACATAGAGGTAACCCAGCGATCTTTTGCCTGGTCGTACAGCCACGCCGATGATTTCATCCTGATAGAATATAATATCCGCAACATCGGTCAGCAGGTTCTCAAGGATGTCTATGTCGGTGTGTACTGGGATGCCGATGTCCACCGCAGCCAACGCAATACGCATATCCAAACATATCCCAATATCGGTAAGGGCATCACCGAAGGAAAAGACGATCTGTCCGGCTTTTTGTTTGCGATGCCGTCACAATGGGAAACCTGCGACTTTCTTGACACTGTCGCCATTGCCTGGACAGCCGACAACGACGGCGATCCGCTTCCCTCAGGAGAATTTGAGGTCCCCAACGTCGTCGGGATTCGTTTCCTTAGCTCCGTTCTTTTCAAGCGGAAAGTGTCATTTAATTGGTGGACTTATAATTATAATCCGATCTATGATTTCGGGCCGCAACAAAAAAACAATTACCGCTTCATGGGCAACGGGCTGGGTACGCCGTATGGCGACAAACGCAAGTACACCATGCTGAGCAACGGTGAGGTCGACTACGACCAGGCGTACACCAAGACAATCGGACAGTTTGATCCGACCTGGGTGTACCCAAATCAACAAATTTCACGCCGTGCCTCCTCGGGCATTGATGTCCAGTGCTTGCTGTCAATCGGGCCGTACGAGATGGGACCCGGCGCGTCGGTGACTATCCCGGTCGCCTTCGTGGCAGGGGAAGGGTTTCATACCAATCCCGGCAATCATTACGTCAACCTGCGAAGGCACTACTGGCCGGATGACTATTACCAAAACGTAGATTTCTCCAGTTTAGTGACCAATGCCATCATAGCCGACTGGGTGTATGACATTCCCGGCGTCGATACCGACGGTGACGAGTACAAGGGCAAATTTCGCGTATGCGTGCTGGACTCAAACTTCATTGACGACCAGTGGGTAGCGGCTGACGCCGAGACGACCTATTACCAGGGCGATGGTGTTCCCGACTGGAAAGCCGCGGAACCGCCGCCGACGCCGGAGTTCTGGCTCTATCCCACCCTCGGTGGGCTGCGAGTTCGTTTTAACGGCATGCGCTCCGAAACCGCCAGGGATGTCTTCTCCGGCAAGCTCGACTTTGAAGGTTACCGCATTTATATCGCTCGCGATGATCGTGAGAGCAGTTATTCGTTTGTGGCTCAGTACGACCGGGAAAACTATGACAAGTATGTGTACACGACAAGGAGAGGTGTCTATCCCAGTTTTCGACGGTTCGACGATCCTTTCACGCTGGAGGAACTTCGCTGCCTGTATGGCCGGGACCCGGATCCCTGTGCCGACAGCGCTTTCGATCCTTTTGGGTACACGCTTGATTATCCATACGTCCATCCCCTGTTTCCCGATTCCATCTTCTATTTTGACGCCCACGACTATAATCGGTCCGAGTATGGCGTCGACACACCGATCAGGAAGATCTATCCCGACGAACCGCGGCCAACCTCCCTGGACAATGCTGATCCGGAGCAGTTGACCGAAGACGGCTACCTCAAGTACTACGAGTACGAATTTCTTATCGAAAACCTGCTGCCCAATGTTCCCTACTACATTGCCCTTACCGCCTATGACTTCGGTTCGCCGGAAACGGGGTTAGCGCCCCTGGAATCATCCAAGACCCTAACGGCTAAGTCTGCCTACCCCAACAATCAGATGGATCAGGCGGCTGATGAGGTCAGCAACGTCTACGTGTTCCCCAATCCATACCGTAACGATGCCGGATATCGCGTATTGGGGCTTGAAGGGCGCGGCCAGGAAGATCGCTCCCGAGACCGAGTGCGCAGAGTCACGTTCGCTAATCTTCCCGCGAAGTGCACGATCAAGATATTTTCTCTCGATGGCGACCTTATTCGCGAGATCAGACATGACTTCGATCGATCCGATCCGAATTCATCCTACCACGAGTGGGACCTTGTTACCCGGAATATCCAGTTGGTGGTTTCAGGCCTGTATTACTGGGTGGTGGAGGACGACAACGGGCGGACGCAGATCGGCAAGCTGGTGATACTTCTGTAAGGACCTGATGATACCGCCCCCGCCTCGCCAAAGAGAGATGGGAACTACGGCTCTGACGGGATTCGTCTATCGCGAAGTACATTACCCTCTAAGACCATACCCACCGTTTGAGGAACGGAGAGGAGTATAAAAACATATGCTCATGACCTGGATGGGATTTTTGATCTCGTTGGGCGGCATCCTGATAATATCAAAAAGGAATCTGCCTCTGGCTCTAATCAGCGGAGCCGTCATTCTCGGCCTCTTTACCCTGCCCTTAGAAGTAGTCCTTGACAGATTCATTTATACCGTCACTGACTCCTCAATTATCTTACTGGCCCTGGCGATGGGAGTCATCCCGCTAATCGGCGGGACAATGAAAGAGAGCGGCCAGATCGACAGTTTAGTCAACAATCTCAGGATCAACAAAAGGTCCCTGATGGCCTTCTCACCTGCTCTGATGGGCCTGTTACCGATGCCGGGGGGTGCTCTCCTGTCCGCCCCTATTCTGGAAAAAGGCGGCGAAGGGGTTGCTGATGATCTCAAGGCGGCAATAAATAACTGGTTTCGTCACTTGTTCATAATGCTGTATCCATTAAGCCCGGCCTTAATCGTCTCGGCTGAGATATCCGGTCTTGATGTCTATGAGGCCGTTATCTATCTATTGCCTGGCTTCCTGCTTGCCTTGATCTTGGGCTACATCTTCTTCTTGAGGCGGGTCCACGGCCGTTTATCCTACCCGGATAGTTTCTCCTGGTCAGGTCTGGGTATCCCTTTAATTGTTATCCTGAGCGCCCCGGTCCTCGATTTCACCCTGAAGAGGATCTTTTCAATGGGGACCCTGGCTACCGTGATTGGGGTCACGACAGGTCTTTTCCTTTCTATTGGCTTGAGTCAAAAGAAGCTTGACCTGAAAAGGATCGCGGTCGGGATGAAGCCCTGGAATTTCTCGTTGATCATTATCGGCATGTTTCTCTATCTCCATATCTTCCAACAATCGGATGCCCGAAATCTGATAGCAACCCTTCCCCTGCCTCCGCTTACCCTGTCGATTACCGCCGGATTCTTGCTTGGATTTGTGACGGGCAGGGTTCAGTTGCCGGCCTCGATCATTCTGCCGGTCTATCTCGCAACCGCCGACCACATCACCCCTTTCGTTTTTGCCCTTATCTATACCAGCATCTTCTTTGGCTATGTGATCTCACCAGTCCATCCCTGTCTGGTGGTAACCTGTGAATATTTTCATGTTCCCATCAAACACCTGATCATGAAACTTGCCTTGCCGGCGCTGATAGTGTTCATCATCATTTTCCTGATTTCGGTGATTATCACGCATTAGTACTCGTTGCGGGGAAGGTATCAGGGCGGCAAGGGTCCTGATTCACTGGGGGCAGCTGACGTCCATATTTGTCCCGTTTGAGTTTTGTGGTGAAGGCAGAATCGCTGCGATTTTACACTTACTCTGCCCGAAAACCATTCTACCCTAGTTAAGGTCTGTATTGCTCAACGATCTTGCGCACGTCTTCAATTGAAAATCCATAAGTTTTTCTGAGCCTACCCAGTTTCATGTCAGGGGAAATATCCTCAGAAAGGCCAAGTTCCTTAAGAATAAATGTATACGGAACGCCCGTCTCGTTCTGAACTTCCATGAGGCTCATGCTTCCCATGATGGATTCATCATGAGCCTTCGTTTCATTAGTAAGCGGTTCCACGGACTTTTCGGCATCAAGCGAATCAAAAGCTTTTGTACTCTCTAATAGTTGGCTGCGGGTGGCTTCTTCAGTAGGGGTAAGGAAAGGCAAAAGAATCAACGCCAGGATGCCAAACATACCTGCTATCCCCAGGGCAGCGCGTCCACCGTGTGCGTCGGGTGGTCTTTTTCTTCCCCTCAACACACATACAATCCACCTCCAATGAAGGATTAGGTGAAAGAGCAGCACTACCAGTATGGCAATTGCAATCCAGAAATGAACCTGGCCCCATTGATCACGGGTCATCCCCCACAGGGTGGTAATCAATTTCTCCCCGGATGCACGACCTGTGCCTTCACTAATGATGCGGCCACTACCATGAGGGAGGATGTATTTAAGGATCAGACCCGTTCCGAGTAAAAGCACAAAACCGACATACGAAAGCAGATCGATTATGAAATTCTTCTTTAAGTTCGTCATATTTTATTTCCTTACAACCATTGAGTCATCTTCACATCATACCTTAGCAAATGTTCGCTGTCTGTAACCAAATCACGGTTCACATCAATCAATGAATAGGACAACCGGATAATTGAAAAGGATTAATCAGGTCGCTGTAGGTCGTCGAATGTGTTTGGACAGGAAGGTGTCAGGACGGCAAGAGTCTTGATCCACTTTGGTTCACAATGCTCAATTCCCATCCCAACCCACAATGCGAGCCATCATCCACCAGAAGGCTTTGCCTTTCTGGTAACAGTTGAAACACTGCGAGTGTGAACATCCGCAGTATAGACATGGGTGCGAGGAACACCAGGTGTAGCACCATTCGCAGGCGTCGCTGGCATCGGGGTAATAGGCGCCATCGGGATCGTAGCTCTCAATGTCAGCAAAGTCGAAAAGAATCTTGTTGTTGGCGGTGCAGTACGCCCGTATCTGATTGTTGCGAACATAAAGATTACCATCAGGGCCGCTACCGTCCAGATGACCGGTCATGTAGATGAAAGTAACGTCAGGATAATCCTGCTCAAGCCGGTTGACCGCGTTAAGGTAAGTGTTGATTCCTTCCTCGGTGTTGTCCGAACAACCACCGCACCACGACCACATCACCAGGTTGATGTCGTTGCCTTGCTGATCGAGCCGCTGCCTTGTCAATGGCACCCACGAGGTGTCTCCGTTATGACCAAGATCATCCCCGTATTCGTGGAGCTGTAGCGTACCAGTGCCGTTATTGTAGTCGTATAAGCTGCTGCTGTCTCGCAGAATCGACATGCCGGAGACGATCTGGCTTCCGTGAGAGGTATGTACGTAGAATATCCGGTAATCGGATTTGGCTTGTTCGATATACGAGGTTGGTATCAAATCGAAGTCCGCCGAGGCTTGATGATCGGCTATCACTGCCCCAATAGTGTCGTTGGTAGTTTGATTATTGTCATCGTTGGTTGCTTTATCATCATCGCTGCATTGAACAACTATCAATGAGAAGAGAATCATTATCACGAGCATGGACCCGCCATAAAGCCTTTTACTCATAGCTGAAATCCCTTCCAAAGGAGTTAGTGTTTGCTTTTTCCGTAGGTATCGGCAACGGTGTTGATTGCTGAAGCAACAGGATGTCAGAACTACAAGAATCCTGATCTACTTTGGCTGATGACGTGTTGCCGCTTACATAAACCATTTCCCCATATGATGCACAGCATCGCCAAACTTTCGCATGAACTCCATCTCTTCCTCGCCAAGTGGACCCTGGCGGAGCGCCTTCAGATTCTCGTCAAGCTGCTTTGCGTTAGTAGGAGCTGTCAAGCAGACATGGACATTTGGATTCGAGAGGACAAAGCGGTAGCACATACCGGCGGTGGGAATACGCCCCTCTATTGGCCAGCCGCGCGGCCTTCTAAGCAGATAGCGCCAGCGGGTGGCGGTGTAACCCACCACGCCTGGATTGTATTGCTTCAGATAGGGGAATATATCCTGCTCGGCACCGCGGTGGGCCGCATTGTAGCGCATCATTATGACATCAAGAGCGCCCTCAGCCGCGAGTTTACCGGCGAACTTCCGATTATGGGTCGAGATACCAACACTGCGGACTTTGCCCTCTTCGCGGAAACGGCAAAGTTCTTCTCTAACATGGTCAGGGAAATGCTTTTCTTTCGTTACGCCGAGAAAGAGAAAAACGTCAATATAGTCGGTGCCCAATTGACGGAGCCTCTTTTCCAGAGTGTGGCGAAGACTCGGGCGGCCCCAGAGAAGGTTGTATGCTCCGAGAAGGTTGTACGCTCCGGCAGCAACAGTATAGTTTTCTCTATTGCTTTTCATAACCTCCCGCAACACACTTGTCATCTGCGTGTCAATGTTAAAGCAGAAGAAAAAGTTGAGCCCCTCATCCAGGGCTTTGTAGATGGCTCTTTTGCCCGGACGGTAGGTAGCCGATAGCCCAAGCCGGTGTACGGTAATACCGGTATTCCCAAGTATGGTGTGAGTAAAATCCTGATTCACCTATTATCCTCGATCGTCCCTTCGAAATTGTCGGCCCTTACATCCAGTTAACAGACTGATACAATTGTTGTTTTCGTGGGCGGCAGATGTCCACATCTGCCCCGTTCAAGTTGGTGCACGAGGACGTACACCAACCACAATGACATAATCGCACCTATGAATTCATATACTTAGCCAGGGCCTGGAAGTCACTGCCGGTCGGGTGCTGGAAGAGACGCAGGTCAAACAAAGGGACAACCGCCAGGATGTGGTCGAAAATGTCGGCCTGGATTGCTTCATAGTTGGCCCACACTTGGTCGTTGCTGAAAACATAAATCTGTATCGGCAAACCGTTCTCGCCGGGTGAAAGATGTCTGATAAGAAAAGTTAAACCCTGGTGGATCTTCGGATGATTATGAAGATAGGCGGCTATATAGGCGCGGAAAGTTCCGACATTGGTCAGGTTGCGGCCGTTGATCAATTCGGATGTATCAATACTGTGCTCTTTGTTGTACTGGGCGATCTCATTTCTCTTTGATTTGATGTGTTCAGATATTAGCTGAAACTTCTCAAAGCGGTCAAGCATCTCCGTGGTGCAGAATTTAATACTTGCCATATCGATATAGATGGCGCGTTTGATCCGGCGCCCGCCCGATTCGGCCATCCCGCGCCAATTCTTAAAGGAATCGGAGATCAACGAATACGCCGGGATGGTGGTTATCGTCTTGTCCCAGTTTTGCACCTTGACCGTGTGGAGACTGACATCGATAACGTCGCCGTCGGCGCCGTATTTAGGCATCTCAATCCAGTCGCCGATACGGACCCATGTCATTGCTGGAAAGCTGAACGCTGGCCACCAGGCCGAGGATAGAATCCTTGAACACCAAGAGCAAAACGGCGGTCATAGCCCCGAAACCGCTGAGCAGCAGCCACGGTTTCTGACCCATGATGAGTGAGATGGCGACTATTCCGACAAAAACTGACACGACTATTTTGGCAATCTGAACGTAACCCTTGATCGGCCTCTGTCTCGAGACTTCGAAAGTACGGTAGATGTCAACCACCGCCGAGAGAAAAGCATTAAACACAAACAGGCCGGCCAGGATCATGTAGACTATCGAAAAGCGCTGGAGGGGTTCTTGGATCGATGGAAACAGGTACGCGGAGAAGTAAATCACCAGCGCCGGGGCCAGGTGCGAAAGGCGCATGAAGACTTTGTGCTCCAATAGGGCGTCATCCCATTTGGTCCGGCTTTTTTTGACCAAGTACCGGACGCCGGCAAGCAGGAACCTTTTGGCAATGTAATTGGAGAGAAACGCCAAAATAATCACCCCCAGCGCCATTCCCAGCCAGCCGACATATCCGGCCAGCCCTTCTGCAACGCCTTGCTTGATAAACCAGTTTTTCAGAATTTCCGCCATAGTATCTTCCTTCTCTTAAGTCAAAGTTAGAACGAATCAGGAATAATATTACTTTCAAATTGTAATGAAACAAGTAATTACGGCGGCATTCCGTGTCCCTCGCCTCTCAAACAGAAGGAGAGATTGCCTTGTACGCATTTATTGAACTCGTGCCTCGGCAGAAAGTCCACCAGTTGAAAGAAAACGGTTCTGCCCGTATTCATCGGTTACCTCCTTCAATGGAAAATTGAAGGAAGTACGGCCGAAGCAATTGAAATCGAAAACGATCATTTTCAGCTAATAGCCTTTAGATTACGGCAACTCAGCCACACTCCAAAAAGTTTAACCGGACACGACCGAATCTATATATAAGACTTCCCCCCACAGCCGCTTCGTCCTTCTTGGTAGCGCCAGAGTAGTAGTTGACAATTTGGGACTATTGAGTATCTTATGACCAGTTGGAAATAATCCACCCGCAGCATGGATACCTTCCTGCTATGCGTGCTTGATAATAAAGGTCTTGCCAACCCTTAGGAGGATAAATGACAAAGCTCCTTATGACCCTGGCTCTGGTTCTATCGCTTACCTCGATGGCTTCGGCAGAGCGGATAACGGTAGAATACTCCTTCGACCGCCCACAGATTGAACAGGTCACAATCGCCGGTGAGGCGTATCACCGAATAACCATGCCTGAGGCACCGAACTCCGGACAGATCGGTCACCCGGCGCTCCCTGCCAGAGGGGCGCAGATACTGCTTCCGCCTGGGGCTAAAGTGGCCAGCATCGAGATTGTGAAGGGAGAGAAAGTCCTGCTGGGCAGCGACTATATTGTCGAACCGATCGGACGACCCGTAAAGCTGTCATCGGCTCCCGGAACCGCCGAGCCGCCCACCCCTGACCCCGTCGTCTACAATTCGGACGATCCCTTTCCGGAAGCGACGTTCAAGGAAATCGGGACACACGGCTTTCGCGGGTATCAAATCCTGACTTTGAGGCTTCAGCCGGTTGAGTATATCCCCGCTTCAGGGGAGCTTTATTACTATCCTCACCTGACGGTTAACGTTGAGACGGTTGATGCAAACAGGTCTGTCTCTCTATTCCGGGGCCTCGCGGAAGATGAGACGGAGGCTCGTGCCAGGGTTGACAATCCGGAGGTTGCAGACGCCTATGCAACAGCCACAAAGCGTGGCACGACGAACTTCGAGCTGCTGATTCTCACGACGACCTCGCTAGCTAGTGCTTTTCAACCCCTGAAGGATTACCATGACACTACCGGCATGACGACGGAGATCCGAACAACGGCCGATGTCGGCAGCAGCAGTCCCGATGACATCCGGGATTACATCAGAGACAGGTACCTGGCGGACGGTATCCGATACGTGTTGATTGGAGGTGATGATGACGTCATTCAGGCCAAGGATCTGTACGTGCGCGCCTATCCCGGCGGAGATATCGAATATAACATGCCGGCCGACATATATTTCGCCTGCCTTGACGGCACCTACAACTACGATGGCGACGCTTACTGGGGGGAACCATACGACGGCGAAGGTGGCTACGACGTTGACCTGGTAGCTGAAGTCTATGTAGGCCGCGCCGCGGTCGGCAACACTACTGAGGCCGCCCGGTTTGTGGACAAGACGATCACGTACTTGACTGCCGATGATCCGTACCTTGAGAAGGTCCTTTTGGTCGGCGAGTATCTTGGCTTTGGCGGCGTAGTTGAATATGCCGGCAATGCTCTCGACGAACTGGTTGGCGGTTCGTCTGCGCACGGTTATAATACCGTCGGTATTCCACCGGCATCGTATACCATTGATAAGCTGTATGATCGTGACTGGTCGGGCAATAACTGGCCGCCGTCGGAGTTGGTCACGCGTATCAACAACGGCCTTCATATTATCAGTCACTTCGGCCACGGAAGTCCGCCCCAGGCTATGAAACTTCATAGCAGCTCCGTTATGAACCTGCTGACTAACAGCGACCTCTGCTTTGTATATTCGCAGACCTGCCTGGCCGGTCATTTTGACGGTTTCGACTGCTGGGCTGAGCATATGAATATCAAGAGTGACTATGGTGCCTTTGCGCTGGTCATGAACGCCCGGTATGGCTGGGGGACGTACGAGACCACCGACGGCCCCTCGCAGCGGTTCAACCGGGAGTTCTGGGACGCCGTGTTCAACCCTGCCGAATCCAAAACATGGCTGGGTCGGGCCAACCAGCGCTCCAAGGAAAATAACCTGTACCGTATCGATGAAAGCTGCATGAGATGGTGCTATTATGAGTTGACGCTGTTCGGCGATCCAACTGTCACCCTCAAGGGCGCTGATACGTGTATTGACGGCGATGGCGATGAGGTATGCGACGTTGGCGACAACTGCCCGATGGTCTACAACCCGGATCAAGAGGATGCTGACGGCGATGGGATTGGTGACATTTGTGATGAATGCACCGATATCGACGGTGACGGCTTTGGCAACCCCGGTTACCCGGCCAACACCTGCCCCGAGGACAACTGCTCTGATATCCCCAACATGCGTCAGCACGATTATGACGGCGATGGGATTGGTGATGCCTGCGATGAATGTACCGACACCGATGGTGACGGTTTCGGCAACCCCGGCTTCTGGGCCAACACCTGCCCCGACGACAACTGCCCGAATACTGCCAATGAAGACCAGGCTAATGCTGACGGCGACTTCTTTGGTGATGTCTGCGATGAATGTACGGACACCGACGGTGACGGTTTCGGCGACCCCGGCTACCCGGCCAACACCTGCCAGGAGGACAACTGCCCCGATATCTCCAATCCGAATCAGGAGGACCCAGACACCGATGGACTTGGTGACTCCTGCGACAACTGCCCGTATAACTACAATCCCGATCAATCAGATGCCGACGGCGATGGAATCGGCGATGCCTGCTGCTGCGTTGATAGAGGCAACGTCAACGGCCAGGGCGGGGTCAACGTGGCTGACCTGACTTATCTGGTTGACTACTTGTTTAACAATGGCCCTGAGCCGCCGTGCCCGGGGGAGAGTGACACCAACGGCAGCGGTGCAATCAACGTGGCCGACCTGACCTACATGGTCGATTACCTGTTCTTTGAAGGTCCGGCGCCGGTGGTGTGCCCATAGGCTGGGCGGAATTGTGATGACATAGGTCGCTTTTAGGCCTTTCAAAAACACTGCGGGGCCTCTCAGTGCGAGGGGTCCCGTTTCTGTACTACTCCCCATCCGTCAAGCGGGGTCGCCAGACACAATTAAAAAGCCAGCTAAGTTACCTCGCGTGCACCGAACAGCGCGGTTCCGATGCGGATCATAGTCGCCCCCTCAGCAATCGCCAGCGGAAAATCGTCCGACATTCCCATCGACAGGGTGTCGAAGTCATCGCCCGTGATGTCTTTAGCCTCGTCAAACAGCCTGTGACAGAGCCGAAAGGAACTGCGGATAGTCTCTTCATCATCGGTAAACGGCCCGATCGTCATAAGACCGGTCAGCTTGATGTTGTCCAGGGCGTGGACTTTTCTGATCAGGTCGAGGCACTCGTTCGGGGCCACGCCGAACTTCTGGCTTTCGCCGGAGCTGTTGACCTCGATAAAGCATTCGATTGTTCGGTCGATAAGACCGGCCTGCCGTCTGATCTCCCAGGCCAGTTTGAACGAGTCGACCGACTGGATAACGTCAAAAAGCCCAACGGCCTTTTTTGCTTTATTGGTTTGAAGGTGGCCAACCATGTGGAAGCGTGCAATGGGGCCTAACTCCGTGATTTTCGGTTCGGCTTCCTGGATTTTACTTTCACCGATCTCGTGAATCCCGGCCGCCACGGCGGTTTTGATGACAGTGGCGGCGTGTGTTTTAGTAACAGCAACGATGATGATGTCATCGGCGTCGCGGTCATACTGGTCACAAGCCTGGGCAATCCGCCCGCGCAGCTCCATGAGGTTGCGGGATATGATGTCCTTCATTATATGGAAGTAATAAACGATGCGCAGGGGTGGTGAAGCAAGGGAAATGTGCGCCCGTTTAGGAGGCTGTTGAAAAACTCAAGACAAAAGCCCCAACGCTCACTTGCCCTGGTGAGGTGTCATTCCCGTGAAAACGGGAATCCATTTCTCTTGTCATTTCTGTCTAACCATCCGTACTATGTTTGTACGCTTATAGTCACTTCTTCTGGATTCCTGGTTTCGCAGGAATGACAGAGCCGACTATTGCCTGCGTCACGACTGGTCTTGACATGCATACAGTCTTGAGAACCGACTTTTGGGACAGCCTCTGGACATCTGCCGCCCACAAAAGGGGGGTTATTTGTGTCTATACCGTGGCCATGTGTCAAGGCTGGGTATGCCCATCACCCGATGATTTTCAACCTGCCATACTTGGCCATGATCTTTTTCAGCCCCAGGCCGGAGAACATAATTTCCAGCACCAACGAGTCGCCATACCCCTCAGTATTGATGATCTTCCCCCGCCCGAAAGTGGGATGCTGAACGATCCGTCCGGTTTGCAGGCCTTCGCCATCCTCAAAATCATAGTGCAATCCCCGCACGGAGGCATTGGCTAAGGCGGACGAGTGTGAAAAAAGAGAGGCCGGTCTGTTTGAGACCGTAGCCTGTTCAAAACTGCGATCGGTGCGCAGATCGATCCTCTCTATCAGATGTTCGGGAATCTCCTTTATGAAACGCGAGGGGGTCGACTTCACATAACCGAAGCGGTGGCGTGTCGTGGACGCGGAGAGGCACAGACTCTTGCCGGTGCGGGTGGCGCCTACGTAAAAGAGACGTCGCTCTTCCTCAAGCTCCAACGGCTCAGAGAATGACCTCTGCAACGGGAACAAACCCTCCTCCAGACCGACTATAAAGACGGTGTCATACTCCAGCCCTTTGGCCGAATGAATGGTCATCAGGGTGACTTTGTCATCAATCTCGTTATAGGTGTCCATGTCCGTAAACAGTGAGATTTCGGCGAGGTACTGCACCAGGGTTGCGTCTGCGTGGGAGCGCGCGTACTCGGCCACACCCTCGATAAAGGCTTCTACGTTTTCGATTTTCGTCTGGCCGATGATCTTGTCCTCCGAACGCAACGCCTCAATCAGGTTCAGATCGTCAACCAGTTCCTGAGTCAAAAGGTCTGTGGCGACCGTCTCAGCCTGCGCGCGGTATTTCTCAATCAAGGTAACAAACGGCTCAAACCGCTTCTGTCGATTTGACAGCTCAGGGTACTTGGAGCTATTAATCAGGACTTCATATTCGGAGATACCGTCACGGCGGGCAAGGGCGGCAATGTCGGCAACCGTCTTGTCCCCAATTCCCCGTCGAGGATAATTGACTATGCGCTCGAAGGAGACATCATCCTTGATATTGACAATCAGCTTGAGGTAGGCCATCAGGTCTTTGATCTCTTTTCTCTGATAGAAGGAAATGCCGCCGACGATTTGATAGGGGATATTGCGGCGCCGCAACTGCTCCTCGAAGGGACGTGACTGGGCGTTGGTGCGATAGAGAACGACCATCTCTTTCAGGTCGGTTTCCGGTTGCCGGCGATCGATTTCGTCGATCACGTACGAGGCTTCTTCAGCAGCAGAATCCACCAACAGCAGCTTCAGTTTCTCTCCTCCCTGCCTGTCTGTCCAGAGAGTTTTCTCTTTGCGGGTTTCGTTGTTGCCAATGACGGCCGAGGCTGCCTGGAGGATGACCTTAGTCGAGCGGTAGTTTTGCTCCAGCTTGATGATCTTGGCGCCGGGAAAGTCTTTTTCAAATTCCAGGATATTGCGAATATCCGCCCCCCGCCAACCATAGATCGACTGGTCCTCGTCACCGACGACACAGATATTGTTGTGCTCTCCGGTCAGACTTTTCAGCAGTAAGTACTGCACGTGATTGGTGTCCTGGTACTCATCGACCATGATATATTGAAAGCGGTGACGATACTTTTGGCCGACGTCCTTGCTGCTTTGCAGCAGCCGAACGGCGTTGAAAAGGAGATCGTCAAAATCCATGGCGTTACATTCTCGGAGACGCTTCTGATAGAGGCTGTAGATTTTGGCCGTGCTGGTTTCAAAGTAGCCGCTGGCGGAAGCGGCAAAAGCATCATCGGAAAGCAGGCGGTCTTTGGCGGCCGAAATCTTTCGCAGTTGCCCCTTTGGTGTAAACTGGCTGCCGGTCAGGCTCAGGTCCTTGATGCAGTTTTTGGTCAGGGTTTCCGAATCATCGGCGTCAAAGATGGTAAATGATCTGTCATAGCCGAGCGCATCGGCCTCCCGTCTGAGAAAGCGGGCGCAAAACGAGTGAAAGGTGGAGACGTTTAGATCGGGTATGTCGCCGCCCAGAAGTCGGGAAATCCGAGTTTTCATTTCCCCGGCAGCCTTGTTGGTGAACGTCACCGCCAGGACCTGGTATGGCTCAGCCAGGCGTTCGGTCAGGACGTATGCCAGCCGGTGCGTGAGTACGCGCGTTTTGCCCGAACCCGCTCCGGCAATCACCAGCAGCGGGCCGGAGACGGTCGTGACGGCTTGGCGCTGAGCCTCGTTCAAATCTGTTAGAAGCCGACTCATGATGACTTCGTGAATATAAGCCCGCCAACGTGCAAAGCAATCAGATTCCTCGTAGTGGGCCATTCTTGCACTGTCGGGCGGAGTCGAAGGATGGCGGCATCATGTCAGGCTTTCATGGTTCGACTCCGCTCACCATGACGGAGGAGCTGCCGGGTTTCTTGCTTCATCCGCCACAGGAGGATTCCTCTGGGAACCCGATTTACAAGAATTTGCGTGGGCGGCAGATGTCCACATCTGCCCCTTTCAAAGACAATTTCAAAGAGCCCGCCCGTTGGGTGGGGTACATGTGTATCCGTTTACCCGAACTACCCCTTCATTTCCGAGGTACGCAAGGCGATGCGGCAACTGGAAGGGGAAGCGCAGGCTCTACGAAACTTCCAGTTTCTTCTTTCCCTCTCTGAGAATCCTGACCTGCTGCTCAAGGTTGAGAATTCGATTTTCATACTGCTCCATTTTCTTGGCTTTGATCTTGGTGGTCGTTCTGATCAGCAAGGCCAGCGAAATCAACATGAACAGGACAGAGTTTACCTGCCTGAAGATTTCCCCCATATTGAAAAGGGAATCAAGAAACGCCATAAGCCCCAAGAAAAACAGGACACTGCACCAAACAAACATTATTTCCTCCAGACGGTTTGAAACAACCGGCCTTGAGCCGGGTAAAATTATTGGTTGTGTTTTAGCTGAGTGATGTTATATTCTCACTCTTGTTATTCGTAACGACACTTTCTATTGTGAGTATCGGAGAGACCGATTGTGACTTTAGGAGGAGACCTTGTCTGACAAAATTGACCGACCAAGCAACGAATTCGATAAAACCAACGCGCTGCTGGCGGCGCTGGTTTTTTTAGTCTCATTCGTAGTATATGCCCTTACCGTCCAGCGCTCTCTTTCGTTCTGGGACTGCGGCGAGTTTATCGCCTGCTCGTACATCCTCGGAATTCCTCACCCCCCCGGGACACCGCTGTTCGTTTTGCTGGGCCGGCTCGCTTCGTTGATTCCCTTTGTGGAGGATATTTCTTACCGGATCAACTACCTGTCCGTAATCTCCTCGGCTTTCACGGCCATGTTCAGCTATCTGCTGACGGTGAAGCTGGTCGGGTACTTCTTTAACTCCGGCGAGAAGACCGGGCTGAACCGGTATATTGCCTATATCGGGGGGCTCGCTGGCGGTTTTTTTGTGGCCTTTGGCCGAACCAACTGGGGCAATTCGGTGGAAGCTGAGGTGTACGGTCTGGCGCTGGCCTTGTCGGTTTTGATCGTCTGGCTGACACTGCATTACTTTGAGCAAAGAGGAACGGTGGGGGCGACCAAGACCATGATTTTTGTGTTCTATTTAGCCGTTTTAGGGATCAGTATTCACATGACGGTGTTTTTGGTGGTTCCTATCTGTGCTCTCTTTTTCATACTACGCAAAGAGGCCGGGCCGCGAGACTGGGCGGTATTGTGCGGCTTTATTATCCTGGAGCTTGTGCTGATTATTCTTTTCAGCGATGGGAGGGGCGGCAGCAGAGCGTTTTACCTCGTTTCGGCGCTGGCGGGAGTGGTGACGCTGGTTTTGCTGTATCGCAAGATCAACTGGGCTATAGTGATTGCCATTGGTTCCGTTTCAATAGTTATGCTCTCCTTCACCCAGTACGTGATCGTAACCCCGGTAGCCTTTGGCTTACTGATCGTACTCGCTTTTCTCTCGAAAAAATATGGCTGGAAGCTGCAGTGTAAAACGGGGCTGGCCATTGTGTTTATCGCTTTTGTGGGGATGTCGATCCATCTGTTTATACCGATTCGTTCCGCCTTAAACCCAAGAATAGATGAAAACAACCCCTCCCGCAGTGTGTCTACTTTCTTCAACTATCTGGATCGAAAGCAGTATGGTCAGACATCTATGATCGACCGTATGTTCCACCGGCGCGGCGCCTTGTCGAACCAGCTCGGTCGCCATGCGCACATGGGTTTCTGGTCGTACTTCGAGGAGCAGTACTCCCCCGGGGGATGGCTTTTTGTTTTTCCCTTCTTTGCGCTGGGACTCATCGGCCTTATCACCGCCATCAAAAAGCGGCTTCAGGTCGGTTTACCTTTTCTGACATTGCTGTTGGTGTGCTCCGTCGGGTTGGCTCTGTACATGAATTTTGCGGACGGCACCAAGTATGACCCTCGCACCACCGACGCCTACCTCGAAGTCCGCAATCGTGACTACTTCTTCACACCCGCCTTTGTATTTTTTGGGATAGCCATGGGACTTGGCGTGGCGGCGGTTATGAAGTACACCAAGGAGAAGCTGGCCTCCTCAGGACCGGGGAGTCGGAAAGCAGCCGTGGTGGCTTCCTCGGTGCTGGTGCTGCTGCCGGGGATCAGCCTGGCCCACAACTACCATGCCTGCGATCGCTCAAAGAATTATATCCCTTACAATTATGCCGCCAACCTCTTAAACACCTGTGAACCGAATGCTATTCTGTTTACCTCGGGTGATAACGATACCTTCCCGGTATGGTGCCTTCAGGAAGTATACAACTACCGCAGAGACGTGCGCGTGGTCAACCTCTCGCTTTTAAATACCGACTGGTACGTAGAACAGATGAAAAACCGCTACGATGTCCCCATTTCCCTCACCGACGAGCAAATCCTGTGGTATGACTACGATGTCGGGAAGGGGAGAGTCATGCGTCATCCCAAAAAGATGTTCCATGACCGCCCCCGAAAGCGCAAGACATACCTGCAAGCCTCGCAGTTGGACGGACGGATCGTAAAAGTTGCCGAAATGATGATGGATGAAATCGTCCTGGAAAACATGTGGAAAAACCCCATCTACTTCAGCTCTCTTCCGTATGCCGAATCTCCTCTGAAACTTCGTGAGAGAACCAGCGCCGTCGGTCTGCTGTACAAGCTGAAACGAGAGCCCAGCCAGCGGCTGATTGACGCCGAACGCGGGTACGATCTCTTCATGAATACCTACCTCTTTGGCGGGTACCGGAATTCTGAGGTCTATCGCGATGAAAACGCCAGCGGTGTGTTCGTTGGTGTCGGCATTAACGCCGTTCGCGTGTTCGACGAGCTTAACCGCACAGGACAGAAGGCACAGGCTATAGCGCTGGGGGAGAAAATGATAACGGTCTATCCGGAATACTGGCAGACGTATTTGTTATTGGCCGACCTCTACGAAAAAGAGGGAGACACCGCGCGGGCCGACCAGCTATTCCAGCAGCTTCACGATACCTTGGCCGCGTTCTATGAATCCAATCCGGAGAACCTGTTTTACCTGCAGGACCTCGGCCTGGCAAAGGTGGAACTTGGCAACAGGCAATCTAATCCGGCCCTGGTGGAGGAAGGAATTAACCTCGTATGGGAGGCCTTCGAGGGCAACCCGAACAGCAACTATGCCTTCCGCAAACTGTTCAGTATTTTGAGCCAGCAAAGACGCTATTCCGACATACAGCGAGCGGCGCAGATGTTTGCGGAGTACAAAATCAACCGGAATGACCCGGTGCTGCAGTCGATCCTCGGTACCGGTAATCGCGGAGCCATTCCCGTACCCCGCGGCAACTAAGCCGCAAAACGGGTCCCGTCTTTCAAGCCAAGGGTCGTGCCACCTCGCCCACGCGTGGAGGACAGGTATTCTTGCGTGTTTCCATGCGGCATCGCATAATACCCCTTCAATGAAATGCAGCAGGGACAGGCGCATCACCTGTTCCCGTGCTCACGGATTCCACCATACTCCGTGGTGTCTGTTTATACCAAGTTGCACTCAAAAGTATACTGGCGGTTTTGGTGGTGTCCCGGGAATATATGCGCATAGTCATAATCCGTGTGTCCGGGGTTCAAGTCCCTGCACCGCTATTACACTTTTTTGCAGACTTTCAGATCAAATCTTGCGGCAGACCAGTTCACCCTTGCCGATGGGTACGATAAGTGCGTCTACACGGTGATCATTCAAAGCGCGATCGAGCATGGCCTGCAGCTCATCGCGGTGACTTATAGCGTTATCAGCAACTAAAAGACCCCCGCTTACCGTATTCGGAATGACTGCCTCGTAGCAGTCTTGATAAAGTTCCTTCTCTGCGTCAAGAAAGCAAAAGGAAACATTCTTGTAGTTCTCCAAGTATTCACGAGCATCTCCTATTATGAGTTCTACCATTGTCTCGACGCCGGCCGACTTGAAAGTTTCCTCAGCAAGTTTACCTTTCTCCGCTTGCCATTCAAAAGTTATGATTTTGCTTCCAACTTTCCGACAGGCCAACGTTAACCAGAGAGTGGAATACCCGGCACTGGTGCCGATCTCTATCCATGTGCCTTCAGGCGCACTGGCAGCCCAAAGAGTAAGGAACTTGCCGGTTTCTGGGGGTATTTGGCGAAGTCTCTGGTCACCGGGAGTCCCGTCTTTCCTGTCTTTTGTATCAAGACGTTCTAAGTAGCGCATTCGTTCTGCTGTTGCTTTGGGGATATCGTGGAACACGTGGCAATTACATCCTCATATCGTAGGGCAGGAGCCTTTGTGCTCCTGCCAATATCTTAGTTGGCAGGACCACAGGGATTCTGTCCTACTTTGCTAACCATTTTATGACATGCCTATATCCAAGAGGAAGAAATGGCGATAGTCGCCGTTTGCAACAGTGGTAGTTACTTGGTCTCCAACACTCTTCGAATCGCTTTGAGTTCTTCCAGTATCTGTTGCAACTGAGGTTGGCTTCCCGGTGGAGTACTGGTATCAACAACGGTCGTCGAATCGGAAATGGGATGTAAGCGTCGTAGTTTTCGGCGTAAACGTTCGTGCAAGTCTTCCCAATGGAGCAAACCGGACAATTGACCCTCATAACCTGTCACTGATTTGGACTGACCGGCTGTTTGTATGCGAAGTGCCCCTATGCTCAAGAAACGATCGAAAAGCGTCCGATGTAATACGAAATCGGTTATGGAACGGTACGGTATGTTTTGCTGAACTTTTGTCAGGATTCCTTTATGGATAGAAATCCTATCCTCTTCGATATGATACGACAGGTTCTTGATCCACAGTATTATGATTGGGACAGATACGACCCATAATAACAAGATGACCCCGACCGTTACGGGCCAGAGAATAGACGCGACCTCGCTTGAAGTAACGTCTTCGTCGAGTGGAATCAAGAGCTGCAAAGCCAGTCCAGTGAGAGCCACAAAAAAAGAGATAGTTAGCAGAACAAGCCATTGTTTGACCAGGAGACTTTTATGAGGTCTTATCTCCATTTCACGCTCCTTCAATTAAGGGTTGAAGCAAGAGCTGCATATATCAATTCAAAATGCTCCCGCAAGTATGCGAATTATAGCCCGGGAGGTCTCCCCAGGTCAAGAAGAATTGCGGCTCCGACCTCACTCTCAGCCTCTTTTCTTGAGCCCGTAGGTCAGGAGCCCGCCGTGGCGGGCGCTCCTGCCAGTATCTTAGTTGGCAGAACCACAGGGGTTCTGCCCTACTTTACTATCGCAACTTACCGAGTACGAAATCTTGTAAAATCCTTCTCGTCACCTGCTCAGCTTTAGCCTGTGAAAGGCCTTCCTTACATAACTTTGTCGTTCTCCTTAAAGACGCTTTTGAACTTCCTTTTCTAACCACAACTGACCACTTGTTATCTGCCAACCGTGTGCGCGTCACCTCGTAACATTTACTATCCCAGCCGCATGTCCAGCGGACGCCGTTCGGTAGCACGTTTTCTTGCCAGTTCATTTTAACCACAACCTGCTCCAATGCATGCCTCATTTGCTGCGCTGACGAATATCGTTTCAAAGGGTCTAAATGCAGCGCTTTGTTAATTAAAACCTTCAGAGGCCTTGGAATGAACTCTCGATAACGGGTTCGATCTGGAAATCTCCCTTGTATACAAGCATCCCTAATCTCAATTGCTGAGAGTGCGGGAAGATAGCTATCGCCGTTGACAAGACGATACAGTGTGGCTCCACATGCATAAATATCGCTTGCAATTATGTACCCACGCTTCTGATGCACTTCAGGTGCAAGATGTAAAACATATGCGTAGTCCTTCACACCTAATGCACTAAGGTTAATCCCCAAGGGTATTGCCAGTCCAAAATCTGAGAGTTTCCCCTCTGATTTGTGACCAATAAGTATGTTAGCAGGTTTGATGTCTCTGTGAAGAATACCTTGGGAGTGGGCATGCTCTAAACCTCGAAGAGCATCTACCATTATTCGTTTTGCACGCGTCAGATCCACGTACGCGCCTTTAGCCTCGTCTTCAAGACTGCCTTTAGGCAGGTATTCCATCGCAACATAGATACGACCGTCTTCCAGCGTGCCGGTGTCCTCAACCCTGACAACATTTGGGTGCTCAGCCGCTTTCAATGTCTGGGCTTCTTGGAAGAAATTTGTCGGATTCAAAACTTGAGATGGAGAAATAAGTTTTACCGCCCGTTCTGCACCTAAACCAATGTCAATGGCTCGCCACACCTCTCCAAAATGTCCAGAGCCCAGCCTCTCTTTGTAGTCGAAAGCCACTGCCATCAAACTAGTTCACTCCATCCGGCATGGATAGCGTCTTTTTCTCTTTCTGAATAATCGCAGTAAGACGGAATTGATGATGTATTCAATGACTTGGCCAGATAACGTGCCCGGCCCTTGAGACCTAAGTTTTTTGCGATGGTGCTGTTTACCTTCTTGAAAACACCCCTCAATCCACAATTGGCACCAGCCAGGTACACCATGGCTTCGTGTTCTACTCTATCCTCATATGCGTTTCCTCTGGTCCTTCCCTCAAACCGCTTCATTGATATTAAACTAATACTGTGTTTCTTGATCAAATCTTCGATTTCCTGTAATAGCCAACTAAGGCTTTGTACCTTTGAGTATCCTTGCGGATAAGTTATCGTTGAACAAGCAACCACCTGAGGAGTTTGCTTAGTACCGCTCATAACTGCATATGTGTAGTCTGTGTTGCTACATCTAATTCCCAATACATTCATGTTATCCTACCTCTTTTCTCAAGGTCCACCTCACTCTTTGCCATGGAGAATAACTTCGCCATATTCTCTCATCAAGTGGTTTTTACAAAAGACACGCCCAACTTTCTCACATCCCTTCGCTCCGCTTGTAATCCTACTTACCATTCTTCTTCTGCCCCATTAACTTCTTCCGATACTCCTTATACTTCTTCAAATACTCCGCCAGCTTCGCCTCGCGGCCGGCCTCTTTGGGATGATAATACTCCGTTCCGGCCAACTCATCGGGCAAATACTGCTGGTCGGTCAGGGCATCTTCATACTCATGGGGATACTTGTATCCCTTGCCATAGTCGAGGGCCTTCATCAGCGATGTCGGCGCGTTGCGGATGTGCAGCGGCACCGGCAGGGAACCTTTCTCTTTAGCATCTTTAACAGCCTTATCGAAGGCGGTATAGGCGGCGTTGGATTTGGGAGCGCAAGCCAGATATATTACCAATTGAGCAATGGCCAGTTCCCCTTCCGGTGAACCGAGGAAGTGGTAAGCATCGCGGGCGTTCAGCGCCAGCGTGAGAGCATACGGGTCGGCCAGGCCGACGTCCTCAGAGGCAAACCGCACTAAGCGCCTGACGATGTACAACGGGTGCTCACCGCCGTCCAGCATTCGCGCTAGCCAGTACAGGGAGGCATCGGGGTCGCCGCCGCGCAGGCTTTTGTGAAGAGCGGAGATCAGGTTATAGTGTTCCTCGCCGTCCTTGTCATAAAGCGCCATCCCCTTCTGGTGGACCTCTTGCAGGTCCTTGACCGTGATGACCTTCTCGGCACCGAGGTAGGACGCGGTCGCTTCCAGTAACGTCAGTCCCCTGCGAGCGTCCCCATCGGCAGCAGCGCCGATATACTCAAGCGCTTCTTCGGCAAGGCTGAGATTCATCTTTCCCAACCCCCGTTCCGCATCGGAAAGAGTGCGCCTAACGATTGTCTTGATTGCCTCTTCTGAGAGCCTTTCAAGGACATAGACTCTCATGCGGGACATCAGGGCCGAGATCACCTCAAAAGAAGGGTTCTCTGTCGTGGCGCCGATGAGAATAATGTCCCCCTTCTCGACATACGGCAAAAAGGCATCCTGCTGGGCTTTGTTGAAGCGGTGGATTTCATCGATAAAAATGTAGGTGCGCCGACCGGAGAGTTGATAGTAGTTGCCGGCCTTTGAAATAATCTGCTTAACTTCCTTGATACCCGAGGAGACGGCGGAAAAGGGAACGAACTGCCCCCGGGTCGATCGGGCGATCAGCTCCGCCAGGGTGGTTTTGCCGGTACCCGGCGGCCCCCAGAATATCATCGAGGTGACGTTGTCGCTTTCAATCGCTTTGCGAAGGGGCGTGCCGGGGCCAACGATCTTGTCCTGGCCGACAAACTCATCGAACGTCTGCGGCCGCATACGGTCAGCCAGCGGCGCGATCTCAGACCGGAAATCCGGTTTTGATTTTGGTCCATCGGGGCTGAAGATATCCATAACATAAAATATAACTGACCGGCGACTGCCGGACAATCACAAACCGTGTCGCTCGGTCAGGTTTCGCAAGTGTTGTTAGGCGGGTTCCAGGCGGCAGGTGTATGGCAGAACCCGTAGCGGTTCTGCCAGCTAAAACATTTATTCGCAACAAAGGACGTAGGTAGGTACGAAAGGGCCTGCTTTTTTAGTTGGCATTCCAACTAAAAAGTGATTTGTGTATAAAACAGGAAGTGTTAAGTTGGGGGTGGACAGAGACATAAAGGCAGCACGTGTCAAGCTACGAAGATTTTTGGAAGAAACAGGCCGAACACTCACGCGTCAAGACTGAGATAGTGGTAAAATACTTTCGCTCGTGGGCGAGTATAATGAAGCCTAGGTGTGGACAGCTTACTTACCTTGACTTGTTTTCAGGCCGAGGTTCCTATGAAGATGGGACACTGTCTACCCCCCTGCGCATCCTGGACGAGGTAGCTGGTGATACTACACTACAGAGATGCCTTCGAGTGTTTTTTTACGAAGGTAATGCCAAGAACTTCAGGGAACTGAAGAGCTCTGTAGAAAGTCACTCAGCTTTTCACCTGATGAGTATCAAACCAGAGCCGAAGGAGAAGGTAATTAAACGGGATATAATTTCACAACTTCCCATTGATGATTGCACTTTTTGCTTTATTGATCCTTTTGGACATAAAGGTGTATCCCTTCGATTGCTCAGCGCAGTGATAAGAAGGTGGGGTAGCGATTGTCTGTTTTACCTATCCACTACTGGTATACGGAGGAACATTGAGATCAAAGAAAATCTTCACGACATAGAACAATTGTTTGGATTTCAAGGTCTACAAAGACTTATTGAACGATTGCGCTCAGGACGTAGCAGGGAAGTATTTCATAGATATTTACTAGAGGAACTTAAGAAAATTGTCTGTTCTTTCCAACGCACCTACTTTCTACCGTTCGGTATCGAATTTGAAAGCAGGAAAACAGTCAGTCACTATCTCGTTTTCTTGTGTAAAAATCACAGAGGTTTCAGTATTATGAAACAGATTATGTCAAAGTATAGTCTTTGCGATTCTATGGGTATCCCTTATTTTCTACTTAGTCCAATACGTAAGCAATTGAATAGTCAACTTGAGTTTGGGCTAAGTGAAAATATGACCAGATTAATGAAATTATTGTGTACAGATTTCAGCAGCCAAATTATTCTCAAAAAGATGATCGATGAGGAGTACGATAAAAGAGGCCATATGTACATACCACGTAACATCGAGTCAGCTCTATTAAAATTAAGGGATCAAAGTAAGGTTCAAATCAGAGATCCTAAGGGAAAAGTCGTAAAACCTGCTCGGGTGCTTCCGTCTTATGAGGTTAAGTTCATATAATCATATGTGATATGGCTACAAATTCTTGCATAGAATGGACCGGCTCCACCTGGAACCCTATCACCGGCTGTGATAAAGTCAGCGCCGGGTGTCAACACTGCTATGCCGAGCGGATGGCCCGGCGGCTGAAGGGAATGGGGGTGGCGAAATATCGCAACGGTTTCAATGTCACCCTGCATCCGCACATGCTCGAGGAGCCGCTTAAATGGAAGAGACCTCATCTCGTTTTTGTCAATTCCATGAGCGATCTCTTTCACCCGGAGGTACCGTTTGAATTCATTGAGCGCATCTTCGACGTGATGAACCGCGCGCCCTGGCACGTTTTCCAAATCCTGACAAAAAGATCAAAACGGCTAACAAGAGTACACCATAAGTTGAACTGGTCTGAGAACGTCTGGATGGGAGTGACGGTCGAAAATCGACATTACACCAATAGGATTGATGACCTGCGCCAAACTAACGCGAAAACAAAGTTTCTGTCTCTTGAACCGTTACTCGGGCCGATGCCCGACCTGAACCTCGGCATGATTGATTGGGTGGTTGTCGGCGGCGAGTCGGGACCGGGAGCGCGGCCAATGAAGGAAGAATGGGTGCTCGATATTCAGAAACAATGCAAAGTGCAGGACACGGCGTTTTTCTTCAAGCAGTGGGGCGGCGTCAATAAAAAAAAGACGGGCAGGCTGCTGAGTGGCAGAACCTGGGATGAAATGCCTCCGGTTGATCTGCCGACTCCGTCTCCGCCGGATCAGGCAAAGACTGACCGGCAGTTGAGTTTCACACAGCGGTTGGCATAACGCTATTTATCTCTCGTGCATACAACCTCTAGGAAGAATAGACCCGGGACACAGGTAACAAGTCTCCGGGTCGGCCACCAGGCAGGTTATCTTACGGTACAAATGGCTTGAAAGCCGGTATGGGATTGTATATTGTGTCCCTTACAGTTGCGTAAGATTTCCGGTCAGGCCCGGCCCTGACGGGCAAGGAAACGATTCGGTAGATACGGCGTATAAGGTCAATTATGGCCAGAGAAAGCGTTTGATGGTTCAGACGATGTTTCTCAAGTGGCACGAACGAAAAAGAAAGACGATTCCTGTGACCCGCACTCTCTTGTTGCTTATGTTTTTTGTGGCTGTCTGTGCCGGTTGGGCCGGTGCCGGTGAGATTGCGATTTCGCAATCACTGGATCGGTTCCATATCCCGTTTGAAGACAGCGTCCATTTCGACGTTGTTCTCCAGTGGCAAGGACCGCAGTCGTCTTATCTCTTTACCAGCCCGCTGGGTCCTTCCTTTGATCGTCTGAAGGTGCGCGGGTTTACTTCCTCGATAAGCTCGACCGACTCCGGCGATGACGAGGTCACGACAAAACGCTTCCGGTATACGCTTATCCCCACATCGGCAGGCGCTGCAACAATTGATCCGATCACGGTCAGCTACATCTCCTGGCCGGACAGCGTGCCGGGGCAATTGGTCACCGAGGCCATGACTGTACAGATCGCGGAGCCCCTTCCGCCAGTTGACGAAGGTGGCGGCGCCACCTGGTGGATCGTAATTGCCGGCTCGGTGGCGGTTCTGGGATTGGTTGCGTTTGTTCTGGTAAGGTGGTCAGCAGCCAGGCAACCGAAGGAGATCGAGAAAACACCGGTTCAGCAGTTCCTTGACAGGCTGACGGCGCTGAAACGGGAAGCCGGAGGGGATCTCAAGAAGTTTCAAGTCGGTTTGTATGAAAACATGGCGGCATTTCTCAAAGCCCAGTACGATATCGAGTCGGACCGGCTTGGCGATGATGATGTGAGTACTGCCCTTGAGACGACCGACCTGAATGACGATCAAAAGGAACAGATAGGCCGATGGTTGGTTCAGGCCCGCCGGGATAAGTTTCGGCCCGTTGTCGGCGCGCCGGGGGAAACCATCCGTTTAGAGACCGAGATTCGTAAGTTCTTTGAAAGACTGTAACTGAAAATAGATGGAGGATAGATGGACACTGATATCCAGCAGATTCAATCCAGAGTAGAGGCCGAGTCCTCATTTATTGAACGTTTGACGCGGGAAATGAGCTCGGTCATCGTCGGACAAAAGTATTTGATTGAGCGGCTCCTGATCGGGATTTTGTCCAATGGGCACATCCTGATCGAAGGTGTCCCAGGTCTGGCGAAGACCCTTTCAGTCCAAACGTTGGCCGACGCCATCCAGGCAAAATTCCAGCGGATACAATTCACGCCCGACCTGCTTCCGGCGGATTTGATCGGCACCATGATCTACAATCCGCAGACGTCCGAATTCTCCGTTAAGAAGGGACCGGTCTTTACCAATATCATCCTGGCCGATGAGATCAATCGCGCCCCCGCCAAGGTGCAGTCGGCGCTGCTGGAAGCAATGCAGGAACGCCAGGTCACCATCGGGGACAGCACCTACAAACTCGACGACCCGTTTTTCGTCATGGCTACTCAGAACCCGATTGAGCAGGAAGGCACCTACCCGCTTCCGGAGGCGCAGATCGACCGTTTCATGTTGATGCTGAAGATCACTTATCCCTCACCGACCGAGGAGCGGGAGATTATGGACCGGAATGCGGAGACGGGCCTCCCCGCTGTCTCAAAAGTTATTGCTCTGCAAGATATTGTGAGAGCGCGAGAGGTTGTTCGATCGATCTACGTCGACGAAAAAGTCAAAGAATATATCGTCAACATTGTGCTTGCCTCCCGCGAGCCGGCCAAATACGGATTGGCCGACCTGACCGACCTGATTGCCTATGGCGCCTCGCCGCGGGCGACGATCTATCTTAACCTGGCCGCCAAGGCGCACGCCTTCCTCAAGGCAAGGGGTTACGTGACGCCTGAGGATATCAAGGCCATCGGTCATGACGTGATGCGCCACCGCATTTTGATCACCTATGAAGCCGAGGCGGAAGAAGTGACCAGCGATGACATTGTTTCCAAGATTTTTGACGCGGTCGAGGTGCCGTAACTTGTAAGTATGATTCCCAAGGAAGTACTAAAAAAGATTCGCCGCATAGAGATACGCACCAAGAAACTGGTGAACGATCTCTTTTCCGGCGAGTACCATTCCACCTTCAAGGGGCAGGGGATGGAGTTTGAGGAAGTCCGCCAGTATGAGCCGGGGGATGACATCCGCCTCATTGACTGGAACGTCACCGCCCGCACCGGTTATCCCCACATCAAGAAATTCCGGGAGGAACGCGAACTGTCAGTGGTGCTGCTGGTCGACGCATCCTCCTCCGGCCAGTTCGGCACAAAAGACCGCTTCAAGAATGAGACCTCGGCGGAACTGGCGGCTCTTCTGGCTTTTTCGGCTATCAAGAACAATGACAAGGTGGGCTTGATTATTTTCACCGATAACATTGAAAAATTTGTACCGCCGCAGAAGGGTCGCGCCCACGTACTCAGGCTCATTCGGGAGATACTTTATTTCAAGCCGACCGGCCGAGGCACTGATATCGCGGGAGCGCTCGAGTATTTTAACCGGGTGATAAAAAGAAGATCGGTAGTGTTTTTGATTTCCGACTTCCTTGCGGAAGGCTTTTACAAACCGCTCCAGATTGCCAACAACAAGCACGACATTATCGCCATGAAAATCACCGACCCTCGTGAAACCAGCTTTGACAACGTCGGTTTGATCGAGCTTGAGGACACCGAAACGGGCGAGGTGTTGATGGTTGATACCGGCTCGAAAGCGTTTCGCCGCGAGTTTGCCGCTCGCGCCGAGGAGGATACGCTGAACTTAAAGAAAGGATTCCAGTTGATTAACCTCGACTTCATAAACATCCGCACCGATCAGTCGTACATAGTACCGTTAATCAACTTCTTCAGAATGAGGGAAAGAAGGCTGTAGCTGAGGAGAATAATGTATACCCAGGGATTTGCTTATTGCCGAATTGCTTGCCTATGGCTTATGATCTTGGCATTGTTCGCCGCTGTTTCATGCAGCGATAACAGTGGCGACGCCACCGATGCCGTACAGAGGCATAAGCGCCTGGCCGGGGAACTGCGCGACAACAAGCTGTATCGTGCGGCTATCGAAGAATATCAAGGGATTCTGGATGACGCGGAATTGGACAACAAAACACGAGCGAACATCAACTACCTGGTTGCAAAGATATATTACGAGAACCTTGAGAGCTACGATGAGGCCGCAGCCTACTACGTCCGTGCACGCGCTCTTGACCCGGAGGGTTCTTTTGTCGAGGAAGCTTCCCGAAAGTTAGTGGCGTCGCTGGAAAAGATGGGGCGCATGCTCGACGCCAAACGGCAACTCTCGGCCGTGACCGATATTGACGCCGCTCCACGGGTGGAAGGGGACGTGGCCGTGGCGCGGGTGGGCGGCGTGACTATATGGTTGTCCGAAATTGAACGACAGATCCAGACTCTGCCGCCGGAGATGCAAAAGCAATTCCTGTCACGCCAGGCGAAAATTGCGTTTGTGCACAACTATGTCGCGACCGAGCTTCTGTACCATGCCGCCGTCAGGGAGGACTACGGCAGTGACCCGGAGATAAAACGGCGGCAGAGGATGTTGTACAAGAAGCTGCTGGTTGACAGATACGTCATCGATAAGGTGATGCCGCAGATTCATATTGATACCGCCGATGTACGCAACTACTACCTGGCTCACAAAGAGGATCGCTATGACAATGCTCCCTACGACTCGGTTAAGGCAACAGTGTTTCTCGATTACCAGGGAGAAAAAGCGGAAGCAGCATTCAGTGATTACATTTCGCAGTTGGCGAGGATTGAGAAAGTGGAGTTTCTCGATCAGAACGTGAAATAGAAAGATGCGAACTGGTTGTACGGCTATTGACAATGGGGCAGATGTGGACATCTGCCGCCCACAAGAGAGTGCAGACATCTGCCGCCCACGAGAGAGTGCAGACATCTACCGCCCACGATTGTCATTCCCGCGCAGGCGGGAATCCAGAAAAAGTAACTGCGAGTCTACAAGCACCATGCGAATAGCGGGACAGAAATGGCAAGAAAAATGGATTCCCGTCCGTCAGGGCCGGACCTGGACGGCTTTCACGGGAATGACACAGTCACTGTGTCGCCCTCAATTTTGTACTTGGTGTATGTCCCCGAACGCCAACTCAGTTGAGGATGGGACAGATGTGGACATCTGCCGCCCACAAAATAGCCTCTTTACATTGACCATTATGACACTTGTACTGTTGTTGGTGGGATCAGTGTCAGCCCAGAATGCGACTGACACCGTAGAGTCGTTGAAAGGGATCAAGATTGAAACCTCGGTCGATCGGGCGGAGATATATATCGGTGACCTTATCACATATCAACTGACCATCATTCATGACTCGACAATTGAGCTTGTTCCGCCTCCCTTAGGAGCAAACTTAGGTGCCTTTGACGTCAAGGACTACGAGTCGGACATAAGGTCGAAGCTTCCCGACGGCAGAATAAAAAGCACCAACAAGTTTGTATTGAGCACATTCACTACCGGGAATTATGTCATCCCCCCCATTCCCGTAATGTTTACCATGTCTGATTCAAGTAGGAAAGTCATCCTGTCGCAAGCGGTGCCGATCAAAGTGAAGTCGCTGCTATCTGCCGGCGCTGACTCGGCTGATATCCGGCCCTTGAAAGCGCCCTACGAGTTCCAACGTGGCCTGAGGCCGTATTATATCTGGGGTGGGTTGGTCTTACTGATACTTGCGTTCTGTGCAATTCTGATATGGCTAAGGTTACGAAAGAAAAAAGGTGGGGCTAGGCCCCTTGATCTGCGTCCGGCCTGGGAGATTGCCTTCGAACGCCTGGCGCTGCTGAAGCAGCAGGGCCTTGTCGCTGAAGGCAAGTACAAGCAGTACTATATCGAACTGACCGAGATTGCTCGTGAGTATTTGGGGCGGATGTATGACATCAATGTCCTCGATATGACCACGGAAGAATTCCTCTTGCTCTTCAGAGAGCGACAATTGCCTCCCGATTTGCATGAGGGCATCGGCCGTTTCCTGCGGCATGCCGACCTGGTCAAGTTTGCCAAGTTCATCCCGGAAAGAGAGCGCACCGAGTCTGACTTTGACTATGTTCATACAATGGTCGAGCAGGTGCGTGTCGATTTCGAACGGCGGCAGATGATAGCTGCGAACATGCCCGAACCTGTGAGTAAAGGGGACTTTGTCCCCCCCAACGTCGTCGAGGGAGCGCCCAAATGAACATCGAGTTCGCCGGGTTGAGCTTTAGCATCTTTGAACTGGTTGAGACGACGATTCCCCCTGCGATCATATTTATAGCCGGCGCTGTGGTCGTAGTTGGCATACTCTATTATCATCTTCGAAGGAAAAGATTCAAATCGGCCACGATCAAGTATTCCGATGTCAGGATCGTCAGGCGCGCCGGACGCACCCATCGCCAGCGATATCGATTTATGTTGACCGTCTTACGGATTATGGCGGTGGCGTTGTTTTTTGTCGCTTTTGCCCGGCCTCGTTCCGGGACCGAGTACACCGAGGTAACCTCCGAGGGGATAGACATCATGTTAGCATTGGACGTGTCATCTTCCATGCAGGCGGAGGATTTCAAACCGCACAACCGGTTGCATGTTGCCAAAGAGGAGATCAAGAAGTTTATCAACCGCCGTGTCAACGACCGCATCGGGTTGGTGGTGTTTGCGCGCTATTCGTACACGCAGTGCCCCCTCACGACGGACTACGGCGTGCTGCTCAACTTTGTCAACCAGGTTGACTTCGGACTGGTCGAGGACGGCACCGCTATCGGGATGGCCCTGGCCAATGGGGTGAATCGACTGCGCGAGTCGGAGTCTGAAAGCAAGGTGATGGTTCTGGCGACTGACGGTGACAACAATGCCGGGGAGATTGACCCCATCACCGCCGCCAATCTAGCGGCCGCCTTTGACATTAAGATATACACCATCGGGGTGGGCAAGCCGGGTAATGCTATGTTTCCGTACAATGATCCAATATTCGGTAAACGCTATGTTTACCAGCCGACGAAAATCGACGAGGCAACCCTGAAAGAGATCGCCAAGCGAACGGGCGGGAAATACTTCAGAGCCCGCTCCGGCAGAGAGTTGGAAGAGATATACTCGATCATTGATAACTTGGAGAAAACCGAAATCAAGATTGCCTCTCACGTGCAGTATCGTGAGCTCTTTCAATACTTCACCTATGGTGGCCTGCTGCTGCTGGTTCTGGAAATGCTACTGACAAACACCTATTTCAGGAAACTACCGTAGGAGAGGTAGGAATTGACTATGCGTTTTGCTGAACCGATACTGTGTTTCGTCAGGTCTTGCCACCGACAGAGTCGGAGGTGTGACCTGACGAGTCATTTAGCAGGAGCTTGTCGTTCAATAGACTTTGTCAGCCGTCGGTTCACACCCGCCTTTGGCGGGCAAGAACCGACAGAACTCAAAAGGCTGCCGTAGGAGAGAGGCGTGAGTTAACTATGCGTTTTGCTGAGCCGATACATTTTTTGATTCTGCTGGGAGTGGCGCTGCTGGGTGTTTTTGTCATTGTGGCGCTTCGACGCAAGAGAAAGCTCATGAGTCGTTTCGGTGACCTGCCGCTGATTATGAAGAACGCACCCTACATCTCCTTTCCCCGGCAGGCGACCAAAGTCATCCTGCTTTTAACTGCTCTTGCTCTTGTCTCAGTGTCGTTGGCACGCTTGCAGTTCGGGACGCATCTTGAGCTGTTGAAACGGGAAGGGATTGACATTGTCGTTGCCCTTGACGTGTCCAATTCGATGCTTGCCCGTGACATGAAACCAAACCGCCTTGAAAAGGCGATACAAGAGATACGCGGTATCATCGACCGCTTGAAAGGAGATCGGATAGGGCTGGTGGCCTTTGCCGGGGAGGCGTTCATCCAGTGCCCGTTGACGCTGGACTACTCGGCCGCGCGCTTTCTGCTGGGTGCGATGGACAACACCTCGGTGAGCACACAGGGAACAGCTCTTGCGGAGGCAATAGAGATGGCCTCGAAGGCGTTCGACCAGAAGGAGAAGAAGCACAAGGTCCTGCTGCTCTTGACGGACGGTGAGGATCACCAGGGGGGGGCGCTTGAGGCGGCTGAAGAGGCGCGCCAAGAAGGAATCAAGATTTACACGGTTGGCATCGGCAACCCCGAGGGAGAACCGATCCCTATTTTAGACCGCACCGGCAAGCAGGTGGGGTTTAGAAAGGACCAAAACGGCGAGGTTATTGTAACGAAGCTGGATGACGTCACCCTCCAGAAGATTTCTTTGGCTACGGGCGGCAAGTTTTATCATGCCACCGCCGGTGAAATTGAATTGGATCGAATCTTTGACGAAATCTCCGCCATGGAGAAAAAAGAGCTTGAAGGGACCCTGGTGATACGATATGATGACCGTTACCAGTGGCCGCTTCTGGCGGCGATGCTTTTGATAGTCGGTGAATTCTTCCTGCCGGAAAGGAAAAGACCGAAGCGGAGTGTTGCTCATGAGTAGATGCATCCTTGTGACTCTGTTGGCGCTGATGTTGACCGCCGCAAACGCCTTCGGCGAGGACCATATCGACCTGGTCAAAAAGGGGAACGAAGCATTTGAAAATGGGAATTACAAAAAGGCCCTGGAGTTCTATCATAGCGCGGAAACGGAGTTGCCGGAATCCCCTGAACTCGACTATAACGTTGCCGGAGCGCTGCACCAAGACGGCGGCTATGAGGAGGCTGTAGATAAGTACACCAAGGCCCTCAGCACTACCGACATCAACCTGGAAGTTTCAGCACACTACAACCTCGGAAATACTTACTTCAGAATGGAGGACTACCCAAACGCTATAAAGAGCTATGAAAATGCTCTCAACATCAATCCGAGCGATATGGACGCTAAGTATAACCTCGAGCTTGCCCGTAAAATGTTAAAAGACCAGATGCAGCCGCAGCAGCAAGACCAGCAACAACAGCAACAACAAGAGCAGCAGCAACAGCAAGAGCAGCAGCAGGAACAGGATCAACTGCAGCAACAAGATGATCAGCAGCAAGATCAACAACAGCAGGAACAACAACAGCAACAACAGGAGCAACAAAAGGAAATATCTAAAGAAGATGCCGAGCGAATTCTCAATGCCCTTCGCGACGATGAGCAGGATATTCAGAAGAAGATAAAAAGACAGACGAAGGCGGGAAATTATACCGGGAAGGATTGGTAGAAAGGGTAAGATGCCGATAGGGCGTAGCATATTTGTCGTGATAGTCGCGTTGGTATTGATCGCGGTAATGCCGCCGGTTTCCCATGCGGCTGACGAACTCACAGTCGAGGTTGCTCTCGACCGCGATACGATCGGACTGGACGAGCAGGCTATTTTGCAGGTCACGGTTTCCGGGTCGGGACAGAACCTTCCCGGACCGCAGTTGCCGACGCTGCCGATGTTCGAAGTTTACTCTCAGGGGCGCTCAAGCAATATCAGCATCGTCAACGGCCGGATGAGCTCGTCGGTGACATACCGTTATATGTTGCTCCCGAAAAAGCCGGGAACGTTCCCCATCGACCAGATTGCCGTTGTCCATAACAACAAAAGATACAAAGGAAACCGGCTGGAACTTACGGTCATCAACACCGGCACGGTCGCCTCGACGCACCTTGAGGACAAGGCCGTCGACAATCAAGGGAAGAGTAGGGACTACTTCCTTGAGGCTGTTGTCGACAAGAAAAATCCATACGTGAATGAGCAGGTGACGCTGACACTGAAGTTTTACACCGCCGTTCAGTACTACAGCAGCCCAGAGCTAAGCGAACCCTCCACGACCGGTTTCTGGACGGAGTTACTGGGAAACAAAGCGCCTTACCACCAGAAAATCAACAACCGCACCTACAAAGTAATCGAACGAAAGTATGCTTTGTTCCCGACGCAAACAGGCGAGCTAACGATAGGTCGCGCCACTATCCGTTTCACCATCGCCCGCAAAGATAGAAGTTTCCGAGACCCTTTCAACGTCTTTGGAGACTTTTTCGGATCAGGCCAGGAAGTCTCTGTGAACAGCCGACCGATTCACATTGACGTTCGACCTCTCCCGCAACAGGGGCGCCCGGCTGATTTTACCGGCACGATCGGCAATTTCAGGATCAACGCTATCGTGGACAAAAGACAGGTGGAGATCAACCAGCCGGTGACGGTTATCATCAAAATAAGCGGCTCAGGAAACATCAAATCGGTGGCGGAGCCGGTTATTCCCGAGCTTGATGATTTCCGCGTTTACCGAGCGTCGAGTAGTGAAAATATCTCGAAGCTCCACGACAAACTGGGCGGCACCAAGATATTCGAAGAAGTTTTCATTCCCCGTCGTCCGGGCCAATTGGAGATTCCAGCCCTGAGTTTTAACTACTTTGACCCCGAGCACGGCAAATATCGCTCGCTTACCACTCGACCCATCCGCGTCAGTGTCATCAAGCCGGAAGGGTATACAGCCTCACCCGATTTCCCTTACAGCGCTCCGGATCTGACGATCGGCAGCCGGGCGCGTGATATTCGCTATATCAAGGAGGACATCGGGGCGCCAACGCCCATTGGCAGGCTGCTGCTTTTGACCCCTTTGTATCTGATCGTGAATGGTCTACCAGTGGTTGTTCTGGCAGCCATGATCTTTATTCGCCGCCACCGCGAGAAACTCGCCGCCGACGTCGGTTACGCCCGTTCCCGGAAAGCACGCAAGGCAGCCAGGCGGAGACTGGCGCGAGCAAAATCAACGGCAAAGGTTGAACAAGCCGGTGAGTTTTATGCCGAAATCTACAATGCCTTGACATCATACATTGCCGACAAGTTCAACATCTCCCCCCACGGCCTGACAATGGAACGGATTGCCGAGCTGCTGCAGACGAAAGGGGCTGACGAGGCGCTGATAGAAGACGTCGCGGACCTTGTCCAGAAATGCGACTTCGCTCGTTTTGCCCCGGCTTCCATGACACAGGAGGACATTGACCAGTCGTTGGCAATGGCAGAACAAACTATGACCCGAATTGAGGGGGTCAAACTTGCATAGTCGGGTCGTTTTTGCTTTTGTCCTGTTTCTCCTGCTGTCAGGCGGGTTGGCAATATCGGCGGCAGAGCCCGCTGATGAGTTTGCACGGGCCAATGAACTTTACGAACAAAAAGAATATGACAGCGCCGTTCAGGCGTACGCCAAAATCATCAACGAGGGGGTCGAATCGGCGTCACTTTATTTCAACCTGGGTAACGCCTACTTCAAGAAAGGTGATCTTGGTCACGCCATTTTGTACTACCTGAGAGCTAAAAGACTCGACCCTTCTGACGAAGACATAACCAGCAATCTTGAGTTTGCCCGGCAATTTTCGCGCGTACAAATGGAAGGGGTCCAGTTAAACCCGGTCAACAGTTTCCTGATTTCGCTGGTTGAGCCCTATCGCATTGACAGCCTGGCATGGGCATCATCGGGTTGCTTCGTGCTGTTTTTTCTTTTTCTCATAATCCGCTTTGGTTTGGGAATCACTAATCCCGGTGTGCGGATCGGGATCATTTCAACCTTGATCTTGCTTATTGTGTCGACCAGTCTGACGACGTTCAAGTATAGGCACGAGTTCCTGACACGAAGGGGGGTCATTGTCGCTGAAGAAGCGCCGGTGAAGACGGGACCTTCCGAGCAGTCTGATATTGAGCTTCAGGCGGCGCCCGGCCTGATCGTTAGAATCCTTACTGAGACCGGTGATTACTACAACGTCCTGTTTGAGAACAAGCGGCGCGGCTGGATCGAAAAACGCTTAGTCGCTGAAATCTAACGACTTACAGCGCCAGACTTACGTTTATTTAATTGACACCTCCAGTACGACTTTCTATCTTCCACCCAATGTGCTCATAGTGCTGAAGAATGCGATAGAATGATATGGAAGAAAAAACAGTTCTGGGGGGGGATTATTGCCATTGCGCTCCTGGCGTTCTGTCTCAAGGACGTCAAGCTGAGCGAGATAGAGGCTCTTGTTGGGCGTATCGATTATCTGTTCTTCGGTCTCTCCGTCGTGTGCACGTTCCTTTTCGTGTTCTTCCGAGGTCTGCGCTGGAGGCTGATAGTCTCCCAGCAGAAAAAGATCAGCGTCTTGAGATCCGTTACTCTTTTTTCAGCCGGCCAGATTTTGAACATCGCCATGCCTGTCCTGACCGGTCAGGTGGGACGCATGTTTTTGTTTGCCAAAAAGGAGGGGCTGAAAAAGTCGTTCGTTTTCTCAACGATGGTGCTGGAGGTCCTTTTTGACGCCATCAGCCTGGTTATCTTTCTGCTGCTGACCTCCCTGGCTTTTGCTTTCCCGGAGGAGTATCGTTCTCTGAGCATAATTCTTTCCGCTGTGACTGTCGCCCTGTTGGTACTTCTGTATTTGACTTTACATTTTCAATCCGATCTGGAAGAGTTCGGCCGCAAACACTTTCGCCAACACCGCCCGGGAGTGTACATAGGATTGAAGAAATTCATCCGCTCTTTTACAAAGGGAATCAAGCTCCTGCGCTCGAGTCAGCACATGCTGGGCTCACTTCTCTATTCGCTGCTGTCATGGTTATTCCACCTGTTTGTGGTCTACTTTCTTTTCAAGTCATTTGGCTTCGAGCTTCCTGTAGCGTCAGCCGCGGCGGTGATGATTATCAACACCCTGGCCGTGATGATTCCCATTACGCCTGGTAATGCCGGCACCTTCGAAGTGGTGGTTAGCACGTCACTGGCGGCTTTTGCGGTCGGCCGCTCCGATGCCGTTCTGTTTGCCCTGGCGCTTCACCTGCTTGACCTGCTTCCCATTTATCTGATGGGCTCTGTTTTCCTGCACATAGAAAAGGTATCGCTCAAGGAGATCAAGGTCCGGCACGAAGACGAGAGGATACTTGACCACCTTTCCGAAGACGGTGTCCTTCTGGAGAAGGAGGAGACGGTATGATCAAATCGTTTTTGTACCTTCCGGGCGACGGCGTCAAAGTGATCGACGGCATAGCCGATTTTGACCGGTTGATCCGCCAGGAAAACTGTGTCCTCTGGGTTGATTTGTGCAAGCCGACCGATGAGGAATCGTTTATTCTTACGCATGACTTTGACTTTCACCCCCTGGCCATCGAGGACGTGATCGCGGAAAAACCGCGGACCAAAATAGACGACTATGATCGCTACCTCTTTTTAGTGTTTCAGATTGTGGACTACATCGGCCGAGAGGAAGGGCTGAAAATCAGCGAGATAGACATGTTTCTCAGCCGCAATTCAGTGGTCACGGTGCATTATGACGAGCATCGTATCTTCGATTATCTCTACCATCGCGCCGAGCGGGATGAGCGGCTGATGTCGCGTGGGGTGGACTTCCTCTTTCATGCATTGATTGATACAACGGTGGACAACTACAACACCACTCTTGACATCCTCGAATATGAGGTGGATCAAATCGAGGACGACGTGCTGGGGGCGCCTAACGAAGAGACGCTCAAATCGATTTTTACCCTCCGTCGGGATATTGTTCACCTCAAGCGGATTGTGTTGCCGCAAATGGAGGTGCTCAACCGCTTCTCCCGGGAGCAGTTCAAACTGATTACCAGTAAGGCCGCCGTATACTTCTCCGATATCCATGACCACCTTGTCCGGGTCAATGAGCTCGCCGATTTTCACCGCGAAATCCTCAACTCCTCGCTGGAGGTGTATTACTCGTCGGTGTCGACCAAAACCAACGAGATCATCAAGTTCTTGACCATCTTTATGATGCTTTTTATTCCACCGACCTTTCTGGTCGGACTGTGGGGGATGAATTTCAACTTCATGCCGGAGTTGGAGTGGGAATACGGGTACATCTTTGCTCTCCTGCTCATTTCGGCACTCATATTGAGTCTGCTGCTCTTTTTCCGCAAGAAAAAGTGGTTATGAGCAAGGGCTGCGCGCATTCCTCTTGACAATACCTATATGAGGGGCTATCTTGGATACCAACCGGTAGGTATGTAAGCGATGACGGAACGAACAAAAGTATCAAAGATCCGGCAGAGTCCCAAGCTGCCGGCTCAGACGCGGCGGGATCAGTTGCTCCACGCAGCCCAAGTCCTCTTCATCAAAAATGGCTACCGGGGCACTTCGACCGAGGCCATTGCGCGCTGGGCCGGTCTGACCAAGGGAGCGCTGTATTTCCACTTCAAGAGCAAGGAAGACATTCTCTGCAAGCTGCTTAAGCGCGCGGCTGATCAGTTCGCGGCCGCTTTTGAACCTGCCTCCGACAAGAGTCTCAGCCCCGGTGACGTGCTGGCGCTGCTGCGCAAGATAGACCACTGCCGAAACATGCCCAAGACCCGGCACAGTCTGGATTTGCGAGCCGAGGTATTAAAGCTCCCCCGTGTTAAAGCCCATGTCAACAAGGTCGTCCGAAGAGCTATCGACGTGGTGGCGGCCCGTCTTGACCCGGAGTATGGAAGGGACAAGAAGCACCGTCGAGAACTAGCCATACTGATCTTTTCTTTATATGACGGCCTGACATTGAGGAAATCCATGAGTCCCAACCTTGTGGACCTTGACAGGCAGATCAAGCTGTTTGGCTCTCTGCTTGACCGTCCGAGAGGGGCAAGGAAAGTGAAACGGCAGGCGGGAGTGAAGCTGCATGACTAGGAGGCTGTTGAAAAACTCAAGACAAAAGCTCCAACGCTTACTTGCCCTGGTGAGGTGTCATTCCCGCGAAAGCGGGAATCCAGATATGTCAACGGATTACTGGATGCCCGTTTTCACGGGCATGACGAATTCGACCTGCTCAGAGTATATTGAAAGGCTTTTTCAACACCCTGCTAGTGTGACATCACATAAGGCGGCTGAGTGTCGACTGTTGCTTATAGCAAGTGCAACCGCTTTGGTCTTGCTATGCGCCGGCTTGTATCGGGTTGCTGAGGCCAAAACGGCGCTGACCATAACTGACGTCCGCCAGCGAGCTCTTCAGTTCAATCGGACCTACCTTGCCTCAAAGGAGGAAGTCTCCAAGGCGCAGAGTGACATTATCAAGGCTCGTGCCGGGGCGCTTCCAAATCTGTCGGCTGGCGGAGCCTACTCGCGCAATTTCATCCTCCCCTCCTTTTTCGTGCAGACGGAAGACGAGACGCTGGAGTTCAGAACAGGTTTCAAGAATAGTTTCGGCGCTTCCCTTAGCCTGAGGCAGCCACTCTGGCAGGGGGGAAAGGTGTTCACTGCTCTTTCGATAGCGAAATTGTATAAGAAGTTCTCTGAGAGGCAGGCGGAAGCAACAAAGGCAGCAGTAGTTCAAAATGCGGAGGTTTTGTTCTATTCGGCCATCTTAGAAAAGTCACGCCTGGCGGTTCTTGAGAAAGCATTCGAGGCGACCAGCTATAACGCGGAGATGATTGAGAAGCTGTATTCGCAGGGGTTGGTTTCCGAGTTTGAGGTTTTGCGCGCCCGGGTAGAAAAGGCCAATCTGCAACCGGCTATGCTCAGCGCCGAATCGGACGTACGACTGTCGGGAAAGAGGCTGAAATCGTTTCTTGGCATCGACTTGAACGAGCCAACTGTGCTGATTGAGGAGGCTGGTGACACTTCGCTGGTCGATCTGCCGCCACTTGCGGCACTGATCGATACTGCGCTCGCGAAGCGTCCCGAAATGCAGCAGGCCGATCTTCTGACGGATATCTCGCTCAAGGCGATTCGTATAGCCAAAGGCGGGTACTACCCCTCTCTGGATGCCGTGTCCAACTATAGCTGGCAGTCCGTCTCTGACGATTTCACGCTAAGCGGGCATAGAACTGAGTCGTGGACGGCCGGCATAACTCTGTCAATTCCGATTTTCACAGGGGGATACACGCGGGGTGAAGTAAAGCAACGGCATTCGGAGCATAATCAGGCTAAACTGGCTGCGCAGCAGTTGCAGGACGATATCAAGCTGGAAGTGGAGCAGGCATACGATCAACTGCTTCAGTCGAAAGAAGCGCTCCAAATCCAGAAGGAGACCATAGCCCATGCCGAAGAAGGCCTGCGAATCGCCAACCTGAGATACGAAACCGGAGTTGGAACGCAGCTGGAAGTGCTCTCTGCGCAGGCCGCCGTCACGAAGGCGCGCAATTCTAAAGCCGAGGCGATCTTCTTTTTCCGGACGGCCGCCTCTCGACTAAAAAAGGGAACAACTATCGATTTCCATATACAATAGGATGTTATAAGCGTGGTAAAATACATTTTGAAAATCTTTAGTGGGCTTTATGGGTACCCCACCCCGCCATTGGCGGGCAGTGGGGGTAGTAACCTCAGTTCTGCATTTTCCAAAAAGACCAACCCTATGGAGGTTGCCTCGAAGGTAGGTTATGAAGATGCCGCAAACGCTAAAACGAATTGTGACTCAGCCGGCAGCGAAGACTGTCATTCCTGCGGAAGCAGGAATCCAGAAGGAGCAACTCCATGGGTCGAAAGAAACTACAATGGTAGGAAAGACGCACCTCGACCACTGGATTCCCGCTTGCGCGGGAATGACACATACGGGTGCTTTTCTTCATCCGCCACTTTTGAGGCAGCCTCTATAAGGTGGGCTACCCGTTTCGTTTTGCTTGTGCTCGTGGTGGCTATCTGTTCGTGCGGGAACAAGCAGGATGCTGTCGAAAAGAAGCGACCGGCGGTGGCGGTTAAGGTGGCGGTGGTCAGCCTCTCGGACGAGGAAATCGTCAAGACGTACACGGGTACTCTTGAGGGCGAAAAACAGGCCGTTATTTACGCCAAGATTGCCGAGGCGGTCAAGGCGGTCCACGTCCGCGAGGGGCAGCACGTCAAGGCTGATCAGGTGCTGATTTCGCTCGATAAGTCCGGTCCCAGCTCGCGCTATCAGGAGGCGCTATCGCTCTATCGAAACGCTGAGAAAAACTACAAGAAGATGGAGTATCTATATGGGGAGGGAGCGGTAAGTGAATCGAAGTTCGATGCCGCTAAGACTCAATATGAGGTTACCAAAGCCGGTTTCGAGGCCGCTTCGCAACTGGTGGAAGTGCAGTCGCCCATTGATGGCGTGGTTACCTCCCTTAAGGTCTCCAAAGGCGACTTTCTTGGCCCCGGCCAGGAACTGGCAACGGTTGCCACGGTTGTTAGGCTGCGCGTAAAGTTTGGTGTCAACGCTGCCGACATCGGGTCGATGACACTGGGAACCATGGTAACTGTTTCCTCTGCAGATGCAACTCGGACTGCCAAGGGGACTGTGTTGTCAGTCGCTCGCTCGGCTGACCCGGTCACCAGAACATTTCAAGTTGAGGTCGTCTTGGACAACAGCGAAGGGATGTTCCGACCGGGGGTCTTTATCCGGATCAACATTCCGCTGGAGCAGTTGACCGGAGTAGTGGTTGTTCCCCGGCAGGCGGTGATCGCTCGCCGCGGAGAGGAGGTGGTTTTTGTCGTCTCCAATGGGGTCGCTCAGGAGAGGGAAGTGACAACCGGCGCGGATCTTGGCGGCCGGATCGTAATCACATATGGTCTCATTGCGGGCGACACGCTAGTGACTCTCGGGCAGGACTACCTGCAGGACGGGGTTGAGGTCAACATCACCGACATAGTCGAAGGCGAGCAATGAAACTGGCAGCGGTATCAATCAAGCGTCCGGTCTTTGCCACCATGATGATCGGCACGTTGCTGATTTTAGGAATATTTTCCTACACCGAGCTGTCGGTTGATCTCTTTCCTGAGATTGACTTTCCCATTGCGACGGTCGTTACCGTCTACCCTGGCGCCTCGGCGGAGACGGTGGAGAGCGAGGTGACCAAGAAAATCGAGGATGCCGTCAATGAGGTCTCGGGGGTCCGTCACATCACTTCGCGGTCACGGGAGGGTTACTCGCTTGTCATCATCGAGTTTGAACTTGAGAGAAAAGGGATTGAGGCTACCCAGGACGTGCGCGAGAAGGTTGCCGGCGTGCGCTCCGAGCTTCCCCTGGAAATTGAAGAGCCGGTCGTCAGCCAGTTTGACCCGATGGCCAGGCCAATTCTTTCATTTGCCGTCTCCGGCGAACGACCGCCCAAAGAGACAACGGAACTTGTCAAAAACGTTATCACAAAGCGGCTGGAATCGATTCCCGGCGTAGGCAGCGTGACGCTGGTGGGCGGTCAGGAGCGTGAAATCTCCGTCGCCCTCAACCCGGAGAGGATGGAGTCGTTTGGGATCACCGTAAACGATGTAAAAGGCGCTATCGCCGCAGCCAACCTGGAGATACCGGGTGGGCGAATTGATGAGGCTTCCAGCGAATACGTGGTTCGAATGGCCGGCCGGCTCGACCGGGTCTCTCAGTTTAGCGACATAATCGTCAAGAGTAAGCACGGCTCTCCGGTATATCTGAAAGACATCGCTACCGTAGCGGACACCATCAAGGAGCAGCGCTCACTCTCACGCTACAACGGGCGTGCTGCGGTTTCCCTGAACATCGTCAAACAATCGGGGGGCAACACAGTCGAGGTAGCCCGCAGGGTCAAACAGATTTTGGCTCAGCTCCAACAGGAGATGCCGCCTGATATTCGCATTGAGGTTGTAGATGATAACTCCGTCTTTATCGAAGACTCGATCCACGAGATCTTGTTCAATATCGAGTTTGGTACTCTTCTGGCGGTCATTGTCATCTTTCTGTTTCTGCTCAATATACGTCCGACTATCATCACCGGCCTGTCCATTCCCATCTCACTTATTGCCACTTTCACGCTGATGAAAGCCCTGGGCTTCACGATCAACATGATGACCCTGATGGGATTGTCGCTGGCGGTGGGGATACTGATCGATGACGCCATCGTCGTCATTGAAAACATCTATCGGCACATGGCCCAAGGCAAATCGGCCATGCAAGCTGCCTTCGATGGCACCAAGGAGATAGGCCTGGCGGTGGTGGCCACGACCTTTTCCATCGTGGTGGTGTTCGTGCCGGTGGCATTTATGTCGGGAATCGTAGGTCGATTCTTTTACCAGTTTGGCATGTCGGTCGCCTTTGCGGTCGTTATATCGCTGTTTGTAGCCTTCTCGCTGACGCCGATGCTTTCGTCGCGGTATCTCGAGAAAAGAGAACCGTTAAGCAGCACAAAAGGCCTTCTGGGAGCCTTGGCGCGGCTTTTCAGTGCCATCTGGAAGCCGATTGAGAGGGTTCTCAGTTACTGGAACATCTTTTTTGAAGCGGTAAAACCTTCCTACAAAAGGCTCCTAGCCGGTGCCCTGAGAGCCCGGTGGCTGGTGGTATTGATAGCTGCCCTTTCATTTGCCGGGGCCATCTTCGCGGCCCGATTTGTGGGCTCGGAGTTCATGGCGGAGGCGGACCAGGCGAAGCTTGCAATTGATATTGAAACTCCCCCCGGTACAAACCTGGTTGAGACCTCAAAGCGCTTCCAAGAGGTGGAAACGATCATCGAACAATTGAGTGAGGTTACGGCAACCTACGTTACCATTGGTGCCGGCAACGACCCGGTGACGCAGGGCCGTATTCTGGTCAAATTGAGCGATAAAAGTGAGAGGGAGCTCTCGGCTCGTCAGTTGATGGACTCTGTTCGCATTATGCTGAGGACGGTGCCGGGCATTAAATATGCGGTAGGTCGCGGCGAAGGCAAAGGGGGTAGCGAGAAGCCGGTTGAGATTTCCATTCGAGGTGATGATATCGAGGAACTTACGCGACTGACGCATCGCGTGCAGGATATCTTTGGCGCCGTTGACGGGACGACGGACATTGACAACACTCTCCAAGAAGGCAAGCCGGAAATCCAGATCGAGGTCGACCGCAAGCTGGCCAGCGACCTCGGCTTAAACCTGGGTGAGATCGCCATGACAATCAGGTCTTTAGTCGAGGGAGAGGTGGTGACCCACTACAAAGAAGAGGATGAGGAATACGATGTCCGTGTCAGGCTCGAGGAGGGATTTCGTTCCTCGAAAGACGATGTGGGCCGGATCCTCATACGAAGCAGTAACAAGGATGATAATGACGATAATCTTTTGATCCCGCTCGACCGCGTGGCGCAGCTGACCAAGGCGAGCTCAATCGGAGAATACAATCGCTATGACCGCCAGCGGGAAGTGCGCGTCAACGCCAACGTGCTTTCTACCGCTTTTGCGGGAACGGTGACGGGCTTGATTGAGGAGCAGACCCAACAGATAAAATTGCCGCCCGGATACAAGATTGTGCCCGTCGGTACGGCTGAATTAATGAAAGAGGCCTTTACCAACATCTTCAAGGCTCTCGCTCTGGCGGTCATCTTCATATATCTTCTTTTGGCCTCACTGTATGAGTCCTTTATCGATCCTTTTTCCATCATGCTGTCGTTGCCGCTGGCATTGGTCGGAGCAATACTGGGCTTGCTCGGCTCGTCGTTTTCGATCATGTCCCTGATCGGGATAGTCCTGCTGATGGGGCTGGTGACCAAAAACGCTATTCTTTTGATCGATTTTGTGAAACAACAACGGCAAAAGGGTGTTCCAAGATTCGATGCTATTTTGATTGCCGGCCCTATAAGGCTGAGACCGATTTTGATGACTACTTTTGCTATGGTTTTTGGGATGCTGCCTCTGGCGCTGGGCATTGGTCCTGGTGCTGAGTTTCGAGCCCCGATGGCACGAGCGGCGATTGGAGGAATTATCTCATCGACACTGTTGACGTTGGTGGTGGTGCCGGTTGTTTACACTCTTATTGAAGACTTTTTCGGTCTCTTTCGAAGGAGCGGCCAAGGGATGTCGACGAGGATAAAAGAGGAACGGGCAGGGTATGAGTGACCTGATCGTGCCCGGCAAATCGCTGGGTTACTCCGACATCTACCTTGATTTTTTGAAGGGACAGGATTCGGCCAAGCATTTTTTCCCTGCTGCAGGTATCGAAGATGTAGCCATAGGACTTGATGCCGTTTCTTATGACCGCGAGGAAATTGCGGCTGTCCTCAAACGACAAAACCGCCTCTTTGGCGCCTCAAATGAGACATTTGCCAACATCGAGAAGCTGAAGGATAAAAAGGCGCTGTGTGCCTTTACCAGCCAGCAGGCATGTCTATTCGGAGGGCCGCTTCTAATCATTATCAAAGCTCTTGCCATAGTGAAGGCGGCTCACCGATATTCCGAGCAACTTAATCGCCCGGTTGTCCCTGTCTTCTGGATCGCGGGCGACGATCACGACTTCGCCGAGGTAAATCACACCTGTGTGCTCGACCGTCAGGGGGAAGCTGTCCAAATCTCCTATGAAACTCCTCCGGCGGTAGAACTGCCGACAGCCGAAATCAGATTCTCGGATGAAGCTGAACTTGAAAAGGCGAAAGGAGCCCTCAAAACGGCGCTGGGTGACACAGATTTCACGCCTGAGCTGTATGATCTGATTGACAACTCGTACACACCCGACAGCACCTTTGTCACGGCCTTTGGCAAGTTGATGGCGCGTTTGACGGGTCAGTTTGGCTTGATACTGTTCTCACCGGGAGACCCCGCGGTGAAGAGGTTAGCGGCTCCTTTTTTTACGGAGATTCTGAACAAGCAGGATGAACTGCACCATGTGATAACCATGACCAACCGACTTATCGAGCAGCACGGATACCACCTGCAGGTGCAAAAGAAAGACAACGCCACGCACCTGTTTTGTAACCTGGATGGCCGCCGACCCGTCATGCGTGAAGGAGGGAACTTTTTAGTTGGTGACAGGCGCTATACCGAGGATGAGTTGCGTCAGTGCATAGATGAAAGCCCTGACAGGGCTTCGCCGGACGTCATGCTGCGACCGGTGCTGCAGTCGTACCTGTTCCCGGTGCTAACCCAGAAAGGCGGGCCGTCCGAGATCGCCTATCTGGCCCAGATCAATCCCATTTTCGCTCTTTTCCGCTTGGTGGGTCCGTATTATATGGCGCGTCCCTCGCTCACATTTCTCGAGAAGCGGTTTGAGAAACTGATGGCTGAGCACGAAATCGCCTTTGAGGAATTGACCGGCGACATTGAGCAGGTCGTCAACAGAGTACTGGCCAAATCGTTTCCTGAGAATCTCGAAAGCAAGTTTGAACACCTCCGACATGACGTTGAGCACCGTTTCGGCGAATTCATCGAAGAGTCTTTAGCGTTTGACCCGGCTCTACGGCAGTTTGGTACACAGATGTATGGCAAGATTGATTTCACTCTGAAGCAGTTTGAAGGAAAAGTATTTGCATCCCACAAGAGAAAGTCAAAAGAGACTCGCGACCGCATCTATCGACTGTGGCACGCGATTTATCCCAACCGAGCCTTGCAGGAGCGGACATTAAATATCACTTATTTTCTCTCCCGCTATGGATTAGGTTTCATTTCGTTTATGTACGACAAAATCGACTGTGAAGAGACGGCGCATCAGGTTGTTCACCTTAAGGAGTTTCAGGCGTAGATGGTTATAGGCATCACCTGTTATCCGGTGGCCGGCGGCTCGGGAATTGTGGCCACCGAACTCGGCCAGCAGCTTGCCACGCGCGGGCACCAGGTGCATTTTGTCTCCTACGCGCTGCCGTTTCGACTTGATCGCTATCAGACCAACCTGATGTATCACGGCGTAGAAACAACCGCCTACCCGCTGTTTAAGTTCCCTCCCTACACGTTGACGCTGGCGGCGAAGATGGCCGAGGTCACGCGCAATTTCAAGCTGGACATTCTGCACATGCACTATGCCATCCCTCATGCCACCTGCGCCTACCTGGCCAAGCAGCTTCTGGCTGGTCAGAACGAGCGGCAGCCGAAGATCATAACTACTCTGCACGGCACGGACATTACGCTGGTTGGCTCCGACCCTTCCTTTTATGACATCACCCGCTTTTCCATCCTGTCGTCCGATGGCCTGACGGCGGTGTCAAAGTATCTGGCCGATGAGACCAAGGATGTGTTTAAGATTGAGAAGGAGATTCGCGTAATACACAATCTTTTCGACCCCAAGCGGTTTAAGCACTCGACAAGCGATTGCACGCGCAGTGAGTTCGCCAAGGATGATGAATTTCTTATTGCCCATATCTCAAATTTCCGTCCGGTCAAGCGAACCCTCGACGTTATAGACATATTTGACAAGATTGCCACCGAGTTGCCGGCAAAGCTGCTTCTAATTGGCGAAGGTCCCGATATGATTCTGGCCCGGCGACAGATCAATAAGAGGAATCTAAGTGACAAAGTCATCTTTCTCGGCAATCAAACCCGTGTCGAAGCGGTGCTGCCGTGCGCCGATCTTTTTCTTTTGCCGTCGGAGGAGGAATCGTTTGGTCTGGCGGCGCTAGAGGCGCTGGCTTGCGGCGTGCCGGTGATCGGTTCCTCGGGCACTGGCCTGGTCGAGGTGGTGGATGATTTCACCAACGGCTTCCTGCTTCCGGTCGGCGACACTACTTCCATGGCCAGAGCCGCCATTTCTCTATTGAAAAACAGCGAGCGTTTGAAGCAATTCAAGAAGGCAGCAACCGAGTTGGCGCTGAAAAAGTTTTCCGCTGAGAAGATTGTCGCTGAGTACGAAGGCTATTACGAGGAAATCCTCAATGTCTGAGCTGGAGAAACTTGACCTTCTGGCGATTGCATGGGTACCCCACCCCTTGGGGTGGGATGGTTTAAACCCACCGCAAGGGGCTTGTTGATAAAGTAGTAATTTATAGTATCTACTGAATGGTGGTGAATATATCATTATGTCATGCAGACAAAACGTGAACGATTAGGTTTCGAGATGACGCTTTTGCCGCCTTTGGAGA
>SDBT01000639.1_pt1 | contig 56138 bp, 81 predicted proteins | sample 2277101 | NCBI WGS metagenome assembly SDBT01 (sample SAMN10404973, study PRJNA504765) | marine sediment metagenome | isolation source: marine sediment core GS10_PC15, 103 cmbsf | place: Arctic Ocean: Southern Knipovich Ridge | collected 2010 | reverse complement strand
CATTAGTGTAGGTTGTATCAGCATCTGCCTCACAAGCTAAATCATTTCCACTTAAGTAATAATGATTACCTGCAGCACAAGCTGTTGTAAATTCAATCTTTCCTTCAGATATTTCATCAGCACTAATAACAGTATCTAAATCTGTTGAAGTGTCCCAATAAGAAGTTCTATCCAAACTCCAATTTCCCTGGCTATCATTCATCTCTTGCATAGTGAAATTCTCTATTGAATCAACTCTAACATCTGTATAAGCCCTATCTGCTGTGCTATTATCATCAATGTTATCTCTAAGCTCAGACTTTACAGAATTGTTAGTGTTAGAAGCGTGAGACTGATTAAAAATATCTAACGCAGTCGTATCAACACCAGAAGCAGTTAATGTACACAAATCAGAAGTAGCTCCAGTAATGTTACCACAACCTATTTCCCCAAATGCTTCTCCAGTCCAGTGAATATCCCCATCAGTTGTTACTCTAAAACGGTATGGAGCTGTAGAACCTCCACTAATAAAAAAATCACTAGATTCCCAATCAGCACCAGCATACCAAACATTTTCAACAGCATCCTTAAAAATAAAATAAGGATTAAAACCTCCAACATGACCCCTTATGGAAGAAGAACTACCGTTTATGTGGAGTGTAGAAAGTGGACTATTAGTTCCAAGACCTAATTTTCCAAAAATTGCATCAGTACCATTAATAAGAAACTCATCTCTTAGTTCAGACTTTACAGAATCATTAGAATTACTAAACTGTGTTTGATTAACAATATCTAAAGGATTAGGATTAAAAACATCTCCTCCAGTTCCAATACTACCATTATAAAAGAAACTACCAGTAGATTCATCATAAGTTATGTTACTACTATTTCCAAATTGCCTCCTTATCTCACCAGTATCATTACCATGCTTAAAATTATTCTCATGATCAGTTCTATTATCATTAATCCAGCTTATTACCGAAGATGTCAATGGATAATTAATTAAATCACTCACTGCATTCGTTATCCAAACTAAAGTATTAAGATGTTCTGCAAGGTCTAATGGATTCAAGAATAATGAACCACCTATAAACGTGGTGTTTCCATCACCAGAAGTAATATTCTCTGTAACAAAAGCAGACTGATTATTATTTCTAACTATACTTCTATTCTGAAATTCGGTTTTGTTTACATTATCTAAATTAACCAAAATCGTATCACTCTCAGTCTTAGTATAACGATTCCCAACATTATTCAAATCAAAACCAGCCCAATCAATATTATTAGTAGGAGTATTCTTACCATCCTTTCTTAAAAAAATGTTATCAAAAGAAGCAGAAGTAGTCTCAACAGTCAAATGTGAATCAGTAGTTCCTTCCATGAAAACTGTAATAGTTGTACTTGTACCTCCAGAAGGAACATCTGCTTGAATTTCTAACATTAATCTGTTATTTGGAATATTTAATTCTTCCCTTAAAATACCATGTAAATCATATTGAATTTTATCATTCGTAATCTCTGTAGAACTTTCAAAAACAATTAATACGTCTCTTTCAGTACCATCCAAACTAATATTATAAAGAATTGGTGTAAGAATTATATCTTTGTTTCCAGAAGTTCTTTGAAAATGAACATGAGTATCAAATATTCCAGACCTTAAAACATTAAAAGGAAGTAAACCTGTTGTCCAGTTAAAAATACTTTGGTCATTTCCTGTAGAAAGAGATATAGAATCTAAAGAATTTTCTGCTCTCCCTGAGTCAATATCTGTCATATTAAATGCCCCATTAACATCAGAGGTATCATTTCTTAAGAAAAAATCAAAAGCAGTAGCAGAAGTCAAATCATCCACTACTGATTTATTATAAGATTCTGTTTTATTCCAATAATTATCACTAACAAAACCTTTAAGTCTTGTTATATTATCATCTAAGTTTGTTTTTGTAGGATAATTAGGTTTGTCTAAAGACCAATTCCCAATACTATCATTAATGTCCTGCATTGTGAAGTTCTCAATAGAATCTACCCTTACATCAGTGTATTCTCTATCCGCTGTTGAATTATCTGGAATATACGTTCCAATAATTAAATCAACCCTTTCCGTTTCATTACCTGTTTTCGTATGATTATCAATAGAATCCACCCTGGTATCAGTATAATCTCTGTCAGCAGTTGAATTATTTGGGATGTATGTACCTATGATCAAATCCACTCTCACAGTTTCGTTACCAGTCTTTGTATGATTATCTATTGAATCTACTTGACTCTGTAAAAAAGTATCATTATCTATTCTAAATTTAGTCTCGTTATGGATAGAATCATTCAAAGAAGTAAACACTAAATCACTCTCAGTCCGATTCATGTAATTAGTATTCAAGAAAGGAAATGTTACATAAATAGGATCCAAAATGTTCCTTAAAAAACTAACATCAATTCTAATATCAATCAAACCATCAACCCACGACTCATTATCATCACTTCTTATAATTGACCTATTAACCAACCCAGCCAAATCACCAAAAATAGTACCAGCTACAAACAAATTATTTTCTGCATTAACATCCCCTGTTAATACGATATTATTACCCGCTATTATATTAACATCTCTCCCAGAAGATGATTGCAACCTCAAATTCAAAGCTGCACCTGAAAAAATCTCAAAATCACCAAACCCACTAATTATACTAGAATCCCCCCCAACATCCCCAAAAAACATATCCCCACTAATATTCAAAGAACCAATATTATCATTATCTAAATAAGCAATAGTATCACAATCCCCTCTTCCTGAACAATTAGTATCATCCAAAGTACCATTATACACCCAAAGCTTAACAGACTGATTAAGAGCAGTTATGTTTGTTGGAATAGAGGCCCTAACTAATGCATCTTGGGCATCAGTATAAATAATATTAGAATCGTTTACATCTGTAACATTATCTACTATAGAAGTTCTTATACTCGTAAGCTCTGATGCCAAACCGGTAACATTTGTAATATTAACTTCCAGGGCAAACTCCGCCACCCTTGCTGTAGCCACAGGCGTTTCATTATATTCTATCTCCTGGCCATCGATGTTCAATAACCATCTTACAGGATTAATAAAAAAATGATATCCCAATGGTGTTTGTAAACCCAGGATTAGGCTTGCTATTCCCTTGTCCAGAGTTTTTGTTATAGTCTCATTCCAAAGAACAGAATTATCTCCTAAACGGATTATAGATATATTTATATCGTAAGATCCTGTCTGTAAATTTCCTGTTGTCTGGTTTCTAATAATTATCTGCTTTGTTTGTGTAGGCAGTATATCTGCAAGCACAAAACTAACCAAAATCAAAGCCATCAAAATAAAGACCAACCTTTTCATACTCCCTCCCTCGTTTTAATTAGAATTCCCTGAACGCCTAACAGAATACTCTGAAATCATATAATATGTCTTTATATCTACACTATTATTTAAATATTTCTAATTTTTGGATATCCTCTCAATTCTAAAAATCTTTGAGGAGCTTCCCTATTAGCTTGGTATTCTCTTCTTTCTTATCGAAATGCATTGGATGTGAGTTCGGTACTCCCCCAACATCCTTCCCGGGTGAATATGTAAGCATTACTGTAGTATCCTTATGCTTTAGTCTTATAAGCTTGTTTATTACATTCTTAAATTCCTCGTCTGGCAGGTGCTCTAAAACATCAAAGCAAAGAATAAGATCATATTTCTTATCCGGAGGCATATCCTCTATGTCTGTTTTCCATACTTTGTAAGATATGTCCTTCTCCTTGAATCTGAACTCTGCAAATTTAAGGGTGTACGAATCCAGATCCGCAATGGTAACGTCCATTTTTTCTCTTGCTATCATAATGGCGTTCTGCCCTATACCGCAGCCAAACTCCAGCACGTTCTTGGGCTTTAAGTCTATAATTTTGTCCACTAATTCTATGTCGAATTGCCTCCTGTTTGACATATGCCACAGCCCCAGATCGTAAAGGTAATTCTTGGTCTCCTTATAAAATTTCTTGATCTCCTCGCCTGTCTTAGGAGACTTCTTTTCCCATTCTTCTTTCATCAAAGTTGGCCCTATCTTGGTCTTTTGTGTTACTTCCAATTCGTTTTCTCCGGTATACTGCTCTATCATACCCATTAAATCGTTCCTGTCGCTGATCAGATCTTCCCTTACTTTAAACAGGCTCATGTACTCAAAAACATCTATTATAGCCCCTATATGTGATGAAATCAAGCTGGCATCGCAATACAACTTCATTCCTGCCCTAAGCATATTTCTACAAAACCAAAGATCCTCACTTAGATGTATTCTTTTCCTGCCCCATGTCTCGTAATTAAATTTGAACCAGGGGTACTCTAATTTTTTGAATACCCTAGGGTTTATCAGGCAACAACCCATTCCACACCCATCTATTGCAATAACCGTTCCAAGTTCTGGATTCTCTATATTCCAGAATCCCCCAAGCTTGTACTCCCTTATAACAGGAAGATACGGCTTGGCTTTCTGAAAATAAAGTGCCGTAACCAAATCAGCATCTTTCTCTTCCATTACTTTAATAAGATTGTCTAGAGCTGTTGTAGGCACCAAATTGTCAGTATCCAAAAAAAGTATATAATCTGGATCCATTTTCATTGCCAACTCCACAAGTTCGTTTCTTGATTTGCTTACTGGGTTATGCTCCCTTACAGTTACATCAATTATATATTTTTTAGAATTCTTCACTACAAAACTAATAAAATTTGGCAGAAACGTGGCCGGTATGTTCCCATAAGCCGGTATTAAAATACATATTTTCTTTTTCTCTGGTTTTTCTGATTCCATCGTACCACCTCTGGTTTTCTAGATTTGTTCTATGAAAGAGTCAATGTCCAGGTGATCATTAATTGATCATTGCTTGTTAATGTAACAGCAGTAAAGGTTGCTTCATGCACCAAAGTTCCACTTGAAGAAGCAGTCAATAATCCACATAACTGAACTGCCGTATGAGTGCCTGTAGCTGTAAATGTCTTAATTACTGTGGTTGTAGTAGTACCTGCGGAATGGCTCACTGCACCTTGCGCCCTTTCCAGGCCATCCGAACTAATCTCTCCCGCGACAGATGTATGGCCTGCTGCGGCTCCACTAGAATTAGTACTAAGTGCTATATAATTGCCGCCATTGGTTCCTAAGCCTGTTGTTTCATATCCTTGCTGGTGTAAGAAATCCCGCCCTGCAGTTGTCAATAGGTTATGCACTTCCTGTATTTTCCATGGTCCGTAATGTCCTTTTCCGTTAGAACCAGGAAGCCATCTCCTATGGGCTATCTTTACATTTACTTTGAGTGTTATTGGGGGTTCTTTTGGCATGATATCACCTGATTATGGCTGTAACAGCAAGTCCGTTATGTTCTCTTTCTACAACAAATCCACCATTACAACCTATTCCCTTATGCGAAAATTCAACTTCTTTAGAAGCAGTTGCTGGTACTTTTATGTAAGCCAATAAAGCGCCGTCTGTTATAGAATAAATCTTTACATAATAAGCTGTGCTTTCAGCATTGAAAATCATTATTTTCATTAATCTTACTGTCGTATTTCCGCCTGTATGTACAACAGGAGTTAAATAAAGCGATTGATCCTTATCATCTCCTGCTACTATATACATAGCAGCTGCATGGCAGTTTTCATTACCATCTGGACCATAACCAATAATAAGAATTTTATCTCCTGTAGAATATTTAACTGTCTGACCATCTCCCAAGGGCAAGTTAATTAGATCTATAATAGCGTTTCCATTTGAGTTTGTTGTCTCAACATCAGAAACAGTCTTTTTGGTGGTATTGACTACATAGGCCTTGCCTCCTACTTTCTTTGATGAGTTGTCCTGTTCAAAAAGTGTAATCGTTATCGGATGTGGTAATTCTGGCATTATAAGTTCACCCCGGCATAATTAAAGTTGAATTTATCCCCTTCCAGGACAGTATCTTTGGCTATTTTAAACGGCATACCTGCTATGTGAATTACAGTTCCTTTTTTCAACTCTCTCTTTTCCATTAGTTTCAACTCACCTGATCATTTCTTATCATAATATCCTTCTTGTGCTCTTTTAAGAGCGGTCCTAAGCATTTTGGCTGCCCTGTCATAACAGGCCTTTGCTTCTGCCTTTTTGCCTGCTTTCTCTAATTCCTTTCCTTTGTTAAAATAATAATTAGCTAATCCTGTAAATCCAGCTCCCCATCCAAAGAAACCTAATACTGCTATTGCGAGTGATATAAGGATTTTAAGTAATACTGTATTGGAATCCGGTTCAGGCTCAACTGGACCTGGTATTATTTCAGGATCAACATCTGGTTTTACATACGGAACTGGATTAATAATTACTTCGATTTCCTCTTCATCTTCCTCTTCTGGATCTGTTGGTTCAACTGGATCTGGTTCTGTAGTATCTGGCTCAGATGGATCTGGTTCTTCCTCAGGTTCTGCTCCTATTGTGATTGTTGCCTCTATTACCTCATCTGGAACTATTACCCTAAAATTAGCCTTATCGTCTATCCCTCCATCAGGATCCTTGAACACCATACCCCCACAAGCCATATAAGCATCATCCTTGCCATTATAACTAGCTCCATCATATAATATGTCCTCCATGTCCAATTTAATAGTTAATTTGCCTATTATAACCTCATCCCCTTGCAGCTTCAAATACACGCTACTATCTCCTATTCTTATCCTATCAGTAGTTATCAGCACCTTATCTTTATCATATATTCCTGTACTGTCTACATAAAGGATCTCATGATCTGTGCTGTCATAAATAAAACTATCTTCCTCATCTCCCCTCACATAAAGGTAGTTATCTTTAACCTTGAAATTCAGTTCTGTAGTATCAGGGTCTGTTATCTCCTTGAATTTTACAACAGAGAAGTTTCCCGGGAATGTGATCTTGTCTTTTACAGTAAGTGGAGATTTTTCATAATCATCATCCAAATACTTATAATCCTCTTGGTTTGTAATGGCTATATATCCCCCCTTTCCTTCTGGTTTTATTATCCATCTCCATTCCTCTTCATCATTATAATCTTCCCCGTCTTTGATCTCTATCTCAATATCGTAGGCAATCTTTAGATCTACAAAATCCTCCCATTTCTCTCCAATTTCATAATTAACTATTGACTCCGCAAGAACCTGGATACCTCCAACTTCACCTATATCTCCCTTGAATATCTGTTCAGTATCTCCATTATAAGAAACAATAACATAAGTTCCATCATCATATCCTATAGATACTATCTTCAAATCCTTTCCATCAAAAGGAACTACCTCATTTATTTTAAGATTCTTTTCCACTACTCCCGCCTCAATTACTATGCTATCTTCAGAAGCTTCTATTATCCTAATATCTTTTCCGCATAGTTTTATTTCCAAGGGATCATCATAATATATCTCATTAAGTAATATTTCCTTATCAAATACATACCTGCATTCTATTCCTTCTTCAGGGACAATAATATAAGGTGCTGTTCCATACTCAGAATCATAAAGGCTGGTTTTAATCTCCAAATCCCTTAGAATTATCTCCTCATGTATATCATAATCTTCTCTATCGAATTTTATTTCCTTGTCTTGTAATCTGGCCAGCTTGTTGTTCTTAACAACAACATTAATATTCTCGCAATAATTAACTTCAAAAGAAGCAATAGATTTATCTTCATTTGTGTTTAGTTTAATCTCAGATATTGGTTCTGGCTCTGGTTCTTTCTCAAAGCATTCCTCACTTATACATTCATATCCTTCTACACAATCTGAATCTACTATGCATTCTGGTGTTGGTTCTGGCCCAAGCAAATCCCCTATTTCAAATAAGGTATAAATTTCTAATAAACCAGTAACAGGATCTGCCCTCCCCATCCACGTTCTTATATCTTCACAAAGAGGATTACCCGTACATGCTGCAATCTGTATCTTAAACTGATCCCCAATAGTGTATTTAATAATCGTCCCCCCATTATCATCAAAATTAGCAGCATCTATTATAAATTCTCCAGCACTACTTGTTGTGAATGACTGTACTTTGCTTGTTCTAATATTAGTTACTAATACCTGCAATCCCCCCACATTACTCCCTACAATCTTACCATTTATCGGCAAAGGAGAATATATAGCTGCGCTTGCTATTGCAGCCACTAACAGAAACATAGTCAAAATCCATCCTAAAATTTTTATTTTCATAATCATTCACCCCTAAGATATTGTTGATCTATTTAATGTGGCATTTACGTTTGTTAAAACCCAAACTGCCCAGCCTTCATAAAGCTGCAAATTTGTTGGTAACCTGCTAGTCCCAGCACATAATTCAATGCTCTTTCTGCAGGTATAATAAGTCTCTGCAGATTGATTTATATAAGAAACATAAGTTATTGGCTGAACCGCACTGGACATATTTGTTGCATTCCACACGCCAGTAATATTTGCTGCAGTTATAAGGCCTACTGTATTCCATCCTCCTGTAGCTAAGGTAACATTCTCAATTACTGCCCCTGTAGAATCCCCAGCTAATGGCCTTTCGTCTTTGCTTATAATATAACTGTCAGTGCTTACATAAATATGAACTGCATCTCCTGGTTGTATTCTTGTACCATTATTTACGGATGGTGTGCTAGTACTATAAGTTGTAAATGATTTAGCCCCATGTGAGTTATTAAAAGACGACATTTGAGTGCAATATTGTGTATCTGCGCAGATAACATAAGTCTCTTTTCCTTCTGCGCTTTCGTTTGCTCCAGCATACCCTATTAAATTCCATCCGTCATAAAGAGTTGTATACATTCCTGTCTTATTTTCCTGCACTGAGTTACCTAACTCGTCGGTTATGTTATACTCTACCCTAAATGCCCCATCTCTGCTAATATTATCTCCGTAGATTGTTCCTGTAAAGTTAGTATCTCCATTTACTGTGGTGGCACTTAAGGTTGCTGTAATCGTGCTTTGTAATGTGCCATCCCTATCGAATATCTTAGCTGTTGCTGTGCTAGCTGTTGTGTCGTTGGTTCTTATAATAAAGTTAGCTGCGCTGTTAGAATATGTCCAATTATAGGCTTCTATAATAACGGGCGAGGTTGTATCTACAGAAACATATCTATAATCTGACCAGCCTATATTTGATGCAGAATCATTTACAAAGACCCTATATTTTATATCCTTCTTATCCCCTATGGGTGTGACATTATATATACCATAACCCGATCCAGAAGTTATACTTAAGTTAGATCCAGTTACTGTATAATTTGTAGTACTGTCCCATTCTAAATAAACTGTCTCGGTATATTCCTCTACAATAGAAAAATTAACAAATACATGGGTAGTGGATTGTGATGTATCATTGCTAGGTGTCGGATCTACAAAAGAAATAACTGGAGAAGTAGAATCTATTGCTATAAAGAAATTGCCTGAATAATTTGTATTGCCTGCAGGATCCGTTCCATTCACAAATATAGTATAGTTACCATCTGAGAATGTATAAGTTATCCTGGCCCTTGTATCATTATCTACTAAATCACTAGTATAAACTGATCCTGATGCATTCTCTAATGAGATAGTTAATTGTGCTCCCCTTAGTTGACCTTGATCTGTAATTGTATAATTCCACCAATGTGTTTGGGTATTATTCCAAGTGTTATTTGTAAAGCTATAAGAATTAATTGTCATATTTGGGGTTGTGTCATTATCTATATATAAAACTCTCGTTGCTGGATACCAACTTTGTGGTGTTGAATTTGATGAGAAACATAGAACAGTCCAATAATTTATCGAATTTCTTGTAAATGATGCATTAGGGGTAATAATTGTATTTGTACTATTAGGTACGTCAATGGATTTGTTCCTTGCGTTTGCAGGATCAATTATTCCTGTAGGACTAGTATTAATATATAATGTGCAGTTGGCCGTAGTAGCTGGTTGTGTTACTAATTCAGACCAGTTGAATGTAAAATCATTAGCGTCTTTATCTGCATTATTTGACCATGAAGCATTTGTGGGAGAACTTAGTCTAACATCATTAGTTCCTATTCCCATTACCATAATTGCACTAATAATTAATATTAATGAAAATAAAGAAAATACTATAAAGTTTTTTTTATTCATCGATATCCCCTTCCTCTTTTTATCTGCCTTTAGCTTCCCAATAAAATGTAGTATTCGCAGATTCCATCTCCACAGTAACATCTCCTTTAGATAATGGAAAAGTCTCATTTACTGAATGCCCAAGTTGTGTTCCCCCTTCTGGAGTCACTATAAAACTCTCCACTCGCGCTAATCCTGTAACAACGTCTCCACCTGTAGCACCACTACTCAAAACTGACTTTCCTATGATTACTCTCATGTTACCCATTACTGTTCTTCTAATGGTTGTATTTGCAATAGCCATTTAATTTTCACCCCTTCAAATTTTCTTCTAATTTCATGATAGCTTTGATTCTCTCTTCCTCGAGCCTAGGTATCCTAGTGTTGCTGCCTCCCAATCTTTGGAGTAATTCTGTCTGCTCTCTCTTGGTTTTATCCTTTAGCTGAGTATAAGTATGTTTCTTAACTCCTGGCTTTTCCTCTGTTTTTTCCTCTGTCTTCTCTCCAGTAACTTTCTCTTTAACCTTTTCCTTGACTTTCTCAGCTGCTTCCTTGACTTTCTCAACTGTTTCCTTAACAGCATCCTTAACTGCCCCCACTGATTCAAACAACTCTCCATTTCCACATTTTAAGAAATAGGCTATATCTTCTTTGTCAGATATTTCTGTAGGTGCTGCTTTCTCGAAAAGGTACTCGTTTCCTTTAGGGGTTTTATATCTATTTGAAGATATTAGGCCCCCTTCTAAAGTTCTACATCTTATTTTTGCCATGGTTATCATCCCTTTTGTTTTTTTTAAAAAAAGAAAATAAAAAAAATATTTTTAAGACTTGATATCTCGAATCTTTCCTTGCGCCTTCATAAATGTACAGATTACCTCTAACATCGTCCTGTACATGCCCTCTGTTCCGAACTTGTTTATAGCAAACGGTGTCCCCTGGTTCATTCCAGCTTCGAAATACTGTGTTGGCTTTGCTACTCTCAAGCATAGCCTAGGTAAATCAAAACCTTCTGGGTTGCTAGTATCTAACATGTAAATTCTGCTCACTCCACCTGTATCTTGCACTGTATCCTTAGATACGATCACGTTCTTACCAAACAAAGTAGCCACATTTAAGCCTACTCCCTGACCTTCTAATGTCTTTATCCCGTTCACTCCTGGCTGAATAGCTGCTGCGCCTATCAAGTTGTACCTCACTTGAGGATCATACAACTGATTTATAACGGCCCAGGTATCATAGCCAGTTTGGTAATGCTGTCCGATTGGATTTGCTCCGTTTGTAAGGGTATTCTGCAATGTTGTCTGCAAGATAGAATCTGTCAAGCTCTGAACAGTACTAGAGTTATGGTTTACATAAGCATCTAATTGCTGTGTTGCTCCGTTGTCCCTATCATTCCATGCGCTTGTACTTGCTGCTCCGTAAGGATCCATATCTCCATTTGTGTATGGTGTGCTTTCGTCGTTCTCTGAACAGTTGTTAAGTTCGGAATAACTTCCTACTATCCTATCAACTGACTCTGAATTGTTAAGTGCTGGATCTCCGTTCTGGATATTAAGCTCATAGTTCATCTCTTCCTTATGCTCAACTGCTAATGTAGTCCTTAGATCTGCCATTGCAGCATAAGCATCGTCCCCACCATCAGTTGCTAAAAATTCCTGAACTTCAGAGTTCTCAAAATTTACAGCTATTAACTTAGGTTTTGCGCTTGCTTCTATGAACGTAGGCTTTACGGTTGATGGTAGGTTAGCGGTCTCTGCCTGGCCTCCAGATCCTTGACTGTGCGCTCTTACAGAAATCATTCTCCAGCCGCTTCTTATATGAGGCAATTTTGGTAAAGAACCAAAAGTATTGGCTTCCATATTCAGCTGCGACCATGCCTGTGCTCCATAAACGGCATTGTAAACTCCACCTGTTGTACTAATAACTGGTGAGTCTTTGGTAATAAACGGGCTCATTATATCATCTGGTGTCAAAAAGGGTATTCCTTTTTTGCTGTAGTAAAGTCGTTCCATCTCTTCTATTGTTCCTATTTGTGCGTCTGACATTTTAATCCTCACCTCCGTCGGCTAAAAACTCATCACGGAATTTCTGCATCATGGTATCTTTCTGTTTCTTCAGGCCTTTCTTGATCATCATATTGATCTTCCCTGCATCCCATTCTCCGCTCTTGGTTTTCTCTATGATCTGATTTGCTAGATCTACTTCCTCTTTTGGCTTCATCTCAATGTTCTTAGTGATTGGTCTTGGTGTTGTGGTTTTGACTATATCTCCAGATTTAAGTCCTTTCTCGATAACATTTTGAACAGCTTTAGTGACTAATCCATTAAGTTTTTTCTGTGTCATTGGTATCTCATCAGTTTCTTTAGGTGTATCTTCGTCGGTTTCTCCTGCTGGTGATTTTGGAAGTTTTACCTCGCCCTCTCTTGGCTTTGGCTCTCCTTCTTCTTTCTCCATGTCTTCATCATCATTTTCTTCTTCTGGCATTTTCTTCTTTTTCTTCTTCTCTCCCTCTTCTTCCTCGTCTTCTTCTTTCTCCAGGTCTTCATCTTCTTCTTCTTCTGGCATTTTCTTCTTTTTCTTCTTCACTTTCTTCTTGCCCATATTATCATTACCCTCTTCTGAGGTTTCTGAATCTACATTAGTAGGATCTTCTGCTGCTTCTCCACCTTGTTTTTTTGCTGCATTCTTTCCGCCCATTACGGAATTAACTAAACCTGCAAGCTTATCAACTTTATCTTCTATTGCTGCCAGCCTATCTGGCTCTTCTGAAGCTTCTTCTCCTGCTTCCTGCTTCTTCTTATTATCTTCATCTTCAGGCTCGTTTCCTTCTTCTTTTTTCAACTTTATCACTCCCCTTTATTTTTTAAGTACCTTATAGAATTTGCTGAGTCCCTAACAGAATTCTCTGATTTTTCCTAATAAATATTAATTATGAGGTAGCTTGTATTTAAATCTTTTTATTTTTCTAATATTTTTAACATCAAATCAAGGTTCTTTTCAATCTTCCTTATTTGCGGTTCTTTTAATTTGTAAATCAAACCACTTAGTTTTTTATCAATATTTTTGATCTTGTAATCCTTTAATGATTTTGCTAGGCCATCTAATTTCTTGTCAATTCTGTTTATCAAAAATTTCTTAATTATCTTCTCTTCGTCAGGTTTTTCTCCTTCTCCTGTTTCTTCTTTAGTTTTTTTCTTCCCTTCTACCTGCCTCATTATAGAGGCGCAATAAGCAGCTGGATCTTTCTTGTCAGAATTCTTAGAAAGGCATTCGTCAAAATCTTCATAGTCAGCAAAAGGTTTTTTAATCATTCCCTTTACTAAAGCAATAACAGCATTCGCTAATTTTTTCCTTAATTTACATTGCTCTTTTTCTACATCTGTCAAATCATTATAAGATCTACCGTAAATTTCCAAAGCGATTAGATCATCCCCTTTCAAGTCGGTAGCGCTTTCATCCGGGTTTATTTCTTCCTTGGCTGCTTTAGCAAGATAATTAATCTCTGTGTTAAGAGCTAGTGGATGTGCTGGCTGTTCTACGGTTGCTATTTCCATAGACTCCACCCCATGCAATTCTTTCGCTGGCCCTGTGGATCCCCCTTCTTGAAATGTAGGTTCCTTTGTTGCTCTGCCTCCAAAGCTAAGACCCCTTCGTTTTCCGCTTTTGATATCCTTCCATACTTCATTGTCTGTAGAATAATTTTTAAATATTTTATACTCAAGCATTATTCCCATATTTCCAGTGGAGTGCTTTTTTTCATACCATCTAAGGCCCTTTCCTACAACCCGGTTAGTATGCTGGTCAGTCATTGGTGCTCCTCTATCCATCCATATATTAAGTGTTTTCTTCAATTCAGAAACAGGAATTATTTCATTATCTAAATCTTTGCTTTCTATAGAAATCCATCCCTTTGCTAATCTATCTTGGTCGTCAAGAATTTCTTCTTTAGGATATTGCTTTGGCTTATCCCCTTTTAGAATAGACACTGTGAATAATCCAGATTTCATAAAATATTTGGCTTCATCCATTTTGTCCTACATAACACTCATTATTGATTAAATATATAATCTTTTCGGTTTTAAAGCATCCCTAGAAATTTCATCACTACTTTTCCAATGCCGCTTCTGGCTTTTTGGTTGTCTTTATCTAATTGCTTGAGTTGCACTCCGTTTGTTGTAAGGGCCTTTGCATGCCTATCTAATCTATCCCCCTGTTTATTCAGCCTATTATTTATGGTGTCTAATCTTGTGTTGACTTGATTGAATTTTTCCGATGTCAAAGTCTTTAAACCATCAATTCTCTCGACTATAACCTCGTTAGTCACCCTTCTCATAAAATATTTTAGAATACTCTTCTATAAATATGTTTCGTTTTTTGTAATTTTATCATGGCATTTCTTACATAAAGTAATTTCCAGTCGAATCCCATATAAATAAGAAAGAATTAATACTATAAAAAGGTTGCGGTTCAATACCTATAGGTCTGGTCCTTTTATATTGAGGCCATATCTAGAAATCATATCATGAATGGCCGGGCGCAACCACGGATGTGGTGAAATTCCGTCTCGTTCTATTGCGGCAGCAATATTTCTTGCCATTGTCCACGCTGCCTTTGGTCTTTTTCTAAGTTTTTTCATAGCCCAATTTGCCAATACAGAAACCTTAACTTTCTTAGGCATCGAACCATATTCAACATCTAATCCATGTGGTGCGCTATATCCAAAACTAACCATGTTTTCTGATTCGTCCCAATAAGGTGGAACTCCGCTCCTCATTAACTCTCCATTATAAAATATTACAGTAGGTTTTCTAGAACTAGGTTTTTTCGAATCCCCCCACTCCATCGGTATATTAAGATTTTCCTGGCTTCTTGTAAATATATACTGCATTATCTCCATGGCCCAGCCTTTAATAGTCTCTGACTGCATGGGATTCCTTTCTAGGTCCTCTAATTTTTTTACCATTTTCAGCGATCTCCAACAAACTTATCAATAAAGGCTCTAAATTCCTTATAACCTGATCCTGCCCGCATTGTTTTTTATATTGAGTAGCTAATATTAATGATACTGTCTTCATCTGTTCCGCTAAATTTTCTATGTTTTCTTTGAGTTCATATATTAACTCATAGTTGTGCTGTATATTTCTATGTGCCTCTGCTAAACTATTCCTTAATTCTTTTAAAGGCGCGATCTCTTGGTTTATTTCCTTTATCCATGAGTCTATGTTCTCTATATATTGTTTGGTTTCTTCTTCCATCCTATTGATCTCCATTGAGTATGTATGGTTTCTGTTTCCCCCATACAACTTTTGTTTGCTCACGCAAATCTTTTATATTCCCTTTATGGATGCTACCTTCAACAACAACACTACCATAAATAGCCCACAAAGGGTAATCAAAATGTTCTTGTGTTGGCACATATTCAGGATTTGCAATTCTGATATGTGTTATTCTTTTTGTTTCGAACTCCTTAAAGTCTTTGCTTCCTACAACTCCCAATACAACCATATCCGCCTTATCATACTTCTGTTGGTCAAACATAGTTGAGGTATATTTGTCAGAGTTTTGAATCTCTTTTTTCTTTTCACCAACTCCTAATTCCCTAAATTTTGGGAACAAACCACACAAGTTACTAATACCATCTACCATAATACCACTTATGGCCAATAGGAATTTAATCAAAAACTCTTACGAATGTACTGCGACAATTAATATGTGGTGTGAATTCTCTTGGCTTAAATCCTCCCTTTATTGATTCTTCTTCTATGAGCTTCTTTAGGGTATCTAGATCTACGCCCTCGTTTGTCTTCATTACCAAATTCCTGCATATATCTGTTGTTCTATGATCCAATGGATTAAGCCACTTGTATTTTAACTGACCCTCAGGATCTACTTTCTTATATGCCCATTCTCTTATTTTATTACTCAAGGCCTGCGTTTCTGTCCTTGCTATCTGCCCTGCCTGCACTTGATTTGTTTTTCCTTTTCTGCTCACATAATTCATTATCTGGTCCATAGGATATCCCTTTCTAAGCGCCCTTACTATATATTCCTTTATCCTCTCAGAAACAGTTTGACTTATACCCTGGAATTTCCTATCATAAAGGGAATCTGAAACAAAATCTGCCATAGATCCCATATCATCTTTCTTAACAATAGAATAATCTGCTTTCTCTTCTTTTATAATATCCTTAAGAATCTTATGCATGAGCTCCTTCATTGATCTCCTTCTTCTATGCATAGGATTATACGCGCCAACTGTATTACTTGTAACTGCGTCTTTCTTTAGCCCACCTTCATTACAATATCCAGAAATAGATTCCTCATCCCCGCATCTAATGCACCTTGGATGTCCGTTTGGGTGCGTCCACGTTGCAGGTTCAAACTTATGCCTCTTTTGATTAACAGGATTTTTCTCGTTATCTAATATTATTTTACTCTCTTCTTCCGCTGTTATTTTTGCTTTTTTTTTTGTTTCAGATGAAAGTCCTTTTTTTGGAGATCCTGTAGGTCCTGGAGTATTTGTTCCCCCCCCTAAGCTAGACGGACTAGATGGACTTGCTCCTGGAGGGCTAGTAATCCCCGGCATTCCCCCGAATCCTCCGCCACCCATTCCGGGCATCTGACCTCCCATTTGAGGAGGTGTAACCGGCACTTCAGTAGGCTCAAATTCGAAATCTCCCTCTTCGTTTAAAGTTACCTCGAATCCCATGCTTTGCATTACCCTAGCATTATTCATTTTCTGGAATTTAAGCTGCTCATCTGACATCTCATCTTTTTCTTCACTAGGATTCAAGACATAAATGTAATCAGTGATCTTAAGTTGATCTAGAAGCCAAGGATAAAACCCATCATTCCATGGTTTCTGATTTCCTTCTATTGCCCTGTTTGTTATTGTAATCTGCATCCCTTCGTTATTCAGTCCTCCGCTCGTACTCACATCTGCTTGAAACAAGGGCATTACTCCATACCTTGCCCCTATCTGCCTTCTGAATTCATTCCTGCTTTCTACCCATTGCATTTCTTCCAAGCTTCTCATAAAATCAATAAACTCAACAAACTTTCCTTTACTATCTCCTTCCACTCCAATAGGTGGTATCATATGAGGGTTCTTTCTGAATTGATCCAGCATCCAGGCCCACATCTTTGACAACGAATCTATATTGGGAGTTTTAATAAATAGCATTCCCCTTGGCGGCCTTTGCCTGGTGTAATATTTGTTTAAATAATAGTCCTGGCTCATAAGGGTTGTTATCTTAAGCCATACAGAAAGTATAGGGGAAAACCCGTAAGTAAGGCTTGGCTTGTACTGGCTCTTATGGCATACTTCGTCTTTTACATAATAAATATATCTGCCGTCTGGCTGCTCACTTCTAAAGTGGGCATTAAATAATTTCCTTCCGCACTGCTGACAATGTGTTCTATCATATACATATTCGTGCCTGTGAACCAGGCAAGTAAAAACTTCTCTTCCTTCTGCATCCCTTCCTGGCCTACCTGTTTTATCTGCAATTATTTTAATATAAAAAGGATGTACTTTGATTATCTCTTTCAAATCGTCTGCGATAATATCTCCTTGTTTGTTTGCAAAATAGTCCTTTATGGCCAGCATATAACCATCGTCAACCGTATCTATGTCGTCCTTTATTTCTTTGCTTACTGCTGTGATGTCCTGATCATTTTCATTACAATTAGCTAGGAAAAGAGCCAGCCTTGTTTTCTGTTTTTTGTCCGGCTCCCTAATATTAGTAGGATTTGGGCAGTCTTCATTATCACATTTATCAACGGGATTCTTAAACATCTTCCCGCAGCCTTCGCATTTATTAGCAAACTTTTCTTTTATCTCCCCCCCATGCCTAAATGTTTCATCCTTAAGAACTTTTTTTATTATGCTCACAACGTCGCTATATTCTGCTATTTCATAAAGCGTCCTTACGTCCATGGGATAGAAAGGTATTCTTACTATATCCCCTTCCTGGTTCCAAAAAGGATCTAAAGAAGGCCTGCTTCCAAATGATACGCCTGCCTTACTTTTTAATAATTCACCCTCGTAATTAGAAAAAGCCTTATTTGTCCAGATGTTTAATCCTAATAGTTTCATTCTCGCCTCTTTTATGGTTTATAACACTACTTATATTTTAATCTTTCTTTTTTTCTGATGTCTTCTCCCCACATTTGTGTTTCCAGGGGAATATTATCATTTCCATTATCTCATCATCCCCGTTAAATTCTCTGGGTCCTCTAAGGGAAAAAAGCCACCTTGTTTCTTTATGTCTAGAGCTAGACTAATACTCCAAAAGCTATCTCCATGGCCCTCATGTGTTTGTATGGCCTGTAAATCATTTGTCACTACAAGTATTTGGTCTATCATTCTCTTGTTGTTTATCAGCTGAATTGTGGGTGCTGATTTTCCTTCTTTATTAACAAACTTAACTCTTTTTTCAAATTCAGTAGCTATCTTGTTTTTGTACTTGACATTAAAATTCTTAGGAAAGAACTTCATATTATCCATTTCTCCTTTCTCATAGAATCCCTCTAGTTCTCCACGAGTATTGTCATAATTCCAATAATCTACCCTGAATTTGTCTGTGATCACTTTAACATATTCCAGCTGCTTACTGTAATCTACCTTATCTAGAAACCTTTGGAATCTCTGTACTGCAAGAAGTATTCCTTGACCTATTGGAACGAATTCGAAAACAGACAGGTGAGTGGGGTGTGCTTTCTTTCCTAAGTCCCAGCCACCCACTACCTCGTTCTTTGTCTTCAGTTCTATAATTTGTTTTAGATCATCACTAACACAACCATAAATCTCTTTTTCTGTAAAATATGAATCTGCGCTCCATACTGGCTTAAGCATGTATTCTTTCTGAAATCCTTTCTCTCCTGTTTCGTATTGCCTGATTTCCATAAGCCTCTCGTAAGGAAATCTCTGTGGCCATAGCACTGTTTTTTTCTTCCAGTCTGTTATAGCTGGAAATATCCCCCAACCTTTCTTAAACCTTGGATGATCTTTTAAGCCAAAGAAAAAATCAATAGGTGTCTGTGCAGTTCCAATTATCTTAATCTGCCCCCCTTCTCTTGGAATGCTGATCGCTTCTTCTTTTATTCTTCTGTTTACTTTTTCTATTACTGCCAGGTCCAGCATAGTTGTGGGATCCATCAAAACATCATCGAAAATAGCATCGTCTGTGTGCAATCCTCTTTTAAAAGCAAGTATCCCATCTGGCCTTATTATATGTATTTTCCCATTAGGCCACCGGTATTTTGCTATTCCTTCCGCAGAAGTTAGATCTACTAACTCACTAAAATAACGATTATTTTGTATCCTTTTTTTTAGGTTTGCTATGTGCCATGATGCAAGTGATTCCTTAAAAGACATATAAATTGTTTCTTTGTTCCTGTCCATGTCTTTCATCATCTGCCACATGGCCCAGCTATAAAGTGTATCGCTTTTAGAATGCTTCCTTGGTGCTAGTATGCAGGTATTCTGTGAGAACTGGTACATATCGCACCAATTATCCATGTGAGCTCCTGTTAAGAATTTCTCATCAACGTAACTGAGTGGATAAATATTGTTATGAAAATATTTAAAAGAAGCGTAGCATTCTGCTATCTGTTCAGCTGTAAGTTCTGCTACTAATGTTTGTTCCATTTTAAGTGTATCCAGACCCACCACAGATCCAGCACGTGCTTACAAATTTGGGTGTTTCTCTTGATTTATCTTGCATTAATCCATAGTATTTTTTTTTGATTCTTTTTTCCTCTATTCTCTTTTTCTCCTTGTCTTTTATTCTGGCAAGGCCGTTTAATTCTGCGTTCTCCTGGTTCTCTAATTGCCTCATTTGCTTTTTTACTCTCTTAGCAAATCCCCCGTCTACCTGGCCTGCGTTGCAATTACGGCACTTTATTGGTATTGACATCTATAACTTCCTTCTTCTCTTGCTCTTCTTTTTGCACTTCTTTTATATTCATAACAATATTATATAAACTTAACTTGTTTATTCTGCCCCCCTTAAATGATGAATCATCATCAATACCTGTCCCAAATTCCTTAGGTATCACCCCTACAATCTGTAATCTCCTGATCGCTTCTTTATCCTCATCCCTAAGACTATCCAACGCCCTAATCTTATCTGGATTACTAGCATCCTCATCTATGATTATCTTCCAATATCTCTTAAGCCTCATCCCCATCTTCTCTTCAAACTTTCCAAGAATTCTCTCTATTTTCTTTTCCTTAAACCTCTTCCCCATATTCCTGTTTATATCTACAAGATCCCTATCCACAGTCTTCCTGCTAACATGGACCATAATCGCTATCTCATGCGGCTTCAGACCCTTTAACAAAGCCTCACAAACCTCCTGCCTTCTTTTAACAACCTGCAAACTAGTAGACATTTTTAGACGCTTTCACTACCTCCATTGAGAAATATTTTTCCACTCCTGGCCAACTCTCGAGCCATCTCCTGTTATCTGCTCTTTCAATTCCCCAACATCCATCATACTTACTTCTGGAACTTTTATATTCTTTTCTTCAACCATATTATCAATCTCTTTTTTTACCGGGATTCCCGGTGTTTTTTAAGTTAAGTTAGGCACCATGCCTTTTTATTTCCTTAGGCTCTGTACCCCTTAAATTTTGGGGTTTCAAGCCTTATTAAAAATAAATGCCCATCATCGAGGTGTTATCATCTTACGACTAAAGCAAGGATTCAAATCTTTCCTCAATTTAAACATCGTAATCGTCCTCTAGTCTATCATCATCTATGTTGTTGAGCATGGATCTGGATAAGTCAGTATCATTTATAACTTCAAAATAAACAACGCTCCAGCTGTAAGGTTCATCAATATCTCCATCCCCTTTGGGTTTGCCTTCTGATTTGTAACCCCCCCTCATAAATCTAGGCATCTCCAAACAAACCTTTTCCTTTTGTTTCTCAGTTAAGAATTGGTATTTATGGATGAACTTGATTAGTTTTTTCCTTTCATCATACAAATCATTGCCCATCTTCTGCCAGAACTCATAGACTGAACGGATAGTGGAGCCATCTATTTGATGGCCGCAATCCTCACACTCATTCTCCATATAGTGCATCATTGATAGGATGTTATCATCAAGTATGACTGGCTCTCTGGGCATATCAACAGGAAAACCGCATTTGCTGCATATCTTAGCAACCTTCATCGAATCATCCTTGATTGTGTCTATAAATGTATCAACATATTTCTTATAACCTTCTTGGAGATTGGATTGCTTCAAGTTTCCATTCTTAAAATTCTGCATTAGCTCTTTTCTCACTACATCCAAATTAACAACTTCGATTATGTATTCCATCTTAGTCCTACTCAAAATATCCCTCAATCTCCTTCTTGATAGGATTTTTTTGCACATCCTCCATAGCCTCTTTACCTTCTTCCTCAAGCTTCTTCTTCTCTTCTTCTGTAGGTTCTTTTTCCTCAGCTAAAGAAGGTGGCATGACTTTATCTGCTGCACTCTGAAAATCACTATTATCGAAAACCAGGCTTGCAATACAATTATCGTTTTTATCCTTAACAGATAATGTTACTCTATCTAATTCCCAATCCATAGATGCCTTAATCCCTAGGCTTTCTTCTTTATCGGTTTTAACCTTTTTGGTAAAGTCCTCACTTTCTGCATCCAAGTGCATTATTCCTTTTATTTCTTCTGACATTTTTTTACCCTCCACTTATAATTTAAGCTTCTCATCTTTTGTATAATTTTCGTGTATGCACCTGCTAATGCGTGAGGCCCAACCATATTGCTACCCTTACATTTACCTTGCATATCAGAAATATACTTAAGAGTTTCATCCCACCCCTTAGTTGTGAGCATAGTCTTGACTTGCTCCATAGACTCAGCAAGGATTTTCTCTTTGATATTTCCCTCGCTTAAACTTTTATGGTGTGCTTCCTGCTTATCCAACCAAGGTTCCATCTCCTGTTTCTTATCAATTTCCATTAGAGTCATACCTCACATTGACCAAATCAAAGTCGTCTACTTTCCCGATTACGTTAACTTCTGTTTCTCCATCCATCCTTAAGATACATAGTGATGGGTCATTACTGTGTTTTTGTAATACTGTGGCTTCATGGTCCACACCAACAATGATCCATCCAATAATAGCTACTGTCAAAACAATCCCTGTAAATATCATTGCCCAAAAAGTTAAAATACTAAATTTCTTTGGTGTTACGTTTCTCTTGCAATCATTGCAGTATCTAGTCTCTTCCTTCATATTCTAACCTTCTTGAATCTGTATCCGCAAAATTTCTTAAGGTACCTATAATAATCATGGGGTATTGAAGGATATGTCCTACAAACCTTTGGCTTTTTTCCATGAATTCCACATATGAATTTAGTCCCCTTAATCTCTAGATGTGGGCATGCATCTATATCTGCATACACTATAGTTTTCTTGTTTTCATAAATCTTGTTTAATCCTATAATTTTATCAAACTCTATATGTCTCTTGTTATCTTTTGCATATTTCTTATTATAGCTCCTAGTATGCTTAGTTATCATACAGCATATTCCACATTGTTTACACTTGCCTATCCTCTTCCACTTGAACTTCTCTTTCTTTACTTTCTTATCTTTACTCTCTGGTTCCGCCATCTGTTCCTCCAAGGTGCCTTTAAATTAATCTTATCTGCTTCTTTCTTATCAAACTGATGCCCTCTTCCTATCTTTGTACTGCATTTAATGCACACAAAAGGGTTAATATGATATAAAACAAAGGTTTTCCCTAAGCAAGCTTCGCAATAGGCCAGTATGAATTCCCTCTTCAGGAATCTTATGAACTCGCTGCCTCTTTTATTGAATTTCCCTGCACACCTCTTGCACACCTTTAATGATACTGGCACCAACCTATCTGATATTCGGCTACACAGTTGGCAGGCTCCTTGAGGTGTTTTTTTTATTTGCCTTATTCCTTTTGCTATATCTCCATATACCCTGTCTTTGCTCTTTCCGGGGATCTCTTCCTGGGTTTCCTGCTTAGCAACCCATTTCTTGATTCTATGAAGATCATCTTTGTTTGGATTTGGCATTTTTATAAGTAAATTCTGGTTCCCAGTATATAACCGTGCTTCTGGCATAATTTTGCTGCTTTCTTTAAGTTACGTTTATATTCTTTAAAAGTTTTTCCCTCAGGCATTAATATTATGTTCTTTTTGCCCGGTAATCCCATTCTAAAATCTTTAATTACATAAAAATAAACGTTTAGTGTTCCTTCGAAAAACATTAAAGCATCTGTAGATTTTTCTTCTTCATTCAATTTAACATGCCATTCTTTAATGTAACCTCTAAGGTTATAATGGGGGATTAAAGTGCAGTCTGTTATTAAATAAACCTCTAATCCCCAATTTTCTAATCCTATAAGAATCTTGATAAGTTCTAAGTGCCTCTTTTCCTTTGTCTCGTCTATCATTAGCCTTTTGCATTTGTTTAAGTGCTCCAGGCGTTTAATCATATCTATTATCTCGTTTATCTTTAGATCCTCTCCCTCTCCAAAATTAAGAAAAATAGCTGGCCTTCCAATATAGAGACCTTCTTCTATTAGACCATAATTGATTTTTGCTTTCATACTTCCCTCGACTAATTACTTGCTAAGTTCTATTTCAATAAAACTAACGCGCTGAGTTTCGTTTGTGATCTCTTCTCCTTCCCTTGGCTGCATTGGCCTCTCATCTGTTCCTAACTTAACGTCTTTTACATGCCACCCTTTTAAAAATCTATGAACTGATATTTGACTTACATCTACGGCCTTGCTAATAGCATTCCCCCTTGCTTTAATAAAAATATTCTCATGGGAATTGGCCTGTGTTTGAACAGAAAAAACATAAGTCATAGTGTCCTTTTTCCCTACAAAAACAGAATTTTCGTTGCTCTCGTCGTTTTCCATCTTACCCCCTTTTTTGATTTCTAGAACTGTTAAAAAATATTATAAGGGTGCTTATATTTAAATCTTTCGATTATCAGAATTATCTTCCAAATCACATATTTCTTGCCAAATACTTTTAATCTTTTCTAAACAGCCCTTTAGGCCCTTGCTGTTTGCTTGCGCTGCCCTTACATAACCTTCAAACTGCTTTAACAACACCCTCTTTTTTCTTTTATCTTCAATCATTTAATCCTAGCTATTTTGATTAACTATTAACATATATTCATCCATCTTACATAAACATTGAAGTAAGTTTAATATCTCTGGATCTTCAAGTGGTGATTTTCCTATCATTTCAATCAGGCCCCTTCAATTTCTCAATGGTTATTGTAGTAATCTGATTTACCCTCATTGAGATATGTATGCTTTGTATTAATTCAATGGGTTCTTCTTTTCCATTGACTTTTAAGAAAGTAGTTCTATGGTCCATCCCTATTCCAATCTCTATATCCTTGTCTTTGTAAATACCTTTAACTCCCCTTGCTATTATCCTATTTATTTTTCCCGGCATGTTTATCTCCTCTCAATTAATTTTTTTATCACAACCACTTTTTGAAGTGCATATATAAACATCTGTATCTGATTCATATTTAAAATAAATACAACCATCACAATCTACATCGTCATTAGGTTTAATTATTCCTGACATTTTAACCTTCTTTTGGAAATGGATTATAATTGGTTTCATCACTCTTTACATAAATTGATTTCCGTTTAGATTTGTTACAATAATCCTTTCCATCATGCAATAATACAAATAACTCAGTCATTAACCAATAGTCTCTATTTGTTGCTTTTTTAATATTTTTAAATAATTCCATTAAGTAATTACAAGCCTTACATCCACAAATCTCATCATACAATTTTTCTATCTCCTCATGATATTCATCGCTACTTCCCGAGGGGATTAAAACAAATCCATTTTGGATGTGTCCACTAACTGTTAAATTCTCATCTACAAATTCATTAATTAATTCTTTAAACTCTTCTAATTCCATTTTTCCTCCGCGCTAGCAACATACGACCGTAGCGCATGGTCCACCTAATTCTTTGAATTTCTTAGACTCTAATTTTATTATGAATTCCTTTCTCTTTTCTTTATTAAATATCTCATCTAAGCTCTGCTGCATGACATTCCCGAAAACGTGCTCTATCTTGCTGTCTAAACAACAAGCATACCAGCTGCCATCTGGAGCTATAAAGGCCTCTTTTCTTATCCTATTCAAAAAAGTACATTCGCATTTGCTGTAATCTATCTTACTAACATCTATTTGTTCCCTTTCTGCCCATCCCATAACATGAGATATAATTGTCCTGTCTTTGGTTGGATCCAGTACTGCTTGGAATTGCTCCGGGATGATCCTAGAATTATCAATAACATTGTATATTCTTTCTTTTAATTTTACTGGTGAAACTCTCAGGTGGTCCCTTATTGCCTGGACGTACCTTTGCAGGCTCAGTATATACATAATTAACCCGACATTAGAATCGTATTTCCTTCTTATCTCTATAAAATCCAGGATGTTTTTCTTAACTGTTTCTAAACTTATTTTTTTAACTGCAAAATAATTCCTCTCATTATGGCCGTCTATGTTAAAACGGACGCTATCAATTAGTTTCTCTTTAAGCATTATCTCTGACTTTTCTTTTGTAAACAGCTGGAAATTTGTAAACATTTCTGTCTTGATACCTGGCAGCTTTTGCTTAATATATCTCATTATCTTAATAAGATCTGGGTTAAAGAAACAGTCTCCGTTCTCGCTTAGTTCCATATATTGAGTGTTGTGCTTTTCCTTGAATTCCTCTGTTGCCATCTCATCCACTATTTTTTTAAGTATATCAAAAGGCATGGTCTTTATATAAAGTTTCTGACCTCTGTCATGGGGGCAGTAAATGCAGTCCGCTCCGCACCTGACAGAAAGACTAAGATTTACTGACTTTATTCTTTCGTTCATTTCTTCTTTCCTTAAACTTGTTGATCATGCCTTGTATTTTCTCTTCCGCTTCCTTGTCATCTATAATATCTGGTTCGTATCCCAATGTCCATGCAAGCATCTTAATCCCAATAATCCCCATTCCCTTAATGATTACTATAACAAACTGTGGAACACATATAATAATCCCTATTGGAATAACAACTACCCTTACCGGTGCTGTTAATATTGCCTTTATAACTTCTTTTGCTTTTACCATTTTAAAAATGGGAAGTGCTGGGCTCGAACCAGCTTCTCCCAGGTTCCTGCAGTACTGGATATTGGGCCTACGGTCAACTAACTTCCCTTCTCCCCCAGCCTCGGCGGTGTGTATCAGGGAACGAACCCTTGGAGACCACCTCCACTGCCCTTTCGTATCAAAACTACTTGGGCTGGCTGTTTAGGGAAAATTAAATTTTTACTTTTTGTACTATCTCCGGCACCATCCCTGGTTTTGTGTTCTTCAACACAAAATCTATGTAGTCAGGTTTCTTGTTTAGTTTCTTCCAGTCAGTGTCTTGCCCTATCTTAAATTCTGTAATCAATTCTATAACCTGGCCCTTGGTATACAAATCAAGTAGTTCCTTAGTTATCTGAAATTGTTTCTTTAAATCAACTCCGGTTGCATTTGCTATCGGCTCTAGGTTTTCCCCTGTGTATATCTGGTTTAATGTTTCTGTTGCAATCCTATGAATCAATTCGTCTATCTTGCCTGGGTTTAATTCCAGCAGTTTCTTCATCTTTGTTGCTGGCCTTCCCCATTCCGGTATCTTGATGTTGATCTCTTTTAGGATCTTTTGCATTCTGCTCCTGGCGAATACGTTTTGGTAATATGCTGCTTCTATCAAGGTAAATAGAATTAAAGCCTTTGAGGGCTTGCTCTCTTTCCCTATCATTTCCTTTGTTTTGTTGATCAACCAGTCTCTTTTGTGATCTTCTACCCTATTCCTTAGCCTTTCTTTTCTGGTCATGTTAAGTTCTTTTTCGCTTGTCTTTGTTGGTTCTGGCTTTTCCTCTTCTAAGGCCTTTGGATTTATGCAGTATATCTCTTTCTTTGGGGGCATTCTGTTTGTGTCAAAAACCACAGCAAAATTCTCTGACTCTTTTCTCAATTTCTTTGCTATCTTTTGGTATCTGTCATCATGGGAATATATCTGCTCTGCGTTCTTCATCTGGCCTATTTTCTTAATAGGTAGCACATTAATTCCTTCCTTTTTTAGCTTATCTGTTTCTGATTGTATCCATGCATTATTCTTTTTCATAAAGCACGTGCTATCTAGACAAAGGCCAGTTAGGTGATCCCCTATTTCTGTTAGTAATGCTTGCTCTCCTCCGTTAAACCTGCAGTCTTTACAGTCTTTCTTATCGAAAACAACATCTTTTAATTCCATTGTTTTAGATCTCATGTTATGAGCATCTGCAAAGTCGGCTACTGAAAGTTTGCTCTCTTTTATGTTATTTATTGCCTTTTTCTGCTCGCCGCTGTTTAAGTTCTTAAAAAGCAATGCGTGGCCTAAACTTATCCTTTTTTCTACTAATGCTATCTTAGCCTCTTCTGTTAGTTCTGTTATATCTATCCTATGCTGCAGGTATTCCGGCCTCTTGTTTATCTTCTCTGCCATCTGTTCTATTGTTTGCTTGTTCTCTTCCATGTATTTCTTAAACGATTCTCCCTGCTCCACCAGATTCAGGTTCTTCCCGAAAATCCCAGATATTAACTGGCTTGTGGTCTTACCTACTTTCCCGTCATTATAGAAAAATGGCAGCTTTCTTAACAAATCTGCTTTTTCCTTTTTTCCTTCACTAAGTAACTGATTAATGGCGCATTCACAGGCCTTCAATCTCCTGTGCCCATCTACCAGTTCATTATCTGCTTTCAGTTCCAATGGCTTTCTAATTCCGTATTGCTTGATTGAAGCAACCATCTCAGTTAGATCCCCATAGTCTGTTCTTATGTTGTCTTTGACAACTATCTCTTTTATGTCTATCTCTTGCATTTTATTCCACCTCATAGTTTGGTAATTCTTCGTCATAACGGATGTACCCGTCTAGACCTGCACTTAAAAAATATTTCTCGAATGCTTCTTGTGTATGTTTCTGATCATTAAAAAATCCTATTGGAAACATTCCTAAGTTTTTGCCTTGCTTTGTTATCAATGGTCCCATTATTATATGACTCATTCTAATCCTAGCTCTTCATCCATTTGTATCGCCTCTTTGATCATAAGGGCCCCCGGAGGGGCCACTAGTTCTTTTGTAACCACACCCCTATTTTCTTTTGGTAAGCTTAAGAACTGCTTTGCATATCCTTCTGACTGATAGCACTTGCTTAATCTTATAGTGGTTTCCATATCCAACTTTCTTATCAAATCTAATAATCTCCAAAGTCTCAGAGTTCTTAAATCTCTTTCTACTGCTCTAGTATAACAATCTCTACAAGCCCCCTCATCATTTAGATGGTCTGGAATATTACAAAACTTGCATTCACCACCACTTTTGCACCTCCATTTATGTTTTGGATAGTATCTTTTTCTCATTACTTACTCACCTCGTTCTTATTTGTCTGGGAAGGGGTCTTAACTGTACCTATAATTTTACATCACCTTCAATTGATATGATCTTATCCTTGTGAATCTCCTTTCAGTACTCTTTTCCTTTGATTTTAGTATTTTAGTCATTTTGTATTACTACTTTGGCGTATTTGGTGGTATTTGTGAATTAGGGTGAGGCTTTTACACCCCACCCAAGCATTACAACGGTTGACCGAAGCCATCCAAAGTAACTATGATTTAATTTTCTTTGAATCTTCCTCATCTTTAACTATTAATGCTTCAACAGCCCCTTTCCAATAGGCTAATTCCCTTCTATCACACTCAGCTAAATGCCTAAGCCTATCCTTATCATCCATTTTTATTCCTCCTTCTTACCCTTAATACGGTTTCTAATTATTAGTCTATCCCTCTCTTCAGAAACTTTATTATGTATTCTTCTCATAGCTAAAACATTTCTTCCTAATTTCTCAAAATCATCCCAAACTATACTTCCATCTGGACATATTCTTTTAGCTAACTTCTTCAATTTCTTTATTACTTGTTCACTCATTCTTTACCTCTCGCTTTGTGGGAAACATGTATTAAGTGTTTGGCTCTCAGCAAATTGTTTACAATAAGAACAATTATTATTTGTTCCTTGATGTTCTCCACATTCACAATTATCTTCTTCTATTTTAATCACCCCTAATTTTTCTAATTGGTTTCTCTCACTAATCTTAACACTAGGCATATTCCAAAAACCTACTTTTTCGAATAATTGTTCTGCTTTATTCATAAATATCTCCACATACACAATCTTCAATATGTTTTTTACATTCTCTACAAAAAGTTCTTGCTAAATCATGTTCCATATCATCTGTTGTATCACTCATTTTTCCTCCTTAATACTGATTATTTCAGGATCCTGTATTACCCAATAAACTGCTCTAAAATGATCTTTTCTACCCTGGTATGTTTGAACCAATACCTTTTTTTTGTTCTGGTAGGATTATTATTTTTTTAATCTCTTCATAAGAAGTTAATCCCTTTGCTTTTGTGATCATAATATTGATTAGTTTTCTTTCTCTAAAAATAAGTATGTCCCTGTTTCTCTTATCTCCCACTCTGTGCTTTGCTATTATCCTGTCTGCGTTTCTCACTTCTTTTATTCCGGGGCAAGGATAATTAAGTGTAGTTATTGGGAAATTCCTACAAGTAGATGGCCTGGTATTGTATATCACGCACTGGTCATCATTGAGAAATATGCATTCGTTGTTGTCTAACCATTCTGGTGTCCATAATGGCCTAAGCCATTGATGTACTCTAATGTGCTGCTTCTTAGGAATAAATAGAACTTCTGGGGGGACTCTCCCATGAAGAAGATGCCAGGTAAGGCAGCTTATTATGTCGTTCCTGCCTTCTCCTATCCATCGGTCTATATCTTCCTTGTCAGTATAACAGACTAATTCTTTGCAGCACTTTCCGCATGCATGACATTTAAAATTCATAATAACTTCTCCCCATATATTTCTTCTGCTTTTTTAATAACTTCCCTGTTACATGCTTCTAAACTCCTTTCTCCTAATTCTGAAAAGGGTATTCCTTTTGGTTCTGTTAGCCAATCAATAAACTCTTGATTTGCTTGTTTGACATCATCTTCTGACAAAGCTTGATTACTTTCTCCAGTAGTGTATATCTTATCACTCAAAGTCTTTTTCTCTTCTTTTTTATCCAATACCCCTAAATCGCATATAGCTCCATGAACTTTATCTAAAACTTGATGTTTTCTATTCAATAAATCTTTTTCCTCTTCTAACTGTTTCATTACTATAGATTTATTTTTTGTTCCATAAGCTAAATCAATTATTAAATTTATGTTAGTAGACTCCTTTTTCTCTTCTATTATTTCAAAATTAGCTCTAATAAATTCTAATCCTGTTCCAGTAAATTCTTTTTTTCCATTAACTAGTACATTATCCCAACCAATTTGGTTTCCCTGATTCCATATTTCCATAAATCTCATTCTGTTTTCACCTCTTTAAACAACTCTTTATTTATTCTTTTTGCCCAAGGTATCTTAGGCAATAGTCCCCATACTGTGGGAGCATAAGGGACCCATACATCATATTCTACTGCGTCTTTATCCGGAACAAATTCACCTTCGCAGCAACAATCCCCTTCTGCTTCTTCGTAATGATACCCACTCCATCTTTTCTCCCATCTAGGGTACATTCTCGAAGAATCCATAGCATTAAGTATTTCTGCGCCATAAACTTCTTCATAATTTCCAGTTGCATTAGCTACCATTTTATTTTTCATCCATAAACTTCAACCACCTATGTAATGCCCCCTGGGACATTTGAGATCCTTTATTTCCCTAATAGCATAAGAGTTTTCACATTCGCAGCAATAAATCCCACTGTCTTGATCTTCCCAGACCATCATACTGTCTCTTGGCTAGGGTCCTTTTGAACTTCTATTACGTACCCTCTCTTTATTAAATTTTTTATTTCCTGGGTTTCTTCCACTTCTCTTGTTTCTTCTAGCCCTAGTTTTTTACCTGTCACATTTATTTCCTTACCATAACTGTTCTTAATTGTGAGCTTTTTTAGTTCCTTCATCTTTCCCTCCTGAGATTCCTAGCTCGTCTACACTAGTCATACCTATATTAGTTGCAAGTCTTAATGCCCTGTTGATTGCCCTTGTCTCTGCCATTCTTATCTTGTGCAACCTAACTGTGTCATTCACATTTTTATCCGATGCATCTCCGTATGCTGAAAATGCAGTATTAAAATAGACTTCTTTTCCTTCTGCGTCTTTCTCTTTTGTTTTCTCAGATAATGTAACCTTTGCCTTCACTATAATTGGATCTTTCTCCCAATTAATTAGGTCTGTTTCTATTGTAATTAGTCCTTTCTTATGCGCCTCATCTAACAAACCCGCATGCGTCACAAAGTTTTTCCCTTTAAGCTTTATATATTTTGGTGCTATTGGGTCATCATTTTTTCCTGTCTCTTGTTTTGTTTCTGGATTTCTTTCTTTGTCCTGGCATTTCATGCAAAGCGCCTTTCCGAATTTGTCCTGGCTGTAGCTTTTTATCTTCCAGTTTATCTCTGCTCCGCAGCTGCTGTTGCTACATTTATATGATTCCTTTTTTTCTCCTTTATCTACAAAGGCCTCGTTTTTCCCTATTTTTTCTTGTTCCATTAGACTTCACCTCTTCTTATTCTCTTGAGCCTTCTTATTCTCTTGAGCCTTCTCTTCCATTGACTTCTTTCAGCAATCCAAATTCTCAAAGTAAAAAATCTACAATGAAAAAGTATTTGGCTTCTTGAAATATATAGTGTTTTTGATAACATTTTTTTCACCTCTTGTACTTCCCATTAAACATACAATCAATATGTTCTTTAATAATTTTCCATTCCCTTCTTGAAATGCAAATCTCTCCAACACCCTCAATATCTTTCTTTGAAATTTTTGCCATACTCTTTTTATTTAAAGAATAAACCATTAAATCAAATGTTGGCGCATCTATTAGATTTGATTTTTTACTTTTTGGTATACACAAAAGCGTTCTTAATTCTTTACCCATTTTGTCTCATTCCAAGCAGCCTTCCTCTTGCTGCAGGTATCCCTTCCGGGTTAAACTTTTCATAAAATTCCAATACCATCTTTTCTGTGTTGCTCCACATTTTTATCCCCCCTTGTTTTCAATTATTACTGATGCTATTTTATCTTTGCTTATTGGCATTCCAGTAGGCAAACAATCTCCTAGTTCCTTCCAGCTAGCAAATCTTTCTATTAAATCTGAAATGATATACTTCCTTAGTTCTACTTCTGCTATGTTAGGATCCTTGAACATTCCGTTGTCTTTCTTCTTGTTTATTGCCTTTATGAATTCATTTATTACTGGTTTTGTTTCTACTATGTCTTGCATATTTAAGTAGTTTCGTTTAGTCATTTTTCATCAAACTTTATTTCCTTAGGGAATGTCACAGTAACCTTCTCTTCTTTCTTAACAAATTCTATATCCTGTGTTTTTGCTAAGTTCTCGACCTTTTCTGTTTCATTAAATCCTTCAAAAAAATTATCATAAAGAAAAGACCTACCACCCCCTCGGCGTTTAGGACTGTAAGAATATCTACTTCTGCTTTTTTTCTTAGATGCTTTTCTGGCCTGTTTTGCTTGTTTCTCTTTTAAAAACTTCATGTCTTCTTCGTCTGGTTCGTAAACTCCAGGCCTTACTTCTCTAAATCCCATTATAAGCACCTTATATATGCTGTTCCTTTTAACTTAGATAAAAAAGGTATTACCCAATTTGTTGCTGGCGTTATCAAACATAAGATGATTAATATTATTCCTAATGTTCTAAGGTTGATCTTGTGCCTTTTTCCATAAGTTCTAAGTCCTGTAAAAAAATTGTAATTTCCCTGTTCTGTTCTCATCATCTCTCGACCTCTATTATTTGTTTAGTAACCTTTCAATCACATCATTATATGTGTCTCTTGGCACTAACTTTAATTTGCCTAATCTTTCTCTTGTCTTTTTACTGACTTCAATTTGAGTTTTTTCTTCTGCCATTTTGTATTATACGAGTATAATAGTACTATAATGGTACTACTATATAAACCTTTCTATTTTAGTATATACTCCAGTATATAGGTTATCCATTTTCAATTCACTCAATAATGACAGTTATACCACTATAGTCTTTATTTTCTGAATCCAATATCTCAACGGAGAACTTAGATTAAACCTCTCTACTGGCACAAAAATAACGTCTCTTATCCCGCCTATTTTAAGGTACTTTTCTACCTTGGATTTCATTATATCTGCTCCCATTTGTCTCTGAGGCTCATAAACTAGTCCCGTAGTCCAATCTACAGCATCAAGTATCCCACATGAACCTTCTGTATCATATTCGCAGTTCCCCTTATGGCCCAGTTCCTTGATCCTTTTGTATATCAAACACTTTAAAATAAAGTGCTCTGGTGTCTCATCCTTTACATTTCCTACAGCCATTTAAATCACCTCCATTATTTTTATGTAGTGCCCATAATCTATATATATCTAGATTCCCTAGGTTTACCTAGGTATCAGTTTGTATCTTGGGATATCCAAGGATATCCATAAGTATTCCGTACGGATTAGCTAATATTAGCTAATATTAGCTAATTAACGTTAAACTCTAAGCTTCCCTTTCAACCTCATTAAGTCATTCAGTAGTATAATCATCTTCCTTACTGCTTCCCTATTTGTAAATAACGTTAATTCTATTACTTCCTGATTTCCTAAGACTTTATCTCTCAGTTTGTTCCAGATTTTATCATCCTTTTGTTCATACATTATATATTGAACTGCATATAAAAAAGAGTTTTTGTAATATCTGTTTTTTTGCTCTATCTTTCCAAAGACGTTTTTAAAATTCTTGAAAAAATCAACAAGATATTTATAATCTTCTTCTGTCAATTCCATTAGTCCATTTGTAAAGTTTTCTCTGTTCAATGAAATTCCCTGGTCATCAAACTTTTTGGCTGCCATATATCCTGTAAATAAATTCTTTACTGCTAATGTTTTTGGAGTTCTATAAATAGTCACTTCTACTGGAAAATCTTTTTTAATCCATCTAAGAATAGGTATTTTCTTAGCAACACTCTGAATAAAATCATCTAGTGATTGCTGACGGCCTACATTCCACATTCTAAAAGTCTTTACTTCCCCATCTTCATCAAGATTTTTATATTTTATTAATAACACTTCAATAGAATATCGGGGGTATTTGTTTATAATAAACGTGATTGTTTCTATTCTGTGGTTCCCGTCTATTATCCTGTACATACCATCTATCTCATTGATAACTAGTGGGCTATCAAAGTGCCCCCCATTAAAAAGAAGTTTTTTTAATGAAGCTATTTGAGAGTTGCATGTCTTTCTTCTGTTATCCAAGAAAACAAATTTAGAGAGATTCGTACGATTTATTTTAAATAACTCAAATTTGTACCCTAGATCTTGCGCTGTCAACTTTATCTTTCCCTTTGCAATTTGTTTCCTATTTGTTTGTTCTCCTTTCTTTTTTAATTCTTCTGCTAAACCCTCATATTTATCTGCCATATTTATCACGCTCCTTTTTATTTATTTTTTCCTAATTTCTCGATGATCTTTTCTGCCCTTGGTCCTTCAAAATATCCTTTTATCAGATTGCCAAAGGTCTTCTTCTTCCTTTTATTGAGATTCTGCCAGAGTATCTGCATTTCTAACGTAAACAACCCATCTGATATCTTTATTTTGATCGCCCTCCCTCTTATCGACAATTTTTGCTAATTATTGTTTGCTTAATTTAATTCTCCTTTCATGAGGCCTGGCTAGGCCCTATTCTTTTGTTGCATTTCTGACATATAACTCCCTCTCCAATTACAAGCAATTCATACCCGCAAACTTTGCAAGTTAAACCTGCTCTTTTTATTCTGTCTTCCATTTCCAGCGATACACAAAAAAAATTCGTGGTGTACTCAAATCATAAGCTTCATCAAAAAACTTGAATATACTCTCTACATCCGAAAAGCCGTCTCTTTTTGCTAAATCTTTTAATAATGGATATTTAAGTCCAGTCCAATCTGTTCCATTTCTACTTACTTGAAAATGATTCAGTTCTGTACAATATTTAACCATAGAAATCTCAAAGACTTCTGTTATCTTTCCTTCTCCTAAGATTTTGTGGAAAAATAATGTATTATCAAAATAAGTATATTTTGCAGGACATAAACAATTTATAGCAAACAAATTTTTATCAAGTGGTTTTTTAGAATATAAATCCATATCTGATACTTCTTCTTTTTGATATATTCCTATTCCAACCCCACATTCCTTACAAAAATATTTATACTTGCCTCGTTGCTTCCAATATAGCCTAACTTCTTCTCCTACTTTGAATCTTGGTTCCTTAGCTTCTTGAATCATTCTCCCAGTAGTTACACCCATCTTTTTAGTGTCTCTCCAAGCTTGCCTGATAGTCTGGTCTTTAGTATGATCTAATAAACTAGGCAAGACTTCAACGCAATTATTGTTTATTGTTTTCATAAAAAATCGTTTGCTCGGATACCCATGACTTTAGTCTTGGGAAGAGAGCAAACTCACCTCCTTTTTTAGGTCCTTCAAAATACCAAACTGTGCTTTTTTCTTTTCATAATCTTGAGAGTATATAGCATTTTCTAAATCCATCCAATTCTTGAGTTCCACTAATCTATCACCTATAAAGGAATTGAAGCAAGTAGTTTCTCTTATAGCAGACCTTAAAGTGTCAGTTTCTTCTATATTAAATCCACTACATCCTAAAGTTCCCTCTACCATTCTCTTCAATATATTTTCCAAAACATCTATTTTTTCTTTTTCCATTCTTTGAAAACCCCCGAATTTATTCGGATTTACTTTGGGAAGGTGTTATTTACTTCACATCATTATACTTATCCAACGCGCCTAATGACTGCCCACCAGTTCCCCTGGACCTAAATGTGGGTGTATTAGAAGAGCATAATTTTTCTTTATGCTCCTTAATTTCTTCTTGGTTGTTTGCTGTGTACCCGCATTTGTTGCATATCAAGCTGGTATCTACTTTCTTCTTTTCAGTTTGTGACAATTTGTCACCATCTGATTTTGGTGGTTCTATTATTGTTTCGTCCCCATCTGGATTTTGCATTTATATCAACTCCTTATTTCTTTGTTCTATTATTCCCCAATCTAACGGCCTTTTTAAAAATTCCCGATGATCATAACATAAAACAACTGGTGATAATTTATCGGTATTCCCCACAGCCTTGTCTCCACATTCATTAGCATCGCATTTTCTTATTTTTTTCATCACAATTCCTCCCTGGTAAATCTCTTTCCGCATTTGCTGCAGAAATATCCTTTCTTGTAACCAGTACTGATGTATCCCAGATAGCCCACGTATTTTACTGTCTTGCCACATCCGTTTTCACACCAATAATACTTAATCCTTGTTCCTTTCATCTTCTTCCTTGGCCCTTTTTAAGAATATCTTGAATTGCCTAAGATTGATATTCTGATTGAATGTCCTATTAAAGAATTTCAATACCCCCTCTTCAGAATAATTTTCTGATCTCTTCACTCCTTCTTTTCTTATCCATTCCCCCTGCTCTTCTGGAAGATCCGCTCCTTCTTCAAACTCCTTTAATTTTTTAATCCTTTCCTGGCATTTATTTGTTTCTTCAACTAAGTTATCCAATTTCTTAATCTCTTCCTCTATATTCATGAATTCCTTGGGATATCTACCATTAACCCATTCAGATAAATTCTTTATTTTTGTATTTAGCTTAATATGCTCTATAATATCCATATCCAAGAAAACCGATGTTACCGTCCTTCTCTTAGGCATGAGGATCCCCCTTTATTACCTTGCTCTGCCTGATCTCGCTCTTGTTTAATATTATTTCCTCATCTCTTATAGTCTTAATTTCTATCTGTAAATCATCTTCAGAAATAATCTTTGCCGTATAAACAATACCGTTTTTTAATTGAATCTTATAATCTCTCCCTATTCTATACATGGTTTCTCCCTCTTTTTTCCTGATCTGTTCTGTTCAAAAAAAACCTTATTATTAATCTGAAGAAAATCAAACTTTATAAAACTTCCTATTTTCAGTCGCTACTTAATAGTCAATTAGTAATTTATGATTCTTCAATTAATAGTAAATTATTAATCCCTGACACCCTCCTTATTTAAATATTTTTTGGGCACTGCTTTAATTCTATGTTTTTCTTTAGCTTCTTCAATAGTACCCTCATAATATCCTACCCCATTACTATATCTCTGATTCAAAAGTTCATCCCTATTCTCAAATAAATATATATGTAAATTCTTCTTTGTAAGCCTAACTATACAATATCTAAGTTTAATTTCTTCCTTCAGGGATTCTTTGAAAATTTCCAAATATTTTCTTATATAATGGTCATATTGTTTTAATTGGGATCTTGCCTTAGTTATAAGCCCACCACCTGGATCTATCTTAACTTCTACCCATAAATAACTAGTTTTAATACGACCTATAATATCTATCTGTCCACGAAGAAAATGTACCTCTGAATTTATGGGATTAAATTCTTTATCTATTAACTCTGGATGTTTCATCAAATAATCCACAAGTTGTTTATGATTAAAATCTCCTCCAAATTTATTGATTTTCTTTATCATAACACCCCCAAAACACTACTTATATATAAAACTTCCTATTAGTAACCCCCCTTACCATTTCCAGTGGAAACCTTATATTAATATATTAATATATAACTATATAACTATTAATTAATAACTATTAAATAATTTAAGAGAACATACCCATATACTTCTTAATCTTGTCTTAGATTAATAGTAACTTATTAATAATCGATATATTTATATACTACAACACATATATCATACTATGGGCGAGGGCGGAGCCAGTGGCTACAGTATCCCTACAGTGTCTACAAAGGCTCTATACCCTCAACTTTTTTAATCTGTTACTTCTGTCTTCCTAGCATCTCTTATCCCAAATATCCCTAGGCCTGCGCCGAGTGCCAGAGTAGCTTCTACTAAAGTTATCAGATCTATTTCTCCCTGCATGAATTTCCCTATTGCTAGGATCGCTGCAGCAACTATTATTAGCATTGCGCCTGTCTTTCCCTTGCTAAATCTCCCTTCTTCATCCGTAAATAATCCTCCGTTCTTCATGGTCTCACCTCCTGGTGTGTTATATACCTATAAACCGATCATAAACTTTCTTAATAAAAACATAATTCCCTTCTTCTTGCTCCCTTATTTCGTTTAAACCCCGTATTTGCTGTTTATTGAACTCCAAGGCCCCATAAGCCACATTTATCTTAAAATCAGTCTTATACACCTTCATATACGCACTCAACACCAACTCTTCCAAGGCCAATCTAATTTCAGTTCTATCTATTTCTGGTGAAATCATGCTACCTCAATCACCCAATTACCTGTTCTAGGATAATTCATCGGTATGTTAAAAAATCCCCCCTTCCCCCAGGAAGGAAACCAGCTATTCAAACACTCGAAATAATCCCCAAAGTACCTCACAACCAAAATCTCATGATAACCTATTTTCTTATCTGTTTTCTTTGGAAGCCTTATATTTCCAGATTTGTTTCCCAACCAATAATCATATATTGGAACTGCTATCCTTACCGGAAGAGCTATTGCTAACTGCTCTTTGATACTCTTACTTGAAAAAACGCGATAATATTGATTTATTGATGCGCCATAAACGTTAGCTATGCTCCTGGCAACCATGCTGGGCTTCTTGTTCATATCTGGGTTGTTATAACGGCATAAATATTCAGGAGCTATTCCATATTTTTTTGCTGCTTTTGTTGCATCTCTAGGGTACATCCCATTATCCTGGGGGAATAAATTGCTTTCCTTCCTTCCGTAGTAATAACTGTATCTCTCGCTCAAAGGCATAAGCCTTTCTGGATCCTTCATATTAAGCTGGAGCTCGATAGAAGAGCATATAGCATGCGCTACGCAACTATTTTGTGATCCTTGGCCCTTTACTTCAACCACCCACTCTTTTAGGCTTACTTCTTCAGGCAATTCAACTCCAATAGAACCAACAGAATAATCCCTCCCATCTTTCTTATCTTTTAATGCACCTGTAAACCCTTCAATTTTACTGATTAATCTATGGTGTTTTTTAGATAAAATTCTGAAAATCCAAAGCAATATATTTTTTATTATCATGAATATGAATAAAGGAAATCTAAGTCTTGCACTGTAGGCCATGGGTTACTGTCGTTTTTCACTAAATCCACCCTTGCACTAAGAGTAGTTCCTGTTGTGGTTGTTGGTATTGTAAGTATTCTTCTACCACCAAACTGCTGCCAAACTCCACCACCAAGACTAAAGTAAATCTTACTACTAGTTAAATCTTTCCCCGCATACCTCAATTCTATCTCCGTTACGTCTGCCGGTATTATTCTGCTTTTACTCTTCCATGTACCTGTCGTAAAGCTACTATTACTCAATTCCAACTGCCCTTCATTAACCTGAGTTTGTTCATGTGTTAGTGTATCATCATCATTCTCAAACTCAAAGTTATACGTAAAATCCAGTTTGTTTACGTTATCTAATTTACTGATCATATTTTCAGTTCTGATTCTTTGCCTTAAGATCTCTTCATTTCCAATAATCTCTTTTTCCACCGTACATTCTGTTATCCAATTCGTTTTCTGACCAAATCTATGCTTTAATTGAATGATCCTGTACTGCCCATAAATTTGCTGCCTTGGAACCACTATCCATATTACTTCCCCTGGCTCTAGGGTTTCTAATCCATAACTAGTCATAGATGCCTGTATTGGCCTATTTTCAAGATCTAACAATTCTGCATCTGCTAATGCCTTTACTTTCTCAAAAGTGTTGGCGCTTACATCTTGCACCTTTACTTCCCTTATCTCACTTCCTTCTCCGTCGCTTATTGCCGTATAAATAATGGGCAATCCCAAACTCGTCTCTCCAAGAGCTATTACCCTGGTTTTTTCATAATAATCATCTGTACCTAATTCTGCCGTTTTTAAGAAATTCATCCCTTCTACAATAGCCTCATTTTCGTTCTGTATGCTGTTCTGCTCAAAAAAGTGCATATCAAGGTCATTATCTACGTAAGCGTCATATGCTGCCTTTTTACAAAGAAAAAGAACACAGTCCCAAAAAGGCACATAATTCCATTCTACTTCTGTTGTAATTCCGGAAGTGGCCACATTATTATAAGTAAATCCAGGAGCATACTTATCCATTATGTCCTTTAGGATCTGCCCAGTATCTGTTGCTGTCCCCGCAGTGCTATGGCAAACCTTTATCTCATTCAAAATATATGCTCTATGCCTACCTTCTATTTCCAACCATTGGCCTTCCCTTGAAATAATCTCCTTAGGATAATCTATCCTCCCTTGAAATTGTAATCTGGTTCCATCTGTATTATCCGCATAGAATTTAACAATATGGCCCTTAAGATACTTTCCAGAAATCCTTCCGCTCGCGTTCTTTAATTTAAGCCTAAAAAATCCTAGACTTATAGTTGCTGGCTTTGTCCATTCGCTTTCTTCTACCAGGTTCTTTACTTCGTCATTATTGACAATAATACTAGCATGGTGATCTCTTTCCCTGAATACTGGGATAAATATCTCGTTGCTTTTTATCATAATAATGTTCTCAGGATACGCTGGACTTTAGTCCTGCGAGGAATGAGAACTCACCTCTTGCATAGCTTTTTGAAATCTTGTTACCCATTTATTAAAATTAGAATCATAACGTAGCCCTAATTCAAATGCAAAATCTCTTGGTTTAGTGGTAGTATTTTTATATGAAACATCATCTATATCTGAAACTATTAAACACACAATTTGACCTACTAAATTATTTAAATCATAAATCCTTTTGTGTTTATTGTGTCTAACCCAACAATGAGGTTGTTTGTCAAAATATCCAACAGTAGGTTTTCCACCTATTATCTTAGATAAAGCTGTGGCTAACATAGGACAACCTATATTTTCGTTCCCCATAAGGAAACGATTATATTCTTTGGTTAATCTTTTCAAGTTAATTTTTTGTATTTCCATTTTCTTTAAAAGCCCCCATCTTTAGATGGTGGGATTATGTTACTTTATTTAAACCCTGAACAAGTAACGCATCCAGAACAGCAGCTTTTCTTATTTAGTTGTATTCTGTAATATCTTACTTCAGAAGCATTGCACCCATTATAATCTATCCACATCCAAAGGCCGCAATATCCTGTAGTTAGATTTGTGCAAAGCGTTCCATACGTTGTTGCATTTAATAATTGTGAAAAACTTCTGCTTCTATTGCTAACATTGGACATTGTTATGTTTACGCATCCAATAGTCTCATTAATCTTAACCCCCAAATCAAATCCATGATACGTTCTTAGGTTTGTAATATTAAATATTGGTACAGTTGTAGATTGGCCAAAGGGTGTTACGTTGGTATCATTTATCTTTTTAGGAAGGGGCATTATGGCTGTTGTCCATGTATAAGGTAAACTATCATTAAATTTGGTGCGTTTGACAATTATAGTCCTGTTTATTGTTGTAGTAAAATCTGCACTGTGCCCGCTTGCCGTTATATTCGCGTCCCCCACATAATCATGTTTTATTCCATAAAATGTTATAGCTCCTCCAGTATAAACTGGCTTTATATCTATTTGACTGTAATTGGCAAAGTTAGCAACTGTTAAAGTAACCGGATTTATATCCTGTGTTGCATTCGTATCACTCACTTGTATTGTTCCTCCGGATCCTAGAATTAAGCTGATAGGCACAGCTATATGAGATACTCCGCTACATGATCTATTGATATAAGCATTAAATGGTGCATCGCTTCCATTATAACTCAGGGGTGTTGTTGTACTATTTAATTCATAATCTGCTATCATATCATCTATACCATCATTCCCCACATCTATTGTCAGGCTACTTGGCGCTGCAGGAACTATCTGAATTCTAAACCTTGGCACAAATGGGCTCGTTAGATTATCTGTAGTATTCAAAATAATCTTTACTTTTAAACTAGTTCCAGTATTTGTAAATGAATGATACTCTCCAGGGTTAGCCACTTCATAATTCGTTCCATTATCTGCGCTCAAAAACCAATCTATATCTGTGTTTGCTGGGTTATAAACTGTTATTTCTGAAATAATTGCTCTTCCTATGTTGTTAGGAGTTGTCGTTAAATTAGTAGATTCATAGACTCCCCCATGTGTATCATTATATTCTCCATCGTTTCTATGTATCCTAATTCCAGATGTATTGAAATTATATAATTTTAGTTCCCCACTCGAACTACCACTTCCAGGTTCTCCCCCTGCATTACCACTTACAGATATTGACCATCTCAGGCTCTTTGGAGAAGTTAAAGAAGCTAAAGATACATCATTAGCTTTTAAAGTAGCATTAGAATAAATATCCCAAGTATTATCCGGATTCCTAACACCCCATAAGATAAGGCCATTTCCTCCACTACTCCCACCACCAGAACCGCTTCCAGAACAACTCTCTGAAAAAAGACTAACTTCATCAGTTGAATCAGTAACTTTAAAAGCAAGACTAAAAGAACTACTATGACCATTTTGCCTACTCCAACCACAAGCCCAATCATAAGTAATGTTAAATTTGGAAATATTTTCTAAAGTTATTTCTGGAGCAACATAATCTAATCTAGTAGCTGCACTACTGGAACTAAAACCCCCCCAATTAGTACCCACTGCAAAATTAAAGTAATCATCATTATTTCCTGTAGTTTGAACGCAAGAATAAGAAGAGGGTGTTCCAGAAATATTAGTACATTCCCACCTACTAGGAGTTACGCTTTCAAAATCATCAAATGCACTCATAATCCCATCCACACCAACCGTAATTCCAAAATAAGTACTGTTCAAATATTCCTCTATGATATCCAAATCATTACCAGAATCCAGATCATATGCCGTTAAAGTCAAATTTAAAAAACCTGATCTGCTTAAATTTCCTGTGCATGAGAAATTAACATAAATTACTGCGCTTCCTGCAGAAGAAAAAGAAATATTTTTTGTACTATAAGATGTTCCTAAATAAATAAATTCGTCTTGATAAAGATCAACTCCCAATAATGTTCCTGGAAAAATATAAATATCTGAAGTAAAATTTATTATAGCATCTGTTGGACTGCTCGATCCGCTAATATTGATAGAAGCATTATAATATTCATTATCAGAACTTAGGCCTATAGTTCCTGTACCCCCGCTAGCTACACTTTTTGAAGTAGTATCATCATTAAATCTATTGTTTCTTATCAAAGTAAGATTATAAAAAAAGCTGCTTAGGGCCATTTCTAAATATCTAAAGGTATTATCATAAATACTTATTCTGGCCTGATCTGTTGTTAGGTTTACTGTCTCTCCATATTCATATGATCTGTTAGCATCAACCCCATCTAGATAGAGATTGTTAGGATCGAAAAGTCTAACGTTAAAAACCTCATAATCACTGTCTAATTTCTCTGATTTAACATACATAGAACCGGTCTTATAAACCCATCCTAACCTGTAGCCTGGCCACCATGTTACTTTGATGTTCCTTTCAAAACCCATGATTATCTGGTTTCCGTCCAGCTTGAAAGTGGGCCCGCTGTAAGTAAGATCTCTTACTTCGTACCTATAGAAATATCCTTTGCCATTGTAGATCTCTATTTTATGGCCAGTGGGTACCTGGTCAATGTCTGTTAGTTTTCCATCAAAACTCCATGTCTCTACAATACTTGGTCCTCTCTTGTAAGGTGTCCTTCTGAATATTTCAGTGGTATTGTCCGCAAAATCTGTGTAATTCCAGATTGATATATGTGAGGCATCCCTGTATAACCTTTTTGTTCCATCGAGTAGTTTGCTATACTCCCTTCCCCCAACTACCCATCTGTTATTTTCATTAAGAACGTAAAGAGTTGATTTGTCTTCGTCTACCCTGATCTTAACTTTGCCGGGTAATGTTATATAAATTATACCAGTCATTAAAATAACAAGAATTAAAACTCCAATATAGTCTTTATAAGTATTAGGCATTTTCGCTCGATTCAATTAATTTTATTACCCATGTACATGATACCGTTTCCCCAGCTTCTTGCGTACTTTCAAAATCCATTATTTTTACTTTAAGCGTTCCCCTTAAATCATTTATAAAAGTAAGAGGATATCCTGCAGACTTATCTTGATGTCCTTGGATTAAATCTTCAACAGAATCTATCCATGTTTTGCATGCTGCCTGGTTTGCTCCTGCAAAAACCCCTGTAAGTGTAATTGTTTTTATCACTCCCCCAAAATCGAAAACGTCTGTATCTTCACTGTCTTTCAAATAAAGGGGCATTGGAGTTATTATTGCCTCCTTTCTGCATCTATTCTCAGAAATAAAAGTAGTATCAAGATCTTGGAAAATGATATCCTTAACAGTTGTATTAGCCATCAGCCCTTCCTCCTAATTTCTTCTTTAAAAGCATTAAATGCTGAGTGTAGGTCGCTCACTTGCTTTGACAAACCATTTAGCATTAGCTTGATATTTATATGGTCTGTTTCTATCCTAGCTATCTTAGTTTCTAAAGATTTGCTCTTCTTAAGCATTCTTTTTACTCTTATTTTTTTCAATAGTTTCTTTATCATATTGCAATAAATCTCCTCAGATTAATTTCTGCCTGCCTGCTGGCCCTTCTCATCATTGCGTCAACATCTATGTCTTTTTGGATATTAGCACCTGGAAAACTAAATGTTGGCTTAAAAATAATTGTCTTACCGCCTGCTTGTCTTGTAGCTGGAGTTACTGTTTCCCCCCTATGTAACTCATAAAGTCCAGTTTCATGTATTTCTCCGCCAGCTTGTTTTCCGCCAATACCATGACCCCCCCATTGATTTCCTGTTGCTGGGTTTATTCCTGTATAACCTCCTCCGTCTCCGCCACCCCATCCTCCGGTATATCCTGTTCCTCCGAATCCTCCACCTCCGAAACCAGTTCCACTCCACCAATCACTTATTTTTTTCTTAATCCATTCACCTAGATTAAATTCTCCAGTTATAAAATCTCCGAATCTTTCCCCAAACCATTTACCCAAATTAAATATTCCTTCTCCCGTTGCAAGTAAATAGTCAGCCATATTTTCTCCTAACCATTCCCCGAAACTAAATAAACCCCCTATAAATGGATCAATCTCATCATCTAACCATTGCCCTAAGTCAAACTCCCCTTTCACATAGTCAGCTATTTTATCACCAAGCCATACTCCAAATCTAAAGGATCCCACTAGAAAATCAGCCAATCTTTCACCAAGCCATACCCCAAAGTTAAATGTTCCGATCAAGAAATCTGCTATTCCCTCCCCTATCCATTCACCAAGAACGAATAGTCCCCCTAGAAAGTCCCCTATGTGTTCGCCCAACCATATGCCCAAATTGAGTTCTCCACTAAAAAAATCTCCCAATATCTTACCAATACCCTCTACTTTTTCTCCTGCTCCCCTGGTAAATGAAAGCCATTTAGCAGTTGCCCTTAACAACATAACAGCTAGTGGTCTTAAAAGAGTAGCTAGAAAATCTCCAAAAGGCCTGAAAAAATATTGTACCGATCTCTTGAAAATATCAAAAATTCCAGAAAGATAGGGGCTAGTACCCCTTAAGGTATTTACTATTTTTTTCATTCCCTCCCCCATAAGCATTATAGATCCTGTAATAATAGAAAGCTTACCCAGCATCTTTCCAACAGTAGATGCCATTCCGACAAATTCCCCTCCTGCTCCTGCTCCGAATGCTCCCCCCTTTACCCCCTCAGCAATTTTTGAAATTCCCTTTCCCATACCAAAAGGTATGTTTTTTAGAGATTCCTTTACTTCTTTTGTAACTTCCTTTATATTTTCAGGAACTAATTTTAGATTTACTTGAAGTCCGAATACCTCGACGACTTTAATCACCTCTATCAAATTCTTGAATTCTATTTATAACATTAACCTTATTTTGAAGTTCTTTTTCCCATATAATCAAGGTTTTGAATCCATATTTTAAATAAGTTTGAATCCTCCTCTTATCTCTATCTTTAATCTTTTCTTTACTATGCCAATAATCTCCATACAATTCTATTATCTTTTTCTGACCATTACAATTTATAAAATCTGGATTGAATGCCTCAATAGCAAACTTCCCATTACCTACAAATTTGTAAGGAAAATTATTAAGTTTAATCAATTTTTCCAATAGTTCTTCTTTTTTATTGGGGTGTTTTCTCAAAATTCTACCTACTTTTCTTGCAGTCTCTTCTGTCCAAAAATTAGTTCCCTTTCTTATTTTCTTCATTAATTCTATCGTTTCAGGTTTATGTTTCCATCCTTTCCTTTCTTTGTTTCTTTTAGATAAGTATGGTCTTTTTTTACCTTTATTTTTTAATCCAACTTGTTTCATGAATTCTTTTTGTTTTTCTCCATGAACATGATAACCCTTAATTCCCTTATTCCATGGTATACTGCCTTTTTTTGCCATTATGATCAATTCTCCAAAAAACTCTCCATATCATCAAGTGATTGTTCTCCCTTAGTAGCTGCCAGCATTGCTTTGTATTCTTCTACTTCTACCCATTCCATGTTATCTGTTTGCTCAGGTGTAAACCCGAACTTCAATGAAAACATAAAGTGAGTTATTTTTCTCTTCAGTTCGGGGTCTTCGGTTCCCCACTTGAGTGCGCGTTCAATTTTTTTTTTTGATTTTCTGTTATCTTATTGAGTTCTTCTATATGCTTGTAAATGGCCTCCCCTATACTGGGGTCCAATTCCTTATAGATATAGTTGTTGTCGCATGGAAACGGTGCTTTTACTATGCAACTTATCAAAGCAACAGGCTTCATTCCTATAAAGTCTATCTTTGTTTCGACTACTTTATTTGCCCCTATACTAGTCTTAGTGAACCTAGCAATCATGGTGCTTAGATCCCCATATCCTAACCTCTTTATCTCCACTTCTTCTTTCTTTCCTTCAAACTCTATTTCGAATTTCTTTGTTTTCATTTGTGCCTCCTAGATTTTTCTAAAATTTAAATGTTATCTGCTAAGGACTGGTTTCAGTAGCATTCTCTGCCTTTACTGAAAGCGACCTCATTTTAATAGCTTGATCTTCTATTATAAGCGCTGTGGGATCCTGAGGTAGGTTATGCTCGTCTAGATGAGCCCCTGTAAAGGTCATTGTTATGGCCCTTTTATTTGCCCCTGTAAGGCTATTAGTAAATGTCAGTTCCAGATCAGCCGATTCCGCAGGGACAGTATTGGTCAATGGTCCGGTAGCCTGCCCATATAATAAGTGAAGTCCTTTCGTTGCATCTTCAAAAGCTGCTGAAACTCTAGCAGAATATTCCCTGTTTTTAACAACACATTGGCTCCCTCTCCTATTTCCTGCTCCATATACCATCTGGGCATTGTTCGTTATTACAACCTCTGCAGACTGAACTTCTGCTATTGTAGTCCCATTTGGCAGTTCGAATGATCCGTGTGCAAATGTAAACACTTCAAAAGTAGGCGCCACATAAGTTCCTGCTGATGTAGCATGAGCTTCATCTGAATAAATAAGATCTAACCTTACCCTGGCAATCTCATTTACCGATGCAGAAATGGTGCATTGATTCACCTTAGCACCCAATAAATGCGCCTTGGATACTGTGTCTATAGTTATATTATTCTCTACTGAAATAGATGGAATCGTATTAGCTTCTGCAAATGTGTGAGTCGCTGGTGCCGTTCCTGTTGATGAAACTGTACCCATAACAGCCCTAAAAAACCATGGATTAGAAAGTGCAAACTCCACAGTTGCAAGCCCTTCAAAGTTCTTAGGAACAAGCTTAGTAGCATTCCTAGATCCAAGGCCATAAACAGACTCAACATTGTTTTTTCTCTGAAGAGTTGAAAGCCTGGTTCCTTGACCAAATACTTTATCTAACTCTGTACTTACAGTTCCGAATGCTGTCTCCCACCCAAAGTTTACAAAACTTATTACTGCTGGATTAGCCATTTAAATCGCCTCCTTCTTTTTTTCTTCCTTTTTTTCTTTTTTCCCCTTTAGTTCCTTGTATCCTAATGCTTTGAGTATCTCTGATTTGAATCCGAAGAAATCCACTACACTATCTATACTTTTTATCTTATTTATCAATTCTTCCTTTTCCAATTTTATCACTCCCTTTTGTTTTTTTTAAGGTTACATATTTTCTATTTTTGATTCCTAAAAACATCAAGCAATTTTCAATAATTCACAATCAATAACCATCCTTCCTCTTCCAACTGATTTATCAGATAGATCTTTCTTTCTTATTGGCCTTATCCAAGCTAGATTCGCATATCCTCCTGCTTTTGATTTGAGAACCCTAAGAGTCTCTTCCTGTATTTTAATTAAATGTCCCCTTACTTCGTCCATTGGTTTATTTTTAAAGGTTGTCCGGATATCTATGCTAACAGGCATTATATGCTTCCATTTGGTTGCTCCCAGTCCATAAGCAAGCATATTTTCATTAAGTTCGTAACAAAGTATATAATCATTATTGGCAAAATCAAATCCAGAAATTTCCTTATAATTCATTATCTTGGCCATTGATGGTAGTATATTGTCTGTTGTGCTTTTATCCCAGTTATCAGTCAAAAGGTCAACTATTGGGCCCAGATTATCATTATACTGTAAATTAAGATCCGATACTTCTTCCATTCCCCTGGCTAGATTCACAGTAGTCCTGTATTGTATTATTTTATTTCTAGAAGTAATATCTAGAGTTATAGTATCTCCATCATCATAGGCCCCTGCTTGCGCAAGATCTACAATATAAGCGCCTGTTGTGCTGTTATAAGTTCCTGTTCCTGTTCCTGGAGTACTAGTTCCCTTATCTTTATTAAAAAGCCTTATAACAGCAGAAGAAACTATAGAAGATTTGTCGACATTTTTAAGGAACCCCGAAATAGGGTATGGAATTATGGTCATTTTTCACCTGTTTCTTACATACACAAGGTGCTTCTCTGAACTCTAACAGAATTCTCTGATTTCTCTATATCCAATAATAAGAGAGGTAGTATATAAATTTTTCTAATAAGATACTGAGGGAAATTGAAATTCCTTAAGTCCTGCTAGTTTATCTTCTATTTGTTTGGTCCATAAACTTATCTTTTCTCTATTCGTGATCACATTATTAGCCCCTTCTTGCACTATAACCGAATTACTATCTCCTGTCAATAAGTCCATAGATACCATTTTAGTTGCTATATCTTCAATAATCCTGTTTATTATTTGTTCCCCATATCTATATTTCATCCTTAATCTCATGCCGCCTTTAACACTGTATCTGGCTTTAATAAACAATTTTCCCATTTCATAATCCAGCCAGAAATCAGACCCTCTTGCTTCAGACTTATCACTTAACCAGTTATCATAACTTGCCCCATTCCATATCTCGAGTACGTCTCCTTCTCCAGAATCCAATGTTAATACTTTTCTATGTTTTAAATAAACAGGCCTTCCTTTTTGGTATTCATAGTCAAAAAGCACGTCATAATACTCATATTTTGCTGTCTGATCATTGCCGCTTGTTGTTCCGCTATACCTGGTTCTCCATGCGTGCCCTGTTCTCCAGTCTATCTCATCCTCAATTCTATTAATTATCTCGACTATTTGCTGCACTGTAGGAGTTGTACTGTCTGTTATTGCAGTTCTTAATCCCAAGAAAGAGCTGATTTTTTTTACTGTCGTATATGTTTGTGCTAGTCCTTGGAAAGGATCGCTTAATGCGCTCTCATTAGATGCGTCAGTATCATAGTAACTTATTTTGTACCAATGGACACTCGTGCCCGAAGAATCGTAGTACGTTAAATCGGTGATTGCCTGACCGTTAGTTCCATTAATTACTGAGTAAGTACCTGAAGCGGACGAGGCACGATATAATTTCCAACGGTCATAGTCAGTTGTAGATGGTGGTGGTTCCGATGTGATGAGAGTACCCATTCATATCACCTCAACAAGTTTATTTTGAAAATAATCAGTCCAATTTTCTCTTTTGAAATTTGTTTGGCAATGACAACTTCTACAAAGAGAAATAAGATTACTCTCTTTATTATTTTTCTTGTTATAATCAATATGGTGAACTATTAATTTATAACCTAATTGATTTTGAGTATGTTTACATTCTTGGCAAGTATGATTATCTCTTGCTCTTATCTGTTCTTTAAGTTTTTTATTGAATTCAATACCATACGGCTCGAATGATATCCCACCTAACCAATTATGATGTTTTTCCCCTGTACATTTCCCAGTTCTATTTTCAGATATCTTTTCCTTAGTTTCTTTTGTGTGTGTCTTTCCTAAATTTAAATTTGGTCTTTTTTTACCCTCCCAATAGCCTATCTGTCCCATATGTGATTTACTTAAATTTAATTTGCGTTCTCCTGTGAATTCCTTACCCAATAATTTTTCAGATATTTCTTTTACTCTTTCATCTGTTTCTTTTGTAAGCCCTTTATTCCATGGTATAAGGCCCTTCTTAAATTCCGTTTTTGAAGAAAAATGTTTGCCTTTATTCTTTAAAGAAATTTGCGATTTTATTTCTTCTGGCCACGATTTACCCTTATTCCAACTTTCATCATGATTTTCTATCTTAGTTTTGGATATTTTTTCTTTGATTCCTTTATTCAAACTTTTACCTAACCAATATTTATATCCTTTATGCCCCTTCACAAATCTCCCTCTATTATCTCGTTCCATCTTCTTTTATTTTATTATTCTTAAACTTTATAAATCTTTCTAATCCAATACTGCTTTTCCAATATCTGGGAGGGTTCTTGCTTCTCCAACATTTTCAGTTATTGTTGCCCTTCCTTCTCCCTCAGTTATTGTTGCCCTTCCTATGTTCTCCGTCAATTCTGCCTTTCCAGTTGGGTTTACTACATCTGCTCTTCCTATAGGTTTATGTATCTTAAGGATAGCCTTTACTAACTCGTCTGATATGCTTACGGTTTCTTCTAATCCTCTTAGTTGAAATAATCCCCCTGCCAGGCTATCTGATAAAGTTACGGTTTCTCCAAGTGCCCTTAATAAGGTTTGAATCCTTGCTATTGAATCTGATATTGTTACGGTTTCGATTATACTTCTCTTTGCTATTAATACTCTTGCTAAATTATCACTCACACTAACTGTTTCTTGTATATTAACTTCCAGTTTTACGGATATATCTACTCCTCTGCTTGTTGGCATTTAGATCAACCTATATTCTTCATAAACTCCAGGGTTTTGTGTAACGTTAATGCAAGTGAAATTAAACCAGACATAAGTACATTCGTTTACTAATAAATCTGAATATAGGTCTTTCCAGGTAGTAGGATCCTTTGTCAGGTTAATAAGGTTCTGGCTCACAGAAGTATTACTGGCATAAATAGACCACCCTGTATTGAGCGCACCGCTAAGTCTTATTTGTAATGTTCCATATACAGTTGCATTATTACATAAATAATCTATTCCAAGACTTGCGTTCTGACCTTCTGGTAATGCTGAATAGTTTGTTTTTTCTGGCCCGCACCCAGTTACTCTGAAAACAGAAACATCTGGCCCAAAAGAAAGGTTTAGATCTGTAGCCATGCTTTGCAACAAGTATAAAAATCCTATTTCTTCCCTTAGATCGCTTCCAGAATAGTTCCCCACTCCTATTTCTGCTGTTGTTACAGAAATACTATAATCTCCTGATGTTAAGGTAGTTCCGCTTCCTCCGAATAAATAAACTTTGTATTTGTCGTTAGTTGTAAACTCAGGAGTGTAATATGTTGTTGCTGAAACTAGAACAATCACCAGTAATAATCCAAAAATAATTATAATTTTTTTTCTCATTGTTTCTATCAAAAACAAACCCCTCCCCAATCTTTCATTGACTTTCAAAACAACCAGTTAAACAATGCACTTTACACGAAGTAATAGGAAAACCACTTACGTTACCATGATTCGTAACATCACCCAAAACCAAAATGTTACCATCACCAACAAAAGTAATATCCTGACCTTGAGCATCACAAGCTTCAATATCACAATTCTCACTACAATCAACATCAATACCTGATTGAATAGATGAACAATCACAAGTATCCCCTACTGGGCCAGCACCATAAACAACACTATCCAACTCAATATCTTCAACTGTATTTTCTTCTATCGTTGCATTAACAGTTAAATCATATGTGTCATCATCTAAAACAGGCATTGTAACATTAGCAACCCAATCTGTACCGTTATAACCGAACTCTTGGGATGTTATTGTGGTTGGAATAACTGTGAAATTTACATCATCATTATCAAAAAATAGCCCTCCTGCACATTCATCGTTTTCTCCTTGAAACTGGATTATACACCTAACTTGATGCTCCCCATTTATATTATCAACATCAATTGATATGGGGGTTAAATTTCTAATTGTACTTGCAGTTCCACTACTACTACCACTAAATTTCTGTAACCACGTTCCACTTGTAGAGTTTCTATAAAAAACATAAATTTCTGAAGCTGTCGTTTCTGTAGTAAAATATTCACAAGTGACCTCAATTGTATCCTCTTGATTTACTATTGAACCATTGAGATAAATTTCATTAATTCTTTCAAACTCAGAGTTACAATTAATACATCCATCAAAAGTATTATCTGCTTCAGAAGGACAAAGAGTTCCACAATCATTAGAAGACCAATCAGAACATACCCTGATATTATCATTTGTAGGATTTTTTATCGTATTAGTTATAATAGTAGCAAAACTTCTATTAACAGTAATATTTAAAAGACTAACTCCAACTGTTTGTTCAACACCATCTTTAAAAACTTTAAAACCTATTGTCTCATTAAAACTACTATTAGTGAATAATTGTTTATCAGTCAAAGGACTTGTAATGTTTAATAAATAAATTGGTACTGCTTGAATTGAAATATTCCTATAAATAACAGTACTTGAATCGGTACCAACATAATGGAGTTTATTGGTTGTTCTGCTTTCTGGTGGAAAAACAGAATCTCCTATTGTAACATGAATAGCAGATGACTCTATTGTTGTCCTTATTTCAAAACTACCCCCATCTGTCCTGTTTGCCATAACTACCGTCCCTTCTGATGATGATGTCATATAGATAATATATGGATTGCAAGCTTCACTTGCTCCTATATTTGACCAAAAAGAACTGGAAGAATCAATTTCTGTACAGCTATCTGGTGAAGTCCAAAATGCTGTATTTCCTGTACAAAATTGTAAATCATCAGCGTTTGTATGAGAAACATACATTGTTCCATTTTGACAAAAAGCAATACTTGGTGTGCTATCACCTCCGTCTACTGAGATTTCAGCATCCCATTCGTTTCTTGTACTCCAACCATCTTTTGAACTCATTATATCCAAATCATCAGTGCTTGAATCTGTAATAACAATGAAAACATTATCGTCATAATCAACCCCTATTTCCATATTGTCAGAATCAGCACCACTTATTTCTTTTTCAGTTATATCTGAATTATTTACATACCAAGTATCTGATGACAATTTTCCGACACAATGTAATACACTATTTGAATCCCCTTTGCAATTTATAAAATCTGTTCCTTCAGCATTGAACAATTCAACTTGATTTCCCCAACTCACACCATCATCTGTTGATTGTATTATATCACCACTATCAGTTCCTGCACCATCTATAAAATGGATGAAGATACTCCCATTATTCATACAAGTTATTCCGACATTAGTAAATGAACCAGCAAGAACACTACTATCATCCCATGTTGCTCCATTATCAGATGAAGTTGAATAACCAATATCATTAGCATTATCTCTAAATGATGAATGATACTTTCCAGTAATTGATATGCAGAAATTATCATTTGTAGGCAATGCTGTTGCCGTAACACTTCCGATAGCACTAATAACAACACTCTCCAACCCAATCTTAAACTCCATTCCTTCAGTTAAATTATTATAATGAACGAGAAAAGAAGTCTTACCATTCTTAAAATTAATAACAGACTTATCCAAACTAAACTTGTCAGCTCCTTTAGTCTTAGTCATTGGAATACTTCTAATATCCCCACCTTGCTTAACTAACTCACTATTATAAAACGTGAGATTCTTTGAAGTAAACGTGAAATTCGTAGTCGAATCATTTAAAATCTCCCATTCTACTTCAGTCAATTCATCTATACCAGACTTCTTCACAGTCCAAGACATAGAAATTCCCCCCTCTCCAATGAAATTACCAGGCCTGCTAATACCAATCCACTCAGGATCAACCGCACCATCAAAAGCACTCCACTTAATAGTCTCAAAAGGATTATTCTTAAAACCAACAATTCTAATCCTATAAGTTCTCCCCTCTCTAAAAGCAATACTGAACTTTCTCTTATCATCTTTATTAGACAAACCACACCAAGTACCAGTACAAGACTTATCTAAAGGAATATCTCTCCACCCACTCCCCCAACTTCGTTGAAGCTTCCAACTTTTAAGATTAGGCTCGAACTCAAACGTGGTATTCCTACCCCAAGGATCATACCCAATAGGATAAAGAAAAATATCTTCATTAGCAGTGAAGTTAATAAAAGCATAACAAGGATGCTCTTCTGTTCCAGCACAAACCATATCACCAGAAAATCCAAGCACGTCAATAGCACCAATTACAGAAAGATAATAAAAAATGCCACCTACTATAGTCCCCCCAGTAGCCCCAATTCCAATAAGCCATTTAATAATTGTTTGAGCATATATTCTTTTCGCAATCTCAATCACCTAATCAGCATTATGTAAAATAAACAACATTGCCCCATCAGGGCTTGAAATAAATGTTGCTGAAGCATTAGTAGATATTATAGTTCCTGTCTCAGCAGTAATGTTAAAAGTGCTAATGTTCTGATTACCCCTCCACTTATCACCAGATTCAAGAAGATATCTCTCATCCAAATCTGAAGTAATATTGAAATTAAGCTCTTCAATATTAGAAGTTTGATTAATTGCATTATCCTGGGAATCAGTGTAACTCGTCTGAGAAATATTGGTTGAGAAATCTAAAGCTGTATAACTTATTGTTGTAGACTCATTATGCTTAGCAATACTCTCATTAACTTCCGTTCCATTTTTATGATCTTGATTAATAATATCTGCCTTGTTGAAAAAATTATCTAAAAAACTTACTGCTGCTGTGATAAACCCACTATTAGCATTATTTAACTGAGCCAAATCCACAAAAGCTAAGAAAATCTTCCCAAGTGTTACAGTCGTGTTCCCGTCACCTGCCCCCACTCTCTTATCAATAGAAGCATTAGTAGTAAGATTTAACTTACTCTCATTAAAAGTGATAGTACCAGAATCATTGTAAATGTAAATGTTATCAACATCAGTGAAAGGACTTCCTCCACCACCTGCACCAACGTCATCACTTCCACAAATAAGTATTCCCTGTGCATTAGTTTCTAAAGCAGTACACGAAGCATAAGGTGGAAGTGTTAAGTTTCCTGTTACGTTAAGATTAGTCACATTCATAGAACCTTTTACTTCAAGATTATGTCCTGGAGTTGCTGTTCCTATTCCTACGTTGCCGCCGCTTAAAGTCAGGACATATTCACTACTTGAATCTCCTAATCTTAAATCTCCTGCTTCTGCAACTAAAAGCAAATCTTTATTTGCACTTTGACCATCTCCTATATATCCTGTCCTATTCCAACTTCCCCCATCTGTTCCGCCAAACTCTATAAAAGCAGTAGTCGCAGAAGCTGTGGCTCCTGAATCCCTAAAACGAAACACAGACACTGAGCCAAAGATTTCAAAAAGTCTATCTGGTGAGTAGTTTGTTCCAATACCTACATTGCCACCGTTGGACTGCAATAAAACTGGAGCGAAACCAGATAGACTGTTAGCTGAATCTCTTCCTTGCCCACCTTGGAGAGATATTTCTCCTCCACCACCACCTATTCCACCATAAAGCGTTGTTTTTGAACCACCAATTAAAGACAACGTACCAACACCTATGCCAT
>SDBT01000638.1_pt1 | contig 56160 bp, 126 predicted proteins | sample 2277101 | NCBI WGS metagenome assembly SDBT01 (sample SAMN10404973, study PRJNA504765) | marine sediment metagenome | isolation source: marine sediment core GS10_PC15, 103 cmbsf | place: Arctic Ocean: Southern Knipovich Ridge | collected 2010 | reverse complement strand
CTTTTCACTCAGAAGCAAGTGACTCATCACGAATTTCTCCGCATTTTGAGCAATAAATCCATATATATTCATCAATTTTACACAGAACTGGCATATAATAGAAAGAAATCCCTTCTATTACTCGTTCAAGGTAGTAACTTTTACAAAAATCACAAGGTTTTTTGCAAATCAGTACTCTTTTTACAAATTTTGATGTTTTATTTTGCATTTGAATGAAGTTTTTGTAACAATGCACTAATTTTGTATTTTAATGTGACTACTTCTTGAAAATATGGCATTTTATCTAATTGATCTCGTACTTTTCCTAATGAAAATAGTATAACCTTGCGTTCGCAGGGCATATAACCGAAATGATCAATCCTTTTGGTCAATTTAAAAGCTTGTAGTTGCATATCTTGGTCGTCAGATGATTCACAAGCCCTGAGACATGTTTTTACAAATTGCTTTTCTTCCTTAGTAAACTCATACATTATCTTCTCCTCTTTCAAGTTCTTCTATTGCTCTTTTAATATGATGGTCTTCAAGAAATTCATCTGGTCCTATGATTTTTTCAAGCTTTTCGTTGATTTTTACTAGCATTCCACTAATGAAAAACGCCGTATCTTGATTTAATAAATTAACCGCTGGAATCAACCCTACCTTATTCACCCAAACAATTTTACCGGTAACTTTATCATGTCCGAAATATGGATGTATAAATCCTAAGATCGATCCCGATGGCTCTTTGACAACAAATGTACTTTTTTCATGTATTTCGTACATTATTTTCTCCTAATCGGGACCATAATCTTTATCAAGCTTTAGGTTTCTTTCGCCACACCGCACACAATATATCATCTTGCATAGCGTAAGGCATTTGCAATATTCACAGTATCTTGTTTCGTACATGTGCAGACCTATTAGAAAACCGCCAGGAATCCAAAAAGGACATAGTATGAATAATAATTCCATCATTCAAATTTCCTTAATATTCTGCCGCCTCGATAGATTCTTTCATGATGTGTATTATATTATTATCCCTATGCCCATGTCGGCTATGTGTTTTTTAAATTCTGAAAACCGCTCATAGTCTACAGCTCTTATTTTCCTCGTGTTTATATTAATGTCAGCAGCCCGTTCTATTATTCTGGAAATCACCTGATGACCCCAGTTTTTATTTTTGCCCGTCTTAGTCGGTATGCCTGCGGCTGTCAGCCATCTCGCGATCCGATGTAATGAAAAATTGCTCATCCTTGCCAAAACGATCGCCTTAATAATATCCTGCTCTCTCTTACTTTTTATTAATGTTTTCTGATCAGCAGCTAAAACAAATCCAAATGGCACTGCTCCAACTCGCTCTCCCTTTTTCTTTTTTTCTGCTAACGCCTTCTTTGTCAGCGAAGTAATAGATAATAGGTTCTTGCCGTGGATCTTGCTGTGGCACAATGCACAAAGCGGAATGGTTCTGGTGCCGCCGTAGATCCTTGGAACCACATGGTGGTCGTGGACTGCTGGGCTGTTGCATTCGAAGCATCTCGCCATGACTTCGTCCTCTCTATCTTACTTTAGCAGGCTGGCTATTTATTTTTATAGACAAAATTTCCCAGGGCTGCTATGAGACGTTGTGATACAAAGAAGGGCCACAAAATGAAATATACTAAAAATATCAAACCTTTTTCGCCACCATCACAATCGCTGTCTACCATTGCTGATCCCATTTTCAAAGCAGCTACTAATCCTATAATTAAATAAGCTACAATCATCAATATTACCATTATTTTCTCCTCGTACCTGCTATTTCTGCCGCAAAAGCATCACAGCAATCTTCCATTTTTTGAAAATCATCACTACTATAATCCATATTTTCAGGAAAATTTTCTGGATGCCCAGCCGTAGCATGGCATAATTCGTGGGCTATAATAAATTTACACAAAGCATGTTTATTTATAAATTCATTACTAATGTTGAATTGTTGAATATATGCCGGAAATGACATCCATGTTGGAATTTGACAAATAAATTCATCAAAACAATTATTTGTTCCCATCCACCCATCCTGTGTTCCGTATATATCAGTCCATCCACTTTCTACAAACCAAAAATAAATCTTCCAATCAACCCTAGCTTTTTTGGCATATTCCATAATACACTGCCGCAACCACGATGTGTCAAAATCTGTCGCGTTAAAAATTTCCACATCTAAACCGCTCGGTGGATTTATCTGCTTATGGCTGTTTGGCAAACTATTTTCTGGTCCATCATACTCTTCAGCAAAATTCAAATATAATGATACTGGCTCGATTCGTGTCATATTATATTTCCCTCGCCAAAGCAGCCCATACTCGTTTCAGGAATTTAATCATTATTTTCCCCTAATCGTCAAACTTTCGTAAATGCGGACCTTCCCACATCTCTACTGCTTCAATAAGAACATTAATTGCTTGCAGTTCCTTATCGGGCCGATAAAATTTTGCCGCCCAGACTGCTTTTTTCATGATGTGCAGCAGTATGTGATCCATATCATTCTCCTCTACCTAATTTAGCCCCGGCAGAAAAATTTTTACATGCTTTTTTTGAGAGAATGGAAGTTTTTTTTAAGGTCTTATAAAAGGACCGGTCTAACTGCTATGCAGAGAAACCTTATTCAGAGGCTTGAAAGTGGGTTTTTAAGCGAACAGAAAGGCGAGGTGAACCTCGCTTTTGATTTGTTAAGGGGGAATATTTTTTTGGGGTGCTGTTCTCTACTTCACCCCGGCCTGTTTTCGGACCTTCATACTATCACGACCGATAACTTATAAAAGTGGCGGGTCCTATAACATAACGCACATAACCTCTCTTATCGGACACACTACATATCGGAATTAAATTGTTATAGGGCTCTCAGGGGCGTTTCCTGCTCCTATGCTATGCGATACTTAATATCTTAATGATATCACACCCTCTTCCTTATCGGACCGAGCCATGCTCTTCCTTCCTTTTGTTATTGGACGTATTAACCTTATAGGATGTTGGTATAGGCTTATGCTTATAGGACTTAACTACAATGGGACAGGGTGGACACAACAAAAGATTATAGGACCACATGGGACAACGAAAAAAGAATAAAAGAATTGACACCGCATGGATTCTATTCTACAATACTGTTGTAACAAACACTAACACAAAGGATACAACGATGATCGAAACAATCACCAACGCCTCGACGATCTTCGGTACGCTCTCGGTTGTTTGGTTTGCCGCAGCCGCCTTTGTTACCGCCCTCATCACCATGACCAGCCGTTGAAAATGTTTTATTTTTGCCTTGCATCCGAGCCGCACGCATTGTACAGTACTAGCGTAACCAACAAGGGGATACGACGATGGATACGACAACACTGATCGAGACCTTGAACGCAGCAACGGGCATGAGTGACGCGGTTGGCATTTGTTTTAAGGCTATCGGACTGTGTGCTGTGGCCATCGTGGCGAACGTTGTTATCGGATGTATAGCTGGACTGCTCAAATAAGGGGCGACGGCGTGGCATGGCGATTAATAGAACGTAGCTAACGTGCATTACCGGAGCTTCGAGGGCGTGCCTATTATAGGACTCTCTCTTCATGAAAATAAGGGGCAATAATAATGTGTATTATTGGACGGGAGCAGCAGGAAATAGTGCGGTTGAGACAGATACTCAATGATTATTCGGACGGTGTAGATCGGTCTACAATGGGTATGTTACCGGACTGGAAAAGGTTCAATAACTCGAAAGATTATGAGGCGGGTTATATGGACGCATTGGATGAACGGTCCTATAATGCTTTCAAGAAAATGGGGTGACAATAATGCGGTTTCGGTGGCATAGGGTCGTATTAACCTACAAAGACGGTCGCAAAAGCACACAATGGGATTCGGCAATTTATCCGGACGAAATCACAGTGGACAATTTTGTGTTATGGGACGGTGTTGTTGCTGTGGTTCATTATGCGGACGATGAGCCGGTTTACAGAGTTTATCGGGACGTTGACGGGCGAATCACAACCGATAGGGGCCGATAATGACGTGGTACGCTGCAAACGCCGATAATATTGCAAAGTGCGTGGAATTATTGGAGCATATATTGTCCACGACCAATAACGAAACGACCGATATTAACGAGGTGGCTTTTATCGAATGTATCGGACGTTCTATTCGTGCGTTGCATTGTGTTCAGAAATTATAGGACGACTGAAGGGGACCGATAATGAAGTACGTTTTCATCTGTGAAGCGGGACACACTACGGTCCGAGAACGTGGTGATTATCGGATGTGCGAAGATTGTGGGGAAATTGTTTATTGTTGGCAAGAATTGTCCGAAAAAGAGCCCGATAATATCATGACTGAATCGAGGCGGGCGATAATGTCTTGCGGGAAGTTATTGGACGAAGCATTATCGGAAGTGGATTCGATTTGGGACGATAATAATCCGACATTGCAGACAGAAGTAGAGAAATTGAAAAAAGTTATTGGACGTGCTTTGAATCAGGTTTTTTTCGTGAAAGAGGAATTATAGGGCGTGGCTAACATTGTTATGGGACGCCTTCGAAAGATGAGAGATAATCGTTATAGGACCTTGCCTTTTCCGGCGTTGTATTGTATAATGTAAACGGTTAAAGGACGTTAAAACAAGGGGAATTGACGATGATCGACATCCGAAATTGGTTTTGGCGTCTTTATTTCCGAGTGCAAGTATGGGGATTGGACAGAGAATATCGGACCAATGGTTATCGGGAACCTTTTGAGTTATCGGAGGATGATTAATGTTTCGCATTTTTTGGACAGACATTGACATGAATGGCAACAATCTTATCGGACACTGTGATTATTGGGACGTGGAGAATTATCGGGCGTGGTTTCGGAGTAAGCCGATAACGATGGAAGTTTATAGGGCCCAAAACCTGCGGCCGACCCGAGAAGAGATTATCAGACGACGGCTTATCGGAGCATAAAAATGGACGGAATGGGATTATCGGACGCGGGAACGTGCCACTACTCATTTTCGGACCTAGATTTCTACACTTTGTTTCCGGACTATCATCCGGACCCGGAAGTAACCGGAGACGAAATAGAGGAATTGTTGAGAATGTTTTGAGAGGTGTTTATCATGAACAATGAAACGATTATTCCGATGAAGATTGTTATCGGAGTTTGTGGTTTTATTATTGGGACGTGGCTATTTCTGGAAATTATTATCGGACTACGGCTCTGATTACGACAACGGGCAGTTGAAACCGGGTTTGTGTAGCTAGTTTGTTTTGGGACGTGCAGCTATTTTCGACCTTTTTTTGCAGAAAATTATCGGTTTTCAAAATCAGGTTTTTTGACTTTTTCTATTTGCGTCCGTTCGTGTTATATCGTATAGTTGTTTTGAGACGATAGAAAAAGGAAACGGACTATGAGACAGAGAACAGTTATGGGACGAAAGCTCGATGGCGATTGTTCTTATAAGTACATGAAAAATTCGGACGTGGAGAACGACCGGATAAATAGTGCACATTTGTTGTCGAAAATGCGTGAAAAGCGGTTGGCGAAAAAAAGAAAAAACCGTTTGCATCGGCAAGAAAACAATCGTATGGTGTAGGTGAATCGATAAGGCAATCGCGTGTTGCGATGCCGAAAAGAGTCCTAATAAAAGGGTTGTGATTATGAGTACTGCCAAGACCGTCGAGACTGTCGAGAACGTTGACGTTGTCACTGCCGAAACCGCACCCGAACCGACCGAAACCCCGCGTCCTGTCGCGTTTATCCGGACGTGTGTTGGCGATAATGCCAAGGGCGAAAAGACGTTGACGCCTATCGGACGTTTGGCGAATATGGCAGCGAACGTCAAGGGCGACGGAGCGGTTCAGTTCCGAACGGCGTTGCATTTTCTCGCCGAAGGCGGTATCGACCAGCAATTGCCCGGCGGAAAGTCTCTGCGTGACATTCTCACGACCGGGGCGAATACGTTCAAGGCGGTTGAGTTGCTCGGAATCAAGGGCGTCGCCGAATAGTCGATGATAACGTAGGTTACCGGACCCCACGGGGTCCGGATTCCTATGCTATCGCGAAAGTAAAATCGCGGTTATCGGGCGGGGCGGGCGTTGTTCGTCACGGGATAAAAATTATCGGAGTATATAACGCCTGGAGCGTTAACGGACCCTGCCGATAACTGGTTTCCAGTTGTCGGAATAACAGACCGGAGTTGTCGTCTATACCGTATGGCGACAATGGTCCTTCCGATAAAAGTAGTCCGAAATATAAAGTCCGATGCGATGCGTCCGCGGTTGTCAGGGCGTTATCGGGACTGCGTTCGGGGAAGGTCCGGAAACCGGGGTTTAGTCGAAAGACTGGGTCCCATAAAGGTGGAAGGGGTCCTGCGAACGTAAAGTCGGACCAAGGGTAAACAAGTCAACGCTACCGTTGCGTTTTGTCTTGGCGGTTTTCATTGACAAGAAAATGTCAAGGCAAGTCTCGCGGGCAATACTAAAGTAGGGTCCACGGCGAGAACGCGAAAGCGAGCCCGCAAGCGTAGTCTAGTCAATGCCCCGTGTCGGTCTAGCATAGGTCGGTGATAGTGTGATAAACCGAACGGCAGACACGATAATAAACTCACAATTCTTACCGGGCTTATTCAAGTCCGGATATTTTCCCTGATATGTAGAAAAGAAAATCGACGTCAGTCGGTTCGATAATATATCGCTTCTACTTATCGGGTGAAGGGACTGTACTTTCAATTGGTCAGATGGCGACACACAAGAGAGTCGCGGTTATAGGTTCGAAACCTATCGGTCCCTTTAATTTTCAGGAGAAATAGTCATGACAATTATGTCAATTTTTGTTGGGTCGTTTATGGTTGCTATCACCAGCAAAGATGATCCTGTTAAGTGTTTGATTTTTGGTGTGGGATTGTGGCTAATTCTAATCGCTTTCTTGCCATAGGGTTAGTCGAAACTCGGTGCGTAGCTAATCGTTAGTCAGGAGCGATACAATGACAATCATGCAGTTTGGAGTTTGTGGATTCTTGGCTTGGCCACTGTTCACTATTATTCATGCCTGCGTACACAAGCACGCAACCGCAAATCTTCCTCAGATGTTGTTTGGAGGATTGGTTACAGCTGTAGTCGGAATAGGTCTAGGGTTCTTTTGGAATTTGTAGTCGGTTTAGTCACGGATCTTAATATAATATAAGATGGAAGTGGTAATACGTCCTATTGCGATCCCGAATATATAGTCGGGCGTAGGGAGAATGCGGGTTCGAATCCCGTCGATCCGTTTAGACTGTAGCTCAATTAGAGTCCGGGTGAGGAGTCCGGGGATGTGGGTTCAAGTCCCATCGGTCTAGTAGTCGTGTGTTTTCTGATAGGCGGAATATACACTATTGCAACAGGCTGTCGCCCATGTGGGATAGTCTGATAATTAAAAGGCGGGGGTTTTGCAGGCCCTAATGCGTCAAGTCTATTTGTTTTGCAGATTCCGGCAGGCGGTTTGCAGAATATTGAAGACACAGTCACTGACCGTTCCGGACGTCATACTGAATTGTCTAGTCTGCCAAATATTCTTCGCTCGGATTCTAACAGGCGATTCGAGTCGCTAGGTCGTTAGGCACAGATCCTGATTCTAACAACAGTTGTTATTGGCGGGTGGTGTCAAGTCTGTGATCATGAGACTGTAGCTCAATCCGGCAGAGCGTTTCCCTTAGTCCATCGTCTTTAAAGTCTTTCGGGCAACTAAGGGTTAGGGTTGCAGGTTCAAATCCTGCCAGTCTCATTAATCAAGGAGAATCGTCATGGTTTTCAATCTGTCAATCCAGTGTGATAATATAGCGGATCTCAGGGAAAGTCTTCGTGAACTAATAAATGAGCCACGATTTGAAAGTAATGGTGTCGGAGATCTACCTAATGGTAAAACGTTTGATTATAGTTTTGCTGACACAGACGATGTCTTTTACATGCTTCATGGTGACGTCAAGGTCATTAAACCGGAGTAGTTAAATGGATGCAAACACACGAGAAGCTGTCATCGATGCTATGGTTAAGTTTTTCTATGATAAATCTACGGGTTGTATGTGTCCTCCCGATGAGGAGGAAGCTCCGGGTGCCGTAAGAAAAGAAGTTGGTTATTACTTTGAGGATATCGAAAAGCGTCTCAGTCGTCTCGAACATCCAATGGATAGGGATTGGTAGGTTCGAGTCCCGTCGGCTCCATTAACCCAAGGAGAAAGTCATGATTAGTGCTCTTCCCCCCAATTGTCTCACATCAAAGCTTTCCGCCCTCCAATCAGAGGGTGTAATTAACTTTCGTCTGACTGGCAGTAAGTTTTTCGGGACACAACGTGAGTGTTCTGATTGGGATTTTTTCACAGAAGATTCTGATCACACGAGAGAATTCCTTAGAGGATTAGGATTCTCTCCAGTTAACACATATAGAGATGACGCTACAATTTCCGCCGTCTTTTACTGGGGTCGGCGTTTTTCGTCAGACTCAATTCACATACAGTTAGTACAACAGGACATGATTGGGATCAAAGAAGATGCTCAGTGGATTATTAAGAACCGATTTTTGGTATCACCTGTCAAGTCTGAAATGTGTATTACGTGGCAAGCGGTAATCCTTACTTTGTTGGCGGCACAGATTGAACGTCCGACGCGTAGCTAATTTCCCCCATCCGGAGTCAACAATGATAGTCGATAAGAAAGACTTAGAAGAGCTTTATGAGTTTGTCGAGAATTTGTTATGTAATGCAGGTATTTCAGACCGTTATTATTATGAATTAGATCAGAAATTCGAAGCCATCAAAGCGAAGATTGAGGCTGAATCATGAATATCAGCTCCGTCAGTAGTAGTCTTACAACCGTCATGCAAAACATGGGACTAAATGACCAAACGGGATTGATCGCAGCGAGTTTGTTAGCCGATGCGTGTGGTTGTGAGTGTGAAGATAGTGACTCGGCATTGATGTTGATGGCTCTTATGGCGGGTAGTAGTACGCTGACTATGTCGTCGAGTAGTCAAGTAACCTCAGCTTATTCGGATTCTCCGGAACAACCGTCACAACTAGACATCGAGGGATAATCATGCCAGACAGCATAACAAACGAAGAAGTGCAAATTGTTCGTACATTGGTCTTTGCTAAATTACAAGACCTTAAGAATGAGATTGATGAACATTACCCTCATGATGATGAGTTATTCGCCTACCTTTTAAAGCGTCACGCTAAAATCGAAATGTTACACAAAAAACTTCAGGTCGAGAATTTAATGCCTCAGTAGGAAACTATCGAAAAGTGTAGCTTTCTTGGTTATGATGAGTGTGTTCGTTTGAGAAACGAAAAGGGTGAGCATAAGTTGAGTATCGTTCGCTGCCGGGATGACGGTGGTTTCGATATTTCTGATCCTGATGGTCATGTTGTTTATGCTGATTGTGACGGTGAGCTGTGTGATCTCGTCAAGCTTTTGTGTGGGGTTCTGGGAACGGAAACTATTCGGGAGAACTAAAATGGCAAATAGTGTACGTCGTGAAAAGAATCAGATATGGTGGGATGCTCAGGATGATAAGAGTCAGCTTCGTCAGGAAAATATTAGGGCGAGGAAGTCGCGAACGCCAGCACAGCAGATTAAAATCTTGGATGATCGGCTCGGTAAGGGGGTTGGGGCTAAGAAGGAACGGCTTCGCCTGAATAAGCAAGTCGAGGAATAACATTTTGTCTAAATATGAATATTGTCAAATAACCGTTTACGTAAACGGAGTATGCATCAATGATATATATAATGGGGTGGAAATCACATATCACCCTAAGTATTTTCAAAGAATGAAGGAGATACTGGATATGCCAGATGATGGCACTGGTTTTGTCACTCCAGACAACTTAGAGAGAGAATCATGAAAACTAAAGACTGTCCATGTGAAGTCGAAACGCCTGATGGTAGAATTGAAGGTTTGGTTTACATGTCATCTAATGGATATGTTTATATCATCAAGGGTGAGGTAAGGGTGTATTGTCCATCTTATGGTGCCCATGTGTGGATTCCTTTGGATGACCTAAGTGACGATAGTAGGCGGTTGGTCCTGAACTCAAAGAGAAATTCATGAAGACTAAAATCATATCGTTCGAAATTGGAGTTCCCGGAGATAGAATCAGAAGTAAGCTTTATTTGGGCAAAGTCTGCGAACCTCCTTCCAATGGAGAAATTAGTATCTATGTTATTAATCATGGAGTTTTTATCATTGTACCGTTAGATGACCTGAGTGATGACAGCCGACAGGTTGTGTTGAATACGGAGCATTAGTATGAAACTTCTCTACTGTACCAATTGTCACGACATTATTCTACTACGAAAGGAAGTGCGTAGGTTTTGTGAATGTCGTAAGACAAGGGGGATATATATAGATGATCTCAATGCGGAATATGATGGAGAGTTTGCAATTCCGCTGGGGGTTAGTAATCAACCTTTTATTTGGGCAGTCGAGGATCAGCCGTCTGAGGGGATGGGAGAGAGATTTGAGGCGTTTGTTATTCCTAGGTCATGTCCTACTTTTGTGAGGAAATCATGAGGAGCGAAGCTCATGTCAGCAGATAACGGTGTCTATATTCTAGTTACTCCACGTCGTGATGATCCCGAACGATTTGAATATCGTGTGGCTGTTTGTCAGGCGATTGACAATGTCTGTCAGCAAAATGCCCCTTGGGGTGTGGAACAACAGCAGGCTTCTGCTGTAGTACAGTTTGATTGTCAAACAGTCTACGATAATAAAGACGATGCGATGATTGAAGCATTGGCTATCGAAAGTGATTATGGTTGGACCGAATATGGTATCTGCTGGGTAACGCCCGGCTTCGATGGACCTTTTCCTGATATGAGAATAGATCTAGCACGCAAAGCTCTTGGATGTAATGAGTAGTCGAAATCCCGAGGCATGGCTAATTTTTGAGGAGAGGTACAACTACTGAGTCCGAGATTAGACGCAGCTTGTGTGTGTGAAGTGGAAATTTTGACAACTTCGATTAATTGTTCTTCTGTCCAAGTTCTTGATTGATGTGGTCTCATACTGTATTATACACCAAAAAAGCGGCGGTAGCTCAGCGGTAGAGCATTCGGCTTTTAACCGAAGGTGCGTAGGTTCGATCCCTACTCGCCGCATTGAAATACATATATAGGGCATACTCCTTGCTATGTCCAAGGATTCCCGTAAGAATAAGGATATCCTGCCTTTCTTTTGAAATGGAGATGATCATGATTACTAGTCTATCTATTATTAGTGACAACTGGAAGAAACGAATTAATAGAGATGTAATTGATTTTCCATCAAGAGTTACGCTTCTCGTGGGTCCTAATGGATGTGGGAAAAGTAGTATTTTAGCTCTCATTGAGGGATTGAGTAATAAAGCTAAATATGTCCGAGAAAAGAACCGTAAACATGCAAAGATTGATTACGCTTGTAAAGGTGGTTTGATAGTTAACTTTCTTGATACAGAAAAAACACTTAGAACACAGTCTTACTTCGGCGAAAATGCGATGACACAAATGGCTATGAAGTTTAGTAGTCATGGTGAAGCTATGCGGGCTTATTGGCGAGAAATGACTCAAAAGCAAGAGAAAGAATCAGTGTTCTGTATTGACGAACCGGAGACAGGTCTTGATCTTCCGGCTCAATTTGAATTTGCTAAGCTGATCGAAACAACCCCACATCAATATATTATCGCAACTCACAGCCCAGTTTTGTGGACTATTGAAGAAGCTTCATTGATTACCTTGGGAAAGAACCCGTCTTTCGTAGATGATCATTTACGAAAATTATACTATAGAATTGGAAAGGACACATAGGATGGCTCATCGTTATCCTGATATATGGTGTAGTCGGAACAGAGATAAACCATTCAAGAAGCACGATCTTACAAAGGTTGATGGTGTAGCGGGTAACGGTTGCTTTGGTTTCCGCATTCACTTGGATCAAATGACTGCACTTGAACGTCGTAAAGAAAAGTATGGAGAATTTAACCCGCGATCAAGGTCAAAGAAACCTAGTTGTAGACGGAATTTGTGTCATACAACACCTAAGAATCCTAATGGGAATAGCGATATAGATCGGGCTATTGCTTTTAGAGAATGGTTAGATAGTAATCCCGTGTCTATGTTCCCAGAACATGATACATATCAACCTAAATTATCAAGGAAACAAAGGAGACAAAAACGTGAGAAAATCACCTAATAATTGTACAAACGTGGAAAGTGGTCAGCTATATCACTACTTAAAAGTCAATAGAGCATCACTAAAACGAAACAACCTTACTTATCCGCAGGCTGCCGTTAGAATAGCCAAAAAATTAGGATTTAGAGTTACAGTTGACAATATAAAAGGTCTGATTAGAAAAGACAATAGTCTCGCATGGTCCCTAAGACAATTGGGACAAATGAATAAAACCAAAACTGTGCAGCCAACCGACAATACACATAGAGAATTGATGCAACTACGACAACTTGTTACTATGCTTGAACAACGACTAAATGAAGAAATTGCTGTCGTTGGTAAGGTCCATATTAGACTAGCGAATACCTTGGGAGTTGAATACGAAAACGCTATCTTGACTAGACTTGAAAGGAGATCTCCTGCTGTTCTAGGTAGAGTAGTTAAATAGGAAGGGACGAAGTCAGCTAACTCACGGCGTCGTGGGTTCGTAATGTTTCTCTCACAGAAAGGTATAGTATTATGAAGGTCACTTACTTGAATAATGACGGGGGCGGATACGCCCATGAGGTTGAGCTTGACGAAGGTACGACGGTTAGTGATTTTTTCAATCGTGAGATCGGAGGAGGTGCGGACAATTATCTGATTCGTGTTAACCGACAGAATGTCAACAGTGGTCAGGTCCTCAACGAGGGTGATCGAGTTACTGTCACGCCTACGAAGATTGAGGGTGCATAGTCAAATCATTCCTAAATGCCCTAGGAGGCATACCCTCTTATATTGAAAGATCATCATGGTCACGCTTCCTGTTCACAGACTGGCTAATAAGATTCTGAAAAAGTTCAAGCCTCAAGACGAAACACGGGAACTAAGCAAAGATAATGAACGTATATCAGAATTGACACAAGAACTAAAAAAGCTAACTAAACTGTTTACCAAAGTTATTGAGAGACAATGGCTAACTTCAGCCGCACGATTAAAGATGCGTATGAATTGTCTGGCGAATGACCTTGGGTATCGTGCAGAAAGTATCGAACCCGACGCAATTCGAGTCATTGGTAACCTGAAGAGTTACCCAACTCAACTAGACTTGATTGAAGATTTGAAAGCCGTGGAGACAGATTTTGGGGGCCTTCATTATGATCAAGACAACGATGAGATAGTGGTGATCTCGGAAGATATCATCTTTGACAATGTAAATCTGGGAAGTTTTGAAATAAGGATTCCAATCAATATGATACGTAGTAGTGTAACAATTGTGGCGTGTAATCCTAGTCGTCCAGCAGCGGATGAAGAAACTACGCACCCTCATGTTCAAAGTGATGTGATGTGTCTTGGTAGAGGTAGTGATCAGTTTTATGATGCTATGCAGCAAGGTAGGATTCTTGATGTCTTTACTATCTTGAATAGCATTCTAGTAACTTATAATCCGGACAGTGCTTATGTCAAGATTGAAAATTGGCATAGAGACCCAGACGATTACGCACAGTGCAATGACTGTGAGGACGATGTTAATATACAAGAGGCAACCTCATGCCAGCAATGTGAGGAGTGTTATTGTAATAATTGTATCCATTCGTGTAGTGTTTGTGACGAAATGCGATGTGAATATTGTATGAATCACAAATGCTCGATATGTAAAGATAAACGTCTATGTGGAGACTGTACACATCAATGTAAAACATGCGAAAAGATATTCTGTGATGAATGCATAAACGATCCTGATGAAGCTAAGGAGCAGAACTGTGCAAATTGCCAAAAAGATCTCGATGAAGGACTTGGTATTGAAGTTCGACCAGACTGCGTGGGACAAACTATGTTACCTACGCGATAAAGGTCAGACCGAAGTCGGAGGATTTGCAGTTTCGCACGACGATGATCTCTTGCATGTAAGAGAGATTCACCTTGTTCCACAGGAGACAACTTCAGTTACAGTCAAGTTTGAAGATAGTGGAGTTGCAGACTTTACCGAGAATATGTTTGAGGATGGAATTCATCCCCGACAGTGTCTGAGAATTTGGTGGCACACTCACCCTGGTGATTCAGCAACGCCCAGTTTTGTTGATGAAGATACTTTTGAAAAGGTTTTCGGTAAATGTAGCTGGTCAATTATGTTTATCCTCGCAGAGGGTGGAGAGCATTACGCAAGGCTACAATTGAGAGGAGATCTCGAAGGTAGTATCATCCTACCTGTCCAAGTGCAACGTGATATGTATTATGACCCGGAATGGGCAGAAGAATACGATAACTTTGTAACTCCTTTGAAGGAAAAGAAATATGGACCGGTATCAAAGACAGCAGGACTTAGTCCCCTCTTCGGAGCTGATGAACTGTCGGACTACGGTGATTGGTATTGGAGCGATAGGGAGGCAGATCGCGTTGCAGCTATCCGCGATGGGGACCTCGAATTTGACGTTGATCGATTTTGATATTGTCGAGGAAGTCAACCTCGCAGCACAAGGATATATGGAAAGTGATCTGACTCGTCCTAAAGTTGAAGCTACGGCAGAAGTATGTCGTAGGATTAATTCAACTATTAGTATTAATACTGAACACTCTCGTTTCAAAAGATCTTCAAGTGCTGGTAATGTTATCTTTTGCTGTGTAGATTCTATTGAAACCCGAAAGATGATTTGGGAATCTCACGGCAAGCGTATGCTTTTTTTCTCTGATGGTAGGATGAGTGCTGAAGTCATTAGAGTATTGTCCGCTCATGATATTCGAAGTCGTCAGCATTACCCTACGACACTATTCGGAAGTAATGAGGCACACCGTGGCTCATGTACGGCTAAGTCTACAATCTATACTGCGAATATTTCGGCAGGATTGATGATTAGCCAGTTTACTAAATGGTTGAGGAACCTGCCGGTTGAGAATGATCTTAGTCTCAATTTGTTGTCGGCAGAAATGGACGTTCAAGGAGATTGAAAATGTTATTTAATATCTTCATGTATCTGATGATTGGCGTAGCTATTTTTAGTATTAGATATGCACTCCTACCCAAATGGAGGAAGATTCTAAGTAATCCAAACAAACCAGAAGAAGATATCACAAGCCTCATCATGTTTACTATTGGTTATGCCTTAGCGTGGCCATTCATTAGTCTTGCCCTATATTTCTGGAAGGATAGTGATGAGACTGGCGAAACCAGCAACGATCCGGAATGAAGACGGAACTATCAGCGGACATATTAATTCTCTACCTGTCGATGGATCTGTTTATATTATAACAGAGGGTAGAGTGGGGGAAACACTGCCCGAAGGATTAAAGTTTTATACGTATCGAGTAGCAGTAGACGATTTGAATCCTTTGTCACAAGAAGTAATCTATGAGCTAGTAGAACAATCGCGGAGTAAAAATAATGGACATTAGTTGGACAACACCTTTTACTATTATTGGATTTCTGTTTGTGGCAGGTCTAATCAGTCTGTGCTTAGGATATGTGGATAATGAACGATGGAGACCATCTGCATCTACGTGTAGTAAATGCCAAAATAAATTAAATATTACAAGTAAGTTTTGTGAGCGTTGCGGAGCAAAAGCATGATTAAACCGGAGCAATACAAAAAAGAAGGTAAGATTTCTTATGTGACCTTCGATATGATTAAGGGTAGTCATACCAAAAGGGAAGTAAGACATTTTAGGGAATGGCATAGTGGACAAACAGGTATCCTAGTAGACGGTAGTATTTGTGGAATTTATACATGGGATTATGAGAGGTGGCTGAAAGATGGTATGCCAACCTGTCAAGGTGCTGATTGGGATTGAGGAAATAAGTCATGTCAATAAGATTAATTCCAGGTACTGAAGATATAGAAACTTCAAACAATGAATGGTGGTTTCGTCCAGTTGTAATCTTAAAACTTTCACATAAAAAAGAGTTGTATTATCATTGTGGTCGTGACAAAATATTCAACAGCCAAGGCGTTGCTTTTGAAAGAGCAAAAAGATTTATCTCTCTTTATCATAAGTTCGCAGAAGCAGGTCCACCTAAAAGAGCACCGTTCTATATTTGTGATTGTATGTCACCGGGTTGCCCCTGTAAGGGGAATTGTAATAATATTGCCACAAGAGAAGTGGAATATCCTGATAAACATCAACAATGTTTTTGGTTGTGTGAAAATTGTCTTCATGAATTTTTCTGTGGTTTCCCGGAATTAAAAGAGGAATATGGTCATGATTAATAGGGCAGACGCAATGTCATTTCAAAAACTCCGCACACGCATCTTTTCTCTGATAGAGAAGGCGTTAGAGGAAGATGGAGGATCTAAGTCTTACGAAGGACAGATGTCACTAGATTTTCCAGGTTATTCTGATGATCAATATCAAGCGTCAATTACACTGCATTGCTACGTGTTAGGTGTAGGCAAACACCACACTTGGTCTGCACGTAATATGCAAGAAGCTTTAGTTAAAGCTTGGGCTGATGTTGAACGATGGGAAGGTGAGTCAGATGACAACAATCTTCGGCGATAAGACAAACAAAGATTTCATTAAATGGTGGGATGTTTGGAGAGATATATCGTTTAGTCTTCGTATGGTTAAGACAATGTGTAAACAAGCGTTCATTGCAGGTAAGATTTCAGAATCAGAAGATGTAGTGATCTTACGAAAACAGCTAGAGAAATCGTATGAGGAATTACATAAGTTAGTGAAAAGATTAACTGACGTACAAAACAAAGCATATAATGAGATGGCAACTTTGACTACTGTCATGTTAGATATAGATAAACAATACACTGAAGGTAGCTAATTTCGGGGAGGAGAGGTTCGAATGCCTGCTGCTAATCAGTTCAGAACATTAGACAAGTTTGAATATATGCGAGCCGAGGGACATCTCGTCCATTTAAAATGGTTGTTAGCTAGTGTAGCAGAAGGTTGTGACGACCTATTAGATGATCTTGATGATTCCGATATTCAACGTGAAGGTCATATGATACTACTGGCTAACTCCAGTACGTTTGAACGGGTTAATTCGGTGTTGAGTTTACTTCGGGATCATAAAGCATGATAACTAAAATACAACTCCGTTCAGATCACGAACATTTTAGGGAATATTTTCAAACGTTAATGTGGCTAACAACAAAAGCTATAGTACACACGAAGCTTAGTTTAATTACAATATATGTATATGATTTTGAATTGGATCACAGTATGTTTCAATCATTAAGGAAGTGGGAGGAAAATCATAACTACACTTCAAGCCTATCGTCTAATGGAGAATAAACAATGAGAACTTATGAAATCCAACTTATGGGCGAACCAAGTGTCTTTGTACGAGCAGATAACAGAGACGCTATTGATGCATTGCTTGACTTGGCACCTGACATTCAAAACATTGAGTGTGTCACTTTTACTGGTGAACCTGATTTTACAATCATCACGCCGGGAGATGGCTAATGTTTTGTTCTAAATGTGGACAGTCAGTCTCTCCTATAAAAAGTACAGACAAATATAGGGCAGAAGCACTGGAGCGTTGTTTAATACTTCTAAGAGATAAAATAAAATGGAACAAAAATTATGCAGGCATGCGAGAATTAGTTGACGGTTGGGTTAAGCAATTTGGAGTAGGAATAAAAGATTAGGGAGATACGAAGTGTTCTGTCTTAAATGTGGTGAACAAATCTCTATTAGAACAAAGGAAGATGCGGAGAAAATTCGGAGGTTGAGAGAGCTTATTGTATGGATTAAGGGTACTGGTGTCATATCGAGGACTGAAACAATTAATTCAATTAATACAATCCTTAAGGAGTGTATGTAATGACATGGGCTCAGTTATCTAAAATAGTTCACAATGCCGTAATTCTCGGCAAAGAGGATGAACATGTTCCTGTACATTCAAACGATGGGTATACTTTTGATCTTACTGGAAGTCTGGTAGGTGCTGGTGCTGAGGAAGGTGATGTGTGTTTTACTTTGCTTATTCGCCGTCGGGAAGATTAGGACAATTTATAGCCTCTGTGGCGCAATTGGTGACGCGGTCGGCTTAAGACCGGCTACCTTCGGGTGTTGGAGGTTCGAATCCTCTCAGGGGCATTAAGGAGAAAATCATGAATCTAATTTTCTTTTGGGGTCTTGGTTCACTTTGTATGATTGTTAATATTTTTGCGCCTGATAATATATTCTACTTGTGCGGAACGATATTCTTTTGTTCAGCAGGAATTATAGAAGCAATTGAAGGGAAAAAATAATGTGGTATAATTACATTTGCTCAAGAGAAGGTTATGTATTTACGGGGATACTTTTGATGATTAGCTCAGTAATAACTGATACTAAAGAGACATTCTTATGTGGAATAATCTGTTGGTGTACAGCGGGGATTATGGCTCATGACTGAAGAAACTTTCGAAAAGAAACTAAGTGAAATTTTCGATAAATATGATATCCCAGAAGACTTCCATGATTGGTTTGTTAATATAGCTAGGGAAGAAAGTATTTCTTATGTATATGAAGAAGTCTTAGATTGTTTGCCGCAGTTCGCACATGGGTTTTCGGAGTGTATAGAGAAACACGATAAAGAAACATTATATTGGCAAAACCTTTAAAAGGAGATAAAGTCTTATGATTCTACCCTGCACATGTCAACATGGCTTCCAAAGCCGCCGATACGGCGGCGTCAACCGCGTTCATAATGAATACCGTGACAACTCAGGTGCAACGCGTTACCGCTGTACTATTTGCAATAGTGAGCGTGGAACCGGTAAGACCGAACCTAAAGGGAAGGGTAAGAAGTAATGGAGTATATTATTTACTATCTCGTTATGGGCGTAATTACAATGTTTATTATGCTCTCTTATGATAAAGAATTACAGAAATATTTTAGTCCAATCATATTTATGTTTGGTGTCGTACTTTGGTTACCACTTGTTATAAATAAGTTTTATAAGTTTATCAAAGGACAATAAAGTGTGTAATCTTCCATCTTTCAATTCGTTTCGTATGAAAGTAGTTAGTTTTCTATTCTTTCTACTGCAAATGGCTTTTCTTATCATTGGATCATATACGACCTGCTGGATAATCGCCCAACTATTTGGAGATTAATATGAGTAAAAAAGAAATTTTCCAGATCGTTACCGTAATGATTGTCCTACAAGCTGCTACTTTCGGTTATAGGTGGTTCACATGCCCATCTTGTTAACGTGTTTGTTCTTTCTGTTTCCAGAAATGGGTATTGTTATAGTAGCAATAGTTTTAGATGTCTATTTAGGGAAACTAATATGTCGCTACTTATTAAGTTCCTAATTCTATGTGCAGTGTTAATGTTGATATTGTTCTTAATTCCTTCAGAGTTATGGGATGATGAGCATTGGAGATGATTATGAATGTTAGAAATCATACTTTTACTGTTAACCCAGAAGACAACGGAGGAGAACAGTTTACAATTAATACCACTATTCGCAAACACGGTGGTGATGATAATGCGTATATGACTCACCAATTTGTATTACAATCTTATGGTAGTAGTGCTATTATCCATATTAGTGCACAAATTACACCAAATATGTTAAGACAATGGGCAAATGAGTTAGATGAAATTCTAGCCAAAATGAAAGGAGACGAAGTCTCATGCAAGTCCGAATGTCTGAAGAAGAAATGATTCTTTTGCATCAAATCGTTTTGGATGAATTGGCAGATGAACATACAGTTTGTGCTGCGGATGCCGAAGTAGTTTGTGTGTCAAATCGTGAAGTTCAACTTGAAAGACTTGAGAAAAAGCTTCGGTAGAAAGGAGGAATAAGTTTAGTTTATTGTCTTTTGGGTAAATATAAACATTTTACAGGAGAATATTATGAACACCGTAAAGGACCGTACTTCTGGTGTTAGTATTGACGTACATGATGATGGTTCTGTATCTCTGCGTCATGCAGATCAGAATGTTGATTTGGCATTTGCCAGTCATGAAGAGTTTGCAGAGTTCGTTCGTACGGCTCAGGAAGTTCTGGATGAGTCGTAGGTTATGGGAGTAAAATGACGACCAGTGTTTATGCTTTCTAGATAAGCATAGGCGAGCACTAACAGCCGGAGTGGGGCTATACGAAAGTTCTCCGGCAACTGGGAAGTTAGGTTAGCGGTCCAAACCATTCGACTCATAATCGAAATATCGTGGGTTCGAATCCCACACTTCCCAATATAGCATAGTAATCAAGGTTCAGTTACATTCTCTAAAATATGTCTCCATTTGTCTTGAAATAACTTTTGGACATAGGATTCTTCTACAATATTTGCATGTACCTCACCATGACAGTTATGACATATTAGAATACATTTTTGCATTTCTTTCCACACTCGTTCCCATTTTAGCATTGTCTCTCTATTGCTGAGACAAAACTTTTTAATAGTTGGATCTACATGATGAAAACAAAGGTTTTTAGTAGTCCGATCATAATCACAGATCCAGCATGAGTTGCCGACAATATGATATATTTTTTTGGTCACACGTTCTTTACGTTGATTAAAGTAACAAGTCGGACACAACCTAGTGGTCTTAATGCATAATTTACCACATTGAACACATTCTTTTATCTTTGGGTTGTTTTTATTATATGGTTTGTCTAGCGTCCTGCTGTTGTGATGTCCAAAAGGAGAACAATCAAAACAATATTTACGCCTCTGGCAATTGATTTTTTTGCCATCTATAACTATATGTTTAGGAAAAATATTATTACAAAGCTTGCATATTTTAGGATTAGATTTCTGACCTTCGGCAGAACAATCTATACAACAATATTTTCTATTTTTCGTTTCTTTTTGACAGTTTAAGCAGGTGTTCATAATATATTATACACCAAGAAAGGATGAACAATGACAATCAAACCAACAGAACTTTTAATTAAATTTAATGTAAATGATTGTATCGAATATTTCACCCTCTTAGGGTTCTTATCATATAAGAAATTTCAATTTGAATGCCAAGGCAGTGGTATAGTCATATTTAATGCAACTTGGCATGCATATCAATCATTAATTGGTTTTGCTGAACATAATAATCTGTCAATTGCTGATGCACTAAAGAATGATGTAGATTTAACAATTTAAATACGGTAACAGTGGGACTTAGGTCTTAAGGAGAATAAACATGGAAGAAATAGCGAATCAATTATATGAAGTAGCAAACGCTATTGGCAAAGTTGTCTTCTGTATGTGGTGTTTCTTCATCGTCTATGTACTCAAAGATTAATCTGGAGAAAAATATATTGATAAAATTTAAAGTAGGTAAAGGTCAACCAAGAGAAATTCAAATTGATTTTCTAAATGGTACGAGTATATTACTAAAAGCATCAAGCGATGGATATACGACCATACTAACACCAGTGGTTGGAACCACGCTAAAAGTTCGCCATGCAGATTTCGCTGTTGGTATTCAAGTTGTGGAGAGGGAATGATGTTTAGAATTAAATGGTTAGAGTGGCTTACGGTCATCTGTATTATAGTAGCTTTAAGTACCACGTCTTGTTTAATGCAGAAGTGGTGGTGGGATTATAGAATGGAGAATTGGTAGGACAAAGTCGTGCCGGTAGCTCAGATGGAAGAGCCGGAAGCTTCTAACTTTCAGGTCGGGGGTTCGAGTCCCTCTCGGCACATTAACTAAAAGGAGAATATAATGTTTGCAGAATTGGTTAATCAGGCTAGCTTAGTAGCCAACTTTATTAAGACAGAATATAACAAGCCGACAGTGATTGTAGAAGAAGCAGGTTCAATTACAAATAAGTTTAGAAAAATGAGTCCAAGAGTAACTATTCCTGAAGACGCTGAATATGATGATGTAGCGTTTTTCCCTTGTGAAAACGATGATGAAGTCAAAGACCTTCTTAAGAAAATGTCAAGTGCAGGTATACCTGCTTATGCAATTTCTTCAAAAACTGAAGTGATAACACAGGAAGACGAATGATGCAGAAACTGACTCTGGAAATTGACCACGTACAACTCCTAAGGGGATTTAATGGAAAAGATGAATTAACTATGTTTATCGAATGTCCCGAAGCCTTAAATGAAATGACCAAAGGATGTATGCTTAAAAACATACCATATACTGAAACATTCGGAGACAACTTAAATGTTACAATTAAGATCACAATTGGCTGTGGAGAAAGATTAGCAAAGTATCTAGGAGTAAAAATAGACGAAACTATTAAGGCATCTCGGTAGGAGACGAAGTCTCATGAAAAAATTAATCGTATTCATATGGTTCATCTTTATTATGATTATGATTGCATTCGCAATGGACACATTTACTCATGAAGAGAATCTTGTTTGGGATTCTGTTTCGGATGTCTTGGAAGACCTATCTCTATGGGCGTATAGACAACTGAGGTGAACAAATGCTAGAGATTACAATGTCAATATACTTACCAGGATTAGCAGGACATCTGTTCGTCATGTGTATCTGTCCAAAACTTTTTTATAAATTAAAATTAGACGGACTTAGTGAATATATCGCATATGCAATATGCTGGCCAATAATATCACTCATATTGATAGTCATGGGTATTGTAAATGTAATTACAAAAGCTATTCTAAAATAGGAGATCACATGTATATTATTTTACTAGATCCAGCAACGGGTCACGTTGAATATGTTTGTCTTTCTCAGGAAGAAGTAGACACGGTTTTGAAGACGACTAACTCAAAGTATGACAATCCGTTTGTAGTTAAGAAAGTCAGTACGTTCCGACAGATGAAGGCAGTTATGAGTGAAGTTCGGGATGCTGCTATTGATGCTGCTATGGAAAAAATGGAGAAATAATTATGGGTGCTCATTATTGTATAGGATTTGAAATAGATATTGATCCTCAAAAAGAAACTTTTTTAACTAAACAGATGGATTATATTGGACTTCGCGGAAGTACTGACTATTGGTTCGAAAGAGAAGAAAAACAAAGTAGGACAATTCTCTGTGTACGGTTTAATGAGCATACTTCATACACTATGATTTCAGAGATAGAATCATTCATTACAAATTATCTAGAGCCAGCAGCTAGGTCAACAGTTTTGGTCACAGAAGAATGTGATGGAGACAGGAATATTTATGCTATTGGTCCCGATAGAGAAGAAGTAGAATCAGATTACCACTGTGGTGAAGCTAGAAAACACCTAAAGACTTGTAATATAAGTCACCAAAAAATAATCCACGAGTGGCTAGATGATAAACTTACGCCATAATTTCTTTATGAGTCAGTTAGTTTTGTCATTAAAACTCCATAACCCTTTATGTTCTTCTTTATGACAATTGGGACAAAGGCACATTAGGTTATCAAGATCATTCACTTGAGAAATTGGAGTTAGAACATCAAATTCACAGACCGGTTTTTTATGACATATTTCACACACGTCTGGAATATCATAATTGCAGCGTTTGCATACAAATGGCATGCCGCTTCTCTTCCAATGGCTTCTGGCTAGCATGCGTATTCGAGAGTTAATTTGATATCTTTTTTTTGATTGAAGGTCGTGTATAGTAACCTTATCTTCATCGATTCTGTGATGGCGAAGTTTAGTCTCCCAACAATCCTTGCAGTACTTGCGATCTGAAAGTACAGCTACGGTCCCACAGGACTCGCATAGTTTTTCTTTCTGTCTTTTGGGGGAGGTTTTATTGTTAAAAGAAGCTGAGCATGATCTGCAACAAAACTTCTTATTCTTTGTTAATGTTCCACATTGTAAACATGTACTCATGAGCTTTGCTCCTTTTTTATTGAATCCCTAGTTAGTCCTATGTAGTTATAAACCAGAAGTTCAAGAAATGGAGTTATATTATGAGAAAATTCTTTAGAAGCCATTGGATAATGGAGGAAGTTATGAGACTTACAATCTTTATTGCATTGGTTTGTTTTTTGTTTGGAATGGGTAGTCATTATGTAGATTGGAATAATTTACCTCAAATAAATAATAAGGTATTATGTTGTTTTATCTTTGCAATTTTAACATGGGTTTTCTTTGGATGCGGAATTTTAAGTATTTATCACGTAGGAAAAAAACCAACACAAGCTGCTCCGTTTGAAATCTTAGCAATAGGTTGTATTATCTCAGCGATAGCTTTTGCGATAACATTTTCGTGTTGTCTACGTATGGTTGTAAAAGATATTCTTTATTAGGAAAACAAAATGAAAAGCTGTGGTGAGGATTTCCTCAACAAATTAGATAGTCTAATCCATGACCACATAGACGATCAGCTTCGACATTTATCTATTGTAGAATTTAAAATTCAGAAAGAACAATGGGAAGAAGATTTTGCTGAATGGCTGTGGCGTAAGTTTATTAAGGAGAGAAATGATGAAATTTAAAGTAGAAGCGATTATCATTGTAGATGAAGATGGAGAGAAGATTGGACTAATCGATCATAAACCACCAAATACTTTTTTCGTTCCTCAAAAAGTAGAGTATACCATTCAAGAGATGGACGATATTCTTACTAAGATGCAAGAGGTGCGTAATGGATCTTATTCCTGATTATACTGATTATAACGCAAGTGTCTACGGGAGTGGATCTAAGATTGAAGCAGAGAAGGATTCGAAGAATCCTTGGTATTATCCTATCGTTTGGTTTGGAATGTTAATTGTTGTCATTATGGCGGCAGGGAAATAATTATGTCAACGCATTCATGTCCAGTAATTGAAGTAAAGATGGAAAAGCATCCGGACGCTGATTCTCTCAGTATTATTAAAACTTACGATTATGAAGTAATTGTCAGAACTGAGGAGTGGAATGATGGAGATCTAGCCGTACATATTTTTCCTGATTTTATTGTCCCCAACAATGAGCTATTTAGTTTTCTTAAGGGGCACACCCATATCAAAGTCAGGAAATTTAGAGGACGATATAGCCAAGGGCTGCTAATTCCGCTTCCGTCTGGGTTCGATCTTAAGGTCGGTGATAATGCAATAGAAGCTCTTGGAATTACACGGTATGATCCCCCAGAACCAATAACTCTTCATGATGAAACCGTAAGTGCTCCTCCGGGGGTGTTTTTTAAGTACGACGTGGAGAATGGTTATAAATATCAAAACGTGTTCCAGGAAGGAGAACCAGTTGTCGTTACTGAAAAGATTCATGGAGCCAATGCTCGTTATACTTTTAATGACGGAGTCATGTACTGTGGTTCTAGAACTCAGTGGAAAAAAGAGACCGAAACAAATTTATGGTGGAAGGGTTTGAATCAAAATCCTTGGGTTCAAGAGTGGTGTGAAGCTCACGAAGGATTCTGTTTGTATGGAGAGGTTTTTGGTCAAGTACAAAATTTGAAATATGGATCAAATGCCAATCAGATTTTCTTCAGAGCGTTTGATATTTGGCATATTAAAGAGGCTAGATGGATCGACTTCGTAGATGTGTTTACTAAGTATTGTTCATTAATCAGTTCTCATGTGTGGGTTCCAATTGTCCATCAAGGTAAATTCGACCTAGAACATATTAAAGGTCTTGCGGAACGAGACAGTGTTATTCCTGGTGCTAAGCATTGTGCCGAAGGAGTTGTAGTTAGACCAATGCAGGAGCGACATAGCCGAATACTTGGCAGGGTACAGTTGAAGTTTGTAAGTAACCGCTATCACAGCAAAGGAAAATAATAATGTATAAAGGCTGGTTTTCAGCAAAACAAGAAGATTTTATCGGATACGCAATATATGAAGACGATAAAGGAAGGGAAATAAAAATCACTGAGGTCAGTGATCCTGAGTTAGAAGATTCTCCAAGTCATTGGGACGATACTGTGTGCGTTGGTCCTGTTTATAAGTTTATTAGAGGGTATTGGAATATGACATTTTTTCAATAAGGACGAAGTCATGCAAGTATTTGTAGTTGATATGAATGTAGGATTTACTGAGAGTAGAATTATCCCGGCAATTAAGTTGTCTGATGATCCAGGTAAAGCATGTGGAGATAGTAAGGCAATTGAGCATGCCAGATATGAACTGGGATTAGAAGATGGCTAAGAAACCAGAAAAGAAAACGAAGCTAAAGCTTCGGAAAGGCAAAGTACGTAAGGCTATGCCGCCAGCAGGTCGTTTATATCCAGATAGGAAAAAAGAAGATGACAAACGAAAATGTAGAAGAAAAGAAGAATGTGAATGACCGTCCACCCAACTTTAGAAATAAAGATGGTATACTATATATCGTAAGATGTTTTGCATGTGAACCTAGTTATGGGAAAGAGAATTGGGCAATGGCGGTGGCTACAGGTCAATGCTGTTGGTGCAAATGGAGCGAAGCTCATGAAGTATCTTCTGGAAATCGATGAAGATCACGCTAAGGTTATTATTAAAGCCTTAGATGTGTTTTCTAGAATCCATATGGGACAATTAGGAATCGTAACTGAGCAGTTGTCATTTTCTCCTCTGTTTGACAATGTAGGTCGAAACGATTTCGACGAATTAATTAGAAAATGTAAGGCTGTCATTAGACTAGGTTGTGGTGAACATCTTGGCATTAGAAGTCCAAGAGTTGGAGAAGACGCAAAAGTAGCATATGACATCCAACAAATTATCAGATATAGACTAGCCTGGGATAGACAACCTGAAGGTGGACATGATGTTGACTTTCAAGGATTATTTAAATGCAGTAAAAGCGAAACTCTTCCAAAAATCTACGGAGAAAAACATGAAGATCAAAGGGACAGAAGTCCCTTATAAAATAGCTTCTCTAATAGAGGACGGAATAGTCACAGAAATTAAGATTATAGGAGGCAATGTAAGTTGCCTCATTGAGTTTAAAACATCACAAGATAACATTGATATCATAAGAGAAGTTCTTTATAGAGAGAAGGAGGAACAATTATGACAGAAGAACAATTTAACGTAGAACTACAAAGGTTGATGACTATCGTCAAAGGTGCAGAAATGTCAGATGAAGCTAAAGAAAAGCTGGAGAAATTAGCAGATCAAACAAAACAGAGAAACAAGGATTTAAAAGATTCTATCACTAAAATTGAGGATAGCATTGGTACTTTACGACTTTGTATCAAGTATCTACTGTTCGACCTCGAGGCCACGAAGCGCGAGAACCTGTATCTTAAAAAGATGTTAAACGACAATGGGAACCCGGAGGAGCCTTCGGTCTAATTCCAAATGATGATTAGGAGACAATAATGAAAAAGATGATGGTCAAGCTACGTAATAGTGGAATTGAGGAACTTAGGGCTCTTGTTAATGTTCTCAATATGTCTCTTAAAAAACTTTTTAAAGAACATCCTACTGCTTTTTATGACGTAGTAATGATAGCTAGAGATAGCAGTTATGAACCTTTCGGAACTAACGGAGAATTTTTGCGTCAGTTAGGATTACTTGAGAGAGATAATGGTATGCATGATTCGACCAGAAATATTATTTTAGCGTCTGTTGAAGGTGATATGTTGAAGATGAGATTAGTCAATCCAATTATAGAGGAATAGAAAATGAAAGCAAGATATGTATTACTAATCGTATTTTTCTTAGGTTTGTTTATTAGTTATATTCCTGGGTGGTTGCGAAACAATAAAACTCGTAAGCAAGCACAAGAAATAGCACAGAGACATATTAAACATACTTCTTCCCATTTAGAAAAAGGTCAATATACAATTATGTTACCTGATTTAGATCTATGGGGGAAACAATTTCAGGTTATTACTAACATAGGAAAATATGGTAAGAGTGTTAGAGTTACTTCTAGTGGTCATGATCTTACACAAGAGACTGATGATGACATTAGTGCTACAAGTACACACACAGATATTGATAAGATAGTTGGAGATACGATTGAACATGGTTCACGTAGAATCGGCAAAGGTCTTGTAGAAGGTGTAATTGATGGCATAAGAAAGAAAAGGGAATAAATCATGGCAACAACGATAGTTATGCTTATTGTATCTATTTTATTTTCCTTTGCAGCTTTTAAAGTCAATGAACTAATCCCTTGGAAAGACACAGATCTAGATCATGTATTTACGAAGGGATATGGTGCTCATTTTATAATCACAATAGCACTTTTGATATCTGGAGTATTCACCGCATTAGTCACCCTAGTTTGTATAGCGGCTCTAGCCTATAGGACATTTTGGAATGTTTAATACAAATACAAATGCCAAACTTTGGCAATTCTTGTTATCCTTATTTGTATTTTTCGTTTTAGGGTTTATTACTGGAGCAATAATCCTATGACCGTTTATGCAACACTAGACGATCCAAAACTACCCCTTCCGAAAGTTGGTATACTTCGTTCGTCAGACGACGGAATAGACGCAGAGTGCTTAGTCTGTGAGAAGCCACTTAAAATCCATAGGGATAAATTGTATGAAATTATTGACGTTTTTTGTAGTGAAAAATGTTTATCTAAAGGCTATCCATTAGTAGAGGTTCCTAGTTTTGATATAGTAGTCACAAAAAGCCAACGAGGGCTATGTGAAAATTGTGGAGGACCTCCAAAAGGAAGGGGCTGGGTCCATAAAAAAGATTGCTCAGAGCTTATTGAAGTGAAGCCTTCACGAACATGCGAAGAGTGTGGTGGTATAGCAAGGGGACGTGGCTACTTACACGCGGCAGGGTGTTCTAAAAAAGCCGTACAGCCACAGAGATCAATTAGACTTTGCCCACAATGCAACGGACCTGCCCGAGGTAGGGGCTTCATTCACAGGAAAGGATGTTTAAGAAATGGCTGATCTATCAAGCTTACGATTTATTTCAAAAGGCGAATGGTTTGATAAAGATACAGAAGCATATTTAATATGCCTAACAGGAACAGGCAGATTAGGATCACCATCCGGACCAAGATCAATTGGCGGTTTATTTTGTGGATATAAAGATGGAGAAATTGACGAAGAACAATGTGATTTTTTAGAGTTTGAAATAGTTGACGAAGAATATTTTACGTGGGATGAAGCAAAAAATATCCGGAGGATATCTCATGAATCTAAATGACCGTACGAAACAAGTAAGCTCTTCACAAAAAAAGGAGGATAAAAATGCTAAGAATTGAACATAATGGTATGGATATTAATGTGAGGTTTAGCCATAGAGTTGTAGAGACAGAACTTGATGGTGAAAGACGTTGTACTTGGGCTCAGGTTATTTTCCTAAAGACGAACTCTGAATTCAACGGTACGGCTACATGCCACCCAAAAGATAATTTTAGTAAGGCTATCGGACGTAAGCTTGCACTGGCAAGTGCAATGCGAGATTTTGACCGTGATGTGAGAAAAGCTGTTTGGGAAGTATATCACGAGTTTTGTAAATGAAAATTCTTTGTTATAAAAAATACAATTAAATGAAATACAAAAGATTTAAAAGAATTATATTGAATTTGTTTATTCTCGTGCGTATAAAACATTAGTGAGGGTTTGATACAGAGACAACAACAACGGGTTTAACAAAGAGTTGTTTTGTTTTTGTTTTGTTTTTTCTTGGTCAACACAATTCGAAATATTATTGCTTAACGAATAGTGTGTTTTTATTACACATATATATTTTCGTGACAAAGAAAGATCATTAGTATGAAAGGGTGAAGTTCTGTTTACATTTTTTTAAGCAGTTGTGTCACTACAACTGATCAGTTATACACATAGTTTCAAAGTTTTTCAACTTTTAGGAGAATAGGTAATGGCTAGTTTAGGCTCTAAGCTTGGTATTGGTGGTGGTGTTGTTCTAGGTGCACTTCTTCTTGTTTGTTTGTTAGGTTACGGTCAGGTTTTTGAGAATGTCCAGTCAGGTGACTACCTGATTGTTCAGTCTCCTATTGCTGGTACTATGTCTGTGTACACTACTCCTGGAGTTAAGCTTCAGAAGTTCGGTACGATCTGGATCTTCCCCGTACAGACTCCGCTTTATTTTAGTAAACACCCTGATGAGGGTGGTCTAGCGGATCAGTCAGTGCCGGTTAGATTTAATGATGGTGCTACTGCATTCGTAACTGCATCTACGCAGTTTATTATACCATCAAATCCTGATAAGTTGCTTGAAATTCAGAAGAGATTCAGAACTCATGACGGACTTACGCGAGATGGCATGCGTCAGCTAGTTAGTGAAGCAATTATTAGAACCGCTGCTCTCATGTCTGCTGAGCAAAGTTATACCACGTTGCGTGGTGAATTTCCTCAGATGGTTTGGGATCAGGTTCGTCATGGTCTATATTTGACCGAAGAAGTTCAAGAGGTGGTCAAAGATCCTATTACGGGAGAGCAGACAGTAACAAATGTTGTTAATATTAAACGTGACGAAGATGGCAATGCACTCCGTAAGGAAAATTGGGTTTCTGAATTAGGAATTACAATTCCTCATTTTACTGTCAAGGAACTTGATTATGAGGACAAGGTAGACCAGCAGATCACTGAGAAGCAAGAAGCTCTTATGCAGACCGTAGCTGCTGTAGCTCGTGCTACAAAGGCAATTCAGGATCGTAAGACTGCCGAAGAGGTAGGTAAGAAGAACGTAGCAGAAGTTAAGTATATTGCTCTACAAGTTAAGGAGAAAGCTGTTGTTGCTGCTGAACAGAAGCTTGCCGTAGCAGAATTGGATAGACAGGCTGCTGAGCAGAATGCTCTTGCGAAGGAGCGTATTGGTAAGGCTGAAGCTACTGTTCGTAAGGCTTTAATGGAGTCTGATGGTGCTTTGGCATTAAGACTTAATGCTTTCGTTGAGGTTCAAAAGGCTTATGCTGAAGCTTTAGGTCAGAACGGACATCCATTGGTTCCTCAGTTGGTGTTTGGTAGTAGTTCAAATGGTAGTTCGAACTCTGCCAATGATTTGGTCAGTCTTTTGACTGCTAAAGCAGCAAAGGATCTTGCTGTTGATCTTAATGTAAGCAAGACGACTGACTCCAATTAACTGTTCTAAACGATGTGGGGAGATTTGTTAAAGAAGTTCATTTTCCAAGGAGGAAGTGGGCTTCTCCTTTTTCAAGGATCAATGTAATGAGATATCGTGGGACTGCTGTTGTTTCAGTTGCTGTGTCTTTGATGGTGACATTAGGATTTGCTGCTCTTGCGATTGATATTGGATATTTATTGACGGTACGAACACAATGTCAACGTGCTGTTGATGCAGCGGCACTCGCTGGAGCATCTGCTGTAAAACAAACAGATCTCTCATTAGTTAATATTCGTGCTATTAATATAGCTTTGCAGAACCCAGCAAATAACGCTCCAGTTCTACTGAGTATGAATAATATTGTTTTAGGTTGGGTAGACAATGCGTTTAATCCAGTATTCGAAATAGGTTCAGGTAAAGTTAACGCTGTTAAGGTGTCTCACAGTATCACTAATGTTCCAGTGTTTTTCTCTGGTATTTTTGGACACACAGATTTATCAGTCAATACTTTAGCTATTGCGGTTTTCAACGATAGAGTCGTAGGTTTTCGACCACCTGTTGAAAGAAAGAATGCATTAACTCCATTTGCTCTACCTCTAGAGAAGTGGGAAGAAGAAAAGGTCAGTGGTCCAGACGATTATTCTTTTGATGGTAGTAATCCAGTCAATAGTCCAGATGGAATTTCGGAAGTTAAATTGTATATCTCTGGAGGGGGAGTAGGATCAGTTGGTGCTGGAAACTATGGGCTACTCAATATTGGTAGCGGTTCGTTAGGTACGTCGGTGCTGGGTGAACAAATTGAAAATGGTATTAGTCATGATGATCTGTATGATCTGAATGGCGAAGATATATTTACCTTCATAGAAGGTTCTTCGTATGAAGTAACGGGAGATCCTGGGATTAAGTCTGGATTAGAATCTTATATTGACACTAGAGTGGGCGATGTCATAGGGTTTTTCCTACATGATGAATTAATAATGAGCGGGTCCAACGCAGTTTATAACATTGTAGCTATTAAGTTTGGACGTGTGGCTTACGTAAATATTCGTTCTAATAACAAAACTATTATTGTACAGCCTGTTACTTACTTTGGTAAAGAAATAGTAACTGGAGAAGACGCTCCACATTCTGGAGACGTGGGAAGGCTGGTGCTGGTTCGATGACAAAGTGCATAGTCTGCGAAAAAGATTTGCCACCATTTGATAATGATATGCCTGAGAATATCGAGGGAGGCACGATGGATATTGATTTTGGATATGGTAGTAAATATGACACCAACAATTCTTGTTGTGGTAACGAATTTTATTTTCATGTCGCCATTTGTGACGGATGTTTTGAAAAAAAGAAACATCTTGGGAGCTGGGTGTCTCTTGAACTAACATGGAAAAGAACTATTGTAGAGGAGGACGAAGTTCATGATTGACCCGAGAAGAGGCGATGTTGCTCTTGATTCCAAAGGAGCTAAGGGTATCATCACTAGCGAAGAGCCGGAACTAATGAGGTTTCAGAACGGAATCGAGCAGTTCGTTTGGAAGGGTATCTATATTGAAGATATTAATGGACATAAAATTGGAGATCCTTGGCATTCTCAAGACCCCAAGGTCATTGACGATAGAATGCTGGAAGCATTACGTGCGTTATATGAAGCTGCATTCGCAGTATATAATTGTGACGACGCTTTTACACAACATGATGCAGATCAAGAATATGAGGAGGTAGTAAGCCGGGATAATGATCTTGGAATAGCACTGGATTTTGTTAAGAAATTATTGAGGAGATAGTAATGAAAACCATTAGGATTGAAAAAGATTTTTATGCCATTTGTGAAAAAACATTTAGAGTTACTGACGAAGAATTTAAACAGATCAAAAAAAGAATTGAGGATGGCGAGGATCAGGACGATATTATATTATCATATATAGATTTAAAAAATGATATCATGAAGCTAGAACCACAGGAAATTTTTGGTGAACTTGACTTTAAAAATGAAGATGGTGAGTTTGAAGCACTATAAGGATTAAAGACAATGTCTATCTTCTTTAGTTCGGATCAACATTTTGGCCATATTAACGTAATTGCTCATTGTAATCGTCCGTTCAAAAATGTTGAAGAAATGGATGAGACGATGATTAAAAACTGGAATGATAAAGTAGGAAAGAGAGATACGGTTTATGTCGTTGGTGATTTTACATTTAGATCTGGTAAACACGTTCAAGAATATGTAGATCAATTGAATGGAAAAATATTGCTTGTGGCTGGCAACCATGATGAACGTAACAAACAGATTACAAAAGTTTTTGGACAATGCCCTAAGTTGCTTCGAATTAAACACTACAAACAAAGAATAGTTCTTTGTCATTATAATTTGAAAAATTGGCAAGGAAAGTTACGCGATATAATGCCGTCATACCACCTTTACGGTCACGGACATTGTTACCATGCAGAAAATATATATGATCTATCTCTAGATATAGGAGTTGACGGAAATGGGTTTTCTCCTTATTCGTTTGAAGAAATTCAAACTATCATGACAAAAAAAAGAGAGTGTTGGAAAAGAATAATTGATTATGATAAAAATCTTTCTAAAAGAAATGGATGGATATGAAAAAAAGATGGACATATAGAGAAATACAAATATTGAAAGATTGCTGTCAAGAAAAATCTCGTAAAGAATTATGTGATCTTTTACCAAATAGGACTTTATATGCAATTCAGTATAAAATTTATGATTTAAAATTAACTATTGATAAACGAACATGGACTACAGAGCAAAGATTTTGGTATTTTGTGGATAAAAAACAAGATAATGAATGTTGGAATTGGAGTGGGGCATGTGACAGTAGCGGCTATGGGAATTTTAGAATACATAATAAACTAATTGGGGCTCATATATTTTCATACATATTACATTTTGGTAAACCATCTGAAGACAAACCATTTGTTTTACATCATTGTGATAATCCGAAATGCGTCAATCCAAATTGTTTGTGGGTTGGAACAAAAAAAGATAATTCAGACGATAAAGTAATGAAAAATAGGCAAACAAAAGGTGAAAATGTTTGGTGCAGTAAATTAACTGAAAATCAAGTAAAAGAAATTAGGGCACTTTGTATTAGAAAAGAACTAACCCAAACGAAAATAGCTAAAATGTTTGGCGTAAATCCATGTACAATTTCAAATATTCATAGAAATCAAAGATGGAAACACAACCATGATACTCAAGGACCTTCTTCAAGGGAAAACAACAAACGCCCATAAGAAAATAATCAAATCAGACGTCAGAAGAGCAAAGCTTTTAGCTGTTGCGTTCCGTAAGAATGGATCGATGATTGCCAATTCAACCAATAGAGTAGTCCGAGGTAGCACCAAAAGATGGACTATACATGCAGAAGAATTCTTAATTCAGAAGTTGAAAAAACTCAGGGCACGCGAACGATTCGGACCCCTTACTGTTCTTGTAATGAGATGGACACCTTCAGTTGGATGGAAGTTGGCAAAACCATGCAAAACGTGTCGCAAACTTCTCGAAGAATATGGTATTAACACTATATTGTTTACGACTAACGAAGGATATTCAAAATGAGTTTTAGTTACATTGCAATGATAGTGACATTTATATGTATTACTGGTTGGACAATGTATGTAATTTATTGTATGATTAGACATATTTTCAGACCACAGACTGATAAACAATTACAAATCATAGATGCATATATAGATTCTGTAGCTAAAGCTAATGATTTAATAACAGTATCTTTACCAATTAATAATGAAAAAATATATAGAAAACTTATCAAAAAATTACAACAAGACTTTCAAGAATTACATCATACGCTTAGGTCTGTAAAAGGTGTAAATGAAATCAATCATAGTAATTTTCTCTTTCGACTCAGGAGTTGTCGGTATTACCCACAGTTTAAAAATAAAGAAATATATAATTGTGGTGGTTGGCTATTGTCACCTTCTGAGACATTATCTCTTATGAAAGAATGGCCCAAGTCTAAATTAGAAATTTTAAAAATACATAAGCAAAATATTTTAGACTTTAATAATATAGTTGGCGAACTCACAACCTTAGTTTAAGGATTCATCATATGAAAGAAGTTGAACTAATAGGTGAAACGATTGAAGAAATTTATGGAAAACTACAGAACCATGTTGGACAGAAAATTTGTCAATATGTTGAAAAAAACATTAGATATGGAGACATTTTAATTAAAATTGACGAATTATCTAACAAAGATTTTATTGGTTTACATATGGAGACTTTTGGGTATTATCCTTATTATCCTTATAAGGATTGTACTATATTCCTTTGTGTAGGAGAGGATGAAGTCCTAGAGAGTTTCGAAGAAATGATGCGACGTAAACAAAGAGAAGCTTTTAGGAAAAATTGTTACTAAGGAGAAAAGAAAGATGCTTCTAGGATGTTTCATGGGATGGTGTCCGCTTTGTCTAGCGGTAATACCTGTTGTGTTTATCTTTATTAGGAAAAAGATATGCCGAGTAAAACCAAAATCTTAACAGATCGCGGCTTAATTAAACCTCCATCATTTATCCCAACTAATGTTCATTATGAAACCATGATGGGAAGTGTAGCCTATGGCGTAAGTGGCGGCGATTCTGATATAGACATTTATGGATGGTGTATCCCTCCAAAAGAAGTTATATTTCCTCATTTAACTGGTCATATTGATGGTTTTGGTCGTCAGCACCAGCGGTTTGATCAGTATCAACAACATCATATTGATGATAAAGACGCAGGAAAAACATATGACATTAGTATGTATAATATAGTTAGGTTTTTTCATCTATGTGCAGAAAATAATCCTAATATGATTGATGCACTTTTCGTTCCACAGTTTTGTATACAGCACATTACTAAAGTGGGACAGCTTGTCAGAGAAAATAGAAAGATGTTTCTTCATAGGGGGGTGTGGCACAAGATGAAAGGCTACAGTTACAGCCAACTAACTAAAGCCAAAAACATTAAAAATGACGAAACTATTCAGAATATTCGTAGATTTGAAGTAGAACATGATTTATCACATAAAACAACCCATCAAGATTTATTAGATGAATTAAAAATTAGAAATTTATCTGGTGTATAACATATAGGTTGAATCAATAATTTTACCTATATGGAGGTGTATCAGATTGAAAAAGAAATTCAGTAGATGGAGTATTCTACGAGAAGTAGAAAAACGTGGGTATCGTAGAGTAATGTTGTGTCGCTGTGATTGTGGAACGGAAAAAGAAGTTTTATATCAAAATTTAACAGGAGGTAAATCTAGATCATGCGGTTGCCTAGTGACCGATATGTTTTGGAAAGGATATGAGGAAATCCCTTCGTCATATTGGACAAGATTAAAAAACGACGCAAAGCAACGTCAGTTGGAGTTTGAGATTAGAATAGAGGATGCGTGGCAAGTTTTCATAAAACAAAATAAAAGATGTGCACTAACAGGATTGCCATTAGGTTTTGGTCGTGGAAGATTATGGTACAGAGAAACTACAGCTTCAGTTGATAGAATAGATAGTAATAAACAATATACTACAGATAACATCCAATGGGTTCATAAAGATATTAATAGAATTAAAAGCAATTTCTCAGAACAACAACTTTTAAAATATTGTCTATTAATAGTGAGGTTTAAGCTACATGAACAAATTAAGTCATCTAACGGACCAACAATTGATAGAGTATTCAGAACTTTTGGTTATAATTTTGTCTATATGGAAGCGAGGATTACACAAATCTCAAAGATTTGAGTCTAGAAAATTTTTTAATATTGATCTGAAGTTTTTGTATCATATCGTTCGCTTGCTCGACGAAGCAGAACAAATTTTAATTTTTGGTGATCTTGATCTACAGCGTAACAAAGAGCATTTAAAAGCTATTCGTAAAGGTGAAGTACCAGAAGATGATATCTATAGATGGTTTGCCGATAAAGAAAAACAATTAGAGAAAGTCTACCTGGAAAGCAAATTGCGTTATGGCCCGGATATACCAGCAATTAAAAGATTGCTCTTACAATGTCTGGAAGAACATTATGGTAATTTGAGTGATTGTATTATAGAACCTAATAGATCAGATATTATTCTCACAGAAATTAGAACAGTAATGGAGAAATATTATGGATGATATTGTAGAAGTACATAGGAATGATGATTGTATTGTCTGTGGTAAAAAAGGCTCAGCCGTTCTTTGTGATTCCTGCACTAAACAATACAAGGAGAGAAAGAAAATGTTAGTCCGTAATTATCGTGTTATGACTGGTACGACATTACACACCGAATATCATGTAGAAACAGTTAACAGTCGCAGACTAGAAGATGACCAACTTTTTAGCATGCTTTTTGTTGTTGATCCAGAAAACGATAGTGAAATTTATGGACCGTTCTTTGGTTCTCCGGAAGCTCAAAGGTGGTGTGATAATTTAAATAAATTATTCTTAGAACTGCGTCGTGAAATTGGTGATAAATTACTTCTTGGGGGATAATCATGAAAACTCTAACGCCAGCACGAGTTATCGCTATTGAATCTGAAATTAAAATGCTTCTACATGCTTCTCGTGACGCCTATAGAAATAGAGGACAAGATGCTACTAAATTTCAATTTGATGTAAACGATGCATATTATTCGGAATGTTATGGAATTTTAAGAACACTAAAAATCTTAGGTTATGGTAAATTCGGTGCAGTTAATATGCCAGAAGAAGTAACTAATCTATCGTGGTGGTTTGATCAATTGAAGAAAAAGGTTTTGCGAGAAGAAAATTTTGGTGATAACGGCGAGTGTGATTATTGTTTGAGAAAGTTTCGCAAAGATGATGCCCAAAGGGGACCAAAATGGGCGAGTGTTTCAAAGAAAGTTCTTCATGAGCAAATCCGATGATAAATGCCATTGGCCAAAGTGCAAACAATGGGCTGACATGAATTATCTTGGTAAGCTCTTATGCCAGAACCACTGGTTAAAGTTTTGCCAGATGGAGGATGAGGGTAAAGCGAAACAGGCTCGCAATAAAATAAAACTTAAGGAGGGTTATCATGGTACAAGTCAATGCGGAAATTCCTGATAGTAAAATTGATGAAGCAGTACAAAAAGAGTTTAAGTCTTTACAAAAAGAAATTAAGTCTTTACAAGGAAGAAATTCACGATTGGAAACAAAAAATCATAAACTACAGCAAGAAATAGATCACAACAAAGGAATAGTAGAAAAAGCTCAATTGATTATTGAATCCGTAAAATCGGCTGGTGGATTTTTTGATTATGAGGAAACTCTACAATGAAAACCGAAACGTTTGAAACACAATTGTTGGGTTATATCAAAGCCAGTATGTCCTTAGTCTCTGTAGAGACGTATGAGAAGAAGCGTTGTTGTAGGGAAATTGAAGGCATCATCCATAGATTCAATGACACACGCGATGACACCGAAGCATATAGCATGGTGACATGGAGTATGGCTCAAGGATGGCAACAGGCAGATGGTCAGCCTATTAAAGGCATTCAGTCAGTTGAGATGGCACACGAAGCAATTAAACAGATTGAGCAATTAGAACTTACCGAATCTGCAATATTCGTGATGAAAGATTTCGGCATTTACTTCCATAAGGAAAACAATCAGTATTTTGATGTTGTAATTTCTGAAATCGCAGAATTAATTACGTCCTTACAAAAGACTGGCCGCATGATTATATTTGTCGGCCCTGGATTCCAGGCTCCCGATATTCTTTGTCATGAGATTAAACGCATTGACTATGCTTTTCCTGAAGCAGAACAAATTGAAAAGTCTGTAAGATTCATATTTAATGAGGCTAATCTTGAGCCTGATGAAGATCTTCTACCTAGATTTGTAGATTCCGCAAAAGGCATGACGGAACAAGAGGTTGAAGATAATACATCACTAATGTTGGCAAAGTTTAAGGGTATTACTGAAGAAGCTATTCAGCAGATGTGGCGTGAAAAAATTCAAGTAATTGAAAATACTAATTTGCTGAAGTATAGTAATTCACCTGAAGGTGGGCTAGATAATATTGGTGGGCTAGAAAACATCAAGTCACACCTAGCTCTTGATAAGGTTTGTTTCGGTCAGGATGCTAAAGACTTTGGTATTACAGCTCCGAAGGGACTGTTGATCGTTGGCATCCCTGGGACTGGGAAAAGTCTAACTGCTAAGTGTGCTGCTAGTTATTTTAATTTGCCACTGATTACACTAGAGATTGGTGCATTGATGTCTAAGTATGTCGGTGAGTCAGAAGCCAATGCTCTTCAGGCAATTAAATTACTAGATTCACTAGCACCGTTGGTGTTGTGGATAGATGAAATTGAGAAAGCTTTTGGAGGTGTAGGTGGAGATTTTGATTCTGGAGCTACCCAAAGAGTCTTTGGTATCTTTTTGAAGTGGATGAACGATAGAGAAAGTATGATATATTCAATCATGACCGCCAATAACGTTGCGGCATTGCCACCAGAGTTCTTGAGAAAGGGACGGGTTGATGAGATCTATTGGGTTGACTTGCCAAACAATAAGGAAAGAGAACAGATTATCAACATTCATTTGCACAAGCGTGGTCGTAACCCTGATGATTATAATTGTCAAGACTTTCTACCATGTACAGAAGGATTTAGTGGAGCAGATATCGAGTCGGGTGTTGAGCTTGCATTGAAGAAAGCATTTTTGTCCAATAGTAAGAACTTAACCAAAAGTGTTTTGGTAGAATCGTTTAAGCAAATCAAGTCTATCTCTGATAGCAATCAAGCATTGGTTGATTCAACTAGAAAATGGGGTGATAGTCACGCTAGACCTGCAAACATTGCTGAGAAAAGACAGATATCTAAAAGACCTAAGCGTAAGTTGGATATTGATCCTAGTTTAAATTAGGACATACTAATGGATATGGAACAAGATAATAACAATTTACGTCCGACTACTCTCGACGATTATGTGGGTCAGAGAACTTTGCGTAAGCAGTTATCTATTTCTATAGAAGCGGCTCGTCAAAGACAAGATGCTTTGCCACACATTCTATTGAGTGGTCCAGCAGGAACTGGCAAAACCAGCTTAAGTAATATTATTGCTACTGAGATGGGCGTTAAAATTCATACAACTGTAGGTCCTTCTCTTGCTAAACAAGCTGATGTCATGCCTTATTTAATGGGGTTAGGCCCACGAGAAGTATTTTTTATTGATGAAATTCATCGATTAAGCAAACAGATTGAGGAATTTTTATATAGCATTTTAGAAGATTTTAGAATAGATTGTCTTATTGAGAATGGTCCGAAAGGACGTAAGATTAATTTACCCGTTCAACCTTTTACTCTGATAGGTGCCACTACTATTGCTGGTAATCTATCCAATCCTTTTAGGAATCGTTTTGGACTAGAATTAGGACTTGAATTATATAATCTTGAAGATTTAACAACTATTTTAGAAAAATCTGCATATAGATTGCAATTACATTATGAGGATAAGGCATTAGTAGAGATTGCCAAACGCTCCCGTGGAGTCCCAAGATTAGCTAATCGATTTTTAAAGCAAGTTCGAGATTATTCTCAAGTTAATAATGGAAATAACATAGACTTGCAATCAACCTCGAATTGTTTTGAATTATATGATATCGATGATATTGGATTAAACAAGCAAGATAGAGAATATTTGAGAGTCCTTGCTGAAGTTTTTAAGCGTCCTGCTGGAGTAACAGCATTAGCAGCAACAATGAATGAAGATGCAATGGTGTTGTCGGAAATTATTGAACCATATCTATTACAGCTTGGATTTATCATTAGGGGATCTCGTGGTAGAGAAATAACTGATTTAGGGGAAGGATATTTATATAAAGATGTATAAAAGATGGACAAATGAAGAGATTAAAATACTAAAAGATAGTTATCAAGATCAATCTTTTGATTATGTTTGTTCTCAATTATTAAACAGAACAAAACAATCTATTCAATGTAAAGCTTATAAATTGGGCTTATCATATTTTGGTGAAGATTATAACATATATAGATTTTGGAGCTATGTTGATAAAAAATTAAAAAATAAATGTTGGAATTGGACTGGAGCAATACGCCGTAATTATGGGTACTTAATTCTAAATTATAAAAAAGTTAATGCTCATAGATTTTCATGGGAAATTCATTTTGGTGAAATATCTGAAGGCTTGTGCGTATTGCATAAATGTGATAATCCTTTGTGTGTAAATCCTAACCATTTATTTTTAGGAACCACACAAGATAATATAAAAGATAGAGATAATAAAAATAGACAAGCTAGGGGTGAAAACAACGGTAATGCCATATTATCACAGGCTGAAGTGAAACAAATAAGACATTTGGCCAAAAGATTCTCTCAGAAAGAAATAGCTAAAATATTTAATGTAAGACCAGCGTGTATCTCAAAGATATGTCTTAATAAAACCTGGAAACACATCACCTAAAAACATAGGAGAGTAATTATGCTAATTTTAGCAGCACTAAGTGTACTTGCACCATTTGCTTTAGTCGGCATCTCATGTTATTGTCTAGGTAGAAGTCGTGGTCGTCGCACTAGATTCTGTTCTAAGTGTGGCCATCAGGGAGAATAATTATGGGAATATTATTAATAATGTTGATTGTGTCTGTGATAATCGTTATTATGATGTGGCTTGACACAAAAGGTCCATATGATGGTGGACATGGAGACTACCCATGAGTCTAGAAGACGTGAAACGTCGTGATCAATATGTTAAGGACGGTTGGTTGCGTTGTGACGACCTTGATGATCTACGAATCTATACTTATAACAATAAGACGGTATTTGAAAAACACTGGGATGAAGTAACGTTAAATTCTCGTGGACACATCTTTAATAGACGTACGGGGAAATGTGTAGCACAGCCGTTTGCGAAATTTTTCAACGTAGATGAGCGTCCTGATGATCAACCCGATTTATGGGGTTCTTGCAAAGTATTTGAAAAACTAGATGGGTGGTTAGGAACACTCTACCGCCACGACGGACAATATAAGGTAGCTACTCGCGGCTCATTTAAGAGCATTGGTGCAGTTTGGGCAACAAATTTTTTGCAAAACTATAATCTAGAAAACCTTGGAGATGATATTACCCTTGTGTTTGAATTAATTCATCCCTCATTGCGCAAAGAATCAAATTTAGTAGTAAACTATGGAGATAGAGAAGATTTAGTCTTGCTTGGTGTTTTTAATTGCAGGAATAAGGAAGAACTTTCCTGGTTAGAGGTCGAAAGAATTGCATCTCGGTATGGATTTAGTACACCAAGGGTGTATGAAGGATGGTCACCTTATAATGCAATAACCCTTGCAAAAACTCTTGGAATTAACGAGGAAGGATTTGTATTACGTTATTCTAATGGAATGAGACTTAAAGTCAAAGGTGATGAATACGTAAAAGCTTCACAAGCAATTCGCCTACTAACCCCAATAAGTCTATGGAAAAACATGCACAGCGGTGAAGTTTATGATGCATTTCTTGATATCTTTCCTGATGACTTCAAAGAAAAAGCAACAAGCATCGCATGTAATCTAGAGTTGAATTATGCAGAAATATACACCCAAGCAATACGTGAGTTTCACAAGATCGAATCACAAGGATTTGCAAATAGACGAGATTTCGCAGAACAAGCTAAACAAGTAGAACATACCAGTGCTATGTTTTGTTTATTAGATAACGAGCATAAGAAATTTGATAATTATGTTATGGCTCGACTTAAAGAAAGGATTAAGAATGCCAAGACTTAAAACAACGTTCATAGTTGAATTTGAATACGATGCTCTCCCAGAGGGTTACGGTGGAGTTACTGACCCAGATAATATGGCAGCTATTGATCAAATGGGTGCCGAAGAGAATCCAGAACGGTCATTGGAGCATTGGCTAGCTATGCATAATAACTCATGTGATAATATTGATACAAAATTGACAATCGACGTAGCAAGTGAGGTGATCCATGATTAAGAAAATGATTCTAACAGATGGTAACAATGTAAATTCTGTTATTAAGGTAGGTCAAGAATGGTCAGGACATGGAGTTATTCAAGAAATAACTTTTACGGGAAATGATCGTTTTGGACCTGATCGTTTTGTAGTTAAAGTTATTGATAATCCAACATATTGTATTGCTGCGAGTGCAGTAGAATATTTTGAGTTTCTTGCCGAAGGAGAATGATATGCAATCTTTATATGACTTTGGTGTGCTATACAGACTTCGTATTAGTAAGTGGTCTTTTCGTACAAATAATACCCAAAATGAATTTGGAGAAGATGTAACTCAAGATTTCATCCTTAAGCATGCTATTTCTAGTTGGGGTAAGAAGTTACTACTACCCAAGTCTAGATCTGATTTGTTTATTAACAACGAACAGCAGGCACGTAATGTAGTGCGTAAATACGGCTATCCGTTTGAAGTTGCCGATGCTTATTTTATTCCGTGGGATAATGTAGAAAACGTTGAGGCTGAACTCAAGGTCCTTCAGGAAAAGTTTTATAAGCTGGTTGATGAACTAATCAAGGATTTCCCAACTCTCAAAGAAGATTGGGTCTTAAGTCATCATGAAGTACCTATGAATTCTTATCCATCTGAATCAGAATTAACAAGTAGATTTAAGTTTAAGTGGCATGCTTATAAGATTCAAGGTGGCGACAAGGCTATCCCGACCGATATTAATGAAGCTTTGTCAGAAAAAGAGGCATATAATTTAGTCAGAGAAAATGTTCAGAACGAAATGAGTGGTGCTGTTAACGAGTTTGTAAATGATTATATTGGCAATTTCAGAGACGAAGTTAGTAAGTTCTGCCAGTACGTAGTGGATCACAAAGGAGCACTACACGGCAAGAGTCTTAATGCTATTATTGACAAGATTGATAAGTTTAGAAATATGAATATTTTTGGTGACGATGAGGTTGCTTCAAAACTTGTTGGTCTAAAAGATCAATTGAAAGAAGCTAAAGGACTTAATTTGAAGGATGATACATCAGCTTCCGTGGCTGCTGCGATTGCTAAATCCTGTAAGGTTCTTAATGACGAAGTAACTGATACTGTTAAGAAAGCAGAAGTTACCAGTAAGATTAATCGTAGAATTATCCTTGATTAAGGAAAATATATGTGGACAGTCATAGGGTTTATATTTTGCACTAGTACAGCATCTCTAGTACTAGATGCAGCAATGAAGGAGAAAGATCATGCAGGGCAAAGGCGTAGACGTAACTATTGGAACTGACGGCAATGTTGAAAAGATAGAAGCTTTTGGTTTTGCTGGAAAGGGATGTATTGCAGCAACAGAACCAATTGAGAAAGTTTTAGGCAGAGTAACCAGTAGAGTTACTAAACCAGAGATGAATAAACGTCAACCCCTTCAACAAGAACGGGATACACAAAGGAATTGAAATGAAAACTAAATTGATAGAACATAAAGAAGAGAAAATTACGATAATGACGAGTGTAGGTGATGATCGTTTTCCTTATAATCCAAAGATGCATGGATATAAAGTTTATATAAACAGAACCGGAAAAGAAATAGTAATATATGAACCCACACAAGACCGTAAAATTTTATGTAGAATTCCTGCTTATTGGTTAAATGATTTTATCGACGTGTTGATGGAGCTTAAAAATCATACCCTAAATGAGGAGGCTAGTGTATCCTCATGACTTTAGAAGTAACTCCCGATGGGAATATTAGATGTCTATATACAGATGTGGTAGACTTGTCTCAGTTAGGACGATTAAGTATTAGTCGTGCCTCTCAAATAGAGTTTGATAACTACTTACGTAAATGGATGGTAACTTCCTCAAAAACTGGTAAAAGATTGTATTCAGCGACGACTAGAGAAAGTGCGTTAGAATGGGAACGTCAATACTATAGTCCGGGAGGGAGAGGTTGGGATGAGCTTACACTGTAATACACATTGTCTTGATGAGTTGATATTTGATTTGTTGGTAACAAATAGACAAATAGGTAGGGAATTAGATGAATCTGAAGTAGAAGAAGAAATTGAAAGATTTTTGAAATGGTTAGTAGAGCAGTACGCACAAGCAAAGGATAAAGGAAATGTATGACATAAATTTGACAAAAGAATTTCAATTTAGTCCAGAACATCTATGTCTACCTATCGTAGAGATAGCTGAAGATTTTACTCTTATGGATTTCTTTACCTTGCTTAAAAAAGCATCAGACGAACATCCTTGGTTACTGGATGTATTGGAATACCCTACATGGTTTAGTGAATTATACTGTGAGATCTTAGATGATCCATCCGAATCCGATAATCATGGAAGTAACATTGACCACCTAATAGTGCAAGCACAGCTTGATGAAGATGAGCATGAAGACCTTGGGGATGTGCATATAGCTCGTTACATATTCGATGTTTATGGTATTGGTAAGGATAATGGATGGGGTAACAGCTATGGTATTTCTGGTTGCCGAGTCTGTGACTTAAAACATTTGGTTATCAAACTTAATCCAGTACTCAGAAACAAACTAATTCAATATCCAACGCTGCTACAGTTTATAAATAGTATTTTGTGGGAATTGACATTTTTCGGCGGTCCTTCAGATCGTGAAGATAAAATAGAGGAGATCAATGAATCTATAGAGGATGTAAAAGAAGGCAAAGTCGAAACGTTTCCTATGCCACCTACTCCTCCTGAAACTAAAAGAAGATATGGTTTAAATTATATTCAGTACGGATTGAATTTCGTAGAATGTTCTACAATAGATTTGGATGCTGCTGAACTCTTCATTAAAGATGATGAGAAATTTAAAGATATTCGTAAGCGTCTTAATGAGGTTGTCGATGATTTAAAAGAAATGGTCTCAGAAAATGAAGATACATTGGATAATTTGCTCATTTGAATAAACTATAGGAGATATAATATGTCGCATTATTGTCAGATTGAAACGATGTTCAACGACCAACAGGCTTTAATTGAAGCTTTAACTACTATCCAAGGAGGCTGGCAGTTAGATCAAATCGAAATTCATCAAGAACCTCAGAGTCTATATGGGTATCAAGGGGATGAGCGTGAAGAGAAAGCAAATATTATCATTCGGCGTAAGCATGTAAGAGGTGCATCAAACGACGTAGGATTTGCTCTTCAAGCAGACGGTTCATATAAAGCAATCATTAGTGATTATGATCGAACTAATCATTGTAACGATAGATTTATATCTACTCTTAAAACAGAATATGCTTGTGCCGCTGTAGAAAAACAAGCTCGACAACGTGGTAAGACAGTTATAAGAGTTCCACAAAAAGACGGCAGGGTTGTATTAGAGATTAGGGGTTATAGATGAGAGATTTAGATGAAGAAAATAAGGATTTAGAATATCAAAATAGTGTGTTACTTAATGAAATCTATACTCTAGAAGATCAGTTAGAAAGTTCTGATAGATCAATAGAAGTTATTACTACACAATTAGAAATTATTGTAATTCCGAATATGCCACAGTGGGCATTACTACTCGAAATAGAAAGATCTATAGAAAAGATGAAGAAAGGAATATAATATGTCTGTCTTGCTTGATCTCGACTTGGATTGGTTAAACCTCTGCGGTGATCAATACAATGGTTCTCGATTCTTGAAAAATAGAACTCCACAAGAAGCTTTCGATGATCTAATGAGTCGAGCTAATCCTGATGCTAGAATTACAATGTCTGTCGAACATCATGGGGCTTATAATATTTGGGATGCCTTTGTAGATGAAGGTCGTCTTACAACACCAAAGCATATTTACCACGTAGATGAACACCATGATTTATACAATGATTATAAGCACGTAGACTGTGCTAATTTTATGGTTTTTGCACTTAGACAATGGCCTAAATGTAAAGCTACTTGGGTTGCGGCAGATAGTAGTTTTGACAATAGAATTAATTTTTATTATGGCTTCCATAAGTCTGAAATCAAAAAGAGGTTTAAAACCACATTAAAAGTTCCAAGCGATATGGATGATGTTGATCTAATCTCTGTTACTGTGAGTCCTGATTATATTAAGCCGTTTATTTTAGAAGCTATTCTTCCTCATATTGAAAAACATTATGGACATAGAATTATTGGTCAATTTCCCACGCCACGTAAAGGTAAACGTGAATGGCCAGAAGATAGATATCCTTGCAATTGGACCATGCGTACAGTGCAAAAATAAGGAGTAAAAAGTAATGCGAATTTTGCGTAAGCCAAAGGTTTATTTAATTGCCCGCCCTCAAATCGTAGAAGAAGGGTTGCAAGAGTTTTTGAGCGAACAAGGATTGGATTGGCCAACTCCAACGGAAGGGGTTACTGATGCTGAACGTCTTGTAGAGATATCGGGCAGGTGCTGCTACATGAGTTTCGGAAAGAAAGCTGGATCTAAGACTAATCAGAGATATATTCAAAACCTTTTGGGGCGGAACGATGATGGAACATTCAAACCTGGACCGGCTCATGGATGCTATGATGAAGTAACAGAAGTTTTGACCAAACGTGGATGGCAAAACTGGGAAGACGTTACACTAGAGGATGAATTTGCTACGCGAAATATTTATGGTAATATTGAGTATCACAAACCATATAATTTAGTGTCTTTTAATTATAAAGGTAAAATGTATCGAGTTGACTCTAGAGGGGTAGATTTACTAGTTACTCCTAATCATAACATGTTAGTTTGTTTAACAACAACAAAAGAAGGTAGGCAAAAAAATATTTTTGAATTGATTAAGGCGGAGAATGTTAATGACAGATCACATTGTTATATTAAAACTGGAAATTATACCGCTAAAAACGGACTAGGACAACTATCGGAATTAATTGGTTTTTCTATAGGAGATGGTTATTATAATAAACAAGTATTACAGTTTCATTTAAAAAAGCCAAGAAAAGTAAAATATTTATATAATCTATGTCAAAAATTGTCTCTCGATATAACCAAAAGTGGAGATCATTATCGTATTAAAATACCCCTTAAGCATCATGTATTATTTGATAATATTTATGGAGGTGGATATAGATATAAACAAATCCCCTCTGAGTTATTATTTACTAACTATGCGACTCTCCGTCATTTGCTTGATGGACTAATCGAAAGCGATGGATCTAAGGACCATAGAAATAATTCAATATCGTTTTCAACAACTAGTCATAAACTAGCTGGACAATTACAAATATTGTGTCTCCATCAAGGATTAGCTTGTAATATTAAATTGTGTAAGAAGGGAAAAGGTCATTTCGGTGATAAACAGGTGTATTCTTTACATATTTTGAAAGACGATTTAACGATTCAAAATGTTAATAAACACGCAAAAGCTAAATCAAAAACTGGTTGGGTCCCTAAATGGGAAGGAAAGGTATATTGTGCAGAAGTTCCTAATAATACATTATATGTAAGACGTAACGGTAAATCTGTTTGGTGTGGAAACTCAGTCACAGAGCACCCCTGTTGGTCCTTCTTGGTCGTTGGGGCGGGGCGCGGCATGAGTCACGAACAAGTTAGACATAGAGTTGGATGGGCATATAGTCAGTTAAGTACAAGATACTGTGACTTTGAACGCGAAGATGAAGAAGGAACTTGGGACCCTGGATTTTGTATTCCGCCTATGGCACAGTTATCAGAACAGACAGCGACTGCAATGGCAGGAATGCTAGAAGAAAGCCGATATCAATACATAGATCTTTTATCTCATATTGAACGAGATTTACAAAATAACGAACAATTTATGGACAAATTAAAAGACCTACCAGAGCGTGAGGCTAAACGAACGCTCCGTAAAGCTGCGAGAGGAGCAGCAAGAGATATTCTTCCTATTGCGACAGAAGCTATTATGACCATGAGTGCTAATGCACGAGCAATTTGGAATTGTATTACCCTACGAGCAAACGAACACGCCGAAGCAGTCATTAGAGACATCTATGTTCAGATAGCAAAAATTATGGAAAAGGAAATGCCAGCATTGTTTAATGGTTTAGAATATGTTAAGGTTTGGGATGGTAGCGAAGCTGTTGTTATGCCTAGGGAGAAACTATAATGAGTGATCATGAAATTCGAGAATCAGTCCAGAAACCAGGATATGCAGAATGTGAAATATTTCTTGATGAAAAAAAATTAATGTATGTAACTTATGAAGAACAACCTTACCCTTTAGGTAAAGTCCAATTCGAGAACGGATTCTACCATTTCGTACCAGGAGAAAACGTTGCTTTTATTGAAGAAGCCTTAATAGCAATAGCTAAGATTTTGTCAAGACTTTCTGAAACACCCTCTGATAAAGAAATTAATGAGCTATTCAATGATAAACCATGATATATTTGAAAAAATTAAAGATTTTGAATCAACAGTTTTATTATCAACTATCATAGCTTATTTGTTAGATACTGTGCCAACTACAACGCCGTGTATACAACATATGGTTGTAGATGATGAATCCTTAATCAAAGTCTATCTATTTGACCATCCCAATCCTCGACCAATCGTGCAAATTTTGGGACCTGTGTTTGCTTTGGAAATAGCTATTAATGCTGTAGCTGATGCATGTAGCTTAACACAAGAAGAAAGAGAATATCTTTTAGAATTACCTAATGTAGATGATGACCGTCCAAGTTATCATATCACTATAGTGAAGGAAATACCTAATGAAGATTGAAGAAATCATTGGTGATATGCCATGTGTAGAAGATCGTAACAAAAAGGTTTGGAGACTACGCAAACAACCATACGGACATATTTATGTAGCTTTAAAAGATGACAATATCGTATTCGGTGGCACTATCCATCATATGGACTTAGATCTATTTGAAATTCCTCAGTCTACAGTCTACAAAAAAAGGTGGGATATTAATCCATTTCTAGAAAAAGCTATGATTGAGATCAACCATCGTAGCGAAGGGGAAGAAGATGAAACACGCATGTAGTGTTTGCAATAAGTTTTTCCAAAACAGAGATACTGTTATAAAAATGTCACCTGCAACGGTATATAATTCTCATGCTGCCTATATTGGACTAGATGAATCTGTGTGTGACGAAGACATTATTCATTCTGATTGTTTGCCTAATTACACTAATGGTGTTGAAGCTACCATGGAGATTGAACGTCCGGAAGTAGCTAATCCAATATCGGACCCAGTTCAAGTATCATTATCAGATCAAGAAGATAAAATAACGAATGCCATTGGAGCACTTAAAAATATGAGTGTTTCAAGTAGTGATGCAGAAAATGGTGTCAGAAAACTTTTAAATGAAAATCCGAACTTAACAACGCAAGAAATCCTTTGTGGTTTTCCTTATGGAGTTTAAGATGAGAAAAAGATGGACAAAAAAAGAACTGAATATATTAATAATAAATTATAGAAGTAAGCCCAAAAAAGATTTATTAATATTATTAAAAAATAGAACTTGGTGTTCAATCAAACACAAGGCTGAAAGACTAGGATTATGTCATTATACTGCTGAAGAAAGATTTTGGAAACATGTAGATAAAAAATCAAATAATGAATGCTGGAACTGGATTAGTTCTTATGACACAAAAGGCTATGGTCAAATGGGAATAGATAACAAATTTGTCTTGGCTCATAGGTTTTCTTGGACATTACACTTTGGTGAAATACATAATGACTTATGTGTTTTGCACAAATGTGATAATCCAAAATGTGTAAATCCATCACATCTCTTCCTTGGAACAAGAAAAGATAATATGGATGATAAGGTAAATAAAAACAGGCAAGCTAAAGGTGAAAATATAGGTATTCATAAGTTAACCATAAGTCAAATAAAAGAAATTAGATCTTTAAAAGGTAAACTTTCTCAAAGGAAAATAGCTCAAGTATTTAACGTAAGTCATACAGCTATCGGCTGCGTTCATAGAAACGAAACTTGGGTGGAAAATTAATCATGGATATGTTTTTCCCGTTTCTAATCGTTATTATTGTAGCCTTCATAGTAAAACATTATGATGATCCTGAAGTAAATGAGGAAGTTGTTATACCACAAGCAATAATTGCTGACAATAGTCTTGCGGTAGGCAATATTGTTATGTTTGAAGTATTTGGTATCAAAAAGTCGGAATCAAATCAGACACACCAAACAATTAGAGGGCAGATTCTATCTTTTGGCGAGGAAAGAATCGAGATGGATAACTTTGATCGAAAAAATAATCCCAAAGCAAGAAAGGATAGTCAAGGTCGTGCGAGGAGGCAATATCGTTTTGATCAAATTGTCGGCGGTAGAAATAACATAAGGATTATATGTCATGGCTGATGCTGAACAACCTAATTTAGTGGTGGATGAAGAAAAAAATGTCTTTGTTGTGTTCCAAAAAGACGTTGCTCCGGAACATATAGGAACACTTAAATATGAGGGTGGTAGATTTTGGTTTGTCCCAATGCCAAAAGTAGTGAATGGCAGAATGGGATTACTAGGTTTTGATATAACTATGTTAGAAAATATAACAAAAATAGTCAAAGATGTTAGTAAGACTCCTTCTGATGAAGAAATGGACGATCTTTTTAATCAAGGTGAAGTATGAAGCCCATTGATGAGTTTTTAATTTATTGTGATGTTGAACTTGGTTTGGCATTAAATACAATTAAAGCCTACGGAAGAGATCTTCGTCAATTTATTAATTTCATTGAAACAGATAAGATTGACGCTCAGTCAGCAAATAGATACATAGCTTCATTAAACGTAAAGCCGAATTCAGTTAGACGTAAATATATGACCTTGCGTGCGTTGTTCTCCTTTCTAATAAACGTTAAACATATATTAGATCAGCACGAGCTAGTTAGGTTGGAGCCTATGTCTAGAGAGCATGTTAAACCCCGGCCTATTGATGGTTCAAAAATTAATGACATATTATCAAAAACTGATTGTTTGCTTGACAAAGTGTTGATAGAATTAATTTATGCTACTGGCTTACGGGTTTCAGAGGTATGTTCCCTTAAGAAAAGCTCTATGTTGTGGCAAAAAGGGCTCTGTCGTTTTATTGGTAAAGGCAATATAGAAAGGGTTGTGCCCGTAGGTAAACCCTGTTTGGAATTATTACGACACTATTTAAGTCTGAGACCGGACCAGAAAGATGATTTATTAGTTCGAGAGAATGGGGAGTCTATTGATAGGTTTTTTGTATATAGGCGAGTAAGTAAATATGGGGATATTTATCCTCATCAGTTACGACATTCATTTGCTACTCATCTATTAGATAATGATGCCCCATTAGCAACGGTCCAAAGTTTATTAGGTCACACTGATATTAATACTACTCAGGCTTATTTAGCAATAAGTGAAAAAAGAAAGAGAAAAGTTTACCAGGAATGTTTTTTAGGAGATAAATCTTGATATTATTTAATCAATGCACTGTACCTAATGAAGTGGCGATTCATTTTTTATCTCGTCATGCTAAATATATCGAAAACTGCATCAAGAAGTACGGAGATCCAAGGTTTTATTATGAATTATTGTCTGAAGCTAGATTGGCTGTTATACATGCTCTTCAGATATTTAATGAAGATGGAGGGTCATCGTTAAATAATTGGATTAGACGTGGAATAAGAAATGCCATAAGAAATGAAAGTCGTGCACAAGTAAGAAAGAGAAGACATGATACGTATCTTGATCCCATAACTGCTGAAGCAGAAGAATTCTTCATTGAGGATAACAGTGAAGTTAAAGAAGAATTAGATGGAGTATTAAATAGATTACTACCAGAACATAAAGAAGTTTTGATTGACAGATTTTTAGTGAATATGACAACTTTAGAAATAGCAGAAAAACTAAACGTGTCTCAAACTCAAGTGTATAACTTAATACAAAAGGCACTGGAAAGCTGCCGACATCGATATATGGTGAAATCATGAAAAGTATATTCGACTGGAATCACATGCATCTTTATTTAGCTGGACCAATAGACTTTGCCGAAGATGCAGGTAAAGGCTGGAGGCAAGAAATTACCCCTAAATTGGAAGCAATCGGCATACCTCATGATAGAATTTTAGACCCGACAAACAAAAGAGAATTATTGACTCATCCTTATATTGTACGTAATAATGAGGGAGAGTTAATGAAAAAGTGTCGTGAAACAGGCGATGTTAGTAGGCTTGAAGAAATTATGAAAGATGTGGTTCATATTGACTTGGCTATGGTAGATATGGCAAATTTTGTGATAGTCAACTTTCCTGAAGTTATTAATGAAGAGGAACTTGAAGAAATAACTTATGCACAAGAAGAAGCTCTTATTAAACAAGATGATGTTGCATTTAAAATATGGCGAAATTTATATAAAAAATTAAATAAAATGAGAACACCAACATATTTTACTTGTCATGAAATAGTCATAGCTTGTCAGCAAAAGAAGCCAGTTTTTGTCATCTGGTCGCCGGACGGTGTAAAATCAGCCAGTGCATGGCTGATTTTCATGGTTGGACAGGAGAATATATTTACTAATATGGATGATTGTGTGAAAAAAATAGATGATATAATGCATGGTAGGGCAGAAATTAATCCTGATAAGTGGCTTTTATTTAAAAGCGGTGTATAAATAAATAGTCTAGACTTGTTTTTTTTTAGTTTTGTAACGTTACAGAAAGGTGATGATGTAAAGATGGCAACTACTGATGCGGTGAGTGGGCAGGCCACTAAGAACAATGGATCAACTATTATGTATGCCGGTAACCTACCGGCAGATAGCGTAATAGATGAACTTGCTCTTGGTCGTGCAGATACTGAAACAGCAGGTGGACAAAATATCTCTGATGATACAGAAGGTATTGACGCGGCAAATACTGGAAATGCAATCCCAGGAGATGTTCGTGGTTCTCAGTTCCTTGCCGGTGGAGAAGAAAATGCTGTTGAGATAGGTAGACAAAATCGTGACATGATTCATGATACTAGTCAAGATCATGTTGATATTGTAGAAGTTACTTTCCTAGCGTCTGGTACTGAAGGCGGCGTTGGCGACGTAATATTTACTACAATTGCTGGTATCTCTGCGTTTGCTGCTGCTGACGGAACAGTTGGCAGTGCTGCTGATAACGAGGCTAGTGTAAGCCGTGTTAATCAGGGAGAATTCCAGATTAATGAAGGTCAGGGTGCTGATGCTTCACCAACATTGTTTGATTATCGTGCTAAGACTGGTTAGTCAGTAAGATACTTGTGACCATATAAAGGGGGCTACGTTAGCGTGGTCCCCTTTTTTTAATAGGAGTTTAATATATGGCTATCACACTAACAAAAGATGCTATGGATGCAGTAAGAGATGTTTTAGAGCAAAAAGATATTACAGATAAAGCTTACCTGCGAATAAGTGTCAAGGGTGGTGGATGTAGCGGATTCTCATATTCACTGGATGTTGTTCATACAAAACACGATGATGATAGTGAATGGGAATATGATGGAATTAAAGTTATATGTGATGTTAAGAGCCTTCTATATTTAGATGGAACCGAAATAGGTTTTATGAATGAAGTGATGGGACGAGGATTCACATTTAATAACCCCAATACGACGAATAGTTGCGGATGCGGCAGCAGCTTTTCAGTTTAAGGAACTAACTCATGTCTAATGATTATTATGTCTTTATTATAGATACAGATAGCTATTCTGGTAATTTTGAAAGAGCAATGTGTGGTTATCTAACTGGAATACAAAATGAATCCACCAGTAGGACAGATAAGTATGTCGAGGCTTACAAAAAAGAAATGAACATAGCAGAGCCCTATGAACACAATGAACATATTATATTTATGCCGGGAGGATATGGAGAATCACCAGTTGAGGCTTTTCCAACTCCAGGGGTTTTTAGAGAACATAATGGGGATAAATATCCAGCTTACCAAAGTGTAGGTATTTTTATGGATAGAAAACCAACGGACGAAGAAATTAAAATCTTAAAAGAAAGAGCAAATAAATTTCAACTATTAGACGACTCTGATGAAACTATTAAAGTTTTAGGATTTAGATTAATTCAAAGAATCACCACCGAAGTAGAAATTGTTATTTAAAATAATGGTTTATAATAGAATAGTATCTCGTTAGTTGCTATAATAAGTAGGTGAGCAAGTATGACAGAAGACAATTTCATTCGAGACTTTATTGTTAAAGCCCTTGGAAAAATAGTTAAACGCGGTAGTCAGTTTTGTGTGGTCAGCAAAGACGGGAAAAGAGATTTCGGTTGCTTTTCTAGTAGGAAGAAGGCTTTAAAAAGACTTCGCGAGGTTGAATTTTTTAAACGTAGGGATGAATAGTGACTAATAAATCAGAATTAGAATATCTTTTGACTCTAGGTTGCTTTTCTAAAGAAAGAATTATATACGTCGGTTCTTCTGAAATGGGAGACACAGAAGAAGAAGGATTGGATTATTCTCTAGTTCAAAATGTCATTTCTAGTTTATTTTATCTTGATAAACAAAAAGAAGCTAATATAACATTGATAATTAATTGTGTCGGTGGTAAATGTGAATTTGCTTTCGCGTTACACGATGCTATATCTATGTGCAAAAATCATGTCTCTGGTATAGTCATAGGTCATGCCTATAGTGCCGCATCTATTTTCCTTCAAGCTTGCGACACTAGATATATGACTCAAAACGCTATGATGTTAATTCATTATGGTAATGCAGAAATTAGTAGAGAAACAAATAGTCAACTGCAAAGTGATATCAAATACTATGAATGGTCTGCAAATCGCATGTATGATATTTATGCGTCAAAGTCTAATTTGTCTAAATCAAAAATAAAAACGCTTTGTGATAAAGATACATATTTTTCTGCTGAAGAAGCCTTAGAAGTTGGCTTAATAGACAAAATTATAACCAAATGGGATGAGGCATTTTAATTGAAAAAAATAAAGATTATTTCTTTTATACTTCTTTCTATAATAATTAGTTCAGCTATGTTTGTTGGTTTATTTGAGCTAGCAACTGTTGAAATTACAGACCCTTTAATAGATAGATATAATCAAACATTTCTGCCTGTCGTATATGTAGAAAACCCTGATATTAATTCGGGAACAGGCATGATTATTTATAGTAGATATGGATATACTTTTGTGTTAACAGCATATCATGTTGTAGGCCACGAAGATCATCCCATAGTGACTACTCAATATAGTAATAGATCCTATCCTTCCACGACTATAGAAAAAGATCCTGAAAACGACTTAGCAATATTAAAAATAAATAGTTATAGCGATTTTGGACGTCCCGTAAAATTTTTGAAAAAAGACGAAAATGTTATGGTCTACGAGACTATA
>SDBT01000637.1_pt1 | contig 56190 bp, 75 predicted proteins | sample 2277101 | NCBI WGS metagenome assembly SDBT01 (sample SAMN10404973, study PRJNA504765) | marine sediment metagenome | isolation source: marine sediment core GS10_PC15, 103 cmbsf | place: Arctic Ocean: Southern Knipovich Ridge | collected 2010 | reverse complement strand
GTTGTCATGTCTGGCACGCTTCTGTCTGTCCCGGTTAAGTTCTCCTAGGTGAGGTCTGGCCAGCTGCGGTCTGCCGCGCTGATGTCTGCCCCGCTGAGGCCTGCCACGCTGCGGTCTGGCCTGCTTACGTTTGCCCCGCTGAGGTCTGCCCCGCTGAGGTCTGCCCCGCTGAGGTATGCCCCGCTGAGGTCTGCCCCGCTGAGGTATGCCCCGCTGAGGTATGGAAAAAGAAGGCGACACAAAAGAGCCAATTCAATACAGCTATCAGGATGTATCTGCCCTAAAATTCTGATTGTCTCGCAGGCTGTTTTGTCGCCAACCAAAACACCTTCGCCCCTGTATTCTGCAAGCCAAACCGTGCAGCCCGCCCACTGGGCCGGGCTAGTGGTAACGTGATATCCGCGCTCACAGATAAAGACATTCTCAATTTTCGGCATCCACTTTCCGGGCTTGCCGTTTTTGGGGAGGTGGTATTGAATCTGTGGGGCGCCATATGTATTTGTATTGCGCCCGTATTGATCTAAAACTTTGAAAGCTAATCGCCCCTCATTCAAGGCTTTTAGCGCTGCCTCGGTTTGATCTTTTGTCAATCCGGTTTTGTTCCACTTCACTTGCCGCCCTCCTTTATGCCCCGCCGAAGCGGGGGCGGTGGCGTTTGTTCTTATGAGTTTAAATATTCGATACAACCGTTTAATTCTTGATCTGTTGAATATTTGCCATAGTCCGCGTTCACTAAATCATATTGGCTAGTGATAACCGTATGGCCCCTTCCCTTGTCGCACCAGCTTATATCTGTTAGCCACGGGGACGGTATTACCTCAAGTTTGCCGGTATCATGAAATCTGATTAATATCGGACCCATTGCATCTGATTCGATCAACTCTCTGATAATGTTAATTGTGATTTTCTCTTTTTGGCTTTCCTTGTAAAATTCAATAGCTTCTTTTTCTGTTTTGAATGGTCCGAATGTATTATCATTTCTACATCCATGGATATATGGACTGCCGGTGACATAAATATCCCAGCGCTCGATATCTTGAGGCGGGTAGACTTCACCTGTTTCTGAGTCGATAGCAAACATTTTTGAATACTCTTCAGCGTCTTTGATATGATCTTTCATTTTCTTATCTCCCTTAGTTGGTTTCTAAATTATCAACTATGTCATATGCTCCAATTTCTCTCATCTTTGAACTAACTAACCATGCCGGCGCTTCGAGATGATGATCGTCAACTCTGCCAATCTGACTCAAGGGCCACCAAATGTTGGCTTCTGACAATCCGTGAATTGTGTCTATTTCGTGATTTAACAAAACCGCTCTCTCTGTGCGCCTAACCTCTTCGTAAAATCTTACTGTTTCCATCCCGTTTCCCCTTTGTGTTTGTCTGTTTATCATCATAGTTATAATTTACCACCATTATAAAGCAAAGTCAAGTCTTTTTTTATTATTTTTTAATTATTTTATTCTTTAGCGATTTTAGATAGTTAGGCGTTATATAAAAAAATATCTTTTTAACATCATCAACAGATTTTATGATTGTTGCAATACTGCCAGCTTTATTTATTTTTGCCATTTCTATTTCCTGTAATTTGGTAGGTTTTCCTGTTTCGCTTTTAACTTCAAAGGCGAAAAAAACTCCATGAAAAACGACAAGCAGATCAGGAACACCGGACCGGCCTCCGAATCTCTGAGGACCGGTATTATACCACCAGCAATGATCAAGCGATTTCAGATATTTGATTATTGCTTTTTGAATTGATTTTTCAGATTGTGGTTTCATGATTGTTCCTTTTCAAGTTCATTAAGTAAGTAAATACAAGGAAACCTATCCAAAATATTATCATCGTCAAATTCTATTATTTTAACGCATAAATCTTCATCGTCATCAAATATAAACTTTTCACCTTTTTTCTCTTTTAATTTTTTCTGCATACTTTCAATTACAATATCTGCTAATGTTTTTTTACTGCAAGATTTGCAAAAATCCTCTGTCAGCAATTTAGGCTCACCGCAAAACGGACACCATGCCGTGAACGTCGATAGGGCTTTAGTTTTCATTTGGATCTCCAATTAATTCAGTCATTGTCATGTCAAGACAATAAGACAAATCTTCATAAAGATTTCCACATATCCAGTTCCCGCAAAACTGTATTTTTCTTACATTTAAACAGGTATCACATGTTTTATAAGTATCCCAATGACCACCCATCATCAATCTAACGTGTTCATATTTGTCGCCTGGATTAATAAAACCTCCGCATTCTGTACAAATATGTTTTTTTATCGCTTTTCTGATATTTACAGAAATTAGTTCTGGGAAGTCTATATCGCCAATATCACAACAAAACTCACTCATAATCATATCCTCACACTTCCTGCTCCAGATGGAGCGCATAAAATTAATCTCTCCCTGCACCGGGTCATGCCGACATAGAATTGTCTTATGATCGCTTCTCTGCCTTCATCATTCGCTATCCATTGTCTTGATGCAATAAATGATAAATCAGGAAACAAAATAACGTCGTCACATTCTCCACCTTTTACCGAATTATGAACTATGGCACCACCGCTTATATAATGATGATACTTTTCAATATCAAGACTGAATACCTCATCTTCAAAATGTTCCTTAGTAATAGTTATCGAGAACCATTCAGGTTTATGGTATCCACGTTTTTGTTTTTCATTTTTAAGAAATGTCTCAGGTGCAACTGGTATTTCCATATAATCACTAATTAAATTAGCAGCTCGTGTTAAAAACATACCTCGCATATTTCGTTTTACTTTATCTGTTTTAGGTGTTGCTCTTGTATAAAGTGGCCACCGTTCATCCAGTCCAAATTCAGATAGTAATCGCTGAACGCGAACAGAAACTGATAGTTTTGTACTTTCATGAATTGCTTGTACTTGATCGGTTGTCAACGATCTAGTTTTTGCAACTTCAAACGTGAGACCTGGAATACCATACTCGCCTTGAATTCGCGCCTCTTCTGTAATTGCTTCTTCCCTATTATTAAATACACCTAAAATCCAGCCACCATCTGCTTGCTCAGTAGCTAGACGCCCTCCAATTCCGCCTGACTTATATGGTCGATGTGCAGATACGCAACGCCCTACTCTCCACCATTCTCCACGCCGCATTAAATATACAACATATTTTTTAACAAAAGCTTCTGTAAAACGCACTTGTAAAAAATGGTTTGGCGTTACCCTTGTTTTACTTTTCGGTGTTTTGATTGTTATCATGTCACCCTCATAATGTTTACTCTCTTTAACAAGTATGGCATAGCCATTTCGCAAACTTGCTCCTCCCACTTTAGTACCACCCACAAGACGATTCGTTTTCTGGTCATAGCTCAACACTCTGTCTAATTTAGGAATGAGTTTACTGATTGGCACGTAACCACGATTAACGGTGAGTACAAGTTCGTCCGCCGGTGAACAATGAACAGTACCAACTATAATCTGTGGTGGTTCTTGCAAAGCATCGATGCCACTTTTTTCTATTACTCTTGTTGGAAATTCAAAAACCTTCGATTTGGCTTTTAAAAGATGGTGCAAAAACCATTTGATTTCAATCTCAGAATTAAGCATCCCCAATAACCGAGCTACAATTTGAGGTTCGAATAATTGATATAAAATATTTTTGTATTCTGATTCATCATCAGGAATTATCTTTTTTTCTATGTGCCATTTTTTAATAAGTTTTTTCGCATTTCTTAAAAGTAATCCTTTAGACTGTAAAGGATCAATCCACTTATTTAAATCGTTAATTCCCCAAACCGGAGGAAAGCCACTAGATGGTAAAAGAAAAGCCAAAAGACGATCAATGGCCGTTGTTCTTTTTGCACTTCCCAATTTAATTGGATTCCAATCACCCCTGGTTTTTCGGTATGGATTATGAAACGGAATGCCCTCATCCCTCAAAAACTTAACCGTATCGTTTAACATATATGCACATGTAGATAAGATCATAATCGTTTTACCTTCATCCACTCTCTCAAGATATTGCATTAATCTTTCGGGCTTTGCGAATGTCACATCATCATCAGCCCTTATAATTTTACCTTCAAAATCCCGTGGTTTATATTCCTTTGGTTCTCTTTTTTTGATTTGCTTGATCCATTTTTCAGCTATCACATGGACAGCGGCGGGGACTCTGTAAGATTGATCAAGAATAGTTTTATATTTGTCTTCGATCGGAGGATTTAAAAAAACGTCTGGACTGGCTCCAGAGAACGAAAAAATACACTGATCGTCATCGCCACTCATCATAATGTAGTCCATATTTTCAGCCCATTGCCTTATCAGTTCAATTTGAATTCTAGAAAAATCCTGGCACTCGTCAAAAAAACCAATGGACGGATAACCCGGAGCAACATCAAAGTCAGTAAGTCCTGTATAAATCAAATCTGTAAAATCCATATATCCGTTATTGGATTTCCAGCTTTCCCAATTGTCAACAAAGTTTAAAATATCTGCTGCCCATGTCTTTTTTGGTATCATTCTTGCTCTTAAAATATTTACCAGACTTAAACATCTATCACCCATTGTTTGCCCAAAAGATACTTCGTTTGCAACTTCATCTAATGACGCTCCAGAATTTTTGCTGAATGCGTATAGGGAATAATCATAATTCCATTCATCAAGGTGCCCTGCTGTCAACTCAGGGCAATTTAAAGCTCTATACATGATCGAATGAAGGGTGCCAACATTTTCACGATCAACAGGAATTCCCCTACTTGCGATTTCCTGTGTAGCCGTTTTTGTAAAGCTTGAAACTAGAATCTTATCAGAGCCAACAAGTTTTGCAGCTTTTTCGATTCTCTTTTTCAGGTGAGTTGTCTTGCCGGTTCCTAGTTATGGTGGCCCGAAAACACGGAGTTCTTTAATCATTTTTGATTCTCCGTATTTTTCGGGCCACCTGGTTTCTTTCGGTTTGAGTTCGGGATGATTCTTTCAGTCATTTTCGTCATCTTCCTCTAATAACATTCCAATTATCCCCGTTATAGGCAGGGCGTTAAAAGGTCACTGCGGGGCAACAATTAATCCTATCGGCTTTTTCCGTGCCTGCTGGGACTTTGCCACCGCCGCCCTCCGTCCCAACTGCTTCCTGATATTCCGTATCCAGATAATGCAGAGTTTTCAAAGTGTACCTCCCAATTATTGCCACATATGGTACACGTTTCTAATGTGTATATAGGACTAAGTTTACTTGAGGATTTTTGTGTAATATCTCTCACCCCACATTTGCTACATATTCGATGTCTAATCGCATGATTGCGACACGCGCAAGTTAGGACAATATGTTTCTTAAATTTCTTAACGCCACAATATTTTACAGGATGTTTTTTTCCGCATTCTGGGCATGTGACTTTTTTCATTTCATTCCATCCCTCCTCTTCATCGTTTCTTTCAGTTCATGTTTAAATTTACGAACAATGATTGCTATATCTTCTTTAAGATCTTTATTTTTCCTTTTCTCATAATGAAAAACTAAGATTAAAATAATAAAATTTACGAAAATTAAACAAGGTATAAGCCATTCAAGTTTATTCATTATTTGCTCCCTTTCATTCATATTCATTATTGGTACACCAATCATAACAATCGATTGCAAGACTAATATATTTTTTATTCAATAAAATACTTTTTCTTAATTTCAACGTTAGAACATCGGTGTTTATTAAAAAATTAAAATTCAATGTTTCTTGTAAAATTCCAACTCCAAATTTTCCGAATATATTAATGTCTCGTTCAAGATCAATAGGTGGGTGTCCTGTTTTTGAAACAACCCCGGCAACAACGAAAAGAGATAGTATTCTTTTTTGTCTTATGTTTAAACTTTCTATGACGATGGTTTTCATATCAATTTCTCCGATCCGTGTTTATAAAAATAGTCCTTTTTTGCTTTTCAATTAGCTTTTCAAGTGCTTCTTTTATATCTTTTTCTCTTGTTGCTTCATATTTGTCATGCACCTTCTTTTCGCCCTCTCGTTTTTCATCTTCTTCTAGCAGCCTTAATATCTTTTCTTCTTGTTGCCTTCTTGGGCTTTCCGCCTTTAGCTTGTCAATTTCTTCTTGCAACGGTGCTGTAATCTGTTTTACAAACTCTAAAAAATTGCTGTCTCGTTGTTTTTTCACCATTTGGCAATCATCATATATTCTTTTATTTGCACCAAATACGTTTTTGCTCTCTTCTTGAAGTTTCAGCCCTTCAGCTTTTAAGACGTTTATCAATTTAAGATATTCATCGCTTTCCCCTTTCAGCCGTCGCACCTCTGTGAGCAGGGCGGGGATGTCTTCATTTAAAAACGCTTCTGATTCTTTCATATAAATATCATCGTCGCCAATTTCTAACACCTTTTTACACCGCTCCTCAATCACTTTTAGTTGTTTGTCCTTCATTTTCCCAGCCTTTCTGCATGACGCTGTACTGTCTGCTCATATCTTGATTCAATGAGCAAGCCTATATCTATAATAGCCGTTGTTATTTTATCCCATTCATCTTTTGTGACCATTCGCCAAGGCGGCGGTTCCAGGCTTCGATAGCTTTATCCTTTTCTATCGCATGTTCTGGCTTAGATGCGCCGGCGGTTCCAAATTCTGGTCCATGGCATAAACATTTTTTGCACTGTACAAAATAGACATACACAGTTCCGTTTTCAGATTTCCTACATAAAAGATTGGTACGCGTAGATCGACACGCTGGGAATGGGCACGGTTTTAAGGTTCTCATTTCATCCCTCATCTTTATTTGCTTTATCAAAATATGGAAATTTACCGAATCCTACTTTTGTTATTCCGCCATTTGTTTTTGTAATTGTTACATTACATTTCACTAGCTTCTCTCTTTTGATGATTCTAATAATCCATGCAATAAGTTTATAAAACTTGTATCGTATTTCAAATTTCATATCAATTTCTCCGATCCGTGGTTAGCAAATGGCAAGAATCTCCATACGTTATATGTTTTTCCATCGGCATTTATATTGTAAGGTTCAGCGCCAAAAGCTCTCAGCATTATCCCCATTTTTTTATGATTCAATTGATCTCTATATGTAATTGTTATCCAGTTTTTTAATACTGTTGAAAAAATATGAATATATCCGTTTTTTAAAAATGGTTTTCGATGGATAACAGCATCATTGATTTCAATAATTGGTTTATATTCTGATAAATATTTATTGAGATAGGTTTTAATTATACCCCTGTCGGTCGATTCTTGGCCAGCGGTTATATCAGTACAGGCATCGAGCAACACCTGTGCCTGGTTATGCCATTCGATACCTTTGAAGTTCACTATAAGCTTGCCGGTAGCAGCAGCAACCTTCGCCCGGAATCTTGACTGCACAATCAGATTTTCAACTTCTCCAAGATGGATACAACCTTTTTCAGTTTCAAGCCGGTAAGCAGGTGGATCAGAAGTATATCTAATTATTTTATTTACCTTCAATTCAAGATTGATGGAAACTGTATCAAGTGCTTCTTTCCTTATTTCATCAGGGTCTTTATCCTTATCCGGTCCAATAGTTGCCAGCAATTCAGCCGTTGCCATAGACTTAGTGCGAACCATAGAAGACCGAGCAACAAAGATTGTTCGTGCGTAATACTGAGGATGTTTTAGTTCTCTTTGATGATGAATATCACAAGATACGAGTAGGTCACATATTTCCTGATCACCCCAATTTGCCTGGGCAGCAAATCCGGCAAGCGCCATATCATGTTCACTTGGCGATTTGAATCCTTTTCTTTTGCGACTCCAGGAGGGAGTAACTCTATCATCAGCCGATTGTAGAATTTGCCATTTTCTAGGAGATGGTGCCCGATCCGGTCTTATTTCGACCTGTGGAAAATGAGCCGGTATAGGCCCGGTTTTATTTGATTCCTTTAATATTGGCACTACATTTGAATTTTTAATAACTGAATCAGAAAAAAACTTTTCAATGTCATCAGTTTCATATCGTAGATTAAAGTCTGTTTCTTCTTCTCTTATTTCTACTTCAATAAGTTCAGCATACTTACCATTGAATGTTCCAGGTGCCCTTAATATTCGTGGTAAATCAGCAGTTGAATCAATCGTCCATCCTTTTTCATTTGCTTTTGATCTAAGAGTAGCTTGCCAGCGATTTAAAAAAAGTGATGCCTTTTGCCGATCATCATGGTTTTCAAAAAGCCAAGGCTCTTTAAATAACCACCACGCTTGCAAACCATGACCACTGAAAATGACAATAGTTGGTTTTACAAATGCATTAATAATTCCAAGAGCATCTTTTTCAGTTGGAGGATATACATTTTTTTTATGTCCCCTTTCTCCAAAGTCTACATCAGCCCAAACTCCAGGAATGCCAGCAACATCTATTAATGAACAACGTTTATTAGGTCCAAAGTTTTTTGGAGAAAAGGAACAGCCGAAATAAATATCGGTTTTTTCATGCATAAATTCCGAGAGGGCTTTAGCTGTTTTGAACCATGATGATTTTTTAGATTTAAATTCCCAGGCTAAAAGAAATGATCCATCTGGTTTATCATCAAATAATGCTTTTAAAAACACTTCACATTGGTTCGCCACGGCTTTACTCTCTTTTATATTTTATTTACTTAACAGTTGCTTATTCTAATTATAAAATACAGTTTGTCCTTGCTACCTCCAGCTTCCGCCATTTACATTATTAGGATTTAAATAAAACCCCAAAGTAACTAGTTTCGCCGCTGTAGTCTCTTCGTGCATGACATTAGAAGGAATGCTTTTTCTGAATAAAATACACATTCTGCCCTTTCGATTCCATACTTGAAACGTGAATAACTCTTGCATGACGGGACAGGCGTAATAAGTTTCAGATATAACCCTTGCTCCCATATCGTCGGCGTTCCCGAAAGTCTTGTGTCCAACTTCTACCATATCAATCATAAGTTTTCCATTTAGATCATCCAGGTTTATGCCATTAGAGTCGTCAGAATCTTGAATAATCTTCCCCTGATGTCCTTGATAATAAGTACTCATGCTTTTTCCTTTCAGAAAAACTAACCGTTTATTCGCTATCTACTGGTTTGCCCTTTGGCGGCTCATCGTTCAGAATTTCAGGATCAATTTTTGTTTCACCAAATAGATTGTTTATAGCTTGATGCATTGCACTAGCACCTATTTTTTGCTGCTCACTGAGGGTTCCAACTTTTTCAAATTGAAGAACCGAATAAGGTTTTTTGTTATCATTTTCTTTTTTCATAAGGGTCACTTTTATAACAGCTTCTTGCATATAAAGTTCATCCCCTGCAAGCTCCTTTATTAATCCAGCAACAATCCCAGCGCTTGTTGGAGGCGCGTTCAACAGGTCGGGCATTGTCTTGCCTTCTCGCAAGAAGAAAAGTAGATTACGAAGCTGGCAAGCTTGTCCTTTGCCTATCACACCGTCTTGGCTTGATGATCCAAATTGAGCCATTGGACAAACTTTGCAGTAATGAGTTTCAATAATACCATTGCCGACAATGTCACCTATTCCTGTTTTTGTATCATTTGAAAAACAAGACGGCGGACCTCCAAGAGCTTGACCATCCGGCCAATATCCCCTTATTTTCCTTCGAAGCACAGCGACGCCGGTAACGTTGGGCACCACTTCTTCTTTGCCGGATGCATATACGATTACAAATTGACCGACACCTCCAGGTACAATTTTAATTTTAGTCAAGCTGAAGATATTAATATCATCTTCATCAAGACTTTCCTGCATGATCTGGAGGGCTTTGCTTTGCCCTGCGATTAAAGCCGGGAATTTATTTCCGATTTCCTCATGCTTCATCAGTGCTGTTGATTTGTTTTCTGCCATGATCTGTTTCTCCTTTTCGTGGTTTGTTAAAGGTCTTTATTCGATGATTATCTTAACTTGATCATCGTTTGAAACCTGCTCTATCCAAACTTGAGCATCATTATCTTTGATCATTTCAGTGAGCATTTTCATGCTTTTTTCACCAAGAAGTGAACCATCTCTTATCAAGATAACCCTAAGCTGTGGATTCATTGCAAGACCGATTGCAACGCCAACCCTGAGTTGTGCGGCTGTACTTGCCTGATCAAAAGGAATGCCATTTAAAATAACATTCTCATCTGTGAATGATAATCCAGGAACCGGGAACTTTGCATTTTCGAGCATGGTCTTTTTCTGCGAATTTATTGCACAAATAGTACCCGTAAACTCATCAGATTTATCAAGGGCAATTGTATATTTTTTTCTTAAAGAATTATATTCAAGATTCGATCTTACCTTGCGGTTGATTATTTCAACATTTTTGATTTTGTCTTTGATAGCAGGTATATCTGGTTCTATAAGTTGTTTTAAGTCACCAATGCCCTTTTCAATTTCACCAGTTGTAATATCTACTTTTCTTACCGTCTCTAAAGCTTCATCGTTAAGTTTTGCAATTTGTTCATTCAATAATATTATTTGTTTTTCGTTTTCTTTAATACCTATTTCTTTCTGTTGAATAATAAAATCATGATCTTTTAAATCATTTTTAAGAGCTATAGCTTTTTCTTTTATTTTGTTTATTTCTTCATTGATTTTTTCAGCCATATCCAATTCAGATAAAACGCTTTCCATTGAAATTTCTTCTACTGGAATATCGGCACTTTGATAAAACTCAGTATGTTCAAGCTGTGCTTTTAACTCTACTGCTTTTCTGTTTTCGTCCGTTCTTTTATTGTAGGCATTATCCCGATCTATGTTCAAAGAACTGAAATCAATCCCCGCTAAACTTTTCAAAGTTTCAATTTGATCCTTTGGCTTTTTTCTCATGAAGTCGATTGGATCATCGAAGTCAATATTGTTTAACATTGAATCAAGTAAAGCTTGAGGGGGTAAATTTGGCTTTGATCCATCAGCGTTTTTAACATGCAGTGTTGTGCTTTTGTTGGTTATCACACGCTCTATTATATAATCCTGAGTGTGAGCAATTATATTAGCCTTTGAAGCTCCTTCTCTAATCGGCTTGCCTGGAATTTTATCAGCACCGCCAAGCAACATGGCAACCGAATCAATGACTGATGATTTTCCAACTTCATTATCTCCTACAACTCTTACAACCGGATTGCCTTGTGTGTCGATTTCAATTTGTGAAATGTTCTTCACATTTACCGCTTTGAACTTTAGGATCGTCTGTGGATTTTCGTTCATGGTTTTGTTTTTCCCTTATCGTTAGATATTTAGATTTACTATTTCCAATCTAGTCCGTCACCACGTTTGTTTGCTTTTGATATCTCATAAACTCCGGCTCCAAGATTTTTAGCCTTGAGCCTTCTACAGCATCCTTGAAATGTTATTCTATCATCACCGTCTAAAAGAACCTTGCGCCATTCTTTGATTGTCATTCGCTGATAAAATGTTTCAAATTTCCAATGCTCTTCTTTTAAAGTGCCCATGCTTTTTCCTTTCATGCTTTAAGATTTACTATAATTCCATGCCTTGTTAGTTTCGAACCATCACCATAGAGGACATTGTGTTCCTCAAAAAGAATATCATATTCTTCAGCTAATTCTTTTTTCCTATCTACCGATAAATCTTCGTCCATGAATTCCAGCATTATATGAATAAATTGCAATAGAGTTTCATTCTCTGATTGTAGCTTTTCATTATCCAGTTCAAGGTTTTTGCTCATTATTATTTCCTAACTCTCTACATTCGCAACAGCCGAATCCCCTGCCTTTGGGGAGTTCACCTATTGCATAGTTTTCTGTTTTATGAACTCTTTGCATATATTCATCAAGAATTTGAAATGCATCTTTTCCCTCTTCATGTGGAACGGTAAAGCTTTCTAATTCTTTTCCATCAATGGAAATGTTTTCAAATCTCCACCAGGGTCTTGTTGATTTACACCTATCTTTCATGACTTCCTCATTCTCAAAGAAGCCCGTTTCTCGAATGCGATAATTCCATCAAGTTCTGTAGGAAACGGGTCACCGTTTTTTTCAAGCTCCCTTAGATGAGACGATAATCCTTGAATACCTACTGTCACATATTCATCAAGGCCCATTGATTGTAAGGTTTTTACAGCCTTTAATTTATCCAAAGGTAAAGGTGATTTCATTTCTGAATCCGCTGGCATAACTTTTGCCCACCCCTGCTTATGGAAGTAAATAGTTCGGTTTCTCTTTTTTATGGAAGTCATTTCTTTTTCAATAAATTCATCAACTAAAGTTTCCTGCAAAGCATCGATAGTCTTTTGAGCATTTCTTTTTTCGAAATCAGCGTTCTTTTTAATCTCCGATGCATCAATAAACAAATTGAGTTTTTCGTCGAAGGTCAACGAATCAGGACCATCATTCAATAATTTTTCTTCTTGGGTGTATTCGAGGTTTGGATTTTCAGTTTCAGTTTCAACTTGATCTAGGGGTTTTTCAATATGCTTCGGGAAAGGAACATCGTCTCCATGTACGGTTTTCCCTAATGCTTTTGCTGTAGCATACTCATCAGTTTTTTTTGATTTATTATCCATGACATTCCCTTTCGTGTTTTTGTTTCTAAAGTAATTTATATCAATTAAAAACCAAAGTCAAGACTTTTTTAATTATTTTTTAAACTTTACCCCTCTAAATCATTTTCATCTTTTATGCCATCTATTCCAAGTGGATGAATTTCTCTACCTTTATTAACAACAAAATCAAGAAACTCTTTTTCTTTTTCATTACATAAACTCCGTAACATACCAAGACCCATACCTTTTAGCCTAAAAAATAAAAGAAATAACCATTCTATTTTAATAGTTATCTCTGAATTTATATCATCATATATCCATTTAGCCATGATCACCCCTCCATTTCTTTCCTGATTTGTTCAGCCCTTGCTAACAAGTGCCCATGTCTGGTTCTTTCACCTTCAATAGTCGATAAGGACCATGTAATTATATCTGACAGAAGATAATGGTATTTGCCACCATCATATTCGAATTCCGGTCCTTGTTTTTCTTTCCTCATGTAAAGCAAGTTCGGTTCTGATTTGCCAATAAGATATGCAGCTTGCTTACAAGTCAACCGTAAATCTTTTTTAGCCATTCTTTAAATCCTCCAATATAAAATCAATTATGTTTTTTTTCGATTTTAGAGCCTTGTAAACAAGAGCATCTACAGAATTTCTTACGAGTAAGTGATAATAAATCACATTGTTTTTTTGGCCTGGTCTTAAAAGTCTTCTTTTTGATTGCTCAAAAACTCCAGGAGAATATCCCAGCGAATAATAAATCGCATACTTCGCCCTGGTACAATCTATCCCTTCTCTTGCCGCATCTATTTGAGCTACAAGAATATCTGTTTCGCCATTTGCCCACGCCTGATACTGATCGCTGTTTTTCATACGGCCTGAAAGCTCAGACGATGTTCTGCCTTGTGCCATTGCAACCTTATGAATGTTGTCCAGGTCCGCGTGAAACTGACAGAATACAACAACAGGTTCATTAATTTTCAAATCACTTAAAACTTCTGAAAGCAATTCTTTTTTTGCAGTTGAAACCTCAATTTTTTCTTTTGGATTATCTTCATCTTTAGGCAAATGACCGCTTGTAATTTGCCTTAATCTAATTAACTTTACAGCAGCATTAGCAGCGGTCATCACACCGCTTTCAAGCTCGGCAACCATGTGAGCTTTCATACTGTTATAAATTTTTCTTGCTTCAGGTTCGAAGTCACAAGTTCGGTCAATATCCTGTGATTCTGGCAAGTCAAGAATATCCGATGAAACTCTATACCCAATAGAGTAAAACAATTTTGAAAATTCCTCTTGATGTAAATAGCTAACAGGCTTATTCCACTTATCTACAACTGCAAAATAATTTCTGAATTTCCAGAATGAGATACCGTAAATTCCAGGATCAAGAAAATAATATTGTGCCCATGCATCCATCGGTGTATTCGGCATAGGTGTACCTGTCAATCCTAATCTTCTTTTACACACCCGACGAATCTTGATTCGTAAAAGTCTTGAGGTCTTGCCGTTCGGAGCCTTGATCCTGTGAAGCTCATCACCTATTCCATAATCCCAACGATTAGATAGGATGAACTTTTGAACAGATTCGTTTCTCAGCATTTCATAATTCATTACAGCGATGAATGATGTTTTTAATGACTCAGCATATTTCATTTTTTCTTTAATAAATTCTAATCGTTTTGAAACTGATCCGCCTTCCGGAGCACATATAACATAGGAATTGCCGGCATGAATTTGAAACTGCTTAGGCCAAACTTGAACAACATAGCGAGGGCAGAATATAAAAGTCTTGCTCGGCTGTCCTTGCAAGTTACAGATAAGATCAATGGCTACCTTCGATTTTCCCGTCCCCATATCCATCGCCAGCATACAAGCTTCCAAGTTCTTAGCAAAATGATAAGCTCTTAACTGGTGCAGCCACGGTTTAGTTTTTGTAACTATAATAGGGGGCAATTCAAGAGCATCTTTATAATGTACAGCCTCATTGATGCCCCTAAACTGCCCTATGAGTGAATCAAAGCCCGTCGATCCATTGACGATGGTGTCACACTGCCGGAAGGCATCCGATAAAAGATGGGCAGTGAACGGACTTCGAGGAAAGGACCATGATTTATTTAAACCAATAAATTTAAAACCAGGGATATTTTTCAAATGATCTTTTGCAAAAAAAGACGCAGTACCATCTATGATAATTGAATCTTTTTTTATAAAAGCATTAACGTATCTCCTAGAGTTTTTTTCTAATCTCATAGTAAAATAGCCGCTACGGTTCTAAGTGGGCAGGAGTCATCACAAGTACCACCGTCTTTAAAGCATTGTTTACAAAGATATAATGCTTCTTCTTTTGCTATTTTTAATTTCAAATAATACTTGTGGTTTTCAAAAAGAAGGGATCGTATTTTCTTGTTTAAGTTTATATTTTCCCGATTTGCTTTATCAAGTTCAAGCTGTGTTTGCGTTTTTTCAGCATCAGTTTGATTTTCATGTTCGTTCACTTTAAAGCCTCCTTTGTGATTAATCCGTTAAGAACCTCTTGCAGCTTGCCGATGACTTTGGGCAGGTAGTAGTTTATGACTTTCCAGTTTGTTTTGCTGTTGGTATTTTCTTTATACCAAAATAGGTTTTCAACCTTGTGCCACGGGACAAAGCACCACACGGTTCTAATGCTGCCGGGGTCATCGAATCTCAGGGGGCACTTTCCGCACTCACTCAAGTCATTAAACCAACTACACAAGCCCCTTGACGCTCCCATTAGGATTTCTCCCCATTCAAAATCGTCTGGTAACTTCTCAGCTTGGCACCATTTCAATAGTTGCTGATATTGGACTATATCGTCTTTAATCGCCTGAATTAAATCAGGAGCTTTTTCAATAACGGGTTTGAAGAAAAGAGCCATGATTCAAACCTTTCAAGATTAGTTTCGCTTGGATATGCACTGTCAATCAAGTGTCCAGGATCAGCGATTAAAAGTTCGCGCCAAAGTGCGAAGTTCCCTCTTTTGTTTTTATGATATCGAGTGCTGATTTTTTTAGACTTAAAATAAGATACCCATGCACTTAGGTCTTCAATCTTGTCCAGATATTGCGTTACCCTTACACAGTGCTTTACTTCCATCTTCATTTTTCCTTTTAAAGTTCACCGATTAGCGGCTGGCAGGATTCGAACCTACCGTCCAGTAGTGGTTCAGGCTTCTTGGATTAACATGCGCGTCATGCCGCAGCCCCCATACTCTATTTTGTTTTCACCGGAGGAGCTTTTTTTGTTTCAGCATCAATGATTGCAGCTTGTTCTGCGTTGACACAATCAACACATCTTGAAATGAAAGTTGTGTTTCCTTTGTCCAAATCCACTTTAAAAAGTTTACATTTTTTCACTTTACCATTTGCGAAAAAATTACATTTCTTGTCGCAATACTTCCCACATGGGCTTGCTTCGATTGTTGCACTCACTTTAATCTGTTTCACTTCGATTCTCCTTTAATTGGTGGATATATTGAACTGTCATTTTCATCTATCATAAATGTTTTCTCGCAACCAGTGCATTTATAAATATAAAACTCTTCACATGTTCCTCTTAATATTAAGTTCCCCTCCATCTTGCCATCCCGCTCCGACTCTACAGTCAAAGCAAGGAGTACTGTAATCCCATCCAAAATCCAAGCCAATACATCCCAAATGATATCAAAAAATAAATTACAAATAGAGCAATATTCCTTTTCATAATATCTCCTAAAAAATATTGAGTTTCATTTTATCTTGCCACCCCGCTCCAACCCTACAGTCAAAGCAAGGATTTCCATTTTCAATTGATTGCCGTGCTTCCATCCTATTTAAAATTACAAGGCAAGCAAATAAAACCACTACAGACCACAGAATTATGAAGATGATCAAGGTTGTTGTTTTCATTTGTCAGTGTCCTTTTCGCCTTTAGCGGCGGCTATGGCGTCGGCTAACTTGCTCTGTATTTCAGCCTTCTTTTCTTTGGTCCATTTTTCCCACGCCTCGCTTCTAATCTCAATAGAAACCATGCGGCAACTTTTTCCGGGTCTTATATATCCTGTCTCTCTTTTGAACCATGCACCTATTCGCTCAACCTCTTCGTTGGGATTTTCCTTTTCAAACCCAACCCACAACCTGACAAGCTCACACGCCTCCAAAAGCTGAGTTTCGCTATGGCTTTTGATGCCACCAACGATTAGAACATCTTCAGGGCGATATATAGGAATACCTGACATTCTACCATGTAATCCTATCTTTCCTGTGCTTTCATCAGTGAATGACGTTTCAAATTTTTCAATGAGATATTCGGGCATGACGATTATTTTTACACTTCTTATTTTGCCTTTTTCGTCCATAAGCTTTTGCATTGCTTCGATAATCGATTCTTGTTTACTCATCATCCTCTTCCTTCTCTTGTTCTTCATTCCAAATTTCATGAGCCTCGAATTCTGTTGCACTCATTCCGTCAACCGAATCAGGGCGCGTTGATCCGCAATCAGGACATTTTCCTTTTATAAAAACTGATCCGCACCTACATGTGAATTCCATTTATGATTCCTTTAAAACGTTTTTCGTCATCTCTAAAAAGGCGGCCTGTGCGGCGTCCCGTGCGGCGTCCCCTGCGGCGGTCCCTGCGGCGGTCCCTGCGGCGGTCCCTGCGGCGGTCCCTGCGGCGTCCCCTGCGGCGGTCCCTGCGGCGTCCCATGCGGCGGCCCGTGCGGCGTCCCATGCGGCGACCCATGCGGCGGCCCGTGCGGCGTCCCGTGCGGCGTCCCATGCGGCGGCCCGTGCGGCGTCCCGTGCGGCGTCCCATGCGGCGTCCCGTGCGGCGTCCCGTGCGGCGTCCCATGCGGCGGCCCGTGCGGCGGTTAAATCGGCTTCGCTAATTTCACCCTTAATCCAGGCACTTTTTGCCTCTATTGCCAAACGAGGTCTTTTATCATCGGGATATTTATCTTCGAAAATATGAAGAGAATACATAGCGAACTGGCAAGCCAATTCGTGGAGTTTCATTTCTGGAATTATTTCTGGTCTAAGTAAAACCCAAAGACGATCTTCTGCAGAAATATCGAGTTCTGAAATTTCAAGGGGCGTTAAGGATTCCTTGCCGTTCCAAAGCTCAGTAACTCGCTCAACGGTGTAATTCTTTCCATCGTTTTCATTATCCCATCCGCAGGGATTCATTGCCATTATTTGATTAACTGTAATGTGTGTTAGAGACTCCATTTGCGCTTTCCCCTTCTCGTTGGTTCCATTTATTTTTCTTCTTTTAAAGTTGATCAACAATATTCTCAATTTCTTTTTCAACACGCTCTTGTGTCCATTCTTCCATAGTATCGCCACCATGAGCGCAATCAAATCCAATGTGCCAACCAGACGGAAAACCAGCTTCTTTAGAGAGTCCACCATAAGTAAGGCCATAATGACAATCAATTGAAATATCATCATAATCTTTTTCAAAAAACTTATGATTCTTTGGAATTTTTACATATCCACAGCGATTCTGCATTCCGGGCATAATCGTTATCATAACGATAACACAGCTATACCCCTTGTACTTAAATTTCTTTTCAATTACATTTGGAATAGTCATTATTTTCATCCTTCCGCCTTCATGGTTTTCTTAATCTCGAAAGTCAATATAATTCATTAAAAAACAAAAGTCAAGACTTTTTTAAAATTTTTTTAAAGCTGACACAAAAACTACTCTTATATAGGAATATCATTTACTTTAAGAAAATACCTCAAACAAAAAATCCACTGAATAAAAACTTATTATTGAATTATTAAAAAATTACTGATTAATTATTAAAGAAAAAACAGTAAAAGAATAAACATATTAAGTTGTTACATGTGAAACAAAAAAGATTAGTGAAAATATATTTGATGAAAAACAAAAAACTATATTTATTTCTCTATATAAGTTTGGTAATTTTTCCCTTGCCCTGCACCTGAAAAATAAATAAAATTAATCAAGGAGGTAAATTATGAAAACAGCATTATTGACTTTAACCATAACGGCCCTTGTCCTGGTTCTAATTTTATCGATTATTTTTGCCTGTACTCCCACTGAAGAAAACAATTATAAGATAGTGAGCGATGATAACGATGATGATGATGATGACGATGATAACGACGACGACAATGACGACGATGACGATGACGATGACGATGACGATGACGATGACGATGACGACGACGATGATGATGACGATGACGATGATGACGATGACGATGACGATGACGATGACGATGACGATGACGATGACGATGACGATGACGATGATGCAACGTGTGATGAATGGGGAATGATTAATTGCATTATCACATATGGCGATCCTCAGTGTTCTTTAGGTTGCAATTATCCCACTCAATGCTATCAGAAAAGTTGTGTATGGAATTGTGACATTGAATATTTAGAAGTTACAATTCAATGCATAATCAATTTCAACTGCGAATTTTATTATGACATTATTGAAATAGAATCTCGAATGGATTGTTATGAGCAAGGAGTTTCATGCTTAACACCATTAAACACCTGTGACGATTCGAGACATGATTCTTGTCAATTACAATTCAGTATTTGCTTATCATGAAAACACCCCAGGAAGTGTTATAAATAATGACTGTAAATATGGAATAACTTCTTTCAAAGATAATTGATTAAGTTCATTTTTAATATGATTCCCTAAATTCTTTTGGGCACTATTACTATCATTGCTCCACCAAATAGGGTGGAAAAGCCACTGAGTCAGGCAATCTTTTCTGTTTTCCCAAACTTTGTTAAATCGATCCCACCGAAAAATCCCTCTTGAGTCTGAAAAATAATTACCCAATAAGGACGCATTGTGTGAAGCAAACCTACCACGTTCAGGTTTACAGTCCATACATAGCTTTATTAATGCAGGACGATGAACAGAATAAGAATAAACACGACTCCCTGATATCTGTTCAAGGAGGGTACAATCAGTTTCAATCATATCCAGATCGATCCTATTTTTTCCATAGTGCAGTCCAATGTCATGGCCTAACTTTTTTATTTTTCTGATATTAATTTTAGATTGCACATCATCAATATTGTATAAAAGAGAATCAGTCATAATCATATAGGTTGTTTTTATTTCCATTTCATTTTCAAGAACTGCAAGATCAATTGCTTTTTCCAAAGATACATCAATGTTGTGGCAAATAAGTAGCGGCGGACTAACCTGTATTATATGAGGTTGTTTTTCATCCCACGTTCTAAACGTTTTCAGATTAAAATTATCCAAAGCAAAAGCCATTAGTTTTCGATAATAATTAAATGAAAATCCTTCAAACGGTGGAATATCTATCATGATATTTTTAATCCTTTCGTAATTTCAAGATCATGATTAATCATTAATTTTACAAGTTCTTTAAATTTAATTTCCGGTTTCCATCCCAGATGATCCGCTGCTTTTGAAGCATCACCTAACAGAAGATACACATCCAGGGGTCTATAAAATTTAGGATCGATTTCTAAATAATCATCAAGCTCGACACTATCATCAAGTCCAACTCCAATCTTTGTTATTTCAAATGCAATCTCGCAGAACTCTCTAACTGTGTGAGTCTCTCCAGTAGCAATAACAAAATCACCAGGATCATCCTGCTGGAGCATTAACCACATTGCCTTTACATAATCCCTCGCATGACCCCAATCTCTCTTAGCAGCTATATTTCCGAGTCGTAATTTAAAAGCCGTTCCTGCTTTGATCTGTGCAAGTGTAGAAGTTATTTTCCTGGTTACAAATTCAAAACCACGGCGTTCCGATTCGTGGTTAAACAAAATTCCGCACGATATGAACATGCCATAAGATTGTCGGTAACACGCTGCCATTTTATGAGCATATAGCTTTGCACATGCGTAAGGACTCTGTGGATCAAAAACAGTTTTTTCATTTTGCGGAGAGTCGATTGAATTGCCAAACATTTCACTTGTCGAAGCTTGGTAAATCTTTGCTCTTGGAGCCGCTATTTTTGCAGCTTCAAATAACCTAACGGCGCCATCACCCGTTGATGCGAATGTAGCAATAGGCTGTTTCCACGATGAACCGACAAAACTCTGAGCAGCCAGATTATATATCTCATCAGGCTGTGAGATTTCAATAGCGTGAACCAATGATGGTGAATCTGTCATGTCTCCATCAAGCAATCTAAAATTATCATTGTTCAATAAATGATTAATCCGTTCTGTAGACGACGTGCTACCACGGCGAATTAATCCAAAAACTTTATATCCTTTTTCGAGAAGCAACTCGGCAAGGTAACTGCCATCCTGTCCGGTGGCCCCCGTGATTAGCGCATTAATGTGGCCGCCCTGTTCAAGTGCCATATCTCTCATTACCTTATCTACTTGTTCTCTCACAATTTCATCCTTTCATAATAACCATTATCAAAAACCCATTTGTGTAATTGATAAACAACCTCTTCTGATTCTTCATCATATAATGATTTGAAATCTCTTGTCCGTTTTGTTTTTAGCATGTGATCTAGCTTTACACTTTCATCTATTTTACCGCCGAAAAGTTCAAGAGCCTTGTTCACACTTGCTTCGTAATCTTCGTATCTCAATACAATTAAGTTGGATGGAACTGTTCCATCTTTTTTACTTATAAAATATTTATAATCCTGCCAACTGTGCCGTACTTTTCCTTTACTCAGCTCAACAACCCATTCATTAAATGGTAACTTAATTAATTCAAATTGTGCCGGATCGTTTTTTAACAAAGCTTCGGCAAAATATTGAAGATAAAAATAATACAATGAAACCATTTTATCATAAGGATTTCTAAACAAAACCATTACGTGTTTTATCTTTTCAGGGTCCATTTGCAATTTTTCTTTTTGCAGAAATATACTAGTTAATGGTGCATGTTTCCATCCATCACGAGTTGACAAATATCTTCCATGTTCTTTTAAAAAATCTTTTCCGAATAAGGATTCTAAAACATAATAACTTAATGACGTTCCTCCGGTTTTCGGAATGTGAATAAAAATACAATCATTGAAATACATCATTGTTTTATGGTCCAAATAAAAACAGGTGCAGCACTCCCATAAAAAAAGCCCTTTGGCACACCATATCCCATCGGCTCTAATAGCTTACTTATTTCGCTCATCTCCGTGTTGGGTCTTTCTCTTCTGCCTATTGAACATTCAGAAACGATTACAGGCTTATGGGTTTTAATAGTTTCCATTGCTGATTCAATAGCCTCAACTTCCATTCCCTCAATATCCAATTTTATTAAACCAATTTTCTTTTCGGGATATTGTTTCATTAGATCATCTAGCTTAATACAATTCACATTAATAATCTCACCTAGCATACCATAATCTTCAGGGTTTTTATCCTCAATAGCTTTTCGCGCCCTTGCCATGTTTATCTCACTCGGTTCCCATAAATTTAATTTTCCCTCGTCATTATTAGCAATGGCTATATAGTGAGTTGCGTATTTATTGGTATCAGTATTTTCTTTGAGGTTTAGTACGCATAAATCATACACCGGCTTAAATGCTTCGATTGCGATAACAAAATTACAAGAACATTCAGCAGCAAAAAAGATAGCATGGTTTCCAATGTTGGCACCAATATCAATATAAGTACCTTCAATTTTTAAACCTTTAATATATTCTAAAAGAACAATCTCATAGAAATCTCCAGTCAGTGCAAAGCCTCTATAAAGAAGGTCTTGCTCGCTGCAACATTGTATCGCGTATGCTCTGCCTTCAAAGTTAATCTTTGCTATTGTAGTCATGATCATTCCCCATTTTAATTGGAAAAATAAATTTATCACGAAACACAATCGGAGTGCCTATTTTATCATTCTTAAATTCTTTTTCAAAAGAATTCATCGCTCTGTATCTTTGATGAAATGTGATCTGCCCTAAATCTTCTAGCAAAGATGTGATGAAAAGAAACCCTCCAGGCACAAGACATCTTCTTATGTTCTGCATACCATTTGAAAAAGCATCATCATCAACAATGTGCTGTGTTACGTCGATCATTATCACAAGATCGAATTTGCCTGGAGGCAAAGATTCTGCAATATCGAGTTTCATTAAATGCAAATTAGCTTCAGGAAGTGCATCTTTTATTTCATCAAACAATACATCCGTTATATCTATTCCAACGTAATCTTTCACCCTTATTTCATGTAAAAGATTTGCATAGAATCCATTACCGGTTCCGATCTCCAGAACCCTTGATTTCTTTAAGTCAACATTTTCCTGATCACAAAGACCTAAAAACACATTTGCAGCTTCACTATACATCTTTTCATTTTCTTCAGTTGATAAACTCCAATTTCCCGGACCTCTAATATTTAATCCTACTGATGCAAATCTTTTTTTCCAAAAGTTTTCTGCATCATAAAATTTATCAGTCATGATTTATGCCTTATTGAATTTGAAAACTAAGTTAAAATTTAACGGTTCCACTTTTAGATTTGTAATAAAAAACTTATCTTTATTGTGGGATCGTCCATAACTAATGCAAAGAGGTTTCGACTTATCCCAATAATCAAATGATCGATCAGCAAAGCCCCGTTTATGCTCTGGATCAATCCAGACATATTCAGGATATTTAGCATTTGGAGACTGTATTAATATTTGACCGCCCGGTTTAGTGATTCTTATAATTTCGTTTATCGCTGGAACAACTTTATCAATATGCTCCAATATGTCGATTGCTTTAACTTCATCAAAATAGTTATCTGGAAAAGGCCACGGCATGACCTCCAAGTCATGTACATGGTTATTTCCAAAATCAACAATGTCAACATTCTCCCATCCTGGATTTAACTCTGGATTTTCTCCACTTCCAACACATAATCTTCTCATGATACTTACTCCTGGATTAATGTTTTCAACAATAATTTTTGTTTTACGCAGTGAATCATTTTCTATTAAGTCAATCATGTAAGCCATTCGATGTTTATATGTATGATGATTCTTTACATGCAGAAAACCAGCTTTGCGAATCTTTTCTCGCTCATCGTCATGAGTTAAATAATAATCGATTATTTTTTTCAACTCACTGAAGTCTGTTAATCGTCCGTTTTGATGATCATAAGAAACATAATGTTTTCCAGAAGTCATAAACGAATCAAGTCCTACAACCTTCGGAAAAATAATAAAACCGCCACGCCCCGCAGCTTCGAAAATTCTATTAGACCAATATAAACTAGGGCTTTTATTTGCACTGTCTGCAATCATACTATCGCCGATTACTATCTTTACAGACGCATATAAACTATTTAACATCTGATTGCGTACCGCTTCTGGTCTATTGCCGCTACCCGGTCCCCATAACCTGAAGTTATCTGGATAAGTTCTTTTCATCCATTCTAAAAGTCTACCCCTGAAAGGCCACTGTTTGTTAAAGTAAAACTGTGAACATGTGCCAATAAAAGCTATATCTGATTTAAAAGTACAAATATAATTTGCTTCATAGCATTCGTGTTCCGGGGCACCAGGTGAAAGGTGTATATGATTTATCCCTCGTTTTCTAAATTCATTATCATGCCCACCATCAGCAGTGAATACATAATCACAAGCCCAAAACGGGTTTTTAAGATGCACATTCTGATCACGGTCATTCAAAAAAAGATGCACATCCTGATGATAACTAATCGTTATGGTGCCTTGTTTTTTTAATTGTTCAATTAACCACAAGCCATCATGACTAAAAGACTCTTCTAAAAGAAACGCCGGACTGTACATAAAATAATCACAGCCATGAGACTGCTTAAATATATCATCAACATTATTTTCATTGCCTTGAACTCGTAAAACTTCATGCCCTAGCGACTCAAACGCAAGTGCTAAATAAAATTCCGTTGCCCAATCTCTTTTGTAATTACCTACCAGTATAATCTTTAGTTTTTTTTTGGACCTATCAATGTCTAAAGAATGGGCTTTCGGTTCGGGCGATAAGAGGTTTTCCAACTGTGGCATTTTTTTCTCCCAGCTTATTGAATTGGCAATTCTATTAGCCTGTTTGCTCTCTTCGGTAATATCTTTCATCGCATAAAAATCAATCATCTCTGCAATCTGTTTAGGTAAAACTTCAGTATATATGATTTCTCTTGCCAACTTAATAGGTCTAGTTGAAACGGGTTTCAATAACCATTCTTTGGGTAGCAATCTATTCTGAGGAAAAATATCAGCCATCCCAATTACAGGCATTCCACAAGACATGGCCTCATGTGCAGATAAAGACATACCGCAAAATGTCTTAGGAGCCAAAACCAAATCACCTTCTTTATAATTATCTTCTGGATTTTCTTTAATCGAAATGTCGATTGTTACACGCGGATCATTGATAGGCGGTAATGGTTTAGAAGCGCGGAAAATAAATCTTACGTCTTTGTTTTTGACTAGTTTAAGAGCTTCGTAAATTTGTATAATGCCTTCTCTGTTAGGGACCGACGATGCACCGGCTCTGCCAAAAACGCATAAAAACGTCTTTGCTATTTTTCTCTCTTTGTATTTAAATCGCTGTCTATTTACCGGCATGTGGATATATTGCACTGGTATTCTTTCGTGCTTTAACTCTTCTAAATACCAGTTTACAGGTTGCCACAATACATCAGGTTTACTTGGCAATGGATCAGCTAGCCATTCATAATCCACCATCAGTATCGATCTGATTCCTTTTGCTTTACATAGTTTAAATAAATCCCAATTGTACGGAGTTTCAAAAGTGATAACTACATTAAGACCATCAAGCCATTTATCCAAGAATGCTGTGCTAAGATGTTCATCACTTATAGTAACGCCTGGACCTTTATAATATTCCGGGAATTCTTTAAGTCCTTTAAAAACGTTTGTCAATACAAGAGATTTTTCAGGATGAAAATGATCGAAAAACTCTTTACTAATGTTTGCGAGTCCGCCTGTATCTGATCTTAAAAGCATTCCTAGTTTGCGCTTAACTGGAACATTTATATTCTTGCAGGTTAAAATCGGCCACGGCTTTACCGCATTTACAACCTGTGTATGGTAACTATCATTTGAATTGTATTTAATATTCAAGCTTGCTTTATCATCTTCATTTGCAATCAATGGGAAAAGGAGTTGCTTATTTCTAGCAGTAACCAGCATAGGAACCTTCTGCTTTTTTGCCAAAACAGCAAACCAAACGTCTGCCATAAATCCATTTTTAAAATCAATTCTTTTTGGCTTTATAGTATCAGCATGGTACATGAGGCAACCAGTTCCCAGGCGATTTACAAACTTATCTTCTTTCACAAAGGAGCTGAATGTGTGAACCCCCTTCTGTGATCTAAAGTAACTTTTAATTGGTTCTTCAATAAACCAACTGCCCAAACATCCGACAACGCATTTTCGATCATACTGATCTATTTTGTCTTTTAATAATTGAATATAGTCATTACAGTATCGAAGGTCATCATCAATTGTCGCATGATATCCTGTTATCTTTTCGCAGCAGAAAAACTTGCCAGCATCACCTAAGTCACCATGATCCTGACTTCGAGCATATATAATTTTGCGATGATTTAAGAACGATGGAACGCTGGAATAATTATTGAGATATACATATAACTTATCAACTTGCGGCAAAATGGAATTGACTGTTTGCCTTAATGCATTTTCTCTCTCTGGAATGCTGGCAACTGATGCTGTTTTAATAAATCTATTCACAGGCTTTACATTAGCCTGGGCAGGAATTGACAGCATGGGAGGACGCTCAGGCGGGGCGTTCTTCGCTGTCTCTCCCTGTCCAGGCCATTGAAGCCCCGGTAATGGACCGGAGCGTCTTAAATTCCTTGGAGGGGTTTTTGGCATTTGGAAGCTCCGATTCTGTAGCCTTAGATATTTCTGATAAGCAGTGTAATAATGAGAATACATTTTATTTATGTCATATAACTTTTCTGCTCTTGTTCTCGCGCGTTGTGATAATGTAGTAAGAGCTTTTTTATTTTTATATAAAGTTTCAACGGCATTTAATAAAGCATTGTCGTCATTCGCAATAATTCCAGCATCCCCGATTGTCGATGGAATTGCCTGAACATTCCTGCCTATAATCGGGAGTCCACAAGCAAGAGCTTCTATCATGGCATAGCCAGCACTTTCAAGGCTTGCCGGATTTAAGCAAATAGAAAAAGTTTGATAGATCGAATGTATAACTGATGGATCAACGTCATCAATTAATTCCACATTTTGCCGCCCCTTTAAAACTCCATCAATTTGTTCATCTGTTTTATTACATCCCTTTCCAACAAATTGAAAAACGATATCTGGATTTACTGGAAATCGAGCAAGGGCATTAACAAATGAAGGAGGTATCCGCTCCGGCGTTCTTCTGCCAACAATGCCAACTATAAATCTTTTCGGTATAGTTGTTGCCGGTTTGTATTTTGTAAGATCAACTCCAAGTTTTATTGTTAAAGGTCCTGTTCCTCCAACATCAAATGAATCAGGATTGCCACTTGCAAAGTCTACATATCTATGATTTGTATAAATAATCGGAGCCTGTGCGCCTCTTATTAAATAAGCAGTTTCTTTACAGTGATGATGAATAAGGTCAGGTCTTAAAGATGCTAATAATCGTTCTCCATGTCTTTGATCTTTTATAAAATGCATCTCAGCATTAGGCATTACAGGTTTCCAAAAATCCTGATTAGCCAGGGGAGAATAAGGCATTAAGATATGTACATGTGCAAAACTACAAGCCCAATTCGATATATCAGCAATGAATCTTTGAACGCCTGATAAGGCTGAAGGCCACGGGCAAAGATGGACTATTATAGGTTTTCGAACTGCTTCCGCCATACCTGATTATCCTCCACTATTTTTTCTAAACTCTTTTCGATCTTTTCGATCTTACCATTTGGGTCGTTTTTATGAACTGTTGTAATTAATGTATCCATTCGTTCATGAATTCTATTGAAATCTGATTTGCAATTCTGTCGTTGTGTATCACAATGAGGCTGGATTTTACTTTCAATTAATGTTGAAAGTTTATCATTATATCTTGGTTCATTTTTCCTTAGTTCATCGTGAACAATATGAATAGTTTTTTCAGTATCTTCATCTTGAATAATAGTGCGGATTTTGAAAAAGCCAACAACAAGAGCAATAAGCATAATGATAGAGGGAATGAGCGAAGCGAGATTGAAAGTGAAATTCATTGTTGATTCCTATTTAGACGACATAAAAGTTATTTGAAATTCTGAATCTGTTGCTGCTCCTGCAATGTTTCTAAAACTTGGTTGCCAATAATAATGATTAGCTCCAGAATCATATCCTAATCTATTTGTTATGTTCTGAGTAACTCCTATACTAACAAATACTGTTACGTCATCAGGAATATATTTAGGAGTCACTATAGGACCAGCAATAATTGCAACAGGAGGTCGCACTTGATAACCTCCTGCCCCAATACGCCTAACTTGCCATGGATGATTTGCTCCAACCGTTATTACATCAAAGGGAGCACCGCCAAGATACTCTATAGTTTCAAGTGTTCCATCTTTTGCTTTTTGTATTTCTCTGCTAGGAAAATCGGTCATTGGTCCATCGGCTGCTAAATTACAAGAAAAAGAAGCAAGTAACCATAATGACTGATCTCCCAATATTAAAGGAACTACAGCCTCATCAACAAGCTCAGCGGTATCAATAATATTATGACTATGTGTTCCGTCTATTTCATGTTCTACGTTTTCAGGATAAGCTTTCCATCCGAAATTAGATGGTATTGTACTTGTACCATTTGTTTGACCATTTCCTATCCTACCTCCGAGTCCAATAGCAGCCCCAACTATATTAATATCTTTACCAGCAGCAGCAACATCTCTATCTATAAGGTGACCTTCAATTAATATATTTTCACATGGCGCTACTGTCATATCTGGAGCGTAAATTCCATTTATGATATACCCCCTAATTGTGGGTCTAATAATTTTTGGGTTATAATTATTACGAAGAAGTCGATATGCAGCAAATAAATTAGAACCCTCATGTTTATTGAAAATGTCTACAGCCTTACAGTCATAAGTATAATCAAACAATATTGCAGCTTCCTCAACTCCCGAAAAATCAGCGCCACTTCGAGTAGTATCAATCTGAATATTTTTTAATTGTGCATTATAGATATAAATTCTAAAACTTTTATTTTCAGCGGTCAACACAACAGGATCGCGGCTCATATCAACAAGTACAACTGTTGAATCACTTATTATTTCATCAATTAAATAAAATCCACGTTCTCCAATAACCCCTGTTGTAATTTCGATTAAAGATAACTGTCCATAGTCATCCCAATCCCACCCAACAAAACCGCAAATAAAAACATTACCAGGACTTGGATAAGGTTGAATAGTAGCATTTGCAGAAGCACCTTCAAACTTAACTAATTCATTAAGCGTAATTGGATTTTCACCAACTAGAGCAGGATATAAATGTGATCCATTAAAGTTAACAGTCACACCTGATTTCATTGCTAGACTAGAAATTACTGTATAAAATTCTTTTCCAAAATCATCGCCAACAATATCAATAAAACCGCCGCCATTTCCAGCAAGGGAACTAATAGCTTCCTGTATACCTGCTATTGTAACCTCATTACTTCCGATTGGATCACCAATCCCATCACTTATAGTAATACGATTCCCAACTAAATCAATTTTAGGTCTTTTGAAAAATTTCCCTATCGTGTAAGCAACATTATTTTCAACGGCAATCCATGCAATGGGATAATCACCGGCAGGAGGGTCATATCCTGAGATATCTTCTATATAAATATATTCCACAGTTGGATCAGCAAGGGCTGGTTCGGTATATCGAGCATAAATACCATCTAACCTATATGGATTGACAAGCTCTGGAGATGGAGCAGGAACAGGTATAAAAGTATCAGCATCAACATCAAGTCTTTTTCCATCTACAGTTAAAAGAGTAAATGCTCCGATTGAAAATATAGGACCAGCCGCCGCCGTAATAGTCGGCAAGGCATAAAGACCCGGTGGAATTACTCCACTTGGAAAATTATCACTGTAAGCTTGCCACTGATAATAGAGATTGAATAACCAATTGTAATAACTGCTATTGGCAACCGCTCCAAATATATTTCCAAGAGTCTTTTCACCTTCAGGCGGTTCAACCCTATTTGCACCGCCGCTATTCCAACGGGGTATTCTGTTAGGTCTTATCGTAATTGTAGCCATATCAAATCTCCATTAGGTTATAGGCAGTAAAGCAGCCCACAGTCCAACATCCCATGTATCAGTTACATCATCCCATGTAAACGATCCGACGGGATCATAAACTACATCAAGACGAACTCCAGCCGCCGCTGCATTCTCCATCTTTGCAGCAAGATTTATTCCATCTCCAACAATCGGATTATCAGGATCAGCAGCATCATATATTTTTCCGTCAAACGTCATTACTGCTGCACCAGGAAATGCTTCGTGCAATGTTACAATAGTTGAATCAGTCAAGGCTTTTAAAATAAAAAGTAATCGATTAATTTCACCCTGCGATTGTAACCACTGAATCCATGCAGTAAGGTCCGCTCGATATGCTATATCACCCATTCCACCGGGTCTTAGATATCCGAGAGTTTTTCCTAGATTATCCAATTGTTGACCAACAGCATCGCTAAGTGATCGTCCGTTTAACAATTCATAAAATACATCTTCTACCTGTTGAACCTGATCTAAATATACCGTTGAAAGTCCAGCCCCTGGAACCAGAATAACCATATCATATTGAGAATGATCATTAACAAGAGCATCAATAGTAAGAGTAGTTGAATCAGGAATATTTATAATGATTCTGGTTTCAGCCAAAAACCCATTGCCAACTCTTATTGATTGACCGTTTTTAAAATTATCACTTAAAGAAACAGATAAAGCAGTTGCTCCGGCCAAAATATCAGCGGTCAATTTAGTATAAATAGTTTGACCGACAAGCCTGGGAGCATTTTTGAAAAAATCAATAAAACGATCTTTTCCCTTGTCAGGGTAATTTATAATTTTAGTTACACTCATGGAGTTGTCACATCAATCGTTGTACGGGTTGAACTAAGCAATGCCTTTTGAGCCGCTGCAATTGTAATATTAGAAGTTCCTCCAGCGGGTCCAGTATTTGCCCACCGTGTTATACTTGCCTGTATTGTAATACCTATAATTCCATTATCATCATCATCGTCGTTAATCGGATTATAATATTTAGATAAAATTACATCATCACCAATTCCCTGATTAATTTCAGCAAAATCTAAAACAGATTGTATGATCGTTTCCTGTTCACCTGTATTTTCATTCTCTGTAGTAATAGTTAAGGTGCCTATCCCTGTAACGCTTTCAGATGTAACAAAGAAATTACCGCTATAGTCTGATGTTAAATCAAAGAAGTCGTCACCCGGAGTATGTGACGATGTGACAGACACCCATAATCCAGCATTGATGACTGCTGATAAAGATGCAGCGATTGTTATTGCAGTATCTCCACCGATTTGAATATATGTAAATGTCACACCCTCGATTGTTACAGAAAAAACATCACCAGGATTTCCAACAATAACAGTTAATCGTTCAACCTGATCTGATCCCTGATTAAACCTTGCAGCATCAACTAATAAAGTAACGTGCATAAAGGTATCCAGGGTTTCAGGTCTGGAGAAAATTATCTCATGAATCCCACCCTCATCATCAGTTACATTTTTTGTAATCTTATAAATACCAGCAACCGATGATGTTGTTTGAATACCCGCCGCTTTATATTCCAAAATCGCATCTGCGATATCTTGATCATCTCCGTCTTCGACTATACATTCTACAGAGTGAGGAGGTCGACCATCAGCATCAACAAAGTCACTGTCGTTTTCAACAACAGATACATCAACAACGTTCTCCACGTTCTGAGATAAATTAGCTCTAATACCGCCAAGAGTAGACCGCCCTGCCATTTGAAGAGAGTCTAGGGCGCGTTGCCTTAATGTCGGGTCAGTTTCTTCTGGTTCTCCAATTACAGCATCATCATTGTTTATCGCAGAAGTCCACCCGCCGACTGGAGTAATGATGTATGTAAGTTTACCAGCGGGAGCTTTGACAGGTCCGGCAACAAGAGCATTCATTCTAACATTAATGATGCCTCCTGCTCCAATAGTAGCTACTGCTGCTGTTTCGAATTGATCACCTGTTCCCTCTACCTGTACAATTTTTCCAGCCGCAATAACGGTTCCAGGAGTACCAGACAAAACCATATCAGTCGAATCAACATAAGAAAAAGAAGCTGGTTTTCTAGTTACTCCGATTAATGCACAAACATTATTTAACTGCGCTCCCTCTGCACTATCTCTATAAAAAGCATTATAAACATACTGAGCAAGTTCCCATGCTTCAGCAAGAGCCGCTGATACAACTCCGTTTAATTCACCAATAGCAGAATCACCAGTCAAAACCATTGATGGACCCCATGAAGTCGATGCTTTTAAATTGGCTTCAATCTCGCTTAAAATAGGCTGAAGTCTTTTTAAAATAAATCCTTCTAGTGTTACGCCAAATGTTGTCATACTGATAATCCTGGGATATTAATTGGAACAATTACATTACTGTCATCAATAACCTTAAATTTCAATCCAAGTACCCTAATTATTCTATCAACCGCAAACTCAATAGGAGAATACATTCTCAAAACTCCAGGTGTTCCTAAAATTACATCAAGGAAAACAGAATTAATGGTTATCAAATCAGCATCAAAATCAGCACCGAAAACATATTCAAAATAAGGAACTCCTAAATTGATATCCAAAAACCATTGTCCCTTTTGCAGCGATAAGCGAACAAGTAATCTTTGTCTTGTAGTTTGCGGACCTTCGATAATAAAAACATCTTTACCGTCAAAGGCAATATCATTATCATCGTCTAGCGCAAGATCATCAGGCATTATTCAACCTTTGTTTTTGTAGCAAAGACACCATCGAGTGGCGTCGGATCGATTACCGTCAATTGATTTCCATTTGAATCTTTTACGCTTACCGATTTAAACCACGTTAACCATGCATTACCTTTTATTGCAGGTTCAACTGCTGTTTCACCAAGAAGAATATTTATCGCTTCTAATATAACATCGGTGTTCGCTGTGATGTTAACTTTTTCCTGAGTTGATTCGATATTAACAGGACCACCTGAAATTAATCCACCCGCTACTATGTTTACGGTTCCCGCTGCAACCGTTGCAGACCCTTGTGCGCTCGCAGTAAGATTGCCAGTTGTTTCAAGATTTATGTTTCCATCTTCATCAATAACAACCTTTGCTTCAATTGAATCATCAAGTTTTCCAAATCCAATCTCAGTTCCATCTAACGAAGGCGATGTTAAGCTACCTCCATAAAATCCAGGGGTACAGGTAGCATCAGACAAACTATGCGATCTTGTGCTTTGAGGATCAACCATATCATCTGGTGATCCACCTTCTAAAATTTCAAGATTGGATTCCAATAAAGCATCTAAGCTTCGATCCGAAAACTTTACATCAACTAATGTTCCAACCCCAACAGGCAAATCAAAGAAGGTTGTCTTTGTTCGAAGCATTAAAACCGGAACATCAAACAATAATGGCAATGCCATTGTTTCAGCATCTTTTAAATCCATCGTTTCTTTTAGAAGCAATTGAACAGTTGCCAATTTTGAATCATGATCATATGCGGTTATAACTCCCGGCTGTGATACCCGCAATCCTCTTAGTGCATTTTCGATTGCTCTTTTTATTATTACAGCTAATTTATCAAAGTCTCTTATGTTCACAATACCGCTCCTGCAATTCGCATATCCCACGCTGCCCCGTGTGTATCTCCTGTTATATCGATCTTGCCAATTTTATAAGTTCCGTTCAAATCAGGATCAACAGTTACGTTTTTTATTTCGTGATTCGTCCACGGCTTTATTTCGGGTCTTATTTTCATGTTCCATTCAATGACACCGGATTCTAATTTTTTTGGTAAGCCTATCAATCCATTTGAAGGAGTGACTTCTAAAATATCAACGTCCAAAGAATCATCAATCCCAACAACATAAATTGTTCCAGCATCATTGAACCAAGTAAGGTCATGGCGCTCACAAATATTCGATAAAATATCCCTGGTAAATCCATGCATCGTAACGCCATGAATCTCTTTTACTGAATAAATAGCAGTAGCTTTTGAAAGCCGTGTACTTTTCGCACTTCCTATTTTAGTTGTAATATAATCCATTACAGCAGGATCGATTGACGTTCCTCTGTCAACAGATTTTCCAGTTGCATCTTTTTGAGTTCCAACAAAAGTTGTTCCCTCATTTGCAGCATAAGGAATGAGTCCTAAAACGGATTTAAAGATATCCTCCATTGAAGTATTAGGAGCAATGGCTTTATTCATATAAGCATTGTAATAAGCAATTTGTCCTTCTGCTCCTTCGATCATGGTTACAATATCACCATTTAAATTTTTATCAGTTTCAACTCGACTAACATCAAATCGAAAAATTATAGGTATTGCTCCTATATTATATTGTTCTCCAAAAAAGGAACAATTGTCAAGATAGGCACCTCTCACCGTGGCAATCATTCCTTCATATTGTCCTATTCTTTTTATGGATTCTTTACTCAAATTATAAACCTGAACATATACATTATTTGGTTCAGGGCTTGCTGTTTTCTCTCCATCAAAAATGATTCTTAAAGTATCGGGCAAAACGTCAATTCCATCAAATGCTATTGTTGATGTCCCTACATGTAAAGAAACTCTATGTTCCCAAAGTCTAGCCATTATTCATCCTCCACGAATAATAGTTTTACTCTGCGATTAGTTCCAAACTCATCACGGCCTGGAGGAATTAAACGAGGATCGGAATCAGTAACAACAAAAGAACCTTTAGGATGCTTGGCAAGTCGTCTGAAAATTCTAAAAGGCACCCACCCAGACAGTATTTTTTGATTTGTAAAAATAGGAGTTTCAGAATCAAGCCACAAATCCATGTACCATCGTTCTTCTCTTATGTTCCAATAGATTTTCAAAAGATATCGGACAGAAGACAAGTTCACGCTAAACGACTGCGCCACAAGTTTAGGGTTTACTGGTATTTCGATTGTAGCCATTACAATAAAACCTTTGCTAAAAATAAAGCTCCTGCAACCGTTGTTCCAGGATCGGGTAATTTAAAAGCAAGGTATCCAAGATCGGTATTTGGCAATGCCAAATCATCTAATAATGAAACTGTTTCATCTTCAATAATAGTTACCTGTTTCAAGTTCATTGTGAATGAAAGACGTTTTCCAATTGTTGCGGATTCGTCTGATACTAAATTCTCGATAAGCATGGATTTATAATAATCTTTTGGGGTAATAACATCGAAAGGTGTTTTTGTTTTCCAAAGGCTCAAAATTTCTTGAAAAGCTCTAACCGCCCGTGGCATAATTCCAGGGATAAATGACGATGAAGGAACATATCCGATAACAGTATATGTTGTTGGCGTATCTGTAATTGATCCTTCGATAACTAATCTTCTTGGTTGTAGAACTGCATTATCGTTTGCAGCTTCGCCATCCTCTAAAGGAAAGTCAGTTATATTAGTTGAAAAAGAATGAGTCAATCTTACCGTTGCATCAATTTGTAAAAGGATTCCTTTTATAAATTCCTGTAACTCTCCGACATAAACTCCAGGTAACACAGGCGCGCCCGGTTCAATAAGCGTTGTAAAAATAGGAGGTCTAAATAAAAATCCTACTGCACCCATTATGGAGTAGCTCCTAATCCTGAGATATTTGAAACGCCAAGTCCTCTTGCAAGACTGCGATTGCTTCTTTCAATTTCCCTTCTTGTTCCTTCGGGATCAATCGCCCTAATGTAATTAGTTTGATAAAATGTCATAGGACCACCACTCGGCTTTTCTCCAGTTATCGCTCCACTTGGTAAAGTTCTACCAATAAAACCACTTATAACGCTCTCTGGAGTTTGGCCGCCGAATTGCTTGTTTCTTAAAAAATTAGCAAACGCCATTGCTGTTTCTTTTCCAAATCCGGGACGCAAAAAAGCAAACGGGTCTTCTTTATTTACTCCATCTTTGAAGCCTTTTGCAAATGCACCTCCTACTTTATCGCCAGCTTCTTTTGCAGCTGCTTTCAATCGAGCCATTTCTTTAGCCCATGCTTCTCTACCAAACTTTTCTACAAAAGCTTGTCCTTCTTTGGCTGATTTAGCTTTTTCTTTTGCAAGTCTTATTTTGTTTAATTTATCTTTAAGCTTAGTATACCCTGTCATCAATCTTTTTACTCTTGCTTCTTCATCTCTTCTTAATTTCCGTAATTCTGCTAACCTTTCTTCGTTTGCAGCAAATAGTGGTCTGTTATACCACGGTTTTTCACCACCGGCTTTTTCTTTATAAAACTTTTCACGAAGTTCTCTTATTTTATTTTCAGATGCAACAATATCAATATTAAATTGTTCGATTGCTTGCCAGTCTTTATCTTCGGATATATATTCTGGAGCCGGAATAATTCCACGTAATCGCAAAGCTTCTTCTTGCTGTTCTTTTAAATGTTTTCCTAACCAACCTAAATGTTCTCCAACACGATCTACCCACCCAATAACAACCTTTCCCCATCCTGCTATGTCTTCTTTGTTTTCAGTCAAAAAACTAGAAAAAGCATTTGCTAAATCACCAATCTTCGGTAAAAGCTCATCACCTATTTCCCCGGCTGTATTTGTAATCTGAAATTTGAATTTATTTAATCGCTCACTTGCCGCTTCCATTCGAATGCCGAATGCATTTTCTAAAGCTCCAGATGCATCCTTGTCTAATATGCTTACCCATTCTCTAAGAGTATCCATGTTCTTATTTAGCAATCCAAAGAATTTCGGAAGTGCAAGGCGTCCAGCAATAGCTTGTGCAAGGTCTGCTTTTTTCTTTCCAGTTACTTTTTTAAATGCTTTTTGTAAATCCTCCATGATATCAATTACAGGTCTTAGATTTTCCTGAGCATCATAAGCACTAACGCCAAGTTCTCTCATTGCAGCTTCGGCTTGCGGAGTTTGGGCGGCAAGCCTTGTAACTACCATCTTAAAAGCGGTTCCTGCTTGCGCTCCCTTCACCCCAGCTTCTGCAAATCCTGCTAGAACAGCCAGCGTTTCATTTAACGAAACTCCAAGACCAGCGGCAACCGGAGCAGCGTCTCTCAAAGCTTCTGTTAATTGTGGAACATTCAAGGCGGCAAAAATCGTTGTTCTGAAAAACTTATCGGCAATCTCGGTTGCCCTGGTTTGTTCAAGGCCAAAAGCTTTTAAGGAATCATTTAATCTTTCCACCGCGTCTGAAGCTGATAGCCCAACTACCTTTCCAAACTTCATTCCTGTTTCTGCAAGGACTCTGAAATCTTCTGTCCCTGCTTTAGCACCTGTTGATAATACCTGATAGAATCCTGTAAAAATTTCCTTTGCATTTATTCCTAATTTATAGGATAAGTCTCTACCAAATATCAGCATTTCTTTTTCAAGGCGCAAAAATTCATCACCTGTTTTCGTCACCATTGTCATTGTATTTTTTAAAGCGTCTTGCTGATTCATCGATATTTTAACAACGACTGCTGTTAAAGCTGCACCTACTAATGCTGCCATTTTGCCAAGACGAATAAATCCAGCACTCATTTTTTTCAAAGAACTAGTTGTAGAATTAACTCGTTTCTTTGCAGTTGAAACAGAATTAGAAAAAGCTTTAACTTTTGCAGAATCAACTTTAAACTGCCAACGAGTTAATAATTTACGGGTCATTACCATTAATCTAAGTTCTCCAGTTGTTCCTTATAAGTCAAAGCTTCATGAGCATCCAAAAGCATATCAAGGGTCCATGTTCTTTTAATTGTATTCAATGATTCTCCAGAATGTGATAACCACACCCTCCAGATCATCCATCTGTAGTTGTTTCCTTCGAGGCATTGGGGAGGGTCTGGTTTTTTTCGTTTGGATTTGGAACTGGAACCTTCTTTAATGTTATTCCTATCAACATTAACAGGCTTGATAATACGGGCAAAAAAGAGGCGTAGTTCACCTCCAGGACGAAAGCTAAAACGTCATAGAGAAGATCATATTTTCTTTTAAAGAAATGCTTCCAGTCATAATCACCTACCATCTTTTGACCATCAATAGTGGTCAATCCAAAAAGCAATTCGATATATTTCCACAATGGCAGTTCTTCTTTTTCGATGATAATATTTTGTCTGATTTGCATAATGCCTCTTGCTGCTGCTTGAAATCCCATCTGGTCGGTAATGGCAGCGGAGGCACTGGTAAGCACATCCATAAGGGGTTCGCCAAGAGTTATGGCGCGGTCACAAGAAAACGCTTCTACTTTGTATTCATGGTCTCCAATTCTTCTGGTCTCAAAAGATTCAGTTCCTTCGTTATAGTTTACTCCCTGTTCCATTTTTAATGTCCTCCCGTTTGTTCATCATTTATTATTAGTCGCCTCCATACCACATATCTAACTGTAAACAATTAAATACATAATCAAGGCCACCCATATCATTTGTATAATCTCCATCCGGCATTTTTTGTAATCTACATGAAAGAGCCGAATGAACATCCCCGCCATTTATATCTTCATAGGTAATCGCAACTTCACCGGCCCCGGACAATTCCTGTAAAAGAGAAATTGCAGATAAATCTGAATTTTCAGAACTGGACCGATCAATGCGAACAGTTATTGTACCACTCTGATCATTGGACAAATTATGATGACCTTCTCCGGTAGAACCAATAATCATTGTTGCCGCTTCAGTTACCCTTGCAACTATTACAGCCGATCCATCACCGAATTTAGTATACGTTTTTGTGCCGATTGTCAGCTTGTGGTTTTTAAGATTATGAGTTGACATAATTAAGCTCCAATCTGCCCGGTTATAGTTACAACGTGAATTCCACCAGATAAAGTTGCAACAAAAGTTATTCCCGTATAATTTCTCGTTGCCCTTTCGGCTGCTGTAAACTCACTACGCTTTTTGAAATTAATTTGAACTCCAAAAACTTCATTAAGTTCAGAATCAAAGGCAATAAATCCGTTGCCACCATATTTTATTTGGCCTCGTTTAAATACGGCTCTAACAGCATTTACAAGGGATATGATATCATCGTCATCAAAATAAGGTTTCTCAAAAATGACATTAGCAACCGCTTCTGTTAATCTTGCATATAACCAGTCACGCCCGATGATCGTTTGTATCCATTCACCGGCTCCGACCTTACCTGTAACAGTTTTGTTTTGTCCTCCTATGACAACATATACATTACCGTTCTTACCGCCTGTGTTGAGGTTCCAGGTTCCGGTAAGGTTATTAATTTGTTGCTGAGTAAGATTATCAACGGTTACACCGGTCAGGGTATCATAAGCCCACGTTCTTGAAGATTTGAACGTATCAAGATCAACCGCAAGTTCTGTTCCGAGCCAAGCGAATTCAGGCCAATCATCATTTTCGACATTACCATCTGTATCTAAGATACCTCCATGTGCATCACTCAGATACTCAAACCACGACCTGAAAAGGCTATCGCTTTTCCATCTTTGTGGAATAGAGGGGTCAGCTAAAACCTCATCCGCTGCCGGTGTCGTATCAATTGCAATGGCCTCGTTTTTCGCGGCTCCATGAAGTACAAAATCTGACTCTGCATAGGTAGCAGCTTCACGAATTTCTACCTTATTACGATTGACTTGACCCAAGCCATACCAATCATTTGAATCGGCTCTACATGCTGTCAAAGCATCTGTTACTGATTCGATTATTGATACAAGGGTAGGTCCGGTAAAGCTTGCTGTGGGAGTCACAGAGATGTCGAATGATGCCACTCCAGGAAGTGCAAAAATAATTAAAGTTGACCCTGTTCTATCACCATCGATAGGAGAACTACCTGCGATAATTGCAGCTTCAAGGCCCGTTGCAATATCAACAGTTGTATCTCCAGGACCGGCTGCATAACTATAAGTGGTTCCGTTAATTGTAATTGTATATGTTCCGGCAGCAGCAACCGTAACAGTTAACTCATATGCATAAGTCGTGTAACTCATTTTACTATCAACAGTACATGTAAAAGCAGCAGAACCAGTTCTGCTGATTAAAAGACCTGCTGACAAAACTGTCGCGGTAAAATCACCTGCAATCGGAACACTTGTATCAATTGCATTTTTCAGCCCTGTAAGAATTTCATTCAAATCAGCATAAATGGAAGTATATGAACAGGCTGTTCCATCTAAAGTAATCGTGTAGGTAGCACCTGCAAGAACAGTATCGACATAAACTAAAAGATTAGATACATCACGCCGTCCTATGATAATTTGATCTGGCGATGGATTCTGTGAAAAATACTTTCCCCCCGCTTGATATTCCGGTGCAGTTGTCGGACAACCCGAAAGCGCCATTTCAGCAACGCTTGCAAAAGCAGCAGTTCGGTCTGTAAACCACACAAGAGGAGCAAGACAAAGGGCTTGCCCAAATCCTGCCTTTGTCACACCGCCTGCCTGAAGCGAAATAGCTATTCTAGCAATTCTTTGTAAGTTTGGATCCACAGCCATTGTCTTAATCTCCTATGGAGTTGTATCTAAATCAAATGGTACATCGTCAAGTATACCTGTAATTTCAACTGTCTCAATCGGTTCGCCATCCTCATAAATCTGAGTATGTGTACCGAACCTTATGTCGAGTGATCCTCTATGTTGAAAATTCGGACCATCAATATCGTCGGTCAGTTTTGTTATTCCGATATCTTCAATGAAGGAAAGGTCAACTGCAATTTGTGTTTTAGTATTTGTAATATTTACGCTTGCGTCAAATAAATATTCATCACCTGGTTTTTTTGATCTTGTTTCAAGTTCATTTGTCAGCATATCTATTGTATTTGCTTTTACTGGAACTAATGAACTTAGATTAATTCTTGAAAGCAAAGCATCTCTAATATATTCTTGTGTATCTCCAGTAAGGGCAACATAAGAAACTGATTCATTATCAATGATTATCGAATAAGTATTTCCGACAACAGCCGCTCCGATTGTAAATTTACATCGCTGTTCTAGTTCAAGATGCTCATTTGCAAATTGACTTCTTAAACCTGATTGAACTTTTTCTAGCCAATCTTGCCAGTCTTCGCCAAATCGCTGAACATTAAAAGTTAAATATCTCTGCCCGATTTGCTGTAATTTATTAGAAGAGCTTCCTGCTTTTGGTTTTTTAATCCCATCCACAAAATACTTTTTTACGAATCCAGTTAACCATGACAAAGAAGCATAAGGACCAGACGGAGGCGGCAACCCTTGCTCAGACCATACAATTTGAGCTTCAGGCTCAGACGTTGCCCAAGCAATGAAGTCAAAAAAGACGTTTTCTATTTGTTCTGTTGTAGCCATTAATTATGATCCGTATCAAGTTTTTGTGCGAATACTCTCCAGTGATCCAGTGTTCCCATTTTATATTTATCGACCATCACAACACGCCATGATTCACCACCATATAAAATGATATCAGCGTCCGTTGGATCGGTTTCATCGGTTGCTGTTCTTATTTCTTCATAACTATAAATCTTTTTAGTTTCATTATTTCTAATTGCTTCAGGCAGAAGCAAAAGATTATCAGCACTCGTTTGCTGTACGCTTGCCTTCATTTGAATTGATGTTACAGCAGGAATAATCGCCCTGCCTTTTACATATGTAATCGGCCCTGATGGTCGATTCACAGTAATGTCTACATCGAATCCAGTTATAGCAAGTTTACCGCTAGTCATTTTATAATCCCGATGCTCCAAATGACCTGATAATCATGTCATCATCTGATGCAGCTTCTGTTTTGTTTCGAACTTTATATGTAATCGCTTTTCTCAATGCTCCTGTATCGATTAACGGATTCGATGATCCCTTTGCTTTGATTGTCATGGGATGATTAGGTGGTGTTCTTAATGATATAATTTTTCTTTGAATGTCACCCTTAATTTTTATCCCCATTTTAACGTAAAGCCCTTTTGCCTTTTGTGTTCCAATCAAAACCCTATTTGCTTCTTTTACACCTAGTGACCAATAATATCCCCAATTTTCATCCATCGTAGACCGCATAAAAGACCGCTGTGGTATTCTCTTAGTTCCAAATTCATTCATTGTTGCATATTCAGCGATTCTTATATTAGTTGACTGCTTTGACTTAACTGATAACTTTTTCCCTCTTAATTTTATTTTTAGTGTTTTTGTGGTTGTTTTTGTTCCGCCAAAAATTCCTATATCTACAACGAAATTATCAATCTTTGACATTTCCTTTAAAATCATTTGTTCATGCTTGTCATCATCAATTGTCATTTGCATTGCCATTTTAAAGCCTATGTCCATTTACATTTGCATGTTCAATTGTGAAATCCGTAGTATTGTCCTTGTTCATAGTAGACAACCAAATCCGATCACCTGCTACTATTGTCACAAATCCAGACGATGCCATGGCCCCCATATCTGTATTAGTGTGTTTCCGCTCAGATACTATTGTATCAATCGGAGTAATATCATTATTGAGTTCCCACTTGAAGGTGATGCCAGTTCCAACAGATTGACCGGAAATTGATAACTGGAATAAATACGTACCCGCTGCATTGGTTCCGGCTTGGAGATAAGACGGCTCGACAACGCGACCCGCGGAAGCGCCCGCGCCCGCTACATAAGCAATATTGTCACAATCGAATGTATCAGCATCTACAAAAACAACATCACAAGCTCCATTATGCCCTGCATTATTCATATTGCTCAGGGTCACAATATCGCCTGTCAATAATCCATGAGCAAGACTTGTATCTATTTGTAAATCAGTATTATCTGCTTCAGCTGAAATATTAGGATCAACTTCACGGCCAGCGTCAAATGTAAAATCATTAATTGATCCTGTTGAGAATCCAATAACTCCATGATAGACATTGGCTGTATCGATTGTCACCGGCTGTCCTGCCTCATACATAAACATCTCAGCAAGGTGGGCATTGGCCTCAACCAACTGCATCCAAGCAGTGCCGTTTCGAAAATCAATAGAATCTGTAGTGGTATTATAAATGACAAGACCTTCAGCCGGAGCAGCAATCGCGTCTCTCTCTATTGTTGTCATTCGTGGAGGCAAAAATCCTAATGTAGTCGAAGTAAAATCAACGACTGAAGATGCATCAGGAGTAACAATCCCAACTCCCAAAGTTCCAGCATTGCCTATATTTCCCCCACCCATATTTGTCATAGCTGAAATTGCTTCAGCATCGGCATATCTCGTATGGTTTAGTGGATTGGCATCTCCTAAAACTCCCATTGCGGTTATCGCATCGGCATCCAAATATTTAACATGATGATCGCTAACACCTATCCCGGTCAAACTACCATGCGTCCTCAGTGCAAGATTCGCAAGATTCTCAGCGGCAAAGTCGATTGCGAAATCACCAGTTGTGTAAAGAACAGGCAACCCGTTAAGGTCACCGTAGTTTCGAGTAGCTAAATTTGCTAAACTTTCATTGGCAAAATCAATCGCAAAGTTTGCAGTAGTATAAAATCCAATACCAGTTATGACAGGCAACCCCGCAGTTTCAGTAATTACAATTGCATCATTGCCAGCCAAATCTTTTAAACTAATTGTCACATATCCGGTCCCTGGAAAATATTCAATATCTACAACGGTTCCAAGAATGGATCCGTCTTTAGTTATAGTGAGTCCATCAGCGGTTAGCTGTAACCTTGCGTCTTCAGCAAAAGTATCAATAGGAATTGAAACCAGAACTAAGATCAATATAAAAGCAACAATAAATGACAGCATGAAAGTAATAATGGATTTATAAATTGTATTTATCATACGGCCCCCGGCCCATGTTTATCCCAAATTCCGACTTCACTATCTTCTATTTCTAAAACCCACCTTTTTAAATCACGATCATAGGTCCAGTTTTTTGCATCAGGTGAAGCTTCCGGCCCTGGCAACGGAGGTCCAATCCATCTTTTTGTTCCATCCCACCATAAATAAGGCATGATTCACCTCAAACTTTAATTAGACAAATGACCATAATCAGCAACCACTTCAGCTTTGCCGGGTGTTAATCGGTAAGCTTTTAAATAAAGTACAACATCATCCGGTAAATTATTTGGACCGTAATAAAGAGAAGCTCTAGTTATATCTCCATATTTAATCATCAGATCACCGGCCTTTTGTTCGATCATCGGACCTGAAACTACTTGAGCACCTTGCGCTAAAAGCATTCGATTGTATAAAGAACTTATCAGCATCAGTACACCGAATTTTACAGCATCAGGGATAACTACAGCCCCGGACGAATCAAACGGATTGTTGCAAAATTTATCTGCAAGTTGCTCTGATGTCGTAATGAGCAACGAAAGCCAAGGATAAACCAAAAGAGGATCAAGAGCTAAAAATGAAATTACTTCAGCTTCGGTTATAATTAAGTTGTCTTCAATCGCAGTTGATTGAGTTGGTTCAACGTTTGCCATCTTTAAATTCCACTGGTCCTTCCATTTTTGTAGATCGAATAATTTTTACAACTTTTGACTTTTCCAAAATATCTGCTCTGCTTTTTTCGAGTAAAACAGATTCTCCAATTTTTATTATGCTCTCCGGCCCGGTAAAGGACCGGAGAGCTATGCATCTAACCACCACGTTAGCTGCCCTCATTTTTACTAGAATGCCAGATCAACGAAACTTGCAGGGCGCATATTAACAAGAGCTATTCGTTCTTCTGCTCTTACAGCCAACATGTTCCTTGCAAACCAGTCTTCATGTGAATCTGTCATATCGATTGTAGCTTGCTGTCTGTCATAAATAGCAGCACCCATTTTGAAAGCTCCGATCAATGCTCTGCCAGCAATAAGGGCGGTTGTCTCGACTACAGGGATTCCCCATAATCTACGAACATTGCCTTCAGTGGCAATGGCCCAGATATAGTGCCCGTCGGTCCCTTTCAGCAATTCGATTTCCATGAAATCAGTTGGGAACAGCGCCATACCTGTTACCGGGTATTCGGCAAGCCTGGAGACGTTCATTGCTCTACGAATAGCATCAAGTCTTGTCTGCCCTGGTACAGTTGCCATTGCATAAGTGCTGCGAAGTGGGTTTTCCATTATACCGAGAAAATCGGTTCCTGCTCCAGTTCCCCAAAGAATCTGATCATCTTCGGAAAGCATCATTTCATAAAGAAGCTGATTGTCGATCAGGGTTTTCAGTTGATTCGCATCATCATAAACCTGCTTGCTTACCGGAATGAAAGAAGCAAGAGTTCTAACCGGAGTTGTTCTTTCAACTAAGGTCAAAGCACTTTGCGGCTTCATTGTCGTTTCAGCAGTTGGATTATATCTAGTTGCAAAAACTTCGGTTCCAATAGGATGATCAATGGTAACAGCATAAAGAATCGTAACGCTTGTCTCAGTCGGCATTGCGGTTACAGCAACGGTCTCTGCTGATCCACCGGTTCCAATTTGGATATCTTGACCAACGCTAAATCCAGCACTTGAAGCAACGGGCAATGTCACATCACCAATTAAGATACCAGCCGTCAATTGAGTGTAAATCGCAGAGTGTCCGGTCTGTTCAACATAGTGAATTACATCACTTAAAGTTACACCGCCGCCAAGCAAATCACGAATCGCGGTTGCCCTTCGTGGCAACATTACGATTTCATCCAGATAATGAGGCCGAACCAACGCCCCTGCGCTGGTAGCACCACTTGTCACTGCTCCGATTGCAGCAGCTTTCAATTCCTGTCGAAGCTCTTCAATCCCCTTAAACTGATAAGGAGCATTGATTCGCTTTGCTCTTGTTGACTGAAAATGTTTAAACTCATCGGTATCAATAAATCGTTCACCAAGAGATTTTACAGGTTCACCTTTTTTGCCGAAGTCAGGTCTTAATAGCGTTGCCTCAGCTTTTTCCAGGCGACCATTAACTTCAGTAACGCTCTTTGTTATCAGTTCGACCTTTTCAGCAAGCAGAGTATTAAGATTGACAACTTCGCCCTCGATCTTGCCGATCTTTTCTCCGGTTGTTTTAGAAGTTTTACCAACTTCTTTAAGCTCGATTTCCTGTTTTTCAACAAGTTCCTTTAGCTCTTCTGCTGATTTGCTAACTTCTTTTTGAAGTTCGATCATTTCCTTTATCTGTTTTTCGTCAAATGCAGGTTCAGACATTTTTTGTCCCTTTCATTTTTGCAATAGAAGATTGTAAGCTTGCAAGACTCGACTGCAAAAAATGCGGGTCAATGTCTACCTTTGACGGCTGCTGAGATTTGATTCGAGTGGATATAACCGGCTCGACTTTCAACAGTGCCTTTAAAGTTTCATTCATATCACCAAAAGCTAAAATAAGTTTTTCATTCGAAGTATCACCATCTTCTTTTTCAGGAAGTGTAAACTTCAAAGCCATTGCTTGAATCTGTTGTAAAATTTCAGATATAGTTTCAGGATTATTTTCAGCCTTTAACATCAAAGATTTTACAGCAGTAACCACGGCTTGTTCGTTCATTCCCCAAAGTACCGGACCATATTCATATAATTTTAACTCTTGTAATTCTCTTATCTGATTTTCGTTTTCGGTAACCATTCTATATTTTATTGTTTGGAACCCAATTGACATTTCTGAATAAACGCCATCTCGTAAATATTCTAATGTCGCATCACCAAATGGCGTTTTGGAAACGCCCGACTTAGCCCAAAGTCCTTTGATATCTTCTTTCATTTCAACCGGCATACCAAGAGGATTGTAGTGATCTCTTAAAACCTTAATCTGTTTCTTAGGAAGTCTCTCTTTTATCGTTTTTCGAAAAGCACCTTTTAAAACCCTATCATCTCCGTTGTCAATATTGCCAAAGACAGCAGCATATGCATCAAAAGTACGCCGATCCATATCTATTTTTAAGTCTAAAAGGGGAAGATTTTTAAATTCCATCTGTACCTCTAGCGAAGTTCATATTAAAAAATGCCTAAATTTATCTTTAAAGTCAAGGTAAAAAATGCTATTTTTCAGAATGAAACAATCGGAGGCTCACCATGCCAAGTATTTTATCCCGTCTTTTCAACCGCAAATCTTCTGAATTACTTGAATTAAAAAAGATAAATAAAGCTATTCCAAATGAACCTCCGTGGGCAAAAGAAATACCACCACTGAATTTAGTTGCAAATGCTCAAAGTGGTAGACCGATTTACAAAGACTGGTCCACATCGAATGCAATTCAGTATGGTTACCGGGCTTCGACCATCGTTTATTCCTGCATAACAAAGCTCATGAGGTCTGCATCTGCAGTCCCCTGGTATATGCAGCAAAGAACAAGTGACAATACCTGGGAGCCTGCCCCGGATCATCCTTTCAATCTGGTAATTAAAAAACCAAATCCACTTCCAAATTATTCATGGCAGAATATAATGGAACTAATAACGGCGTGGTTATATCTCGGTGGTAATGCCCCGGTCTTTAAAACAATGGTCGGCGGTTCTGAACCAGGTTCTATTTTCAAAGCTCACACAACGGAACTCTGGCCATTGCGCCCCGATTGGGTAACACCTGTTATCGATAACAAAAAAGGTCTCACGGGATATGAATACAAACCGAGCGGAATGTTACAAGGAATAATCTCTCCCCTCGAATTAATGCATGTCATGTTTATCGATCCTGCTAACCCGTTTTGGGGAATGGGTCCACTTCAAGCAGCTTCGAAGGTAGTTGATACTGATCTTGAAGCTGTGAATTTTAACAAAATCTCAATGCAAAATAGAGGCGTTCCAGATTCAGCATGGATTTACAAAGGACATTTATCTCAAGAACAATTAGAAGTTAATCGAAAATCAATCCGTGAATCATTTCTCGGATCAGATAATGCAAGAACGCCGCTTGTGGTTTCGGGTGCCGAATGGGATTGGAAGCAAATGGGATTAACTCCTATTGAATTGGATTTCCTTAAATCAAGAAAATGGAATGCAGAAGAGATTTGTATTGTCTTTGGAACAAGCCCTCCGGTCATCGGTCTAACGTCTGATGTAAAATATTCAAACATGCAAACAGCAAGAGCGATGTTCTGGCTGGATACCATGATCCCGTACCTGAATAATCTGAGAGATGCTTTCATTCATTCATTTGATAATGAGTGGGGTGAAGATTTTCGAATTAATTACGATGTGTCGTCTGTCCAGGCTCTTCAAATTATTTTCGCTGATAAAATAAAAGTAGCAAAAGATATAGCATCACTAGGTGTGCCATTTAACGATATCAATCAAAGATTAGAATTAGGATTTCAAGATATCCCCGGTGGTGATGTAGGGTGGATTGCCAGCAATCTAATTCCAGCCGACTCTTTAGGCGGATTGGATGATGAATAATGGCATCAAGAGCCGTTAATAATTCACCTATCTATATTCCACCATTGGGAACAAAAAGCAAAAGACTTTTACCCAAATCGACTCAGTTACATCTTGTTATATTGTCTAAAAAACTCGAACCGACTACCATGCGCCGCCTTTATAAATCATGGAACGATGAACGAAAATCAATAGAGGCAGAATGGATTAAATATTCTATTGATCACAATGCTACGATTGCACCTGAGTTTCAATTAATGCTTTATAAGGATATCAAATCATGGTTTGAGCCTGGAGATATTATTGAAAACGAATGGTCACAAGCCGCCGCACTTGGCACTTCATTGATGATTAGAGGTATCGAAAAGTTTTCAGGTCAATCAATCGGCACACCTCCTGTTGAACTAAAGATAATCGAAGGATGGAATCCGGCCTTTGTAGAAGATTTTCCAGAATTAGCAGCATCAATGGAAAGAATGTTTGAAGTGAGAAGCGATTTTCTTATCGATAAAATGTCCAGAGCAAATATAAGCGCAATGAATGAAACTCTAAGAAGAACGATTATTGAAGAGGGATTAGGGGAGCGTGGCGTTGCCGATGCTGTAAACAATACTATCGGGTTGACCGAAAAACAAGAAGCGGCGTTATCTAAATTCGAAACCAGACTAAAAGAAGCAGGAGTGAATAGATCAAAAAGAAAAAGAGCACTGAAGGCATATTCTCGAAGGATGAACAGATACAGGGCAAGGAACATTGCCAGAACCGAAATGGCAGAAGCTTTCAACGGCGCAATGCATGAAACAGTAAATGACGCAATTCGAAAAGGATATGTTTCGAAGGATATAGCCAAGGTTTGGGAGACTGCCTCAGATGAAAGAGTCTGTCCTTTTTGTGGCGAACTTCACGGGACCACGATTGGATTTAAAGATCAATATGACGTTTCTAAAGGCGCAACTGACTTAGGTTCTATCTATCCACCCCTACACTCATCTTGCCGCTGTATCGTAATATACGAAGTCTTTGGATAATCAAAAAACATTATCTCTTATAAGAGAATAAATTAAGAATTTAATTTCACACAACAAAAAAAGACACCGGAATAAAGACTTATTATTGAATTATTGATTTATTAGTGAATAATTAGTTTACAAAAAAGAAGTATAGATAAGTGATATCAATAACATAAGTAACTTACATATAAAATTAGTGAATATATAATTAAGTAAACTTAAAAAAAATAATTTTTTCTCTATATAGTAATATGCGTTTTTTTGATTATGATTTGAAAAAAGATTAAACGATAACAAGGAGATATGAGCGCAAAAAACCCTATAAGGGTTAATTAATTATTTACTAATTGTTTTATAATTTGCTAATTTGTTTTGTTATTTCAATAAATTAGCTTTAAAGAAAATATCAGCAATAGGATAATGTGTCAAGATATTTGTGAAAAAAATTATGCCCTGCCATGAAATCCACCACCCAGGCTTATATTCTGTGTGACTTCCAGGATTCCCCAAACAACAGCATCAAGCTGATCCTTCAATCCATCCTCGTTTAACATCTCTCCATTTTCATTGATCGAACACATCTGATCTTCTACCTGTTCAAATACATCACAATGATGAACCCTACCTTGCTCATACAACATTGCACAAGGCGTTGCCCTTATGACTTTGCCCCTGGACGCTGTTCTTTTTTCTACCTTCACATTCCGATCAAATCTCTGGATGGTCTCAATAACCATATCACCACCGAAGTTTGTCTCACCAATAATCAAATCAGCTTTTGAGTTGTGATAGGCAAGGACAGAGATTTCACCCCATCTTGCTGGAGATACCCGATAACCATTTGAACCGAAAACATATACATCGCCATCATCACCAAGACCGACAACCGCTATTCCCGTCTCAGCATTCGTCGGTTTTGATCCACCGGACGGATCAACAGCAACAACCTTTCGAACTATATTGACCGTTGTTTTGATTCCGTTAACCGTCTTTGTGACTGTTCCATCTTCATTAAGAATAGCTCGGTTATCATCGATCCATTCTGCTTGCCACAGTGCACCTTCGATTTTATCAAGAATTTCGCCTTCTAATTCCTGTCTGCCTGTTCTTGTATTTTTATATTTATCGAGCAAGATACCTCTTGCCTTATCATCAAGATGGATAGCATCAATGGTCTTGCCATGAGTGACAACGGTATTCTTATCTTTCAATAGCTCCTTGATTATTCTTAGGTTTTTGGGTTTCTGCTTTTTAGGCGTAAAGGTAAGAAGCACTCTTGGATCAGGAGGTAATCTTAATCCAAGCAGCGCCATATCCCATGATTCGATGTTGATCAATCCAAATTCATCGATCCAAAGGTGAGTCCAGTTTGGACCGTTCCAACGGCCTGGTTCTTCCATTCCCATAAATCGTAGATATCCGCCGTCCATATGCCAAGCTTCTAGTGATGACTTATTGTATTGTTTAAATTCATCGCCAAACAAGGTCATGATACCGGATTTACCATCAGCACATGTAACTCTCACATCATCCCTGGTCGGCGCTCCTACACCAATGACAGCATCTTTACCATATTCTCTAAGCTGATTCACGGCCCATTGAGCGCCACCTCCGGTCTTGCCAATTCCACGGCCGCCGTATAAAATCCAATAAAACCAGTTATCAAGAGGTGATCTTTGCCACGGATAAAGCTCTTTGAAGTTAAATCTTTTCTCTTTTTGCATATCTACGATAATTGAAGATAGAACAAGTTCACGCGGGTCTTTTGGTGGATTTTCCATGGTTATTTAATTCAATACTTCCCCTGTTATTTCTTTATATTTACTTGCAATTTCATCATAAGATAAGTTGTATTTGTCAGCCATTCTTTTAGCTGCATCGGCAATGTCAAATCTAACAACAGTCGCGGCATAAAGGCCCTGGAGCTTCGCTAAATCCTGCAATACTTTTAAGGCTCCCACGTAATCTTTATCGGCAATCATGTGAGTCATTAAGTCGATCCGCGCTCCGGTATGCCATGTCATAGTAGCGATACCAAGCATGTCCATATCTTCTTTAATAACGGCTCTTGCTTTTTTAATATATTCATAAGATTGAACACTTGAAATACTAAATTCTTTTTCGCAATACTTAACGATTTCAGCCGGAGTTATGCCCTTTAATATAAATTTTTTAACAATATTCGTGCGCCTTAGTATCTCCGATGCGTCTGATTTCGCCATTGATTAATCTTTCAAGTTATCAAGTTTACTGAGAATCGTTATCATTATTATTGACATCTTTTTTCATAGGTGGCATACACCTTTTACAATAATAAACCCCATTATCATAGGTAAAACTATCTTCTTTGCCAACGTCTCCACAATAGTTACATGTTTTCAAGTCTGACTTTTTATTATTCAGTTTATACTGTTCTGTTTCCCATTTATACTTTTCTGGCATTTTCCACCCTCAGTTATTGAGAACCGTTATCATTTACAACTTATATTTCTAATGCCAAAATAAACAGAATTACGCATATGTGTATCAACTGATCTACCCATATTTGTTTGATAATACCATACCTACTTTTTAACGGATCAATAAAGAAATGTGAAACAAACAAAATTAATGCTGCAAACATAGATACTTTACCAAATACAATAAATGTAGCTGTATAAATAGCAGCATGGTAGAAGTTTAGCTCCCAAGATTTTCCTTTACCTAATGTTAAAAATTCGCTTTGAAATGGAAAATCTCCAATAAAATGTAAAGCAATAAACAGTAATAGTTGATTAATGTCCAGCAATCCTCCCGTTCAAAAAATGCTGCTCCCGTTTCCGGGAGCATATTACTAATACAAATTAGCAAAACTGTCGAAATTTTGCACGGCTACATGTCGGTAAGGACAATACACAAAGTCGAGCCGTGCATCAATTTTGAAAGAGCATCAAAGGACGGGGCCGCGTCCTGTATCGAATTTATATAAATTTACTTCCTTGCCAGCGTTCCAGCCTTCGCAGCCGTTATTCCGGCAGCTTTGGCAATATCTTTCATATTCGCACCGGCAAATTTTGCTTCTTTGATTGCGACAATTTGTACTTTTTCGATGTTCTTAATCCATTTAGCAGCGTCTTTCATTTTGGGTTTAAGCATTTCGAGTTTATCAAGGGCGGCTTTTTTCTTTTCTAAGTCCATGATCGTTATCTCCGTTAAAGTTGATTTTCAATAACCTTATTGAATTGATTTTAAAATGTTTTTTACTTTATGTCAATCAGGATTTTGTTTTAGTTCAGCCTTCTTGCCCGCGAACTCTTCCCATCGCCTGACTGCTACATCAACATACTTTGGCTCTATTTCAATCGCAAAGCACCTTCGGTTGAGCTGTTCGGCTGCAATGATGGTTGATCCTGATCCGCAAAAGAAGTCTATAACTATATGTCCCTGCTCTGTGCTATTTTTTAACGCCCTAGTCGCTAACTCAACAGGCTTTTGAGTAGGGTGATAATTATTAGATGCTGCTCTGTTATATTCCCACAAGGTAACTTCGTTGTTTGGTCCATGCCACCTAGCAGCTTTTTTATTTTTGTGTCCATAATAGCAAGGTTCGTGCTTGCCCTTATAGTGCGCCAAAGTCATAAACTGAGCATGGTTTTTTGCCCATATAATTTGTGCTACAATTTGAAAACCAGCCGCTGCCGCTGCCGCTGCCGCTGCGTGTCCAGCCGTTGCGTGTCCAGCCGTTGCCGCTGCCGCTGCGTGTCCAGCCGCATACCACAAATAAAGCGATACGTTATCGTCTGATGCTGCCCACAACATCGGGAGGGCTTGAAAATATATATCAGTGCCAACTTTATCTGCTTTAAGCTCGTCTCTTTTTTTCATGCCTCCGGTATAATTAACGCCGTATGGTGGGTCTGTAAATATCATCTGTGCCTTTTCCCCGTCCATAACCCTATCAACGTCATTTGCCTTCGTACAATCCCCGCATAATAGCCTGTGATTGCCGAGTATCCAAAGATCGCCTGGTTTGCTTATTGGTTCTTTTGGTGTCTCTGGTACGTCATCCGGGTCGGTATTGCCTTTTATGATTTCAATATCTGGAAATTCAAAATCATCAAGCATCAGTGCTTTATAATCTATTTCATCCAAGTCGATTTTAATATCCTGTAATAATGATTGCAGATCGTCGGTAAATGTACCAGCGATTGCAGGATTATTCATTGTGACATTGAGGGCTTTTTCTTCTAATAGTGGAATGTCAACAATCAAAACTTCTGTTTCCTCTATTCCGAGTTTTGTTAAAGCTTTGATTCTTTGGTGCCCACCACACACATTGCCTGTCTGCTTATTCCATACGATAGGCTGCACCATACCGAATCGTTTTACAGACTCTACAAGACCATCCAGGGCGTCGTCATCTATCTTTCGAGGATTGTATGGCGCTGCCGTAAGATCGGCCAATTTCATTATTTTGGTTTCATGTTTTTTCATTTTGATTCCTTATTCTTACATTCCCATATGGAACAACAACAATTATACCTGATTCATTCAGTTTAACCGCTATATTTTTTGGCGCACCTTTCGGTCCATTTAGCCGAGCCGCCGTGTGAACACGCCCTTTCGCATCCTGAGAGACATTAACAAGCTGTACTTTGATCTTTGCATAATGAACAAAACAAAGATCACCTGGTTTCCATTGCCTCATTTGAATGCCAGATTTCTAACTATTTTGAATTCGGCTTGTTTACCTTTATTCCACTGTTGCACAGGTCGATAATATCCGACGATCCTTGAATAGACTTCTGTTTCTTTGCCGCAAATCTTTTTGTTAATCATGGTTACTCTTTATTCAGATGCTCTATGTGAATTCCAGGCAAAACTTTAAACTCTATTGAATCAGCATTTACGCTTTTTATTTTCAATACTCCATAGTGACTTATTTCTTTACCGTCAATTGTTGCACCAACAGGTATTGTTTTACCCGAAAGGGCATATTGGATTAAATCATTAATCACCGATGATGATTTTAAAACCGTAAATGACTTTATTGTTTCATTCATTTCATCTTCTCCTCACATTACTTGAACTATTTTATTAATCGCCTGATTATAATTATACCGTTCTCCGTTCCATGACGGGTTGCTTGATTCCTTATTCCAGGGTCGGTCAATGCAGATCGGGATAGCTCCAATATCTTTTGCGAAGTTTAAAATACTTGGCGAATCATCAATCACGATATCGCCTTTTCTGAATAGATAAGTTTTGTCCAAAGATAAAACAATTCCTGCTTTGTTTATTCTAACCCACCCGAAATGGCGATCAATCCAGATCATCTTATCGTCAAATCCCCCTTTGTGATGATTGGAAACTATAATTACATTTCGGTTAATGGGTAAAAGTCTTACAACAAAGTCATCGGCACCTTCATATACTCTGCATTTTTGCCAAAAGTCTTTTTGATTGAATATTGTTTTTGCAATAAAAGATTTATGTATTCCCGGACTCCAATCCCAGTTTTTAATTCCTTCAACCGTTGTGCTTTTAAAAGATACAATATTTTGAGAAGCTATCATCATCATTGTATTGTATTGCTTCACAACCGCACCTGCCAGGTCACACAGCACCCCATCTACATCGAGCCAGATTTTGTTACTCATTCTTTTGCCCTGTTCATTTCGGCTATCGCTTCCATGATGCTCGCTGCCATTGCCTTCTTTGACTTGTTGATTCTCTTGTCACGGTGAATCGCTTTACAGAGAGTACGGGCCATGGTGATGATTTCTTTTGCAGATTCAAGTTCGTTCTCTATGTCTGACTTGTCTCCGAAGGAGTACTCGAAGTCACTAAGGTAAATTCTAAGCTTTAATTCAGGATGATCATCACCATCTTGGTGTATTTCAAACCATGCATTACTGCCCCACCCGACCGCTTCCCTTTCGTGCACAACATCGAAATTAATTTCGTCATCTTTAGTTATTTCAGGGTTGGCTAAATAAGCCGCCAATACTCTTTGCACGTCTATGATTTTCATAATTTGTTCCCTTCTTTGTTCCTCGTATCATTTCTTTCAATCCACTCAATAGATGCTACAGCTAATGCAGCAACTTTAATCATATTATCTTTAAATCTATGGATATTCCATGGAGATACTGCGCGTCCTAGGTGCTTGACGATATAAGCTATCCAGTCATGGTGGTTATGAGTATCATCATGATCGTCGCCACCCCATTGTTTGTCTTGGTTGTGTCGTTCAATAGATATTCTTTTTAGTACCGCCCTGTGGATCCGTTGTTTTTCCATCATCTTTTGCACATCTGGGTCTTCCGTCATACTTTGTACAGGTGGGTCTTCATACATAATTCGTTCCCTTCCTTGTCACTTCCTTCTGTTGTTGATAAGACACCCAATAACATATTTCCTTGTCTTTTATTTCAAAAAGATCAAACCTTGCCGTTGCTCTTTCGCTAGAAGGCGCAAACTCTTTATACAAAGCAGATGCCCCCGAAATGCTCTTTTCTAATGCGGTCGCAATTTCATGCCCCCAAAGAGGCTCGATTCTATGATGACATTTGGAGCAAATTGAGATTGGTTTTATCGGCATTTTCATTTTCTCCTTGACATTTAAAACTTACTTCGATATTCTTATCTTGCTTCATTTTCTCATTTCATCTTTTCCTGGTTTCGGGGCTTGGTAAAACAAGCCCCTTTTAAATTTCCCCTTTGTCTTTTGCCGATTGATAAGCTTGGTCACTCCTTGCGCCGTTTATTGATTCTGAAAAGCCCTCGAAGTCTTCAAGACCCAAAAGCTCGGCTATCTTTTCGTTATCTAGCTCGGAAATGAAGTCAAGGATGCGTTCTCGCACATCCTCGTTTTTCGTAATCATCCCGGCAAAGGCCACGCCGTCAAGGCTAGGAAGGATGATTTTGTTCCAGTACAGTTCTACTAGTTCGTCTCTTGCGATGGTCATTCTAGGGTCTCCTTTACCAACAACCCATCACTATCAACGCTCCAACCCGGAATGGGTGCGCTGTATTTTGATCGGTCTGCCCCGCTGAGGTCTGCCCTGCTGAGGTATGCCCTGCTGAGGTCTGCCCCGCTGAGGTATGCCCCGCTGAGGTATGCCCCGCTGAGGTCTGCCCTGCTGAGGTATGCCCCGCTGAGGTCTGCCCCGCTGAGGTCTGCCCCGCTGAGGTATGCCCCGCTGAGGTCTGCCCAGCTGAGGTCTGCCCTGCTGAGGTATGCCCCGCTGAGTGCTGCCCCGCTGAGGTATGCCCCGCTGAGTGATGCGCCGCAGCTCTCTGCCCCGCTCCGGCCTGCGCCCCTGAGTCAGGGCAACCTGCGAGCTAACCACCGAGCAAAGTTCATA
>SDBT01000636.1_pt1 | contig 56201 bp, 45 predicted proteins | sample 2277101 | NCBI WGS metagenome assembly SDBT01 (sample SAMN10404973, study PRJNA504765) | marine sediment metagenome | isolation source: marine sediment core GS10_PC15, 103 cmbsf | place: Arctic Ocean: Southern Knipovich Ridge | collected 2010 | reverse complement strand
CCATCCTGCCACTGGATTCCAGCCTACGCTGGAATGACAAGAGACACATTATTCAGTTATTAGAACACTTTTTCGCTTAGCTTAATGCGTATGGAGGCTCACCCTCCCACACGCTGATCAGAACTTCAGAGGATTTTCCAAAAGTTGCTTAAGTGAGTATCAGTAATGTTTCTGGAGTTCTTGGGATGTGTTAAAATCCCCCCAGCCCCCTTTTCAAGGGGGAGTAGCGGGCTTCGCCCGCAGAAAAAACTTGAGAATCTTTCTTGGAAGTTGCTTAAAGGGCTAGACTATTGATGGAGATGCTTTGCATCAGGGAAGTCTTTGCCGACTTTGGTCAACAGCGCTTGAGGATCGTTCTCCATCACGTAGATTTTCAGACGCCAACGACGTTCATCTGCGGGAGCGTCCGCGGGAAGCCATAGGGGATTATTGTGCATGCAGTCGTGCCACGCCTGACACATCGTTGTCGCTGAATCGTTTGCAATCGCTGTCAGATAATCGCCATCGCGGGATACAGCGCCAATGACGGTGGTGGTATAGCGATCCGGGCTGTAATCCGCCCAGGATTCGGGTCCCGTCTCAGGAACTTTCTGCCATTCACCAACGTACATCTGCACCCACGGCGGATTGTTGTAGCGATGATCAGCAGGACGGCAGGGGATCCTGCGACGGACGGTGTTGTTGAGATAAGTCAGACCCTTATTTGTGAAGATAAAGCAGCGTTCGACAAACTCAGGATACGGCTCTGGATTACTGGCAAAAACTGGAGCGCGCCCGAGCTGCCAGCAGAGGTTGAGCGACGGTGGCCTTTCGGGCATTCTGGCGGCGGGATAGCTGCCAGAATCCAGTTCTATCCGGGCTACGAATTCCACCGCTCCCGGCTCAGGGGTTACCGTTGTCACGACCACAACATGAGGCTGCGAGTTATCCCGATGGCGCAGTTCGATCCTGCCACCGTCCAGCGCAGTCGCGCCAATAAAATCCACATTGCTCTCATAGCACCACGAATCGCAGGTGAAATCCGGCATGTTCGGGAAAGTAGCCGAAACCAACGTCAGTCCCTGACGCTGCCATACACCAAGAGTGGGGAGCGTTTGCGGATCAGGATTATTGGCAGTCACCAGCACGTCGGAAGCCTGTGCAAGTACCTTGCCCAATGGCTCATCTTTCCCAGCACGAGCTAACAGCCCGGAAGCCGGCCGATGTTTCAGATAAAATGCCAGCACCTCCGGGAAGTAGACCAATCCCTCCGGTGAGCTTCCACCGAAACTTGGGCGGCCCTCCGTGTAATCGCGTGTATAGTCACGGTCTTCAGGAGTCTGGTAGATTTCGTAGATTTCCTCGCGGTTCTTTATCTTTCCTGTGGTTCTCTCCCAGCCAGCCAGGCCGCTGAAAATTCGACCTGTCTTCAGCCAGCCCTGCACCCGCTGCCGCAATACACGCTCAATCGCGTCCAGATGCTTCTCCTGCGCCCCAAGCGCCTTATCAGCCTGCACAAGCTGCCACGCGTGCTCTATTGCCTGACTCATGGACACATGGGTTGAGCGCGGGTGCGGGTAGCGCCATCCGCCGACGGGATCCTGGCTGTCCGCCATAAAGTCAGCCACTGCCTGCACCACGTCACGCAGCTTAGGTTCCTGTGGAGCATATTCCAGCAATTCCGGCAGCCCCGCCAGAGCATACCCGATGATATAGGGTTTGGCGAAGGGGTATTTGTACCCGGTTTGATCATCGTCGATGAACGGCGGATTCGGTACGATGGGTTTTCCTGACTGGCTGAATAGATCACCTTCGGAGAGCTTTGTCCGCAGTTCCCTGAATAGACGCAGTGCCTCATCCAGATAGCGCTGTTCACCAGTGTATCGGTACAGCCGCACAAAATCAGCCACATCACCGATATTGCGAGCCTCGCCTCGATCCGAGTGTATGTGCTCAACCGCATAGCTCACCTGCGCCTCCAGGGCTTCCATCATGCGCGGATCACCTGTCTGCTCGTAAGCCACGAGGAAGTTGTCGTAGCCTTTCGTGCAGAAATGTACAGAATTATTTGAGCGCCACATATAGAGCTTATCCGGGCCGCTGACATTGTTGTACCGGGTTCCGCCAGTTGCGCCCGGCCCCCACCAGATGGACAGGTCGTAGAAGTTATCGCACCACAGAACTGCAACCTCGATTAGCCTGCGATCTCCGCTCCTGTAGCCTTCCTCAAAAATGGGCGGGCAGTGGTTAAGCCGATTCATCCCGTGTACTGAGCCACTGATTCTTGTGCCGGAGTAGGACGTGACGTTTCCCCAATCATCGCCGTGTGACATTGCGCGCACTATCGCTTCACGATGATAGCGCAACAGCCTATCCAATTCGCGGGATTCTTTCAGATCCATCGGTGGCCCCGTATCATAGAGTTCGTCCCATAACTCAGCATCCACCTGTGCTGTGTGTGAATATTCCAGCGACGGGGTCAGGTTTGCCATGTTCGCAGGGGTAATGACCACCTCTGCCCGTCGCCACGCTGCCTGCTGCATTGGAACTTTCTCATCCGCCTTGCAGCGCCAGTAGCGATAAGTCAATCCCTTCCCATCTTCGCTGCGAACTTCAGCTTTCCCGCGTCGCTTAAATGGCGCTGTTGGATGGTAAATGCGATAGAGATTGTCCTCCAGGAACAGCGCGCACGTATCCCCATCGACAAAGCTGTGTGATTGTGCCTCTTCGGAAACAGATATATCCCCATCGCTTCTGCGCAGGAAGCCCGATGATAAGCCTGTAGAAACTTCCCATCCGAAGTCCGGCGCGCGTCCATTGTCTGGCTGATTACGCTGGAGGTGAGCGATTATCGTGACTCCGCCCAGAATATCCGCGCGCACCTCGACGATCCGCGGCCACTCAGTATCGGGCAGATGTATCCGCTGCCAGAGGAAATTGATATTTGATTCCACAACCTCCGTCCGCGGCGCTTCCGAAGAGGAACGCGGCGGCGCAAGCATACGCATCCTGAAATCAGTACCGTCGTGGTATTTTACGGTCACCATCTCGCCGTCTATCTTTATATCCATTGGCAGCGACGGCACGGCCTCACTTGAGCGTTGCTCCGGCTGAAGGATGAACTGGACAGGAATATTGTCCGGGAATGTATATGGGAAGGTTACCATTCCCCTGCGCACCGATCTGGATTCCCCGCTTGTGACAGGATGCCATGTGAGAGGTCTCAGGGCAGCTACTTCATCCATCTCCCCATGGGAGACGCGGAGCGTCTCGCCTTCCAGAACGACGCCTTTAGAGAAAGGTAGCGACATTCGCACAAGCTGTCTTCCAGCGGCTGCTGGTGTCACTGTTACAGTAATCTTGTTCCCGGAAGTATTGGCAGAGGCCAAACACGCCCCTGCTATCAGATGGCTAAGAACGAATACCTCAACCAGCGCAAGCAGCAGAATCCCTGCTAACTTGATCATAATGATCCTCCTGAATCAATGGTACACTTTGAGCATTCCCCAGGTGGCGGCAAGTTTGCCGGAAGGCTCAACAGCAGCACTCAGAGTATACAGTCTTTGCACATCACCATCACTCAAGGCTCCTTCATATATGGCAACTTCGTCAATACCTCCCTCATACCAGATTCCTCCCATGTGCTCTGTGTATGCAATAGTGGGCTTTTGCGAAGCTCCATACGCGATGCTGATTGAGTCGGGAGTATTCGTGGTGCCTTTCAACTCGCCATCAAGGTAGATTCTGGCATTCACCTTGTCTTCCACCACACCCACGACGTGATGCCATTGTCCGTCCCTGGGGAAGGGCATATACACGCTGGGCCACTGATTCCCTACCTCGGTATCCGCTCTGATCCAGATCCCCACCTGATCGCTATCGCTCAACTGAATACCATAGTTATACTTGTCATAGATGGGATTTCGTGTGCCCAGAGTTGGGTTGATAAACGCTTCCATAGTTACACTTGGGAAGAAAATGTCATTGGTCATTCGTATCAGATCAGTGATACCATCAAAGTCGAGGCCATCCCCAACGAATCCCGGAATCATATGGGGATTTCCTGTAGTTGTGCCAAAATTCTCTCCGAAGACATCCTCGACGCGATTACCGTCGAGCGTGTCCTCATCAAACGACCACATCGCTACCAATCCAAGTTGCTCCCTCAAGTCCGCCCGGGATGGTGATGCGAGAATAACAAGAACAGTCATGCAGATGAAGAACGCCAGAAGTGTGGAAAATCTCAATGTTGCTTTCATCGTGGAACTCCTTTCCGCGGGCGAAGCCCGCTGATCCCCCTTGAAAAGGGGGCTGGGGGGATTTTCATACTTCCCAAAAACTCCGAGAGCATTACCGAAACTTGCCTATCTGTGTTGCCGTTCAGAAACTTTCAGGCTGGATCTGGACAATTTGGTGAGTCTGGACGCTCTGCCAGACGGCTTCGGTGATCTCTAATGATCCCACGCCATCCCACAGATCCGGCGTGGGCTTTTCGCCTGACAGAACACACTGGGCGAAGTGCTGTATCTCGCCCTGATAGCCGATCAGAAACTCCATCCTCTGCGCCGCCGGGCCTGTGGGCTGCCAGCCATTGTAAGCCTTACCCACATTCAGTCCGGGGACGGACAACCATTCCTCGCGCTTCTGATACTTTACATACAGCATATCGTCCACCGTAACGGCGTTTTCAAGCCCGGACGCGCACAGGTGTTCTGAGAAGTCCCGCCACGGCTCGCGCGCATCCACGCTGTTCAGGTTCAATATGCCCAGCGCACCGGAGGCAAATGTGACATTGATGGCAAAGGCAAACTGTGTCGGTGTCGCCTCCCTGTGAGTTGCGTAGACCTCTTTCACATCACCTCCGAAGGCGCGTATGAGGTCGAAGAGGTGGACGACCTGTCCGGTGAGGAAGCTCAGAGATGGTGACTCGATGCCCCAGATGGAGGGATAGGGTCCCTGTGTGAATTTGACTTCCAGCATGTGCAATCCGCCGAACTCAGGTTGCTGGCATAGATGCTTCGCTATTCTATAGGCTGGCGCAAAACGCTTCATGAACGCCACCATGCCGAATAGCCCGTGCTTATCGGCTTCCTGGGCAAGCTCCCTGGCATGTTGCACATCCATAGCTGAGGGCTTTTCCACAAATATGGGCAAGCCTGCCCTCAGGCACTCCAGCCCGATCTCATAGTGCATTGTTGGCGGCCCTACCACGAACACGCCGTCAAGCTCCTCGCTGTTGAGCATTTTGTGCATATCTGTATACCAGCGTCGCGCTCCGAAGTTGCGCGCATTTCGCTGTGCCAGATCCTCCCGAAGGTCGCACACTGCAACGAGGTCGATCTCCGGTATAATATGTATGCACGGATACAGCTTGCTCGTGGCATGTCCACCGCATCCTATAAACCCCAATCTTGCACGCTTTCCATCAGACATGATTTGCGCTCCTTAAGTTGGTGATGAGATTTACTATTCGTGACTATTCACCTTTGTCGGTTATCAACAAGCGGATAAGTTATTTGTCATTCCAGCGAAGGCTGGAATCCAGTCATTTTACCAGTCCATCATACAGAGATATATACGCGATACAAGTCTGTAACCACTGGATTCCAGCCTTCGCTGGAATGACAATCTAAGCGTGTCCCATTTGTGAATAGGAGACGCTCGCATGAGAGGAGGTGAATAGTTATCATCACTCATCACTCGTCCCCCCGCTTCGGTGCTGGATCACCATATTTCATGAAAGCCCGGCAGGCCACCGCCTGAAGTTCTGGATCGACGCCGATAGCTTCATTGGATCCGTAGTATCCTGCGATGAATCCGCCGCCGAAGCATCCCAGCTTCTCCACGTATTCTTTAGCTGCCGCCTCCACCGTTGCCGGGTCACCGGACTGAAGTGTGCTCTGAATATCCACCGGAGACCAGAAGTGCATCCTGCCGCCAAAATTCTCCGACAGGTAGTCGATCCCGTGAAGTTCAGGCTGATCGAACTGGCACACGTCAATGCCGGCCTCCACCCAGTCCTCCAGCACCTCGGAGACGTGTCCGCAAGAGTGAAACCATACGCTCAGACCGCGACTGTGCGCTGCTCCGCAGAGTTGCTCAAAGCATGGCTTGAATATTTCCCTGAAAGCGTTTGGATGAACCAGAAGCCTGTCCTGAGTGCCCCAATCCTCGCCGCTCATAATGCCATCCACGCCGATTTCGGCCATCCTGTATATTTCCACCTCGCGTATATCTGCGACCCTCTGCATGAGATCCTTCACCCGCTCCTTGTCCCCGGCAACATCAGCCAGGAAAATTTCCATTCGACGCATATAACGAGCAGTATTGAAGGGCCAGTCCACGCTTCCCAGAACGAAGTAACCCTTTTCGTGCAAATCTTTGCACCGCGCGCGTGCATCTTCATACAATTCAGCGCCATCTGTTTTGGGAAACTCATAGGTATCCAGTAAATCCCAGCTATCCTGAATTACTCCCCTGTAAACCTCGCCTTTAGTAATGCTCTCCAGACGCCGCCAGATATTGCCCATCTCGTCAACCATTTCCCAGTAGCCGTTGTTCTTCTTCCACGGCTTAGCGCGGCTGTTGGGCGCGCCTTTTCGACCGACGCTGTGCATATCACACGGAAATCCGCCGCCCATGCCGTAAGGTATGCGCGGCGGCCCCGCGAACTCCAAACTCATTTTAACGATTTCCCTACTGGTCATATTCAGCTTCCCTCCATTATCCTGTATGGTTCTTCGCGTATCTGATACCGTTGGCGGATTCACTTCACAGCCGAAGTGGAAAATGCGTACCACAAGCCACTGAGAAAACTTGCGACACTGGCACCGCTGGCTTATTCTACAGGTCTTTTGATTTGTGAGGAAATTTGTAACCGGGTGTATATTGAGAGAGTGTGGAAGTTGGTCGGGGCGACTGGAGTTGAACCAGCGACCACTTGAACCCCATTCAAGTACGCTACCGGACTGCGCCACGCCCCGACCGACGTATTATTCCTTTTTCAGTATCGCTGAGATCTCCTGAAGGGTATTCCTAACGTCCCTCAATATTTTTAGTAATTCCTGAGCGTCCTTCGAGCCTTTTTGTTTACGTTCTCGCTTCAATTTTCGTCTTGCGCCATCTATTGTATAACGTTCTTCATACAGCAGATTCTTGATGCTTAATACAACGTCAATATCGGATTTCGTGTAAACTCGCTGACCACTATCATCCTTTTCGGGCTTCAACTGAGGGAACATCTTCTCCCAATACCGAAGGACATAGGACTCCACACCAACCAGTTGACTGACCTCGCCAACTCTGTAGAACAGCTTGCCGGGATTGTCCTGTCCCATTATATCTCCCCCGAAAAGGCTTTGAGGAAACTATATCAGTTCATTGAGGAATAATATGCAGATCTCAAAACCTCTGATTGGCCTTGATAGACCGTATATATTATAGCACATATTCGGGCGAGATCAAGGTTTTTATTCTCCGCCGGAGCGCTTCGTAGAGACGGGTTCAATCTTTCTTGACAAATTCTCTGGTTACGAAATCACGCCAGAATGTCCCGTGTTATGGATACTGAGAAAATAAACGGGTAACGCTTGTCATCCTGAGCGAAGCGAAGGATCTCTCAAGAAGGCGCCATCCTAATCCATTATGGAAACGGGAAAGAATGCTTGTCATTCCAGCGCAGGCTGGAATCCAGTCTACCAAAAGAATGTCCTTTTCTGGATTCCAGCCTGCGCTGGAATGACAGATCCTCCAGAGACAGTTCTGAAAAAGCTGTTCTGGAAACTTACACACTATTGTAATTACACACTATTGTAATTACACACTATTGTAATTACACACTATTGTAATTACACACTATTGTAATTACACACTATTGTAATATAGATACTTTACGTCGAACTCACGTTAACTCAGATCTGCCAGATCATCTGCCATGCTCTTACCGGAGCGCTCCCAGGCATCTATGACCCGATCGTAGAACGTATGATCATCGCTGTTATCTATCTGCTCATGCGCATCCAGCCAGTCAACAGTCCGACGAACGCCCTCCAGCCATTTAATGGTATAGCGAAAATCCAGATCGGCCTCCGCGGCTGTGTTGTCGAATATATTGTTATACTGGAAATTCTCAACGAGCCATTCGGCCGTCCTGGGAAACACCTTGCCCAATAGATCCGTGGGGATATGGACTATCTCCGGCGGTGGTGCGCCCATTGCCTCTGCGATGCCCTGGTGGTATTGATCCCACGTCATCCATTCCTCGCTGGTAACGTGGTACGCTTTGCCATAGGTCTTCTCATTACCTGCGGCATTGGCAAAGGCGCGGCCCACGTCGTCTCTGTGACATGCAGCCCAGAGCGAACTGCCGTCGCCATGAATGATTATAGGCTTCCCTTTGCGAATCCTGTCATAGATGTGGCTGCCGCCGGCGAAAGGATGAATTAACGCCCTTCCTTCACCGTAAGTATGGGCTGGACGAATGACCGTTAGAGAGAAGTCACCACGCTCATGAGCTTCTTCGAGTATCCTCTCACATTTCGCCTTACGAAAAGCGTATGGAAAGGAAGGGGATGGCTGTCTCTCGGCATCCTCCGTGATGGGATAGCGTTTGGCAGGCTTGGTGTAAACGTCAATGGTGCTGCAAAAGATGAATTGCTCCGTTCGACCTCGGAAAGCCCGGACAGCGCTCTCGGTTTCTTCCGGCAAAAAGCCGATCATATCGATTACGCAGTCAAACGTCCCTGCCTCTGCCATCTGAGCCTCGAAAGCTGCATAGTCTTTCCGATCACCCATGATCCTCTTAGTTTCTTCAGGAATTTCAGCTTTCTGCCTTCCCCTATTGTAGATGGTTACATCATCACCGCGTTCCACCAGTGAACGAGTGATTGCAGTGCTAATCAGACCCGTACCCCCGACAATCAAAACTTTCATCATTTATGACCTCCTCGCCGCAATGGGATAGTGTCCATATTTCTCGATAGCTTCGTAGAGGGCGTCAATATGAGCCTTTGGATAGGGCATTCCCTGATCTGCGCGGCAGAAGTAGCCTCCATTTCTACCCAACTGCCAGAGCCTTTGCTGCACTTCCGCGTGGATCTTATCCACAGGGCCAGCCATGATTGTGGCTGAACTCACTCCGCCCTCTAGTGCCATTCGACCATCTGTGATGGCTCGAATTTCATCAAGATCATTTGCAGTTGCCTGGACAGGATTCAGAATATCAACACCCAGTTCCACAAACATATCTATGAAAGACCCGATACTGCCGCAGGAATGAAATCCTATAAGGACACCCTCGTCCCTGTATCGGCGGAACAATCGCTCATACTCAGGCACGAAGAACTCGTCTATAATCTCAGGGTTGATCAGTGGGCCGCGCTGCGTCCCAAGATCATCGCCCAGTGATGCAAACTCAACACCAAGTTTTATGTAATGCTCCGCGATGCTCAACTGAAAATCCATGATCCTGTGCAGCACTTCCCTGATGAACTCAGGTTCTGTGAAGAAATACATCATCATGTTTTCCATCCCAACCAGCATGTAGGACTTTTCCCAGAGAGTATCTCTGTGAGAGCCGGCCAGGAACCGATCTCCACCGGGAAATTCATCAGCCATTTGATATATCTTTCCACAGATACGCTCATCATCAGGCTCAGGCCAGCTATAGCTCTTCAAGTTCCCGACCTCTGAGAGTGGGTTAGTTTCCGGCAATCCCATGACATCTGCATGTATCTTACGCCACCCAGTTCCCCAGATATCGAACCACCTGGAGCCAACAGGGCTGCCATCGCCACCACCATCAAAACCTCTATGGTGACAGCCATGATAATGAATATTATAAGCTGGGATCCCGCTTACCACTTTTTCTGGATGATCAAAGCGTATGATCCTCAGAGCATTTTCTTTAGCGTTCACGTCTGCACCTCACAGAAAATACTGGGGTCACCCTTGCCACGCCAACATTATACCGACTTTCAGTCTCTTTGTAAAGCCCTACAAAATCGTTTGATTCTGCCTTCTTCAGATCACCCCCATCCCAGCCTTCCCCCGTCAAGGGGGAAGGGGTTTAAAGTCAACTATGGCGGGCGTTTCGGCCCCTTCCCCCTTGACGGGGGAAGGCTGGGATGGGGGTGAAGAAGCAAACGTTGATCTTCATTGATTCTATGCCACCGATTACCTTTGAAACAGCATCACATCACAAATAGTATCTTGACATTAGGGAGCAAATCTGGTATATTTGTCCGCGAGAGGATAGGTTTGTCCGCTGGCGGGTAAATTTGTCCTCCTGAGGAATACAGGAATGTCTAGATTTTTATGAACAGGCAATTAGTAGAACGAGGCTGCCAGCCCGTTGGTAAACAAGCCAGCGGCATGTTCTACGAATATATCCATAATATTCACTGTGTCTAAGCACTAGCGGAACAGGCTTCACAATTTCTGATAAAAGGTGACTAAAATGTATATCAGAGCGTTCTATGCAATACTGGCTTTGATACTTATCCCGATTTCAGTAGTATACGCTGGCCTTGAACTATCATTTTCGGACACGAGTCCTCCGTCGCCGCTTACGAACGACGTTCTGCCAGTAGGCGGTGGATTCTCCATAGATGTGATAGCAACTGCACCAGTGGGAACGGTAGCGGCTGTTGACTTTAGCGTTATCTGGGCGCCTATGAGCAATGTGGATTACATTAGTGTTAGCGCTGGAGGTTTTCTGCCAGGAGCCATCGTTGTCGGTGCAGATAGCGATGGGCCGGGAAGTCAGTCAATAGGCGTGGCAACCGGCAGCGGCGGTAATACTGTTGAGTCTGGCGTGCTTGTGACGCTCAGCTTTGTCAAACAGGTGGGCGAAGGCTCCGTCAGGTTTGATTTCGTCGGCATATCAGCCCTGGACATGCAGTTTCAGCCAGTAACGCCGGTTTCCGGGATACCCAGCAGTGACATAACGCTTCCTGTCGTGTTCTCGTCGTTGTCAGCAGAGATAGGCCAGATGGGTGTAACGATCAGATGGCATACTACGCATGAAATAGATAATGCCGGCTTCAATGTGCTTCGCAGTTCATCAAGGGTGGGAGATTATACCAGACTGAATCGGGATCTGATAGAAGGTCAGGGAACTTCCGCCATTCCGCGGGATTATCAGTATATCGACAGTGATGTAACGGTTGGAAACACCTATTTTTACAGGGTAGAGGCATTAGACCTATCGGGAGAAAAATCCTCCTCGAAGGTGATAAGGTTGGAAGTGACCGAGGACGCGCTAAATCCACCAGGGCAAAGTGAACTGGGGCAGAACTATCCAAACCCCGGCAATCCGGAGACGTGGATACCCTATATCCTCGCATCGGATGGAGAGACGAGAATAGAAATATATGATATGGCCGGTCGAATGATACGAAGGCTGGATTTGGGATACAAAGATCCGGGAAGATATATTCCGAAGGATAAAGCCGCTCACTGGGATGGTAGGAATTCCTCTGGCGAAGAAGTGCCCAGTGGAATATATTTCTACACGATAAAAGCCGGAAGCTTTTTTGTGAGAACCAGGAAGCTCGTTATGCTGAAATAGAGCCTATGTCTAAATCGAGAGGTAGTTACGATGAGGTGTAAACACTCTTATATTATTTTTCTGGCGCTAGTATTCTTGACTGTCTTAGCAACTGTTGGAAACGCAGCGGTAAGGCTGTATCTTTACCCGCCAAGCCCAGGTTATTTCTCAAGTTTGAATACCGGCGACAGCTTTACTGTAGAAATTATAGCCGAGGTGGACAATCCGGGCGTAACACTATTCACTTTTCTGATGACATGGGCGCCGGGAGGCTCTTTGGAGTTTGTCCGTCCAACGGGCGCAGGTTCACAGGAGCTTGCTATGACAGGCTTTTTCCCGCCGAGTTCTTTTGATTTTAGCAGGCTTTCAGGGATCGCGCCTGACGGGGCAAGTGATGAGTCCGTGGGAAGTCCGGGCGCTACTCCCGAAATAACTGTTTACACCGCTCCGGCGGAGAATTACGCTGGCACAGATTCTCTTGCAAGAATTACGCTCCGGAAGCTATCCTCATCCTATCCATCCATCAACCTTACTAATGCAAAAGCAGTTCAGCATCTCGGTGGCAGCGAATCTACATGGGTCACAGTGACCACTCAGATGGCTTACGCCGGTGCGGATGCTGGTCAGGCAGTCATGTCTGGAATCAAGCCCTCTCAAGCTACGTCAGTGGTGGTGAATATCGATGGCAGAGACTACTCGGCTAACGTAACTGGCGATACGTGGATGCTGGATATAGCTAGTGTAACGCCATCTCTCTCCGTTCAACCAGTAACAGTAAAAACAATGCAGGGCGGTACTCCATTAACCTCCGTCACTATAATGGAGGTCATAAGATCGCCGGGATGGTTTGAGAATCAGGGGAACCATAGTGAACAGCCAGGCGACAGCGATGGAGATGGGGATACAGACCTCACCGATCTATTAAAATTTGGGCAATCCTATAACACATTTGTAGGAGACTCCGGATACGATTTCAGGTGTGATTATAACGCTGACAGATCTGTAAATCTGTTTGATCTGCTGATACTCGGACTGTATTACGGCAATTAGGTATAATAAACACAGCATGACATGCTCCTACATAATTGGTCGAGTAATAGCATGTTCCGGGCTGTTGCTTCTCATCATTTTGATAATATGCAGTTGCGAAGATGATGGACAGGAAGCACACATCCCTGATACCCCCCTGTTGAATCCACAAGCAAGCTCAATCCCACAGCAAAACGCCATCCGCATCGAATGGGACGTAAGCGGCGAAGATAATCTGGCTGGATGCAATATATACAGAAGTCTGTCACCAGAAGAGGAGGAGTTCCAGATCATTGCGACGGTGTCGGAGAAAGATGGCTACTACGAGGACACTGACGTGAGCGTAGGAGTCACATACTACTATAAAATATCAGCTTTCGATGACAATGGGAACGAGAGCGATAAATCTGATGCCGCAAATTATACACTTCTGGAGAAACCCACACCAGTCGAACCGGAGGATCAAGCTGCCATAAAAACCCTCACGCCAACCTTCTCATGGCTCAGTGTTTCCGGCGCTTCTGCCTATGATATTCGCCTTTACAGCCGTGTCGCCGACCAGGAGACGTGGGATGAGATATGGCACAGCGAAAGAGTGTATCCCTACCAGAATCTCCGCAAAGTATATAACGACGATAACCTCGCCACGAAGCCACTGGAAACCGGGATAACGTACAAATGGCGGGTGGATTCCAGCGCCGGCCGATCCGCAGGCTCGCAGTCGCGATGGCGATACTTTTCCGTATCCGCTGACGACTGAAAGGGGATTGCCAGTATTTCGCGCTTGACAAGCTGGAACATCAGAACATATAATGCCGCTAGAAATCCACCACAAGAAGCGAACGATTAGAAATTGTATCGAACTATAGGAGGAAGTAAATCATGAGAAATCTCCTTATATTGATACTTGCCGTTTTCGTTGCATTGTTCCCGGGATTTTTCTCTGCTTATGGGCAAGAAAAGCATCAAACAAGCAATGGCCAGACTCAATCATTTGCTGCTAAGATTGCCACTTCTGTGATAGAACTTATGGATTTAAACAAAGACAGAAACGCCTCCAAAGCTGAGTATGAACAGCTTTTTATTTATGCAGATCGCGATAAGAATGGTTCCATAACACCAAAGGAAATTGTTAAGTTCATGAGTGAAAACCAGCAGAAAGAAATGCCTTTATTGATTACTGATGTCGCTGATTCACTAATTCAGCTTATGGATGTGAATGAAGACAAGAAAATCTCCAAAATTGAGCACAGGGCATTCTTTTTGAGAGCGGACCAAGACTCAGATAGTATTGTGACACAGATCGAACTTGCTGAATTCATTCCAAAGCTTCTACAGGATGTGGGGCCGAAGGTGAATGAGGTAGCGCCAGACTTCAGTTTGGTAACAGATGATGATGTTACAGTTAAGCTCTCAGATCGCATAGGAAAAACCGCTGTAGTTTTGATCTTTGGAAACTGTACCAGCCCATCCTTGAGATCCCAGGCTGAGGCCTTGGAACGGGTGTATCAGACGTATAAAGCCAAGTCAGAATGGTATATGGTGTATATACAGGAAGCTAATTCTGTAAATGAGTCACAGGCAGATTCTGATCATGAAATGGAGACTAAAATAAAGAATCCAAAGACTATGGAGGAATATAAAGCGTTAGCCGATACCTGCCGTCGGGAATTGGGTTTTTCATTTCCGATTCTTGTAGATGGCATGGACGACAATAAATTCAGGAAAGCCTATGCTGCTTGGGCGAAGCGGATATATGTGGTGGACAAGAAAGGCAAGATCGCTTACAAGAGCGAACCAATCTCCGAAAGCTTTGATCCGCGAAAACTGGGGCAGAAACTACGCAAGATCTGCTTCACCTGAAAGTAGCATATACGGTTCACGGTCGTGAACAGATTTTGCCAGCTCAGTATTTTCACCGTATTCAAAGACGGAAAACGTATTCAGGGAACTTAGCCAACAGTGGGGATAAAATATTATAGTGCATACCAGAGAGCATACAATGATGCAGTTCAGAAGATGGAGATATGTAACGCTTATCTGGGTATATATACTGATTTATACCTTGCCCTTCGCGTATGGGCAGCATGAATCAAAGACTAATTCTTCATCGGATGCTATGACATCGAAAGCATCGGACAATACTTCTGTTTGCATCACCTTTTTCTTTTCAGAAGATTGTGAAGCTTGCAGGCATGTCAAGGGAGAACTGCTCCCTCGACTGTCTGAAAAATTCGCAGGACTTTTGGAGGTAAAATCCTATTCCATTGATGATCTTGACAACTACGATCTCTTAGTGGTTCTGGAAGAGCAATTCGGGGATCTGGGAAATGATGTGCCTATTATCTTCATAGGAAATGATGTGCTTGGTGGAAGAGAAGAGGTTGTGGGAAATCTCGAGAATATGATTGAGGAATATCTATCCCAGGGCGGATGCAATTTCCCCAAACTTATTGAAGCTAAGTCTGGCAAAACAGACATTGTTTCAGACAAAATCATATATATGGCATATTTCGAGAAGCCCGGATGCAAGGAATGTGATAGAGCCAGCTACACTCTTAAAAGCCTGAAGAGGGCTTATCCGAATTTGGAAATCAAAAGATTTGGCTCTGAGAAAAAAGAGGACATCCAATTGTTTGAGGCAATGTGCAGCCTTTACGAAGTCCCGGAGAAAGAACGGCTAATAGCGCCGAGTTTATTCCTGGGAGAACACTTCCTTCTGACAGATGATATAACCGATGAGAAACTCAGAAGCTTAATAGAGCAATATAAGGAAAAAGGAACTACAAAGACATGGGAGGATGCAGAGAAAATACGCTCCAGCGCAAAAGAGAATCTGATCTCCCGGTTCAAATCCCTGGGTCCCTTCGCCATTATAATAGCAGGACTTATTGATGGTATTAACCCGTGTGCCTTTGCAGCAATTGTATTGTTTATATCGTATTTGACCATCATTGGACGAAAAGGTAAACCCTTAATATACGTTGGCATAGCCTTCACAGTAGCAGTATTCTTGACCTATTTCCTGGTTGGGTTGGGCGTCTTCCATTTTATCCAGTCTCTCAGCGTGTTCTCGGTTTTCAGCAGAATTCTCTACATTCTCATAGCTATAATGGCCTTTGTGCTGGGTGTGTTAAGCTTTCATGATTTTATAAAAGCGCGGCAGGGAAAATTGAAGGATATGTTTCTCCAACTGCCCGGCTTTATAAAGGATCGGATTCACAAAACCATAAGGGGGAAAACGCGAACAGAGAGGTTCGTCATAGCCGCATTTGTCACTGGAGCAATTGTGTCACTTTTGGAACTGGCATGCACCGGACAGGTATACCTGCCAACTATCTGTTTTGTGGTTGGCGTACCTGAGCTCAGGAGCAATGCGATATTCTATCTAGCACTGTATAATCTGATGTTTATCATTCCATTGGTTGTTATATTCATCATAACGTATTTTGGAGCAAGTTCCATATCTCTTGCCAAAGCCATGCAGAAACACGTCGCTTTGATCAAGTTCCTCACTAGTGTTCTCTTTTTTGGGTTATGCGCGTTCTTATTGTCCATATTGATTTGAGGCTAAAGCTCTATAAGATTCATTCTTCGTAACTATTCACCTTTGTCGGTTATCAGTAAGAGGATAAGTCATTTGTCATTCTAGCGAAGGCTGGAATCCAGTGGTTATACCAATTCCATAATATAATTGTGCATTAGTTTTTGAGTTCAACAACAGTCTTCTTGATCACCCCCATCCTAGCCTTCCCCCATCAAGGGGGAAGGAACTGATGATTCTCTATACTATAGTTTTTTGACTGAGAAAGCGAGTATTCTTGTCAAGCCTCAAATCCCTTCCCCCTTGATGGGGGAAGGCTAGGATGGAGGTGATCTGGAGGGGATGAATTCGCCAACAATATCTTTCCAGTTCCGCCTGTAATGCACAGTAATAAAATGGAAATGGTATTGCAGACTTGTATTGCGTATATATATCTGTATGATGAACTGGTAAAATGACTGGATTCCAGCCTTCGCTGGAATGACAATCTGAGCGTGTCCCACTTATGGATGGGACACGCTCGCATGAGAGGAGGTGAGTAGTTACATGTTTTTCTTTCTCTCTTTCCTCCTCATATTCTGCACTGTCTTTCAATCCTTCGCCAGTCCTCCGAATCAAGGTGAGCATACCTGCAAGATCCTGGTGGATGAAAATGGGATCTATGCCATCACGCCTCATCTCCTGGAAAAATCCGGAGCGAATCCAGATACTATAGATCCGAGAAATCTCAGGATGACAAACAAGGGCAGGGAAGTGCCCATATATGTAAGCGGCGAGTCAGACGGCAGATTTGATGAGGGTGATTATGTCAAATTCTACGGGGAAAAGCACAGTCAGGGTGAGTATACCAACACGAATGTTTACTGGCTTTCATGGGGGAATAGTCCCGGCGCGCGTATGGTGGAGGAGGACGCAAGTCTGCTGGAAACCCGTCAGGGGGAATACAGAGTTCCGGAGCAGGGCTACAAACATAAAGTGCGTTTCGAGTTGGACAACGGGCGTTTCCAGCGTTACACGAGCGATGATGATACCCTATGGTTCTGGATGCGGCTGAACGCTCCGGGACTCTCCCAGATACCCTTTGAGCTTAGAGATGCTTCTGATTCGCTGGAGACAGGCTCAGTGCGGGTGATGCTGTATGGCTCAGGTAATACAACGCACAACATGGAAGTATTCCTCAACGCCGGTTTCAGGCTGGGAGAAATATCGTGGTCAGGACAGGAGAGATACCTGCTGGAAAATAACGATGTCCCCAACTACGTCTTCAACGATGATGGAAATGCTATCGGGATATACTATTCCCCCGATGAAATAGAGGATAGCGCGGAGCAAATTCTGCTTGATTGGATAGAAGTGGAATACTGGCGGGACTATGAAGCGCACAAAGACTATCTGGAGTTCTCAAACCCGCAGAATCAGGGCTATGGGCTGTATCAGTTTGAGATAGAGGGCTTCTCGAATCCGAACATAGAGCTTTTCAAGCTGTCCTCCGACGGAGCCATGCAGGGCATCAGCAGACTCACGGACGGATATATAGAAGAAAAAAAGGGAAAGTATAACCTCACTTTTCAGGATGACATAGTCCAGCCCACCAGATATATCGCTTTAGCGTCAGATCTGGTCAGGACGCCGGAGGTAAAGGCCTCTCTGCCTGCGGGCGATCTGCGCTCTACGACCAATGGCGCGGACTATATCGCCATAACGCATGGGGATTTCTACGACAGTGCGCTGATGCTTGCCGAATTCCGCGCTGAGCAGGGGATGCGGACGAAAGTAGTCGATGTAGAAAGCGTATATGACGAGTTCAGCTACGGGATATTCGACCCCGGAGCGATACGCGAGTTCATCCGGTACGCTTTTCACAACTGGCAGAAACCCGCGCCCGGCTATGTCCTACTGCTGGGAGACGCCAGTTGGTGGTATAAGCGAGATGAGAGCTACGTGCCGTCGTATACGCACAACTCGAAAGTTGGCGATCCGGGCAGTGAGTGGGGACCTACGGCAAGTGACGACTACTTTGTCTGCGTAAGCGGAGGTGATCCGCTGCCGGACATTGCCATTGGCCGGATACCCGCAAAGACAGATAAAGAGGCGCGGATCGCGGTGGAAAAGATAATAGAATACGAGAGATCCCCCGAACCGGGCAAATGGCGCGATTCTCTTCTGTTCCTTTCAGGCCGTCAACCTGAAGAACCCCGGCTCATTTTCGAGAAAAAGGCAGAGGAATTCATAAGAACCTATTTTTTGTCCGATAACTATAATGTATCGAGGATATATACAAATCCCGATTCACCGTATTCCGGGGATACATCAGACCTCCTGAACGCCATAGACGAAGGATACAGCTTCGTTCGATTCGCAGGACACGGCGGCGGGAGCGTCTGGTCGGATGACGATCTCCTGGCGCTGGAGGATATACCCATGCTGGAAAATGGCGGCAGACTGCCCTTCATAGTAAGCTGGACGTGCTTCACAGCGTGGTTCGATAATCCATACACCAACTGTCTGGCGGAGGATTTGCTTTTCCTGAAAGATGGTGGTGCAGTCGCGCTCTTTGGCTCTACTGGTCTTGGATTGCTGTATGCCGATCTATATCTTGAGGAAGAAATGTATAACGCCCTCTTCAAAAAGGACGAGCGAATTTTGGGGCGAGCGATAATGGACGCGAAGGCATCATTTCTCACCAGATTCGCAGGACGCCGCGACTACATGGATCTGGCAGCTACGTACACACTCATCGGCGATCCCGCCACTCGATTGATCCTGCCAGTGGCGGACACCCAGGCTTCTCCTCTGCCGGATCTGACCATCTTACCTTCTGAGATACTCTTGACGCCGCACGAAGCGGACGCCGGCTATACCATTTCAGTGCCGGTGCGCAATACAGGTTCCGCCGACGCCCGGAATGTGTTGATAAAGCTCTACGACGTCGATCCCTTCCCGGCGCGATCATCCGCGATAATCTCCCATCGGATAACCTCAATATCCGGCGGCGGAAAGGCGACGCTTAGCTTCACATGGACTCCAGCAGAGGAAACCAACTTGCTGTATATATGGGTCGACCCGGCAGATGAAATCCCCGAAGAGAGTGAATCCAACAACACAGCACAACTGGACTTGAAAGCCAGCATGACTCTGATAACGCCAGAATCCGGCTCAGGTGGAGCCAGGGCAAGTTCCGATGGATTCTTCCGCTGTCACATACCGGCGGGAGCGGTGCTGTCGCCGACTTATCTGACCATCACACGGATAGATGCCTCACAATTTCCCGATAATCAACTGGACATAAACTACGCTCCGCTACCGGGAGGGAGCTACAGCGCGTATCAGATAGAGTTGTCGCCCACTCTGGGAGCGCAGGCTTCCAGCCTGCATGGGCAAACAATCGCGGAAGGCGAGTCCATTTCCATCTCTTTCAGGTGCGAATTCGCTGTATTGTCAGATGATGAACAGGAGAAACTGGCAGTCTATCGGCGGTCAGAAGTGGTGGAGAGATGGGTTATCTGCGATTACCATGTTGCGGATGTGGAGCAAACATCTCCGCCGGTAGATGGTTCAGGCATCCCGCCTGCCCGTGTCATTTCAGCCAGAGTCTCGCAGTTGGGGATATACGCACTCCTGATCAACAACGACGTGACAGTTCCAGAGATAAGCCTCACGTTGAAGGATCAGGGCTTTATCCATGAGGACTTCGTGTCCTCCAATCCTCAAGTTTCCATCGTCGCCGAGGACGCTAACGGGATAAAGAGCGTAAGCGTCCTTCTGGACGGCGCGCCTGTGTCGTCCGAAAAACTGTCTGTGTCGGGAACCATTGGTATGACGCCGTTCCCGGTGGAATATCACCCCACACTACGGCGCGGAGAGCATATCGTGGAAGTGGAAGCCTATGACGTGAATGGCCTCTCAGCCACCAGTTCACTCACTCTTACAGTGGAACCAGAATTCCGGATAGAGGACATCGCTAACAGGCCCAACCCATGCAGCAGAAGAACGCTCTTCACATACGTCCTGACGCAGCCTGCTGACGACGTGACGATTAAGATTTATTCATCATCAGGTAGATTAGTCAAAAAACTGGACGCGCCCGCGTCCGCCGGATATAATGAACTACTGTGGAACCTGAGAGACGAAGACGAAAGAACCATCGCCAACGGTGCATACTTCTACAAACTCATCGCCAGACGCGAAGGCGAAAAAGCCGAAGAGATAGGTAAAATGGCAGTGCTAAAATAAGGAATTCACCGCAGAGGCGCAGAGAGCACAGAGGAAATACAAAAAGATAGGAATTCACCGCAGAGGCGCAGAGAACGCAGAGGAAATACGGAAAGATAGGAATTCACCGCAGAAACGCAAAGAACACAGAGAAGAAATATAGGAATCTCTCAGTTCTTCTCTCTGTGGCCTCTGCGCCTCTGCGGTAGGAATTCCTAATAGATGTGATAGGAGGTAACGCAAAGAATGAAGATGAGTGAATTAACTCATTCAATCATAGGGGCAGCGATTGAGGTCCATCGCTTTATCGGACCTGGTTTGCTGGAATCCGCCTATGAAGAGTGCCTGTGTAGGGAGCTATCGCTGCGACAGATTCCATTCGAGCAGCAGAAACCATTGCCTGTGGAGTATAAGGGTATACGACTTGAGTGTGGGTATCGTCTTGACCTGTTAGTAGCGAAGAGTGTTGTTGTGGAGGTAAAGGCGATCGAAAGCCTCCACCCTATCCATGAGGCTCAACTCTTGACTTATCTCAAACTTGGTGGGTGGAAAGTTGGGTTACTTATCAATTTCAACGTTCCTATACTGAAGCAGGGAATCCGCAGATTGGTTCTGGGTTTAGAGGAATAAGGAACAACCGCAGAGGCGCGGAGGGCACAGAGAATGAAGAGAAAAGATATAAAAATCTCTTAGTTCTTCTCTCTGCGACCTCTGCGCCTCTGCGGTGAAAAAAAGGGAGACACAATGGAAAAACTTAAATCGGTAGACACATTGGTTATAAGGCAGCAGAAGGAATGGTCGGAGATACTTACGGGATTTGAGGCAAGGAACAGGTACGAGATACTGGATACCTCTGGTCAATTGCTTTATCTGGCCAATGAATTGGCGGGATCATTCTGGACGCGGGTTATACTCAAAGCCATTCGTCCGTTCACCATATACATCACAGATCCCGGAGGCAATCGCGTTTTGTCATTGGAGCGTCCCTTCAGGCTTTACTTTCACAGGATGAAGATTTCAGATCCGGACTGGAATCTCCTGGGAACGATCCAGCGGCGATTTTCAATACTGCGCCGGAAATACTCGGTACTGGATAAATCGGGTCATGAGGTCTTTCAGCTCTTCGGCCCAATCCTGCACCCCTGGACATTCATAATCCGCATACCCGGCAGGGACATCGGCAAGATCGCGAAAAAGTGGAGCGGCATACTCAAGGAAACGTTCACCAAAGCGGACAATTTCGGTATCACATTCCCCGCAGAAATGGATCTAACCCGAAAAAGCCTGCTTCTGGGAGCCGTCTTCCTCATCGACTTCGTCCACTTCGAGCGCAGCAACAACTAATGAGCAACACGCACCGCTCTCCACATTTTCCTGTTGGTGAGTCGGAAAATGTGCTAAACTATTGTCTGGGAAAGTCTTATAGGAACGAATACGCTTGGTGGTGATAACAGATGGCGGAGGACATGCACAGAATAGAGTATACGCGGAGCATCTTTCATCAGATTAGAGAGAAAGCCAGAAAATTGAGCGGGATCAGGATAATATCTCTTGCCGTTTTCGGCTCAACAGCGAGGGGTGAGAGTGACGCGGACTCCGATATTGACCTTCTGGCGGTAGCGGAGGGCATTTCTGAGAAGCGAATCCAGAGAATCCCTGATATAGTCAGGATAAAAAGGCAACTTGATCTTGAATCTCCGCTTGACGTTCTCCTGGTATCGAAAGACGAGTGTCGATGGAATTTCAGAAATCATAATCCGCTATATCTGGATATCGCGCTTGATGCCGAGATCATCTACGACGATGCAGGCTTCCTGAAAAAACTGATGGATGAAACGCGGGAGTATATCAACTCAAATAACATTCGCAGGGGAGTCGGTTCATGGTCATTTCCTGTGGAGGAAAGAACAGTTACCGAACTTTAGAGAGTCACTAATAAAGAATGGTCATTAGAATGAGCAAAATTCAGAGATTTTTAATTGTGTTAGCCTTGATAGCCCTCACTTCCTGCGGCGGGCGACCGGGGACGGATGCGCCTGTTCTGAAACTGGAAGTCGAGCCATTACCCGGCATTCATGTCCAGTATGATTCCCGGACCAGCGCTTTCCGAATAGGAAATGAACTGATAGAACGGCGCATATCGGTCAATAACGAAAGACGTCTTATTTCCACAATCGCTTTCACAAATAAGCTCTCCGGGCGCAATTATGTGAGAGGACTGGGCGAGGAGTTCTCCTTTGAGGCGAACAATGTTAAATTGTCCGGCGTGACCGGGGATTTTGAGTACGTGGACCACGAAATATTCGGATCAGGCGGCGTGAAATCACTGGTGATAGCCCTACAGGCAAAGCGTAGGGAGATAGGCATACTGCGGGTGAAGCTGGTCTACGAAATCTACTCTCAGATGCCTGTGATACGCAAATGGATCGAGATAAGAAATCCCGGCGGATCGTCGGTGACCATCGACAGCATACAGGTAGAATCGCTCAGGCTGCTGCCCGGCACTGAATACGATCTGGAAGTCTATACTAACTCAACAGAGGATTGGGCAGCTTTATCTCCGATTATTCTCGATACCCGACTGATGGAGGGATTTCTCACAGCCAACGAAGCGCCCGGCGCGCTGAAATACTCTGATCTGTATTCAGACGGCAAACTCGTTTCTATGGGGATGAAGCCGTCCTCTGAGATTCAACTAGCGCCGAATGAGGAATTTATCAGCCCGGCGGTGTTCTTTCTCTTTTTCAAGGGTGATCCTGACCCGGCGAAGGAAACATTGGCGAAATTTGCCGCCGAATACCTGACACGGCCAAAAACGGAGCCTCACTCTGTATGGTATGAGAACATCGTCCGGGACATGACGGAGGCAGAAGCGCGCCAAAAGGTGCAATTGGCGCAGGAGTCTGGCGCTGATATATTCTGCCTCGATGGATTCTGGATGGACAGGCGCGGTGACTGGATGATCAACGAAGACGCCAATGTTGAGGCATTCCGCGATTATGCGCGCGAGTCGGGGATGAAATTTGGTTTGAGTATAGACCTGGCAGTCGCCGATCCGGCCAGTTTGGTTATAGTCGAGTATCCTCAATGGGCTGTCAAGCTGGCGAATGGCTCGGATTATACCATCAGCAAAGATGACGCTGTAAAGATGATGTGTCTGGGGAGCGAATATACCCTCTACATCGCCCGCGAAATAGATGCTCTGGTGAAGGAACTGGATCTGGATTACGTCAGGCTGGCGGGACCCATGATCCCGGATGGAGAAGCAAGCGGCTGTTTCGCCCAGGATCACGTGCATCGCGGCAGCGCCGAATCGCTGTGGTACATATACGAGGGCTTCTTCGCGATATGCAATCACCTGCACAGCCAGCATCCTGACCTTATTGTCGATGTATCAGCCCGGTCTTACAACCCGGAAGGCACAATGGATTATGCACTTTTGAAATATGCTGACGTGGAATGGCCGTTATAAAATGGCATTGTAAAAGCAAAAGTGGAACTCACCGCAGAGACGCAGAGAACGCAGAGAAATCCACAGAGGAAAGAGGGGGGAATGAATGAAATCCTTTATCTCTTCTTTATCTCTGCGATCTCTGCGCCTCTGCGGTGAAAAATTCTACAGTGCTTATAAAATTATAGGAGGATAAAGAAATGGGTGAATTCAGACTTTGTCTCAACACAAGCACAATTCGTCCGGCAAGCCTGATGGATAAGATCAGGATCACCGGCGAAGTGGGATACGATGCAATCGAACTCTGGAGCGATGACCTTACTAAATATGAGGCGGAAAACGGAAGTCTTGACGGCGTTGTGAAGGCGCTGGCGGACAGCGGTCTGGAAGTGATAACGCTCATCGCACTCCACGGATGGATGGACGCAGTTGGGGAAAAATACCAGGAATGTCTGGAAGAAGCTCGCAGAAGGATGCGTCAGGCGGCTGCCGTCGGCTCGCCATACATCATCGCCAGTCCGCCTAGAAATGTGGTTGATCTCCATCTGGGAGCGCAGAGGTACAAACAACTGCTGGAAATTGGTCGGGAATATGGCGTTAAGCCGTCTATGGAATTTCTGGGATTTGTGGACGGTGTCAATCAGATCAAAGACGCCTGGCAGGTGGTCACCGAGGCGGATGACCCTGACGGCACTATCATTCTGGATGTGTTTCACATCTATAAAGGTGGATCACCACTGGATGATTTGAGGAAGATCCCCGGTGATAAAATATCCATCTTCCATTTCAATGATGTGCCAGACTCCCCACCCATCGAGCAGCAGACGGACGCAAACAGAGTTCACCCCGGAGACGGCGTTGCGCCGCTGGGCGATATGCTAAAGATAATCAGAGAGTCCGGCTATCAGGGCGTGGTCTCACTGGAGTTATTCAACCCATCATACTGGGAACAGGACCCGAAAGAAGTCGCGCGCATAGGCCTCGAAAAAACGAAAGCGGCATTGAAACTATAAAACCACTAAAGGGGAAAATCCATATTTAACCGCGAATATTCGCTAATAAACGCTAAAAAGATATAAAGAATTCGCGTTTATTAGCGTCCATTAGCGGTTCACTTATCGGGATAGTTTATCTCGCCCAAGATCTGTCTCTGAGATAGCATGACAGTTTCATATCTTTTTGTGTTCTAAACGATAGCATTTTGTGGTAGAATGGTAAGTCATAATTCACACTATACGGCTTTTGAGAGTGGCGCATGTGGGAGCAGATCCCGAGATTGATGGATTAACACCGTTTGCTCCTTCTGAGCTGTTGGGACTTTTCAGACATTCTCGAAGAATGGAGTTATAGCAATGGACAAAATAAAGGGGCGTATCTGCTATTACTCAGGCTCAGGAAACACCAGGCTTGCCTGCCAGTATATTGCAGGAAAAGTCACAAACGCGTCCCTTGATCTCCTCAACGCTGTGAGGTACAGCGATCTACAGTTGGATGAATACGATATTGTAGGCTTTGCCACTTTCACTGACTTTGGCGGTGTTCCTTACTTAATGGAGCAGTTCATCAAGCAGTTAGAGGGACAGAATAAATATGCCTTTGTATTCAACACCTACGGATTTGCCAGCGGCAAGACACTGAAGCATCTTGATAGGCTGGCAACTGCGCAGGGATTTCGGGTGATTGCGGGATATACGCTGCACACACCAGAGTCCTATCCGCCTATGGTCGTAAGAGGTAGAGGGGCCGAGAATGCTCCCAGCGAGGAGAAGATGGAGAAGTTTGAGGGCTTTATATCTGCCCTTGATCAGATGCTCAGCGATATACAGGCAGGTAAGGAAGTAAGCGGACAGAAGGTAGGGATTGGCTTCCGCAACAGCCTTATGCCAGCGTTTTCCCGCACCAAAGCGCGGAAGGATATGGGAGAGAAATTCGTCGATGAGTCGCTCTGTACTGAATGCGGAACGTGCAGGAAGTTGTGCCCTTATGATGCAATAGAGCTTGATCCAAAACCTGTGTTTGACATGGGGAAGTGTTATGGATGCTGGTCATGCTACAACCACTGCCCTGAGAAAGCGATCTACACCAGGAAATTCAGAGGAGTAGGCCACTATCCCAGGCCAAATGAGATGCTAAAAGGTAAACTGAAGCTCTCATAGATGATTTGTGAGTAACCCTCGATTTGTTAATTTCTACACGAAAGGAAATGCAAAATGGCAAGAATACCGATTGGTCTTGAATTGTATTCTGTTCGACATGATCTGGCGGCGGACGTAAGCGGCACGCTGAAAGCTGTTGCTGAGATGGGGTATGACGGTGTTGAGTTCGCTGGCGCTCCTCAGCACAGCGCGGAGGAACTGCGCGCGCTGCTGGGCAAATTCGGTCTGGTTTGCTGTGGCTGGCACACACCGTTTAACCTTGTCCAGGATGACACACTGGAGGATACCATAGCGTTCAACAAGATACTTGGCAACAAGTATGTCATCATACCGGGTATTCCGGGAAACTTGGTAAGCACTCTGGCGGACTGGCGCAAGATGGCTGATTTTTTCAACCAGCTAGCGGATAAGCTTGCCCCACACGGCATGATGACCGGCTATCACAACCATCACACAGAGTTTAAGCCAATGGATGGTGGAACACCCTGGGATACCTTCTTCGGTAACACCAATAAGGGAGTTATAATGCAGTTTGATCTGGGTAATGCGCTTTACGGTGGCGCTGATCTGGTTGCCATTATGGAGAAATACCCAGGCCGTTCGGAAACTATACACCTCAAGCCTTATTCAAAGGAAGCGGGTAAGGATGATCCAGGACAGGGATTCCAGCCCCTGATCGGTGATGATAGCGTTCCCTGGGAAGATATTTTCCGGCTGTGTGAGGCTGGTGGAACGAAATGGTACATCGTGGAATACGAAAGCGATGCCTACCCACCGATGGTATCTGTGGAAAAATGCCTGAAAAGCCTTAAAGCAATGGGCAAGTAGAAACTTATACCATTTCCACTTTATTACTGTGCATTACAGGCGGAACTGGAAAGATATTGTTGGCGAATTCAGCCCCGCCAGATCACCCCCATCCTAGCCTTCCCCCATCAAGGGGGAAGGAACTGATGGTTCTCGATATTATCGCTTTTTGACTGAAAAAACGAGTATTCTTGTCAAGCTCGAAATCCCTTCCCCCTTGATGGGGGAAGGCTAGGATGGGGGTGATCAAGAAGACTGTTGAACTCAAAAACTAGTGCATAATTATATTATGGAATTGGTATTATCCGAAAACCAGTTTTTATACAGGCTGCGGGGATGATTCATTTTCCGATGGAATTGGGGTAACACTTTTTGAACGCCGCTAAAATCCCCGCAGCCCCATCTGCTTTCTGCGCATCGTCCAGAACTATGCATCTGACGCTTCCACTATAAGCGCATACTTCCTGCCAGGTTCTGTCTCGAATACGATTATTCCCGGTTCGGAACTGCTCACCTCGACTGTGTCACCTTTGCTGACCACTGTTGCCGAAACGCCAGAACGGATTTTGCAGCGACCTCCTAACCGAGATAGAATCACAGCGCCTGTCAATTGGCCTTCATCCCACTCAATGCCTACCTCAAATCCTCCGCGAGCGCATAGTCCCTCCACGCTGCCTTTGCTCCATGCAGTCGGCAATGCGGGCAGGAGTTGGATATAGCCCGCATGAGACTGGAGCAGCATTTCCGCTATCCCTGACGTTGCGCCGAAGTTGCCGTCTATCTGGAATGGCGGATGAGCGTCGAAGAGGTTGGGGTAGGTTCCGCCGCCTTTGTATTCGGTGCGATCCGAGCCGGTCAGCCGCAGTTGGTTGCTGATCATGGTCAGAGCGTGGTCGCCGTCCTTTAATCTAGCCCAGAAGTTGATCTTCCATCCCATAGACCACCCGGTTCCGCCATCGCCGCGAAAGAGGAGAGATTGCTTTGCTCCGGCAAATGTGTCTGGAGTGTGTTCGTTGATTTCGCCGCCCGGATGCAATCCCCAGAGATGTGAGACGTGGCGATGCTTATTTTTGGGATCATCCTTGTCTACGAGCCACTCCTGAAGCTGGCCGTGACGTCCGATCTGATTGGGAGCGATTCTTGAGTGTATTTCTGTGAGTTGACTGCGGAATTCCTCGTCTACGACGAGGATCTCGCTGGCGGCGATGGTATTCGCTAACAGCTCGCGAATGATCTGGTGATCCATAGTGGGACCGGGAACCAGCCCGCCATTCTCCGGAGAATTGGACAGCGGAGATATTAACCATCCCGTTCCAGCATCCTCTGCCAGCGTATCAACGAAGAATAGTGAAGCCTCCTTCAAAATCGGATAGGCGCGCGTTTCCAAAAACTGTTGGTCGCCGGTAAAGGCATAATGCCACCACAGATGTTGACAGATCCACGCCCCACCAGTAGGCCATATACCGTGATTAGAGGCGTTGATAGGCGCAGTTCCTCGCCAGACATCCGCGTTGTGGTGCAGCACCCATCCCCGTGCTCCGTAGTGCACTCTGGCAACATTGCGCCCGGTAATCGCTGCGTCCTCCAGCATACTGAATAGTGGCTCGTGACATTCTGGAAGATTAGTCACCTCCGCCGGCCAGTAGTTCATCTCAGTATTGATGTTCACAGTCCATTTGCTGTCCCAGGGGGGATTAACACGATCGTTCCAGATGCCCTGGAGATTGGCTGGCTGCGAACCCGGACGCGATGAGGCAATGAGTAAATAGCGTCCATATTGGAAATAGAGAGTCGCCAGATGGGGGTCCGCGCTTTTATCGTCACTGGCTAACCGGTCGAGAGTGGAATTCTGCGCGGCTGCGCTGGTACCCAGATCCAGATTCACGCGGTGGAATAAAGCCTGGTGATCTTCCACATGGACAGAGCGAACCAGCGCGGACATTTTTCCCGTAACGCGCTCCATATCTCCCTGACAGCGGACAGCCGGGTCTCCGGAAATGTCACGGAAGTCCACATAACTGGACGCGGCGACCAGATAAAGCACCACCTCTGTCGCATTTTCAACAGAAATTCCGTCCGTGGACACAGCGACCGTACCATCCTCAGTCCGCGCTGCCAGACGCACCTCGAATCGCACGCCATCGGGCTGCACGTATCCTGCCAGAGCCAATTGGTCGCCTTCCACAACGCGTGTTTCGGCGGACTCGTGCGGGGATTTGAGGGACGCGGTGAAGGTGAGGGATGCCGCTTTATCCGCACTCAGCCGGATGGCGATCACCTGATCGGGATAGCTTGCAAAAACCTCGCGTTTGTAGGTGACTTCTCCGCAGCGATAGGTGACAGCAGCAATGGCGCTATCCATATCCAGCGAGCGGAAATATTCTTCCGGCTGGTCGTGTCCGGGAAAGCATATAAACAAATCTCCGGTGGGCTGATAAGCCTTCTGGCCCAGCGGCTGTGACATGAAGGTTTCAGTAGCCAGATCCTGCGCTTCAGCCTGCTTTTCCCGCGCCAGTTCCCATTTTTCCTGCCGTTCCAGTTTCAGCATCCCGAACATCATCCCGCGCAGAACCGGATACTGATCAGCAGCGCCGGGATGGGAATAATCGTGTGGCTTGCCTGTCCATACTGAGTCCTCGTTAAACTGGATATGCTCTTCCGAGACACCACCGTAGATCATCGCACCGAGACGGCCATTTCCCACCGGCAAAGCCTCAACCCACTGCTGGGCAGGTTCGGTATACCAGAGAGTGAGCGCCCCAAATTCTTTCTGTGCCATTACAGTGTTCCCTTCCGTATAAGACATTGATAAAACAGCTTATCTTGTTCGCGGCTCTACGCCCGCCCGTTTCTGTAGAATACGCTGTCAGCTTATTTCGCCGCACAAGCCGGTGGCACGTTCTACTGCAATGAGCAGGGCTGTACATCTACAACGGGCTGGCAGCCTCGTTCTACTCAAATCAGCCTGATTAATCCACGCTGCCTGAGGCCATTTCGTATCGTCCCTGAATACCCTTGATTACTGTCGCGGGAGCACGGCGGAAGTAATCGCCAAACATAAGTGAAAGACGCTGTGCCTCCTGGTGATGCTCGTCAATGAGGTTTCTCGTTTCTCTGGGGTCTTTCTTTATGTTATATAACTCATCAGGCTCATCAGACGGCCGCTGGATATAGCTCCACGTTTTATCGCGGATGCAGCGGTCGATACCGGCGTAGTACCCTGTGATCATAGCTTCTCTATGCTCGTTTGTATCTCCGTAGAGGACAGGGACGAAACTCTCGCCATGCATGCCGGATCTGCCGTTTGAGCCTAGAAGCTCCAGTATTGTGGGCAAGGTGTCGTGGAACTGGACGATAGCATCAGTCCTCATGCCGCCGTTTTTATCACCGGGCAAATGCACCAGATAGGGAACTTTCAGGAGTTCGCTATACATGCGATCAGAGCCTTTGAGGAACTTTCTGTGGTCGCAGAGCGGATGACCATGATCCGCCAGGAGGACGATGATGGAATCGTCATAATACCCCAATTCTTCCAGACAGTCGAACAGATCCTTCAGGCAATAATCCACAAATGCGGCTTCACCTGCATATAATCCCTGAATGTGTTGGATTTCATGATCTCTAGCCCACTGATCCGCTATGCCGCCCATAGGCATTATCAGTCGTGGGCCTTCATAGTCTGGGTCGGTGTACGTATCGAAGGACTCAATTGGGTCCCATGGCTCATGTGGATCGAATGAATCTATCCACAGGAATATTTTCTCATGGCTGCGGTTATCCTTGAGCCATTTCACACTCTCTTTGACCACTTTGGCCGGGAACCAGTCTTCCGCGGATTTAAATTCATCTGTATTGGCAAGGAATTGCCTGATGCGGCTTTTCCATATCTCGCTATAGTGTTCGTTGACGTAATCCTCTACGTCGCGCTTTGGCGGAGCAGACACGTAGGGATCATATTCCTGCCCGCGTACCCATCGGTACTCGTGGAAATTCGCGTGGAAGTTCATTCCCGGCGCGCGGTAGTGGTAGGTATCGGATATAAGTCCGCATACATATCCCTGTTTCCTCAAGAGCTGGGTCATGGTAATATCCTGCGGCGCTAGCGGCTCCCACGGCCGGAATGGAAGTGTCCTTTGACCAGTCATGACCTGACATCTGACGGGAATAGTTGGTAGAGCCTCGGGATAAGAATTCTCGAATATGACACATCTCTCCGCGAATTTATCCAAATTGGGTGTCTTACATGCAGATATATCCTTGAACGGGCCTTTGCCCTGGTTGTAGACACTCAAATGGTCCTGCCTGAAGCTGTCCAGGAAAATAACTATGACGTTCATCTACTACTTCTCCTTCTTTCATGAAACCCCTTACCGCTCTCTTGCTAGGCACGGCTATATTCTTACATATAAGTTTGACCTTGTCAACTATCTATTGCACGGGGGAATCCTGGCGCGAAAAACTTGCTGTTGACCAGGGCTGGAAAATTCTCTATACTTTTGCACATCAGTGAGTTTCAACAATGTTTCTGGAGTCTTTGGGATGTACTAAAATCCCCCCAGCCCCATTTTCAAGGGGGAGTAGCGGGCTTCGCCCGCAGAAAGAAAATTCACCGGGAGGTGTAGATATGGTTCGTATAGGTGTAGTAGGCGTAGGTGGAATGGGCAAGAGCCATTGCAATGCTCTGAGCAGCGTGCAGGGCTGTCAATTCACGGCGGTATCGGACGTAAAGACCGAGGTAGCGGCGGAGGTTGCGGACAAGTTTGGGGTCAAAGCCTTTACCGACCGAAACGAGATGTTTGGCGAAGTGGATGCCGTCATAGTGGCAACGCCGCCGTGGTATCACGCGGAAGTAGCCGTAGATGCAGCCAAAAATGGTATCCACGTTTTCTGTGAGAAGCCGCTTTCGGCGACACTGGATGATGCCAATGCTATGATCGCCGCTGCCGATGCCGCTGATGTGGCGCTAATGGTAGGGCATGTGCTGAGATTCTATCCGCTGCACGAACTGGGCAGAAAGATGATAGATGATGGATTGATAGGTGACATTGTCTATCTGGAAACCGATTACTGCGGCAAATACTCCGGCCCCAGGAATCGACCGGAAACATGGTTTGGGAAGATGGGCGGACTTCTGGAGAATGGAATACACAAGGTCGACCTGATCAACTGGTTTGGCGGCGACGCAGATACTGTTTCTGCGGAAGTAGGGAGTTTCTCAGGCCATGAGGATTGGGAAGATTATACCATGTCGCTTATAAGATACAAATCTCAGGTCGTTGGTATTCTCAGATGGGGGCCATTCATGGGTTCCAGAGGAAGTCGCGGGACGATTATCGACGGTTCCAAAGGCTCTATGAATCTCGACATGGCTTCGGGGAATGTCTATCACAGGCTTATGGGCGAGAGCGAATGGACTGAGAGCATCCCGCCAAACAAAGGTGAGAACGGTGTGGTCAAAGAGCTTCAGCACTTCGTTGACTGCATAAGGGATGGCAAAAAAACCATGTCGAATGGTAGAGACGGACGCAATGCCGTAGAGGTTGTGTTAGCGACCTACAAATCCGCAAAAGAGGGAGTCAAAGTATCCCTGCCAATGAAGTAAATGTAACTCTCTCGATTTGAGTTTGACAATAGATTTCTATTGGCCACGCTTAGCTTAATTGACTTTGTCACATTAGATCGCGACTCAGTCGTAGCCCAACTTTCTAAGTTGGCATTTTGGGAATCCGATGTAGGAAGCCAAGATAGAATCTTGGGCTACAGATAAATGGTTCAATCGACAAATCTGTGCTGTTATTCGTAGGGGCACGCTGCTTGTGCCCTGGGCACGCGCAGCGTGCCCCATACGCATCAACTTAAGCATTAAATGGATGATTCCTTGTCCCGTAGGGACATCTGATATTAGCCCAGTGATTCATCGCTGGGTAACGGATTCTAACAAAAAACTGAGTCCTGTAAGGACGGCTGAAATAGCATAACTACTGGATTTAGCCGTCCCTATGGGACTAATGATATGTAATAGAGACCATGATCCCAGCAGTAAACTACCGGGCTAATTTCATATGCCCTGACGGACACAAGAGAGCATATTCTTGTCTGATATTGTATGATATTTCCTTAAGTTGATGCGTATGGGGCACAATGCTTGTGCCTTGGGCACGCGCAGCGTGCCCCTACAGGTATTTTAACGACATAAACTTACTGATTAAACCAGTAAATGTGACAAAGTCAGGTCAACATTGTCAAGTTAAAGCTCTACTTTCATCCCATCAAAAGCCAGAGTGATGCCTTTTTCTTTCAGAATAGGCGCATATTCATCGTGCACAGGCGCAAAGTGGGGACATATATGTGAGGCGCAAAAGAGAGCAGAATCCTTGAGAAGATCATCATCACGAAAGAGGTTGATGGCTCGCTCAAGCTTGTCCAGATTGAAGTGTCCCGATGAGTCCACACCGTAGCCAAATGTTCCCTCAATCACCACAAGATCATAGCGGAATTTCTTGATCAATTCGTATGTATGGTCGTAAAACCATCCGGTATCTAAGGCATACAGGATCGTGCGGTTATTGCGCTGGAGGATGTAGTTGATCGCCTGATATTCGTGGTCTTTATGGCTCGCCTCAAGCGGCAGATAGCGTATATCTCCCGCCTGCCCCTCAACGCCATACTCAACCTGACGCAGGGTCATGCGGAGTGCCTCCTCACCGTCCTCGCCCATACGCGAGTTGAGTGCATTATAGACATCCGCGCTGCCGTATACGTGCAGCATTGTCAGATCGGAAAACCTTGGGCCAGAAACGTTTTTCTGCTCAGGCGGGAGCTTCTGACCGGGCTTCATCCTGCGCCAGAACAGATGCGTCGGGTAAAAATGGTCTGCGTGTGAATGAGTGACGAAAAGATGCTGGGCATCTACAATCGGGACGTCAAATTTCCTTGCCTGCTGAAATACCTCAGCGCCAAAATCCAACATGCAGTCCGGGGATAGAAAAGCGCACGAATTGGAGCGGATGTTGCGCCCACCAAGTTCGCGCGCCCTGGCGCATGTAGGGCAGGTACACCACAGCCCGGGAAACTGTTCGCCAGCAGATGTTCCGAGAAATTGAAAATACAATATATACTCCTTTCGACGCAGGTGCGCCCTTATGCCAGATTAGTTTTTGAGTTTAGCGATGATATTCTGGATCCGAAGGGATCCGAATCCGCCAACAGTATCCTATTTGCAGAAAAAACTGCTAATTATTGGATACGGAGTAGGCTTTCACAAGATCGGCGACTTCTTTGATAGTCTCCGGTTTGCAGAGCGGTGTCATAACTCCGGCTGACGTAACCACAACTCCCCGCTGATGCGCCAGTTCATCCAGATCATGCTTGATCTCATGAAATATCTCATCCGCTGTCTTCGTCCAGAGGACTGCGTTTGTGCCTCCGATGAGACATTTATTTGAGCAAGCCGTTCGTCCATCTTTCAGGGTTGTATTGCCAACTGGCGGTGAAGTAAACGCCTCGATGGCGACGGCAGGCAGTTTTGCGACGTCTGCCAGGACATCGTATAAATGCCCACACATATGTAAAACGTGAAGCTTGCCTGCCGATGAAAGCACGTTCCCATAGTCCATGAGGTGCTGATAGGGGTATTGGCGGAAAAGCTCCGGCGAGATCAGGGTTGTAGATGTATTCTCCACAGAATATACTACGGGAGCCGGGCATTTTTCAGCAATTATTTCGGCACGGCGGCACAGGAAAGCGTGCATATTCTCAAACAAAGCCTCTACTTCTTCCCTGTGGTCGCACAGCATGAAGTGCCCGTTTTCAATACCCGCCAGATGCTGGATCCAGTCCATGAGCGGCGATATACCCATTCCGGTTGTTGCAATTCCATCCTCTCCGAGCGCTTTCATCGCTGCCAAGGCTCGATCAAGCTGTGCGCTGTCAAACTCGCACACTGCATCTGAGAAGAAAAGCGACATTGCCTGAATGTCTTCCGGTCGTTTAACGGGGAACTCTGCGGGATGCCATGAGCACGATCCCGCATCATACTTATTGACTGCGGTAAGCGTACCCGCCGGCGTGATGTATTCGGTGATTCTTGTCCCGTTTGTTCTGGTCGATCTGGTGGACGTTTTCTTTCGTACAACTTTGACACACGCCGGCATACCTACGTGCTGATCGCTGCCGACCCATCTGTGCAGCCCGCCAGCCTTCATACTGCGGAAAGGCTCTGTCTGATATTGAGCGTAGGCGGCATCAATTTTGGGCCAGAAGGGGAGTCTGTCCACCTGTTCACATTTTAAGGCTGCAAGCCATCTCTCTCTGGGAGTCATTGTTTCCACTGTTTTCACCTCCGTTGAAATGCAAAAGACCAAACTTACCCTCCAAAGCCACCAAAATTCTAATCAAGTCTAAGATTGACCACCTCCATCACGTCATCCACTGAGATTTGGTCAATACATTTGTAGCCCGGCTTTTTGCATTCGTTCCGCATACATGGGGGGCAGTCAGGCTCCATCCGAAGGGCGGAACAGTGATCTCCGTATGGCCCAAAACGCTGCGGGCTGGTAGGGCCGAACAATCCGATAACTCTCGCGCTAAACGCCGAAGCCAGGTGCATTGGTCCGCTGTCATTTCCCACGAAGAGATCTGCCTTTTTCAGGACGGCTGCCAGTTGTCCCAGCGTCGTCCCACCTGACAGGTTCATTGCCTCTCCATCCATGGAGGATATGATGGATTGAGCGGCCTGTTTTTCACTTTCATCTCCCACAAAAATGATCCGGGCACTATATTCCTGCGATAGTCGATCAGCTAATCGCACGTATTTCTCAATAGACCAGCACTTTATCATTGTCGGTACACCGGCATGTATTGCCACAATAGGATAAATCGAACTCTCTCCGCCAGCCTCTCCTAAAAGTAGATCGGCGCTGTCTATATCCACCTTACTCAAACTCATGGGCATCTCTCGTGATCGCGTGGACAGGCCAGCTCGAGTCAATATATCCAGATTGACCTCCGCCTCGTGCTCCGATGCAAGTGAAGTTCTTCCCAATTTTCGCTGAATGAGGTATGTTCCCCTGTCGATTCTATATTTGCTCCTGGCTATCATGGCAAAGAGCAGCGATGCGAAGCTGCCGCGCAGGTCTACTATCAGGTCAAACTCCCGGTCTCTCATTTCTCTACTGAAGCGTATCCCGCGCGTGAGGTCGAACATCTTACTCCTGCCAGATCGATCAAAGAAACGAGCATCGTAGCACAAGACTTCATCCACGTGCGATATATATCCGGCTACTGGCTCCAACGCGGAGTTCACAACCATAGCGATATGCGCCCGGGGAAAGTGCGCTCTCAGGTTAGCTAAAGCCGGAATTGAGAGAATGACATCGCCAATGTGATCCAGCTTGATGATGACGATACGCCGTATATCCCCAGAAACCAGATCCTTTCTGCGATAGCGAATGGAGCTAACGAGAGAAGAAAAGATCAACGTGAGATATTCCTCAAGTTTTCTGGAGAACTGACGTAACTTACCATACATTTTTCCTATCACCATCCTGTGACGCAAAGCTGTCGGTTCTTCAGCTATTTATGATTTCGCGTTATGTTAGCACATTCTGCTCCACAACTCAAGGTTGACTTCGAGGGCGACATGCTTTGCTGTTGACGATATATGCGCTATATAGTATAATCAGTTTGATCATTGCTGCTCCCACATAATGTATTTTGCTGTCTGATAGGATTCGACTGATGGTTTCTAAAAGCGTTGGACAAAACGGTCTCACAGGCTCATCTCTGAGAAAGGTGATAAACGTTACTGGAACGGTTATTCACACCAATCTTGGGCGATCTGTATTGAGTTATGATGCAATAAGCAGTATAAAACAGGCTTGCAGCAGCTATGTGAATCTTGAATATGACGTGGCGTCAGGACACAGAGGTCACCGGGACAGAGTGACGGAGAATCTAATCAAAGAATTGACAGGCTGCGAGGCATCCACCGTGGTCAATAACAACGCGGCGGCTGTGCTATTGTGCCTGAATACTCTGGCTCGTGGGAAAGAAGTGATCGCATCCCGCGGCGAACTGGTGGAGATAGGCGGAGCGTTCCGGCTTCCGGAAGTTATGCGGAACAGCGGCGCTATACTCAGGGAGGTGGGCACGACCAACAGAACGTATATCGACGATTACCGCGAGGCTGTCAATGAGAATACCGCGATGCTGATGAAAGCGCATACCAGCAACTACAAGATAGAAGGTTCTACATGGAGCGCGAGTATTGAAGAACTCGTCGCGCTGGGACGAGAGCATGATCTCCCGGTGGTGGAGGATCTGGGCAGCGGCGCGTTGGTAGACTTGAGCGAATATGGATTGCCCAGGGAACCTCTGGTCAGAGATAGCATAGACGCTGGTGTGGACGTTGTAACGTTCAGCGGTGATAAACTTCTGGGCGGGCCACAGGCGGGGATAATCGTTGGCAGGCAGGACGTCATAAACAGGATCAGGAGCAATCCGCTCATGCGCTGCGTCCGGGTGGGAAAGATGACCATCGCCGCTCTGGACGCCACTCTGCGGCTGTATGTTAATGGCATGGAGAAGAATATCCCGACACTGGCTTCCCTGACAAGACCCATTGAGGAGATCCGCGCGGTTGCTGAGGACGTATCGACAAAACTGAAGGCTATATTGGGCGATCTGGCGACGGTGTCGGTAGAGGATGGGGCGTCTCAGGTGGGCAGCGGCTCGTTGCCGGTGGAATCAATCAGATCGGTGTATGTAGTTATCCAGCCCACGACAGTGTCAGTTGACAAACTTGCTGCCCTCTTCCGAAGCGGCGAGGTTCCGGTGGTTGGCCGCATACATGAGGATAGGCTGCTGATGGATATGCGCACCATCCAGCAGGAAGACGCAGGATATATACTCAAAGCAGCGGAGGTGATCAAGTCTATAGGTCTATGCAGGCAGGATGCCTGCGCTCCCAGGGAGTAAAGCTATGTCCAGAAAGCAAGTCTATGCCTTAATCAGCCTACTGCACGATGCACAGAAGCAAGTGACAGAACAGGTATTGGAGACAGCCACATTTGAGGATCTGGAGGATATGGTTCCTGATGGATTTACCGTGAAAGATGTATTACAGATGTGGGTCTGGCATTTCTGGGCGCACCATCGGGAGCTTATACTCGCTCGCGGTTCGCTGAAAGGTGATAATCCGCATTTCCATGTATCTCATTTTGTGAGACAGGCGAATGAGGAGTTTGGTCGCTTTGTTGGCGAACTTGCGTGTCTGGACGATGAACAACTGGATTTGCGACCGCCAGGCGGTGATCGAACTGTCCGGGAAATTGTGGAACACGTATTGGCAACACTGACCGGGTATTTCCCTGATCAGGTCGCCAATATTCGCAAACAGAAAAACTAAGGCGGAATACTACCCGGCGAAAGATTGTTATGATGAGGTGATTGAGTGGACTGGTACGAGGAGTGGTTTGGCGAAGAATATAAGCTCGTTTATCCGCACAGGAACGAAGCGGAGGCGAGGGAGCAGATTGAATTTCTTAAGCGGCATATCCATCTTCCCGAAGGCGCGAAAGTGCTGGATCTATGCTGTGGGTGCGGCAGACATGCAGTGGAGTTGAAGGGGTTGGGATACGATGTGGTGGGGCTGGATCTGTCGGAGGAGCTTTTGGATCTCGCCTGTTCCCGGGCTGCCGAGTGTGACGAAGATATAAAATTCATCCAATGCGATATGCGCGAGATCCCATACGTTAATTATTTTGACCTGATAGTCAACTTCTTTACCAGCTTTGGATATTTCGCGGATGATGCCGATAACCAGAAGGTGCTTACATCTATGACAGCGGCGCTCAAATCCGGCGGCAAATTCCTTATTGACTACATGAACCCGGATTCTGTGGCAAAAGGTCTGGTGAAGAGGGATGAAAAGGATATTTCCCATGGCATCCACGTAATACAAGAACGATGGATCGACGCATCACCCCGACGCATCAACAAGAAGATCACCCTCATTAGAGATGGCAAAGAATCAACCTACAGGGAATCGGTGAGAATGTATAGCCATCAGGAAATGAAGGATATGTTATCAAAGGCAGAACTGAAATTAACAGAAACATACGGCGATTTCGCCGACTCAGAATATACTCAGGATTCGCCGAGGATGGTTCTCATGGGCGAAAGAGAGTAGAACTTACGCGTCAACCAAATTGAGCTTGGCAACTTTGTCATAGATCACCCCCATCCTAGCCTTCCCCCGTCAAGGGGGAAGGTATTTCGGGCTTGACGCGGAGTATCCGTTTCTTAAGCGGAGTATCCGTTTCTTAAGCAGAGTATCCGTTTTCTTATTTAGAGCTAGTAATTGGGGAAAACCATTAGTTCCTTCCCCCTTGACGGGGGAAGGCTAGGATGGGGGTGATCCGAAAGCGAAAAACTAACTTGGGAATATGTTATAACTCAGGAGGCAGGTTTTGAGGATTTTACGTAACGCCGCGGAACAGATGAGCGGCAGCAGGCTATTTACTGATTACATAAGCAATTCCGAGGATACAAAAGAGTTGTATCCTTCGCACTTCATGGATGAGTCCTCCTGGCAGAAAGTGATGGACAGGGTTAGCGGCAGAAAGCGCGACTATGGCGAGTTGGCGGAAATACTGAGACGGCAGAATTCAGCCCTGGGATCGGGGCAGGCGGCTATGGATAATATAGACAAACTTGCGGATGGCAACGCATTCACCGTTATCACCGGACAGCAGGTGGGAATACTCACCGGCCCTTTGTATACCATCTACAAGGCCATGACGGTGATAAAGCTGGCCCAGCATCTTAGTGAGAAATATGAAGCCGAATTCATTCCCGTCTTCTGGATGGAGTCCAATGATCATGACATGGAAGAGGCGAATCACGTCAATATTCTTGACTCTGACAGTGAATTGATAAAACTTGAATATCTGCCGAAAAGCTGTACGCCAGGATGCTCCATGAAGGACGTGATCGTGGATGATGAATTTGGTGACCTCGTTTCCGATCTGGAGGCACGTCTTCCGAACACAGAATTTAAGAGCGATGTATTCGAGATCATCCGGGAATCATACCAATTATCACAGGATATTGGGCGCGGCTTCGGGCGTATGATGGCTCAGTTGCTAGGTAAGTATGGTCTGGTATTGTTCAGCCCGTCCGATCCGGACATGAAGAGGCTTATGTCGCCCATACTTGAGCGGGAAATGAACTCGCCGCTGAAATCAATGGAAATAATCAATTCAGCGGCCGAGCGGCTGAAAGCGATGGGCTACGAGCCGCAGATTGAGAAGTCGCAGGATTCCACCGGGCTTTTCATCGAGGTGGATGGCATCAGACGTAAGCTACTCTTCCAGGATGGACACTTCAGGATGGATGGGAATAACGAAAATCTGGAGAGCAAGGCATTGGTGGACACACTACATGCTGAGCCGTGGGTTTTCAGCCCAAACGTAGCTCTCCGCCCTGTGATACAGGATTATATATCACCAACAGTCGCGTATGTAGCCGGCCCCGGAGAAATATCGTATTTCGCGCAGTTGGCGGGGTTATATGAATTTATGGACGTGGACATGCCAATCATATATCCCAGAGCCAGTTTTACTATAGTTGAAAGTAAAGTTCAGCGGGTTATGGATAAAAACGAGCTTGAGGTGAGTGATCTGTCGGAACACTATGACAATCTCTTCAGCCGACTGTCGAAGCATACAGCAGCGGGAAAATTGGAGCATCTGCTGGAATCCTCAAACTCGGAGATCAGGGATATACTCGGAAGACTGGCAACTGGCCTGATGGAGTTCGATCCGGGCCTTAAAAATGTCGTTGAATCCGCAGCAAAGAGGATAGATCACCAACTTAACATCCTGGGAGAAAGGTCATACAAGGCTCAGAGAAGCCGGGATGATATACTCCGAAATCAGGTGAAACGCGCCTGTATGAATATCTATCCCGATGGGAAGCCGCAGGAGCGGGAGTTTAATGTCGTGCAGTATCTGGTTTTGTATGGCTTGCAGTTTGTGGATGACCTTTTTTCAGCTATATAATGGGAAGTTAATAGTATGGCAACGGTAGAGATGATTAAGATACTGGAGGAAGTTTACGAACTTGTTCCTCATATCATAAGATTGCCAGAAACCAAAATGTGGATAGATTATGATAAGGAAGCAGATGTGCTCTACATAAGCTTTAAGAGGCCTCAGCAAGCAACAGACTCGGAGATGCTGGACAATGGCGTGTTGCTCAGATATAGAGGGGATGAACTTATAGGAATAACTGTATTAGAAGCCTCTAAAGTGCGCGCGCCTGTTAGCTGATTAGAGAAGGAACTGTGTTGGAGGAAATATATGGAATTGGATGTTCTGGCTTTTGGCGCTCATCGTGATGATATAGAACTGACGTGTGCTGGCACTGTGATTAAAATGGCAGATCAGGGCTATAAGACGGGGATCATAGACCTGACGGCGGGCGAAATGGGGACGCGTGGATCGGCTGAAGAGCGCGAAAATGAAGCAGATGAGGCGGCGAAAATCATGAGCGTTCAATGTCGGGATAATCTGGGCATCCCTGATGCTAACATCGAGATAAATACTGAAAATAAACTCAAAGTTATAGGGGCGATCCGCAAATATAAACCCAGACTTGTCCTCCTGCCATATTGGGAGGATCGGCATCCCGATCACGCTCATGCTGGTCAGTTGGTGTTCGAGGCATCGTTCTACGCGGGATTGGCGAAGCTGGATACCGGACAGCCAAAACACCGCCCTGAGAAGCTCGTCTACTATATGTGTCAATATGAATTCAAGCCATCTTTCGTTGTGGACGTTACAGAACAGCACGAGAGAAAGATGGAAGCGATCCGGGCTTATGAATCGCAGATATATAATCCCAATTATAAGGGTGAGAAAACTTTAATAAGCAGCGCTGAGTATCTGGAATCTATAGAGGTACGCTCGCGTTACTACGGCGGACTCATCAGACGAAAATACGGCGAACCGTTTCTTGTGAGAGAAATGATAGAAGTCGAAGACATAATGGCTTTACATTGGGGGAGCAGATGAATATTGGAATAACTTGCTATCCAACTTACGGTGGTAGTGGCACTGTCGCCACGGAACTTGGGAAAGCCCTGGCGCTCAGGGGGCACAAGATACATTTCATCAGCTATTCGCTTCCCTATAGGCTGCGTGAATTTAATGAGAATGTGTCGTTCCACGAGGTATCCATGATGAGATACCCGTTATTTGAATACCCGCCCTACTCACTGGCATTATCGGCAAAGATGGCCGAGGTAGTGGAGGAAAATGATCTGGATTTGCTGCACGTACACTATGCCCTCCCGCACGCAGCCAGCGCCTACCTCACGAAGCAAATGCTGGGCGGCAGACCGAAGGTTATAACCACACTCCACGGCACAGACATTACCATTGTTGGCAACGATGAATCATATTTCAGAATCACAAAATTCAGCATTGATCAGAGTGACGGAATCACCACAGTATCAGAATTTCTCAAGCGGGAAACGGAAGAAAGATTTCAAATTCAGACTCCCATTGAAGTCATACCAAACTTTGTTGACACTGAACGATTCAACTGCTCTCGCGGTCTCTGTACCAGGTCCACATTCGCGGAAAAAGGTGAGCGGATCGTCGTTCATATCTCCAATTTCCGGCCTGTGAAGCGGATCGAGGATGTCATCTCCATATTTGCCCTCATCCACAAAGAGGTGCCCTCAAAACTGCTGATGATAGGAGATGGCCCGCTGATGTCAACGGCTCATAGGACAGCAGAAAAGCTGGGGATTTCATCTGACACTATTTTTCTGGGTAAACAGAATGATGTATCCGAATTGCTCTGCATGGCTGATATTTTCCTGCTGCCCAGCGAAAATGAGAGCTTCGGTCTATCAGCCCTGGAGGCCATGAGTTGTCAGGTGCCGGTAATCGGATCAAACGCCGGTGGGCTTCCAGAAGTTGTGGAAAACGGATATACAGGCTGGCTGGAGGATGTGGGAGACGTGAAGTCTATGGCTGAACGAGGCAGGCAGCTTCTTCTTGATGATGATTTGCGCAGAGAAATGGGAAGAAACGCCCGGCAGGTGGCTCTGGAAAAATTCCATCAGGACAAAGTCATTGATATGTATGAAAAATACTATGAGACTGTAATATTTAGTCATTCCGAACGACTGTAGCGAGGTGAGTTTAATATGCCTTCTCCCGCTTTCTGACATGTATCACTCGCACCACCTTTGCCTTATCATCGATTTCGTAAATAACGCGATAATTACCGATCCGAATTCGCCAGTCACTCGTCGACCCTCTTATCTTGATACAGCCACGGGGTCTGGGATTTTTCGCTAATGCGTAAATATGCGGTGCTATCCTATAAACTGTTTCCTTTGACAGCCGCTTGAGGTCCCGTTCAGCGGATTGCTCAATGTCGACCTCATACACTAGATTCATACTCCTCCATAAATTCTTGGAATTTCCTGAACTTAAGTGGCCTCTTTCTCCTCTCCGCCAATATCCTCAAATCTTCTAAGTCTTCTATTAGCTCTGAGTCCTCCTTTGAGTTGCCATAATTCATATCTGTGAAGTCTGTAAGCCAACTTGGATCGTATTTTGATGCGGCACTGCATAATGCTATGTCTGTAGCACTGCCATAGCCTGGTAATGGATCTATATGGTCAAATTTTGCGCTATTCGCTTGGTTCCATCTTGGGTGATATAGCATATCAACATCTGGGTCTACGCGTGCCATGATTTCCTCCTAACCCAGTTAAATTCATCTGGCTGTATAACCGCTATGTCAATGTCACCAGCACAGGTTGGGGCACCAACAACGAAACGAAAACGTCCGATTACTATGTTTATTAGCCACAGAACAAAATCAATGGCATCCTGTATAGGCATACCATCAAAAATTACCGGGTATTCAAACTGCTGCAATATATTTTCAATGGTATCTGTATCTGAGTTTGTTGCTTGGGCAATAGCACGTATTACTCCAGGATCGAAAACTTTATACATTCTCGTTATCGCATCAGTTTGGCCAAACCAGTTAGCCCCAAAATTTGGTGAGCCATCCTGGTTATCTTCTCTTATCCTCTCGATTGATGTACTATGCGGTATATGAAAAACAAACTGATCTGGGAAGAAAGCTCCTGAGGAATAGCCCCCAACTTGAGTACCCAATAAAGGGCGCGAAGTTTGCTGATTTTCAGGAAACTGCTGATTGTACCTTTCTAAGAGAAATTCATAAGCCTGCCTCGCTATGTCTTCAACAGTATAATCTGGATTATCTTCGCGCGGAATTCCCCTCTCAAATTGACTCAAAAGGCTTTGAATGCTTCTTGAACCTATCTGACTTATCCCCCAATTGAGAGTTCCAATTGGATATTCTCCTATTTGAGACAATTTTTGGGCATAGTTATATGTATTCAGAATTCCTTGCTGTCCTTGACTGGATATTGTAACTACACTATCGGCACCAAGGATTAGCCCCTCCCCGACCTTAACCGACACACATATCGACATTATGAACTACCCCCTTTGTCAAGATATAAGAGTATATAAGCACACCTCAACTTACATAGTGATTCCTTTGGGCTATTAGCGTTTAACATTGTATCATCGCATAGGGGATTTATCAAGTGAATTCCGCCCTGCATGATCTATATCGAGGTTAGACAGCCCAAGTGGGAATATAAGCATAGTTAGTTCAGCTATATATCGTCAGATACTTCACCAGACTTTAATGTCTGTCTGAATTAGATAGATATTACTGCTTTATAGCTGCCCAGGTAAATGGCAATTTGCCTGTAGGCTCAACGGCGAGGATAACGCTTTGGTCTAGACCACCCGCCAACATTTCGACTTCTTCCGGCGTAATAGCGCGGTCATAGAGCATCACCTCGTCCAGCATACCGTCAATGAAGCGGTGTGGTGTCTGCGTTGCACCGATTCTGAGGGTAGACTCAGTGCCAGTGCCCATGATGAATTCACCCTCGCCCTCGGACTTACCGTTGATGTAGAGTATAGCGTTGTCGTTCTCAACCGTTACAGCCAGATGTACCCACTCATCCAGGGACATGACTACGCCAAACCAGATCGCGCTGCCATTTCGCCCAATGGACAAGTCTCCGCTGGCGTCCATCTCGAACTGCCACATCATGTTATTTTCGCTCCAGTCGTCTCCCTTCTTCAGGAACATAGTCTCCTTATGTTCGTTCAAGGTGACCCAGATGGCAATTGTGAGATTACCGGTTGCTTCCGACGGGTTAAACGCCCCGGCCAGAAAATGGTCATCCACGCCATCACAAAGGAGTGTACCCGTACCTAGCCAGGCATCTGCGCCAGATAGCCACTCAGGCTCCCCCAATTCCTCTACCTCGATGCCCCCAACAACGTCTTCGGAGTTACCGTCCAACGGCCAGTATGCCACCAAGCCCGAAGTGAGGTCAGCCATGGAAATTGTGGCCATAAATAATATAAACATCAGGCATGTAAAGCCTGTGAGCAATCCCCGCTTAACCAGATCCATATTAATCTTTAGCATTTTCCAGTCCCCTTTGCTCAGAGCTTATCTGAGAAGTCTGTTCTGTAAATAGAACACCAATGACCAAAAATCAAAAATGAATTTACCTCCAGATGCTCAGATCGCGCTCCAGAAGTTCCTCAAGCAGCGAAATCTGATCGGCGAATATCCTACGAAGCCGCTCTCGCATGTCCGGATCGATGCCCTTTTCGATATCACCGTCTGGCGTATCAGTCTCCTCCGGCCTGGGGAAACCGATGATCCTGTCCACACTTGGCAGATCAAGACGGACTTCTACATCCAGGAACGAGAATACTTGTCGCAGAAACGCTCTGGGATCATGTGTTAGATCATCATAGATGAGCGGCAAGACACGCTCCCTCGGAAATAGACGCAATACACGGGTGAGATGCAGATGGTAAAAGCCCGGCTCGATGAACATGCGGAACATTTGCCAGGAATGGATATCGAGGATTTCCCTGAAATCGCCGCGCATGTCCCTGTTGCGCTTCCGAGTAGCAAGCTGCAGCAGTGCCCGCTCTATGGGATTCCGGAGGGTCATCGTAAGTCTGACGTTGGGGAGTAATTCGGCAATTCGCTGCAGTGCGAGTTCATCAAGCATGTAGGAGTTGCTGGTTTCGCCAACTGCCTTTTCGCCGTTCCACTGCGAGAAGTAGGTCTTCTCGTACCAGTCGAGGCCGCGATCGAAATCAGCCACGAAGAAATTCACGTTGTCGGGTTTCGTGAGTTTTCCAGAATAGTTGCGCACCTTAGCTGTCGGCACATACACGTCCGGATGTTCTTGAAAGATAGTCCACAGCCAGGTGGATGCGACCTTGGCAGCGCCGGTATGCAGGAAGTTGGGCAACATGGATTTTAATCTTCTTTCCTTTTTGATCAGGCTGGCAATCTGCTCTACTTCAATATCAGCGTCTATTAGTTTCGGCTACAGGGCATCTGGATCACGTTAAACTTTCATACTCTTGAAGCTCCGGACTTGATCGCTTATAGCCTTCTCTGTTGGAAGCCGTTCGATGCTCGAAGCGCCGAAAAATCCTACTACGCCGGTGGTGTTTTTCAATATGTATTGAGCATCCTCCGGCTCTGCGATTGGGCCGCCATGACATAACACGAGAATATCGGGATTGACTTCTTTAGCCGCGTCGTGCATAGCCTGCACTCGTTTGGCTGCTTCCTCCAGAGTTAGAGCCGTTTGAGCGCCTATAGACCCTTTAGTCGTCAAGCCCATGTGCGGAACAAGTATATCCGCGCCGGCTTTAGCCATCTTCCGCGCGTCATCCTCGCTGAATACGTAGGGACTTGTCAGCAGATCCATGTCGTGAGCCAGGCCGATCATCTCCACTTCCAGATCGTAGCTCATGCCAGTTTCTTCCAGATTCTGTCGCATTACACCATCTATCAGCCCCACTGTCGGGAAATTCTGCACTCCTGAGAAGCCAATATCCATAACCTGTTTCAGAAACACTGGCATCTCCCTGAAGGGATCCGTTCCGCAGACGCCCGCCAGCACAGGCGTATCCTGGACAATGGGAAGAACTTCGCTGGCCATCTCCATAACTATAGCATTAGCATCGCCATAGGGCATCAGTCCAGACAGTGACCCTCTGCCAGCCATCCTGTATCGGCCGGAGTTATATATGATTATGAGGTCTATGCCGCCAATCTCAGCGCATTTCGCCGACAGACCGGTTCCAGCGCCGCCGCCTATGATGGGCTTGCCATCGCTTACTGCCTGTCGCAATCTTCTCAACGACTCTTCACGGGGTATTCTCATCCTCAATCTCCTTGTATTAGCACGGTAGGTCAGGAAAGCCGGAATACAGACAGTCCTCGCTCGTTCTTCTATCTCCGCGTCTCCCTATCTCCGCGTCTCCTCATCGCCGGGGCGGCGGCCCCAACTGCTTCAGACAGTAATGGTGCGGCGCAGGTATCCAGCCTTTTCCCATGCACGTGGTACAGCTCACAGACATAGGCTCTATCTTTAGTTTTGCTCCGCATCTGGAGCAAAACTCCCCACGTTCATTGGGATGGTTGCAGATGGCCACAGTGAATGACGGCATAGCCGGGAGTGGCTGTATGTAACCCAAACCGTGACAGGCTGGGCATATAACTGATACGTCAACACCGCACTGTCGGCAAAATCGCCTCTGTGTTGTGAAATCCTGAAGCATTATCTATAGTTCCTTTCAATCTACGGTCTATTTTTATCGATCTTTTATCTGACCCCACGTAGTAGTCAGCGCGCCGGCTGGCGAAACGGCCAGAGGCTCGCCAAATACCAGATCCCCGAAATGCAGTTGGTCATGAGCCTCATAACTCGACCACGTAATCTGGAGGTCTCTTGTAGCAGCGTTTTCATCAGCGTCGTCGATGGCGATATGGAAGCCGATCACTAATCCCACCTCAATGATGTCCTGCAGATCGTCCAGTTCATCTATCTTTATTGAACCCTCCAGTGTATAGCCGGTATACGGATCTGATATGACAGAAGCGACCTGGACATAACTGCTGGGGTCCTGCTGCGCTTTACCCGCGTCCGGATTGCACCAATTCCAGACCTGTGGCTCATCATCCGGCCCGCTGGGAGCGAATCCGAACTGATAGTGAACGGTGCTACTCGCCGCTGCATCCATCTCAGTATCCGTAGGGTCAAAGAATATTTCCACGCACTCGTTCTGCCAGATGGTGCCCGCAGTTGCCCCGGCGATTAGCTCCTCATCTTTGAATTCCCCTGCCATATAAATGTACTCATCATCGTACATCATGTAGACAATACCGCTGCAATCATCAGCATCTGCCCAGTCACCACTAAAGACGTCATACAACTGCTCTTCCAAGTCCACCGCTGTCGGTATAGCCTTCTGCCACTCGCCCAGCTTTCCATCAATCACTACAGGCGAGGTGGTCTTTCCACATTCCATGATTAGCAGATCACCAGTTTTCGGATGTTCCTCATGAGCATTGGCGAGTGAGATAAAGAAAACAACAGCAAATAAGGTAACAGCAAGAACTTGAATAAAAGTGTATCTTTTCACAATAACAACCTCCTTATTGATTTAGAAATACATAGCGTTACTACTGAGAATTTTACCATTGTGGTGTGCAATTGTCAACACTATTTTCGCGCGCGCGTGGGCTTCTTAATTCTCAGTACAGCGTAGCACCAGCCAGCGTTCACTACACCCTCAAATGCAGAGAGTCAAAAAGTTCTGTCTCGCGTTGTTCCGAAGTGGTGCTGGAGAAGCTGTTCTAACAAGCTGGTAGCTTGTGGTACTCAATCCAGCAAACTACTATTTGACGAATAATTCCAGCAATTCGTAAAGGTTCTTGATTGGCTGTTCTTCGTTATCCTGTATCGTTCCACACCGATCAATTAGGATTGCCTCCATCCCAATTGCTCTGGGACCAACCAGATCCCATCTTGAATCATCACCGATGAAAACACAATCCTGCGGGCTAGCCTGCAATTTATCAAGGGTGAACTCGAATATCCGTCTGTGCGGTTTTCGCCAACCAACATCTGTGCATAGGACTATAGCCTCCGCCTGATCGTCCAGTTCGAGACGCTTTATCTCCTCTCGCCACAATTTCGCGGGACTTCCCCAGGGCGTGTTGGAAATTATGGCTTTCCTGACGCCCATCTCCCCTAATTCCTTCAGCACAGGCAGCGTATCCTCATAGCGATGCGCGCAGGCAAATATAGGCTTCATAAAGCGCTGACATACAGCCATCATAAGCTCATTATTTCCGGGATCGAGGCGAAATATCCTTGATAATCTCTCTTCCATCGACCTGACAGAATAATCCCCGGCTTCGTGGTTTTCTTCTTCCACCCTCTCCCATACTGAGTCAGGGGATATATTGAGTAAGCCCTCTTTGCGGAGATAATCCTGCACCCCGGCAATGGCTTGCTCAAGTATTCCGGGAAATTCGGCTTTCTCATAGTATCGAACCAGCGTGTTTCCCAGGTCGAATATCATAATCTTTTTCATACGATTATTTCTTCAAACTGCCCCAGGTGCTTGCCAGCTTACCCGAAGGCTTTATACTCTGTCCTGCCCCCAGGAATTCCTTTAGACCGATTGTCGCAATGCTCAGAATGTCCTCTTCTTCCATAGCGATGTTAAAGATGGCAACATCGTCGATTATACCATTAAAATAATTGCCGTTATTCCAATGGCCAAGTGTAACAGGCGCAGTACCGGGATTTGGGTCGCCTGCATGAGTGCTTTGCTTGCTGAATACACCGTCGACGTAGACTTTCAAGGTTGAGTCATCGCTGTTGTAAACTGCCGCGAAGTGAATCCATGTGTCTGTTGTAGGTACATTGGCGCTGGCACGCGGCTCCCATCCACCGGCCAGATTGACAAACGCCGACATTGCGCCGCCTTCGGAAGGCGGATCGATGCGCAGCAGATATTCGGCGTCCTTAGCAATTAGCTGGTGCCAATCGTCCAACACCTGCGCGCTGAAATACGCCATCATGGTCAACTGATCTCCCAGTTGGAGCTTCTCGGTGGATACGATCTCAACTGATCCGCTCTTCTCAAACAGAAGTGCGCTGCCAAATTTACCATCAGTCCATGTAGCAACCTGTATCTGACCATGGTGCTCATTTCCTGATAAATCCTCGGCAACGTCACCATCATCTTCGTCAAGCAGCCATACTCCAGCAATCTCTTCCGGCTCCACGTCCGCGTGCGCAGCCATCGCCAGTATAAAGATAAAGATTACCACCCATGCTAATCTCAACATAATCTATTACCACCTTTCTTATTTCTGGGAGCGCAGGCATCTTGACTGCATGTCCTGCAACAGGGATGGCCGCGTTTCCAGTGCAGCCAAAACGAGTAGGGTCAACCTTCAGAGGCTTTTCGTATTTTGATTATGGCAGACCATCAGTCTTAGCAGATATGGTCTTTACACGATCAGTGCTGGAATCATCTCTCTGGGCTTCATCCAGGCAATCCCTCAAATGCTCTGCCAAAATCCGGACATGCGGCTCCTTCAGTATATCAAGATGATCTCCCGGAACATGGAATACATTCAGTCCACCAGCAGCCAATTCATACCAGTTGCCAATTGTAGCTTGTTCGCCGCCAGGAGGTTCTCTGCGTGTCTCTGACAAAAAGTAGATGATCCGGCCCGGGTAAACTTCAGGGACGTAACTCCAGGGAGCCATATCAATAGCATTTCTGACGCGTCGAATATGACTGGGATTGAACATGAGAGCAATCTTCTCACAACGTCTCCGGATTTTGTCCTTGAGGATGAGAGTTAGCTGTCCATGCCGTAAATAGTGAAACAAGCGATGGACGTAATGCCCCAAAGACTTTTGAGAATTGTAGGGATTTGAGGTGGATGATACCGGCCGTGGAGCGCCAGTGTCTATAAGGGCCAGCAAGCCCACCTCCTGCTCCTGTGCCAGCAATTGCTGCGCCATTTCATACGCTATCATACCCCCAACGCCGCCACCACCCAGGAAATAGGGACCTTCAGGTCGGATAGCTTGCATTTCACTGATATAGTGAGCTGCCATGTCCTCAATTCGGGTATGTGGATCTTGCTTACCATCCAATCCCTGCGCTCTCAAGGCATAGAAAGGCTGCTCCTGTCCCAGATGACGCGCCAGATCGGTATAGAAGAGGACTTCACCATCACATGCATGAACACAGAAGATGGGTATTTTAGAGCCACCTGATTGGATCGCCACCAGCGATGACCACGGAGGCGTCCATTCCTTCTGACTAACAATATCAGCAAGTTGCTCAATGGTTGGCGCATGGAGCAAAGCCACAAGAGGAAGCTTTCTGTCAAAGGTTTTTGTCACCTGTGAGATGATCTGAGTAGCCATCAGAGAGTTGCCGCCCAGGTCTAAGAAATTGTCGTGGATGCCCACCTCATCAAGTTCCAGAACATCAGACCATATCTCTGCTAATGTATCCTCTTCCGGAGTTCGAGGCGCCATGAACGGGACATCCAATTCAGGTCGGGCAGTACCAGGATCAGGAAGCGCCAGACGGTCTATTTTGCCAGTTTCGGTAAGCGGCAAAGCGTCAAGTATTACATAAGACGAAGGGATCATGTAATCTGGAAGTGTTTCTGCAAGCGCATGTCGTAAAGTTGTGATAGTAGGTGCAGGCAGCCTTTCGGGGACGACATAAGCCACCAATCGCTGTTCGCCGGATCGGTCTTCCCGCGCTACAACCGCGGCTTCCCGGACTGAGCTAAGATCGAGCAATGCCTTCTCAATCTCAGCGACTTCGACTCTACTCCCCCTGATTTTGACCTGAAAATCTTTCCGCCCCAGATGCACAACGCTGCCATCGGAACGCATAAGCGCCATATCTCCAGTATGATATATCCGTTCATCTCCGCCGTCCGGGTCAGGTAGGAATTTGGCTCGTGTGAGGTCGGGATTCCGCCAGTAGCCCGGAACAAGATAGCGACTCTTTACCACAATCTCTCCCGGCTGATCAAAGTCAACAGGCTGACCGTCATCATCCAGCAGCATTAGTCCTTCGATTTCATCCGCATAGCCAATTGGCACGTTATTTCCGATGATCTGGGTATCCTTATCCATGAGATACAGCCGGAAATATGGAAGTTCAGTTGCCCCCCATCCGTTAGCAAATAGACACCCCGGAGAGAAATGCTTCTTGTATAAATCCACATCCCATTTATAGAGTGGTTCGCTATTCATTCTGATAAGACGAAGCTCAGGGAATTTCTCGTCCCCAGTCAGAGTATTGACAAAGTGACGAAGAACTGTAGGAGAAGAATTATAGAAGGTAATTTCCTCCCGAATCATCCATGCCGCCAGATCCCCTAATCCCTCTGATCTTAGATCGAATGGCAAAAGTGTTGCGCCATTAAGTATGGCAGGAAAAATATCACCGATCGATGCGCTGAAACCGGCAGAAGCGAGAAAAGTTAGCCGATCATCCACACAGATATTCATGCTATTAGTTTGTTCCATTACACCAAAGAGCCTGTTTCGATGGTTCTCTACAACACCTTTTGGCTCACCTGTCGAGCCAGAAGTGTAATATAGGCTGACAAGGGTGTCTGGTGATATGGATAGGCCGGGATTTTCGTCAGAAATGGAGGAATCAAGTTCATCAATGTTTGTCAGTTTATGCCCGCTCTGCGCTAGTTCCTCAGCAAATGACAGATTCTCGTTATTGGTGACGATAAGACCTGTTTGTGAATGCTCAAGCATGTAATTAAGTCGCATGGCGGGATACGAGGAATCCAGCGTCATGTAGATTTTCCCCGCTTTCAAAACGCCAAGAATCGCAGCAATTAACGAAATGCCATGCTCGAACAGCAGTGCGATTGGCTCTTCGCCCTCTCCGCGCTGATCTAATATAGCCCAGGCCACTCGATTTGCGATTCTATTCAATTCGTCGTAGGTGAATTGATGGCTCCCGCTCTTCACTGCAAGCTTATCTGGATACTTCCTAACCTGCTGCTCAAACCGATCAGGAACCGATTGCTCGATCTCTTCCGTTCTGAACTCGATAAAATCGTTAGTTGGTCTAACTCGATTATCATACATGGGGAAAATGGTTTTCAGTTTTCAGTTTTCAGTTGTCAGAAGAAACCATAGAACCGAAAACCGAAAGCTGAAAACTGAATACTGGTTATGGCCGTTTCACAATATCTGGCCTATCAGTGCAGATGAGATCAACGCCGCATTTGATAGCTTTCTCTGCTTCTTCCAGAGTATTAGGCGGCCAGGCTATCACCTGAATTCCGTTCTCGTGCGCCTTCTGGACGAACTCGCTGGTCAGATGGCTTATGTGACAGCTAACGCGCTTCGCTGAGACGCTGAGAGCGCGCTCAATAGCGTCCTCCGGCGGTTGTCCGAAAATATGTTCTGTGAGAATCGCGGGATTTAGCTCCCGGACACGCTTCAGAGTTTCGGTATCGCCGGATGTGAGAAACACTTCCGCCTCCATACCGTTCTTTTCGACGAGATGAACTGTCGCTTCGGTGGCGGATTTGTCCTTCAGTTCGATATGCAGCTTGACTAGTCCACGCGCCAGATCGAGTAATTCCTGAAGTGTAGGTATGATCTCACCCTCGCCAGCATCCAGTTTTCTGATCTCATCAAAAGTGAAGCTATTGACAAGTCCGCTGTCATTTGTTGTTCTATCAACTGTGTGATCGTGCATGAGGACGATGTGGTCATCCTTCGTCATGTGTACGTCACATTCTATAATGTCCACGTCCAATTCCAGAGCCTTCCTATACGAGCGCATAGTGTTTTCCGGCTCCAATCCACGCGCCCCCCGATGTCCTATAATCTGCACCATGTTTCTTATCTCCACAACTGCCAGATATTAATACTACTTTGTCATTTAGCGTTTTCAGGTGTAATCTTGTGTAGTAAGTCTGAGCACCAACTTTCTAAGTTGGCTTTTTGGCATGAACCAAGATAGAATCTTGGGCTACTTCAGGCTAAATGACAAAGTAGTATTAAGTATCGACACCCAATATCCAGTATCCAGTATCCAGTATCCAGTATCCAGTATCCAATATCCAGTATCCAGTATCCAGTATCCAGTATCCAGTATATCGACGATAGTCGGGACATTCCTGATACTGTCCCGAACCCAGGAGAGAAAAACTTGAAAATCTTTTATCAAACTTGCTTATTCGCGACTTTTATCAATCCAGGCGTGAGATTTCATCAGGCTGCCGATATTCATCAACAGTTCCATCTCCGTTTATATCTACTTCCATGATAAGGATGGGCTTCAACAACCGCCTTAGCAAATTAGTTCCATTGATGGTGTCTTCCAGTTCCGCTAACTCCTCATCCATTCTATCTATACCTTCTTTCCTAACTAATTTTTTCGACAATCTGGCTATTGCAATCATGTTTTCCAGTTCCAGTTCCGCTAGTGTCACATCCACTGCGCCAGCATCTCTTTTTCTTAACGATATTTTCATCGAGTTGGCTTTGAGCGTCTCTTCCAGCTCCGCCAGCTCTTCGTCCATTCTCCTGGCAAGATCTTCCTTTTTCAGCTTTCTTCTCCTGGCTTCCCTGGCTATTCTCTCCAAATCCCGCTCTGCTGAATCTATATCCCCTGAATCAGATCTTTCTGTCGATCTCTTTGCCAGAGCGGCCTCAATCCTCGCCGCTAATTTTTCCACCTCTACTTCTAGTTTTGCAGTGCCACCTTTGTCGATTTTGACATCTTTATATTCTACGCTGAGAAAAATCTTTTCCATATCCTGATTTACGAATGCAGGCTCGAAATCGAGAGAGAGATTAAAGGTTCCTGAACGGGTTGCCACGATCTCAAAACGGAGATCATCCGAGGTGTTGATCCATACACAATCTTTTGGGATTTCATCAGAAGCGGTTGTATAGAAGTAAGTACCGGGGATATTGCCCTCTACCTTGCCTATCGCGTATGGATCGTCTGGTCTGGTTAATCCCACGTGGTTACCGTGCGGATCGTAAATATGCATGTTACCCGGGCTTCCGAAATATACCCAGAAAGATGAGCTTGCCGGTTTGCTCCCCCATTTTACAGGATCGCCCCATTTATCCTGAACTCCCGGACCTTCGGGACCCTGGGAACCCCAGACTGTACCTTTTATATCTCCCCATTTACCATTCCAGTATATCCAGCCTGAGCGCGGCTCATTGCTGACGTCCACAAGTGTATATTTCTGTTTTTTTCCTTGAGCTCTGCCTATTACACCTTCAGGATATAGGACGATACCATCTTCCGAAGTTTTGTCCCTGAGAACTCCCACTACGCTCCATATTCTCCCGACGCTGTGAGTACCGCTGGTCAGCCACATTCCGTGACTTCCATTGGCAACGAAGACTTTGGGATGTGTTACCGCAACCTTGCTTGCTTTATCCCATTCGACCACAGTCCCACTGTGATGGTGCGAGCTAGTCAGTTGGTCGGGTTTGCGTTTATCTTTCGAGTAACGAACCTGGACCATTTCCCAATCTCCTTCGTGGTCGTTATGCCAGTCGTTGAAGGGATAGAAAACCCAATATTGGAGAATGATATAAGCAGGATCTTTCCTGGGTTCCATCGCTCTTCCATAGATAATATAGGGACTTCCGCCATACATTTCCAGCAGCCCGGCTGCGACATTCTGCGCATCATCGTAGGGTTTCATACTCCGCAAATCCAGATAGCATTCATCAGTGTTATATGATTCCAGATCCGTGGAATTGACCGGCATGTTGACCTCCCGGCTATCCTTCATTTTTTTCAGATCAGAATTATCCAACATGCTGTTGACGCCCCAGGGATAGATTTGCTCTTCTGGATGAAAGTATAGAACAGGTGAATATCTTTTCAACAGATCCAGGTTAGATTCGCCTAACACACTCATAGGAATCAAGATTAGTAGCAAGCTAAGTGTTAATATTGCCCAGAACATGCCCCGAGAAACAGAAATGTCTTTGGTTATCATCTTATATATCTCCTTGTTCGTTAGCTTGACAATGTTAGATGCTTACATAGAGCCTATCCGAAAACCGTCGGTTGAGTGGGCGCAGCCTGTATCGAAACCAGGTTTTCGGATAGGCTCATAGTCTGAAAAGCTGTTTGTACCGAATTTAACATTGTCAAGGTTGGCAAACTATGACCCATTCAATACAATTGTACCACAAGAACAGTTTACCTCTCTTCCGTTAAAACGTCAACAAAGAAAATATCGCCGATGCTGTCTCAAAGTAGTCGGTCGGTTGATTCTGCCCTCTTCAGATCACCCCCATCCCAGCCTTCCCCCGTCTGTATAGACGGGAGACATAGGTAACACATGTACGGAGACATGGGTAACAGGTGTATGGGGACATAGGTAACACATTTGGTTAAATATCTGACTGTGTAGTTCTACACAGTTAATGTGTAGAAC
>SDBT01000635.1_pt1 | contig 56245 bp, 85 predicted proteins | sample 2277101 | NCBI WGS metagenome assembly SDBT01 (sample SAMN10404973, study PRJNA504765) | marine sediment metagenome | isolation source: marine sediment core GS10_PC15, 103 cmbsf | place: Arctic Ocean: Southern Knipovich Ridge | collected 2010 | reverse complement strand
TCATATTGCAAACTATTTTGTTCCATTTTTAAAGCGAGGCTAAGAATTTTCATCTCGCGTGTATATGCTTCGTTGTATGTGTCGAGCATTCGTGGATGAAGCATTGAGTGCACTATTAGACCTAAGAAAGAGTCAGTCATTGAGTAGATTGACATTAGTTCATCAGGAATAAAAGAATAATTGCTATAGCCTTTGGGGTGACCGCTTCGTGTGTAGCGTGCTTTTATTCTGCGTGATTCGTTTTTGACTGGTATTTCCCAGTCTGATAATTCGGGGCATATCATTTCGCATAATGGTTGAAGCCCGTGTTTCAGTCGTCTGTCCCAGAATATGCGAGAGGCATTCATACTACAGTGTGTTTCATTGGCGATTTTGATTTTATTTACTTTTAGTCTGCATACACGTAAGTCATAGCGGGCGTTGTGTGCTGTCTTTTGTCCGGGCATGCCGAGGAGTTTTACAGTTTCATCGAATAAGTCTGTACCTATGCGAGCCCAAATAAGAACGATTCTTTTTTTGGCTGGTATCGCCAGAGAAATACCGAACACTTTAATGTTATATACTTTGATGTCGGTCTTTCCTATGTGCAACATTGAAGGAACACCAAACGAGATTCCGGTAGTCTCACTATCCCAGCTAAGGCTTTGCTCTGGTGCTTTCTTGTTATGCGAAAGCCAATAGCGGAAAGCGTTTCTTTGAGTCGCGCAGCACTTTGTAACTTTTGCCGCGTTGTTATAGAGTTCTAGTATTTCGTTTGATTGCATTATGTTTTATTTCTCTTTTTCGTGTTTCCTAAGATATACTCTTTTACAAGCACGAACCAAAAACAAGCAATCCGTACAATTCACAAACTTATGTCTTGTTACAACTCCGTCTCCGCAATTTCCGTGTTCTGACATACTACTATCATCTCCCAATATATCACAACCGCAGATTCCTGCATCTGAATTGCCGATAACAAAATGCACTTCTTCAAAACCGTCTTCGTAAGTTACAACTACTCTTTTCATTTTAGTACCTTATCTTTCCCACAACCAAATTCACAATATTTTCCTTCGCTACCATCAGGATAATCAGCCCAAACATGAAACCCGAAAAAACATTTTATTCTGACAAGCACAGGTGGTTTGGTTACTGATTTATACATCATGTCTTTATATGGTATTTCCATAATTGCTTTTTGTAATGCTGATTCTTTTTTCATTTTAAAGTTGCCCATGTTTTTCTTGTTTTTATTCGTTTAATAGTTCTTTCAGTTACGCCATAACAATATGCCAACCAATCATAACTGCTGTACTTGTTTTTGCGTATTTGTTTTACCTGTTTTTTATTCAGCATATCACAACCTTATCAATATCAAGTGAGAATTTTATAATATAATCACCTAGTCCTGTGTTGCTATAGAGAAATTTCGCTGGATGGGTTTTGTGTATTGTCTTTGGTGGTTCGCCATCTTTGTAAATTTTGTACATAGGTATAAGATGCTGCATAGCCGCTTTAGCGGAGTTACCTAAGGTTACCACCAATATAGGACGCACGAGTAATAGTTCTTTGTATAAGAATTCGCTGCAGTGCAGTATTTGTTTTTCTTTTGGTGCTTCTTTCCTTTTTGGGTGGCAGTGTACCGAGTTTGATATAAATACATCGTATCGTGTGAGTCCGCTTAGTGCCAGTATTATATTGAGGATATCGCCTGACTTCCAAGCGAACGGAAACTGTGCTTGCATACTATGCACACAAGGAGACTCGCCGATAAAAAATACCTTTGCATCGAGATTGCCCCAGCCCGGTACAGAATCGGTGAATGATTTGATGTTGCTATCAGGACAGCGACGACACTTTTTGATTTTTCTGTCTATTCCTGTTTTGTGCAGAACTTTACCATATAAGTTAGATTCTACATGTTGTATGAGTTCATTAGTTTCTAAATCAAGAAACTGTTTGAGTGCTACTAGCTTATCCTTACGAGTCTTTGGTGTCATCTTTTACATCCTTGTTTAGTTCGTTAAGTCTAATATTTTCTATGATTGCTGTATATACAATACTGTCTCTGAGGCTGTCTTTTATAACAGCCTCGCGGTTCGGCATACCATGGTGCTGCAGCGCATAATTATATCGGCAAAGTTTCGTAGCTACCATTAATACAGCTACATCTTTGGCGGTGAATGTAAAGTCCTCGTTTGATAGCATAGTAGCTAACTTAGCTATTTGTTTAAATGATTGTGCGCTGCCGCCGTATTGCTTGTCACGGTCTTTGTGTATGTCCAAGCACTTTTGTAATATTTCGGCGGTTACTGTTTTACTCATCATCGTCTCCAATTTCTTCTAGTGACATTACATCAACATCAGGCAAGGCCTTCTGAGATATGCCCTCAATAGACCCACGCATTCCTGAAAGATTTTCGACTACGGTTACCAGTTGCTTTTCGCGTTTCTTCCAGATTCTAGTGATAGCACGCCTCTCAGCTTCAAGTTCTTCTTGCATTTTTATAAAAGCAGATGCTACCACTTTAATAGTCATCGCAAATTCTTTTCCGGTCACATAATCATATATTAATGTTTTTGTACTGGTGTTTCCTGCGCTGACTATTTTCTGTTTGGCTACGTCAAGCAGTCCGTTGCGTAATGCTGTAGCAAGTCCAAGTGCTGAGTTATATGTAGTGACCCATATACCTTTGTACATTCCGAAGTTTTTAATTTCTCTTGGCAGCGTCACAGTCATGAGTACTGCAATATCGGCATTTGCTGCCTGCTGGTCTTTCTTAAGTTTTTCAACCCAATCTCCCATAAATGTTTTGGTATTTTTCGTTTCCCATAGGATAGTGCCACAGTCTTTGCCAGATGAGTTAAAGACTGTTTGTATTATGTCTGCGCCCTTGAGGCCTTTTTTGACATCGGAGAATTTGTCGAACTTGAATGTTTGTTGTAGTATTTCTTGGAGTTGTTTCTCTAGGGCTTCTCCTTGGGTTTCCTGAGAGCCAAGTTCAGCTTTGCGCTTGAGTGTTTCGATAGTGCTTTTCATTGAGTCGAGTTGTTCGTCTTTTTCACGGAGTTTCAATAAGTTTTCTTCGGAGGCTTTTTCGGTAGCGTCTGCTATGATAGCTTTTCTTGCCTCGGAGATTTGGCGTTTGACATTGAGTTCCATATCCTCTTGGGCTTGCTCTAATGCTTCTACATCGTCGAGATATTTGCTTTCCTTTTGCTTTGATGCTTTGAGTTCGTCTTTGAGTGCCTTAGTTTTTTTGGATTCCTCGGCGAGTGCTTTTTCTACTGCCGCGTCTTCTATTTTATTCTTTTCTATTTGGAGCTCATATTGAACTTCCTCGGCAATTTTCTCCCTTTCTGTTTCTAATTCTTTTGCGCGGTCGTCTAGGTGTTTAGATTGACGGTCGAGTTCTTTGGTTTTTACTTTTACTTGTTCGTCAATTTGGCCGGCAAGTGCTTCTGTGAGAGGTATGATTGCAGAACACTCCGGGCATGTTATAGTTGGGTCGCTCATAATAAGATTCCTTTCTGCTTAGGGTGGACGGTGCGATACTTTAGAAGCCAAGGAGGACTGACATTAAAGCACCGCAACCGTCATAAAATTTTATCTTTTTTGAAATATCATACATACACGAAGTTTTTTAAAATAATCCCTTCCTATGAATATACGTTTTTGAAGTATGCAGTTATCAGGAGTGGGGGTCATTGCCCAGTGATAGCATGCAATACGTCCGCCGGGCTTTACAATGCGGACGGCCTCAGCGATGTACTTCGAATATAATAATTCTGACATACCGTAAAGAACTCTAGACCAGTTAGAAGAATAAGGAGGGTCGAGAATGCACATCTCCCATTTGTTATTCCACTCTGCTGGCAAATCGTGCGCATCGCCATGATAATCATTGAATGAGTCATTGAATAAATCAACTTTGAATCCGTGTTGTACGCCGCCGGCAAAAAGCTGCACTACTTGTTCCTTGAGGTCGGTGTGATAATCAAACCCAAACAGAGTAAGCAATCGCTCTTCAAATTCGAGCGGCCACGAACCCGGATATTTGTCTGGTCGTGAGTCTGGCAAAATCCAAACTAGATTCTCAACGTCGTTCATTTTTTGATTCCTTTCTTTTTGGCTTGCCTTTGTTTTGGTATTTTGACACCGCGTTTGCGGAGTAAATATTTCCAGCTAGAAGTGAGTGTTCGTTGTGTTGTTTTTGTGTCTGGAAAGAATTCTTTGAGATAAGCGAAGGCATCGCCGTTTGATATCAAAGGGTCTTCTTTATATAGCTGAGTTAAAAACTCTGTTTGGGTCATTTTTCCCTGACATTTCCGTTTCCTAAAAGGAAGCAGCTGACTTCATAAGCAGGCTTTGGTCGATAACCAGTTATACTTATGTTGTCAGCCGCATCGTCCAAAAAATACGTTAACAGACTAGTTCAAACTTGTAAATATAAAAAACAACAATTAGACTCTAATTGTATAAGTACTGATATATAAAGGACTTATGTAAAAAGCGCGCTCGCCTAAAATGGACGGGCGCGCCCTCGTATGGAGTTCTTTGCTGCAAGGAGCAGCGATGTCATTCTAATATCTTTTGGCCTAAGGTAGCCGCTGTCGATGAGATATCTGAACCACCGGTATCCTTGAGTTCTTGACGTAACAGCACAGCCTTTCCAACTTTTTTACGATACTCTAGTACCCAAGGAACGCCACTTATATCGATAACCTTATCCGCTTCGATAAGATTTAGAATCAATGCAAGGTCTCCAACGCCAGCCGCTTTTGTTAATATATCGATTGCATTGGTATCGGCTAATATTTGGGCAAGGGAGGAACCGCCTGCTTCGATAGCTGTTTTAATTTCTCCTACCGTTGGAGCTACGCCTGCTGCATCAGGAACAGTAGTATTAGCTCCATTAGTTCCTTTCATTGCGTCGCCGTTAAGACCGGTAACGTCAATAAGAATTTCATTTATATCCGCTCCGTTATCATTTGCTGTTTGAGTTGTCCCGGCAATTTTAATAACATCTATTCTGCCGTTGGCATCTACTGACAGTTTATTTCTATTAGGTTCAGTAGTGTAAACAGCACCCGGAACAGCAATGACCTGTATGTTTCCTGTTGAACTTTCAGGCAACAATGCCAATAAGTCTGCATTAGTTTCGCCTTGGTCAAGGTCGAAAACATAATAACCGTCTTCAAGTTCAGTAGGATTTGTATCAGTTATATTTCCACCGCCAGCAGCCCCATTCTTGCTTATCTCAGCAGTTATCTGGCTGGCATCTCCGGTCTTAGGAGTATTGTCTGTCCTGTCGAAAGCAAAAACTATCCATTTTTGAGAAGCAACGTTTTTTTGCATTATACCACCTCACTTAATAAACGTCTATAAAAATATGAATCCATTACTCCGCCTACTGCAGCCGGGGACCATAACTCATACGGTTCACGCCTAACTATCGCAAAAGGCTCACGGTAAAGTTGGGCCACCTCATCAGCAGTAAGAACACGGTTGTATAATAATATATGGTCTATCTGCCCATCTATGCCTGCGGTGTTTGTACCGCCCCATCTAAAGTTCGCAACTGTAGCGGGAGTTCCAATCGTTGTATCTTTCCCGATTTCAACACCATCGACATATAAATAGGCTGCTACACCTGCTTCAAAACCAGCAACCACATGATGCCATTGACCAAGAACCGGTGTTGGGCTTACAGGGAAAATATCAAATCCAGTGCCAATAAGGTCCCATCGTCCAGTCCACATTATCAGGGTTTGAGAGGTAGAATTTTGCCAAGTGAATATAACTTTATTCCCCGTATCTGCATTAATCTTCACCCATAACGACACATACATAGTAGTTCCAACGTCAATAGTTGTAGTAACATAATCTCCTGTACCATCAAAATCTACAGCAGACCCGAACTTGCCTGGTACAAAATGAGCATCATTCATAAGCGTTGCTGTATTACCGTTCCCGCTCAAATCCTGAACGATGTTCCCACTGCCTTCATTTTGCAACCAACAGCCAACAAGTCCCTTAGCCAAAGGATGTGCTGCCTCAAGAGGCGTTCCAAGCGGAGGTTTCATTGTTCCAGTATTAATAGAAGTTCGAGGGTTAAACTGAATATTAACCATCATAACTTCTTCTTCTCCATTTCCTCGCATATCAGCAGTTCCAAGATGGATTAACTCTGTCGGTGGTGTACTTAAAGCATCTGAAGATTCAGACGGCCAAAGAGGAGACGCGAAACGTGGTGTTTTTTCTAAATATAAAGAAACAAGACCGCTTAAAATATTACTGACATTGCCCTTAACGTAGAATGTGCCTGTAAATCCCATATACAAATTAGATGTATTGTCATAATCGTTTCCAGATTCAACAAACACGCCCTGAGCAAGTGTTTCAGCACTACTCAAAAGAAGCGTATCCACAGCAGCATTACCTTGAGCCATAGCCCCACCAGTCATCTTCCAAGGGGTAAAGTTGACTTGAAGCCTTGCTCCATCATCATAGACCAAGTCTTCATCACCGCCGTTGTAAGCTACAAATCTGTAATATGCTGGTAACATCTATAATCCTAAAATTGAATATTAACCATTCTGTCTTGGTCTTCCGCACCAGTAGAAAAGTCAAGAGTGCCGAGCAAAATTAACTCTATTGGCGGAGAGCTTAGCCCATCTGTCATGTCTGAAGGCCAACGACTACCATCCGTTGATAACTCTATCCAAAGCGTCATAGGTCCATCTGTGCTATTTGCATCCGCCTTAGCATAAAAAGTGCCCGTAAATCCAATATATAAATTAGATGTATTGTTCTGAATACCCCCCTCCACGCTTGCCGTAGCAACCACCGTTCCACCGGTATTAAGCAACGATGTGGTATCTGATATAATTGTTCCTTGAGCCATAGCGCCGCTGGTCATCTTCCAAGGTGTAACATGAACTTCAATGCGGGCAGCATTGTTATACACAAAATCTTGGTCTGTTCCGTTATAAACTCTGAATCTGTAAAATTCCGGTAACATTATGACCTCCCTTCAAGATTGACATTTCTTTTCTCCTAATTTAACTTTAGATTTTTTATGCTTTTATGGCTGGTTATAGGTAACGGCAATCTGTGCTCCACTGTCAGTTGTTATAACACCGCCAAGATTCCAAAGTTGACTGCTTGCTGCGATAGTGATGTTGCCCATGTTATTGGCAATGTCTAACAGTGCACCTTCAAAAACATAGATGTCATCGCCGGCACCGCTGCCTAGAAGTTTTGCTCGGTCATTGTTTGTATCTGCATTAGATACGAACTCACCTCCGAATAACCAGAGGTCGGCTATTTCAGCATCGCCGTCCGTGTCATCAGGATACCAATTGAACGTTCCACCGAATAGTCTCAGTGTTGCGATGTTTAATCCAGTCTCTTCAGTACCGTCAATTCCATAATTGAAAGTACCATTGAACATTTCAATAAGAGTGCATGCACTGTCGCACGTGCAAGTTCCATTTGTCATATAAATTTCTGGGTTGTATGCTACCGCTTTGGTGCGTACACAATCTTCGTACATAATTACGGTAACATTGCTGGCTTTATTATTCGTTGGCACAATTCTCAAACATTGAACAGCAGTATCAATATTAGTATCACCAATATAGACAGTTCCACCAGAAACAATAACTTCTGTAAATTCACAACACCAAGAACCGTCGTTTTGATTGCTTGTTAGGTATACAGTGCCGTCTCTGTTATTGATTATAACTAACGGAATTGCCTGGTCTTTGCCTGTGGCATCTTCTGAAACTTCGATGTAATATGTACCAGTGCCTTCTGTGATAATTTTGTTAGCAGAAGTGTGTAGTCGTTCACTTGCAGTGCCGATGTCTCCAGAGTAACCGGCTTTAATGTGCAACAAATCAAAGTCAACGCCACCGGTTTCTCCAACTGCTATGCCATCTAGTACCGGCAATACACTTGCAGCGTCAAAAATAACTTCATCACTTGCAGCAGGCACAGCGGGGTCTTCGCCATCGTTCCAGTTACCGGCTAATTGCCAGTCTCCATCTGCTCCTTTTAATGTTACACCGCCAGTAACATCACAGATTTTATCTGCACTTGCATTCTCAATGACATTATTGTTTTCCAAATTGGCTATAAAAGTCGCAGAAGCACTATACACCCACATTTTTCCACTAGCATTATTACCTGCCCATGAGCCACCAGCCACTGTCCAAGAATGTATAACACAAGTTTCGTCTCCTTCTTCGCCATCAACGTTCAGCGTCTCACCAACAACAGGAGTGTTCGTGCCAGCATCATAATTGAACTCATATAATAGTGCTCTTGCTGTCCAACGTTTTACTGCCATTTTTATTTCTCCTTAGGATATACGGGTTATTACTGTCCAACCTGTATCATCAGGTTCATTATTCAAATTATTATTACCATCCGAGGAATAGAATCTTCCTTCAAAAGCTACTATGTCACCGGACGAATATGTTGTTGTAGCATCCCACGCAAAAATTTCACCAGGATACCAACTTGCAACTCCGTCATGTCCATGCGTAGTATCATCGGTGTACTCGTTTGCGATGTTATCATCTTGCAATAAAGTTCCATTATTATTTCCGTCGGCAGCGTTTGTTTGTCTTGATTCAAAAATCTTATCTGTCCACGGCATTACGCCAGGCGATTCATAAACAAAATCTAATCTATCCCACATCGACATATTATCTTCGCCCTCGTTAGTCCATTTAGCAGCATTATCTGGGTCAGTACCGACAGCCGGTTGCGTATGGCAAATATACCACTGCCAGCCAGTAGTGCCAGCAGCAACAAAACGAACTTGGTCACCTACTTCATATTGCTGAGTCGCATCGTACTTAGGCCAAGAAGTATAAGTTGCTATTGTTATCCTTGTAAAGTACCACCACCTGTCTGGTGCGCCGTCCCATTCCCACCATTTATCCATTTCGAAAGTTATCTGTATTCTTTTTTTCGCGCTTTCGAATCCGTTATGGAACCAACGCCAAATATTACTTCGGCCGCAATTTTTATATAAATGATGAACTCCGTTCAAAGAATGCGGGTCGTGGCTATCATCTTCAATTCCCCAAAATGCGACCGTGTATATCTGAGGTGATAAACTTGGTGTGTCTGCGAGGCGTCCTGAACCACCGAAGCCAGCAAAGGTATCAAACTTTTGAGCAGGTGCTCCCAGGTCGCCGGTGAAATCGCCAGGGTCAGTATCTGGATTTGTGTTTGCGAAAGGCTCTTTAGTTATTCTGTAATAACCACCGTCCCAATAAATCAATTGTCCGGTTTGTTGTATGTCTTCTGGATGAGATTGAATACAAATATTATGAAACGGATGTGCATGAACGTCAGCAACTTTTCTCGCTGACATATAACCTTCCATATCTGTTCCACCTTCGGTTTCATAGTTTCCAGCCCGTAACATTTCCTTTACTCTTGGATTCCAAAAACCTCTCCTGCTTGGATGTTGTTTAACAGTTCTGTAATCTTCTTCTTCTGATACAACTAATAAATCGCCTTCTGAGAAATCATAGTCAGCTGCCGGTGAAGTTCCAGGGTCTGTCGGATACACTCTTAAAATAGTGTGGTCGATAAAACAACCGGCATCCCTTCTGAATCTTGGCGACAAAGCTCCCATTCCCTTATAAACTGGTCTCGGTCTCCATTCTTTTTTATGATTAAGTATACGAACAAGATTTCCTAAGTTGCCCAGGAAAAGCATTACTGGTTGAGTATCAAAATCTGTAAAATTAAATGATGCTACTCCGGTATATGAAGATGCGGTCATAATGTCATGATTGGAAGTTCTGTTGAACCATCTCATAATGTCAAAAGTTCCTGCCGTTGGTTCGAACTGTCCTACATAGACTCCCTCACCGGTATATTTATAAAGCGTTCTTCCCGCTCCACCTGCTCCTTCCCATAGTGCATTATAAATAATGTCGTCGTTGTCTGCGACTATGATTGCACCTTCGTAAACGCCACAATATTCTGCCCAATATTGGAAATCTGTTCCATTCCAATTTGGGTCTTTCCATGAATACAAAACCACGCCATCGGCGGCACGCAAAATCCACATGTGATGTGTGTTTGGTTCTTCTGGTCGTGTACCAACAACTACATTTCCGTTCGAAAGAAAAGCTATTATTCGACAATCTTCTAAATTGGCTGGTGTAATTCGGATACTCCATCTTTCAGAGTAGTCGCTATTGAACAGGTAAACATTATCTATAGTTCCAATACAGGGTGAACAACAAACGGCAAAACTGCCATCAAGTGCAACTGCTACTTTAAACCCGATTACAACGTCCGGTGGTACTTGTGTACCTTGTAAACTTATTTTGTATAGAATCGAACCATCATCTTCATCTATAATAAAAACATGGCCGGTTGCATCAACATGAGTGTTAAGTGTTCCAACAACTACGATATGCCCGTTTGGTAATTGTGCTCCGTCCCTAAGTCCCAGACTTATGTTATCAGCCCAGCCGTTCTCTGCAATATTCCAAACAATGTTTCCTTCCGGTGTTTGTCTCCATACTTCAAAAATATCATCTTCACCTGCATCGCCAACAACACAAATATAATCACCGCCATAAGTAACTGCCGGTTCAAGTGGAAAAATTGCAGCTATATTCAATCCACCTGTATCCAGATTGTCTGTACGATTAAGGCCGTTTTGTGTATTTATTCTTATGCCTGCACTTCTGCTCGAACCACCCAAAAGGTCGCTATACCAATGGTTGCAATAGAACCTGCCGGTGTGCATCTTTTGTTTGCCGGTTATCGAGTTGTATAGTTTTAAAGTAGTACCACCCATTAGTTATCGTACCCCCAATGTTCTTCTCCTGCATTAAATACGAAATTTATATACCATGCTTGTGTAGGCGTGCCACTGTCATCATAGATAGCTTGAAAGACTGGAACATAATCACCAATAACCAATATCTCGGACACCATATCAAGACGAGAAGAACCAAGCATAAGAGCATAAAGTTCAGTTTCAAATTCAGCTCCTTCAGTAGCTATAATGCCTGTGCTTTCACTCCACAGACTTCCTTTAATATGGTCAGTTGCTGTAGCGTTCTCGGCAATTCTAGCAATTCGAGTAGTGCCGCCACCACCGCCCACACCCGGTACAATACGACTGTGTATACCAGTACTGTCTACCAAACAAGCGGACTTGTCATAACTTTGTGCAAGTGCCTCAACTACAGAGCACATGCGATTCCACTCACCGGCACTTACTACGTCTTTAAACGGTGTTAAACGTTTGAATGGTTTTATGTTCACAATATAAATCCTGCAAAGTTATATTCATTATAAGGTTTTATTTGTCCTGTTTGATTTGAAGCCGCATATAGGTATTCCCATGTTACGTATCCTCCAGAAGCACTACTGCGTATGCGTGGAAAGCGATTCCATTCTATATTTCGAAAAGTAAACGTCATAGTGATATCCATGGTACGAACACCAGCAGCAGTAATTGTATGATTGATAGTTGGGTTTCCTGCAAGTAAAGTTCTAGCAGCAAAATGACTTCCCCATAAATTAGAATACACTTTCCTATCGTTTATCTTTCCTGGCAAATTAAATATTGCACCAGAAAAAGAATTCGACACAGCTATCGGGACCTGATGTAACGTATACGACCACTCCATCATACGCACTATTTTGGCAGGAGCTTCAACTTGCGAAACAGAAGTCCCGTCTGGCCAATAGACACCAACGTTGCTCAGCGTTAAAAACTCCGTAGCAGGTTGAATGGTCTCTGTTATATATATAGGAATTCCGTTAAAGTAATAAGGCTGTAAAGGGTCATAAGTCAGTAGACCGAATTCGATTGTTAGTCTTGCTTTTACGTTTCTATCGTCTAGAGGTTCGATGTCCACATTTCTGGCATATATTTCTATGTCTTCATCTACAGTATATGCTGCGGGTCGGTGTAAAGTTCTTCCGCTACGATAACCAAGCAATTCTTTCTGTAGTTGAAATCTATCTGCATAAGCACACATGAACTGGTCTATGATGCGTACGTCTCCTGTGTTAGTGAAGTTCTCTTTTGGAAATCCTGCTGCTCGTTCCCAGTCTACAGTTAATGCCATTTATCTTCCTACCTTTCCGACGCCTTTCATTTCACTTGCCGTTTTTCTGGTGTATTTATGAATTGCTACTTGTTGTTCAAACTGTCTTCGCATAAAATGAAGCATAGATTCTTGTGTTCTTAGCATTGGGTTGCTGCGTCCTTCAGTAAGACTTTGACTTATTGTTCTCCATACATCAGTGATGCCGGCGAAGCCTATTTTTTTCTTGTTGCTTCCTGCTGCTTTAAGTGCTCTAGCAATACCGCTGCCTCTGACGTATCCGCCACCGGATGCCGCTCCTGTTTCGTCTAATGCAGCGGAGGCGGACCTTTCTGCTATTATTTTTAAAGCCGCTCTCCATCTTGCTGTATCTTTTTCGAAAGCTGCTTGAAGTTTATCAGGCAATAAAAGGAATGCCTTACTTGCCGCTGCATCGAAGTCCGCTGCAATTTGTTTTCCTATATTTGTCCAAGAAGCGGATGCTGATGGTGCCATTGAACCTTCCATCAATCCAACTCCAGCTTTCATTATACCAAGACGTGCTAAACCAACTGCAGGCATCGCTACAGATAGTTTACCTAATGGACCTTCAGGCATTCCAAGGTCTACCAGCCATTGTCCAAATTTCATTCCAAATGTTTTAGTGAATGCGTCATAAGCCTTTTCTCCAGCACTTTTCAAAATCAGGACTATCGATTTGCCTAAAGCTTCCCACAGTGGTAGTGTAGCTTCTAACGCTATTCCGGTGTTCGTCGTCCAGTCTTCTCGTAACCATTTCACAAAAGACATCATAAGGTCTTTAACATACGAAACGGTTGCGGCAGCTTTTTCTGCCCAGATTCCAATAGCAGATTCATTGTCTTTAGCCCATTTTGTGATTGCTCGGGCACTTTTGGCAATACCTTTAAGCATCGGTGCTCCGATAACTTCCATAACATCGCCTAAAGCGTTCTTCATTTGAATTAGTGCGGTTGCTGTAGTCTTTGCTTCTTCTTGGGCGAGCTTAAATCCTTTTGCTCCAAATTCATTTATGATTGCTAGTTGTTTTGTGGCGTCGGTCGTAGACCTTAGGGCAGGAATATAACGACGTAACATTGTGAACTCGCCTTGTTCAGCGAGTGCTATATACATTGCCATCGACTGGACGTCGCGTCCGGTTGCTGTTGCAAGACCTATTGCTTTCTTTGTAGCACCTTCTAGTGCATCGGCAGTGACACCCAATGATTTCATTAACGACATGAGCATCAGCGTATCTTCGTCTCCGAATTTTGTTGTGCGCTGCACCTCTGCTGCGAACTCTCTGAATCTGTGCATGTTTTGGGTCACCTCTTCTCCGGAGACTTTCAAAGTGGCAGTTAACGAGAATATGGCCTTCTCTTGTTTTATGGCTTTCCATGTAGCTACGGACATTGCTGCAGCAATACCAAGAAAAGCTTTTTTGCCGATGTTCATCATTGTAGCAAACATTCTATTCATGGCACCAATAGCACTAGAGACAGCAGCTTTGGCCATGTTCAAACTCTTCTTCAAAGGAGCGAGCTTGCCTTTTATTTCGACAAACGCTTCGAAAAGTTTCATTGCCATTACTTGTTTCCTCCGAATATCCTATTGATAGATTTAACTGCGGCCGTTCCTACAAGTACTCTTGGTTCTGAAACGCTGCCGCCGCCGCCAGTTTCCATTTTCAAAATAACTCCTATCTGATATAGAAAACAGTTAAACACTCTGAGTGTTAAACTCATCGTGTCAGTAAAACTAAAGCCGTAAAACCTACACACCATCGCTACTGCTGTTGCGAACGAGACGTCTTTTCCTTTGTCCCCTTTTTTTTGGAACCAGGAGCGTCTGGTCTTTTTTCAGGATTTGGAAACATCGCCTCGGTTATTTCGTCGATGTGTCCGGGTGTTACAATCTGCATCGCCTGTTCTTGGTCTATCCCAGTATGAGCATATCGCAAACTTAAGTACGCAAGAAAGCCTAGACCGGCAATTGTTTCCATTTCATCTTCTAGTTCTTCTTCACTTATAGCAGAGTCTGTAAGCTTTAGTAATTCCATAGCATCGATGTTTTCAATTTTTCCTGCGTCTTCAATAAGCCGTGCGCGTCTTTCGTCGTTTATTTTCTTGCGTTGTTCAGTCAAGAATCCTTTAAACTCCGCGAGGTCAGCAAGACTTATCTCGGTGAACTTCCAGTCCTTCGTGCCTATTTTAATAACCTTAGACTTACGCACAAAGCCATCTAATTTCAACGTCATCATCAATCCTTTCAGTTTAGGGGTTTAAATTTGGGTTTTATACACTGCCTTCTGTTACAGTATTATTAGGTGTAGTATCGTTAGTAAAGCGGAAACTGTATGTGACGTTTTCAATATCGTTAATGTCCATACTAACAGCAACTCCTGTACAAATTGCAGTACCTTGAAATCCCTTTGCAGCATTAGTAGTATTTCTCAGAAGTTCAAGCACCAAAGGTCCATCGCCTTCATCGATTTGATTGTCGCCTATTACTCGACATGTTATAGTAGCAGTCGCAGAAAGAAAACCAACTTCTCTTTCTTTGCCGTGTGCGGTTGGATGTGCCGCGGTACTCTCGGCTACATCAGCAGCAATAGTATAAGACCACTCGGTAATGTTTGTTATTTCTGCTGTGTTCCAGAACGCTTTTATTGTTCTGCCGTGATAGCTAGCCTCAGCCATGATTATATCTCCTTATTTTTAAAGGCTTATTTTTTATTAGCAGGTAAAATCAACCATACGCTCTGACGGTCGATGCTTCACCGACAAATTCGTAGCTTAATTGTCCCACATCGTTAATGTTAGCGGTTTCAGTTTCACCGACACAAATGCAATTGATAGTAAAGTAGTTCGTAGCATCAATATATAACTTAATGGATGCTTCTGAACCTGTCTTGAGAGTTCTTTCAGTTTTTGCCCTGCAACCGACTGACATTGTAATGTCAATTTTGCCCAGCAAAAATCCTTTCCAAACATCTCCTGCAGCCGTGTCCTCTGCTTCATCAGCAGTACAAGTCATATCCCAGGAGATAACGCCTGCAATGACACCACCAAAATCAACTTTACCGCTTCGTCCATGGTAAGTCGCCAATTTAGTTCTCCTTAAATTATAGTTGCATTAAATTATAAAAGTTAGAATGAAAATGTCCCACACCACCGACTCCTGTTTCTTCTAGGAGTATCTGATAAGAGACAACATACTCCCAGACATTATCGACACGCAATAGATTTGCTGTATTTCTTATCATTGCCAGTGTCAAATAATCGTCTATAATTAAGTTACCAAAATCAAAGCCAGTGTCATTGGCAGGAACACCTTTGAGTAATTCAAATATATCTGTTATTCTTGAGGGTGATTTTCTGTTATCAAAGATTGCAAACTGAATAATCACGTCTTCATAGAACGTCGATGAATCGAAATCTTCGGTATCACCAACCAGCGTCACAACTATGTAAGGATATTTCGCATTAGCCGGTGCTTCTGACAAATACATACCGGTTGTAGCGGCCGCCAAACTTGAGTCAGCCTTGTAACGAGCATCTATTGCTGCGAAAAGAGTTTTCATTATATACCTTTAAATAGTTGTGCAATTGCTTTTTTATTGTTCAACAATGCCTGACGTAAAAAAGAACGAGCAGGCGTTTTTTTCGTTCCCAGTTCTACATGAGGAGCATACTCTATATTAGAGCCGACAAAAGCAGTCGATGCTGTTACCTCGTGGGTAATGCTTCGCTTCAAAGTACCAGTATCAACCGGCACTAATTCTTTAGCGTCTCTTTCGACTAATAATGCGGCGTTCATTAACGCTCTTTCTACCTGACTTTTGGCTGCACCAAATACTTTATTAGTGCGGTCGTCTTTTATCGTCATTTAAGTTTGCCTTGTAATTTTTTTATTAGTTCTTCGCCTTCATTATGAAGACGGCTAAGAGTTTTTTCCAAGTCGGCCACATCTTCCATTGCAATCATAGTGTCACGGAGAAGCGTGCGCGCTTGTTCTTTATCTTCTTCAGTCATTATTGTACCAATCGTATATCTAGAACCAGATGCCAATTCATTTCATCTGGGTTTTCAACATCTACAATTTCATAAGTCTTACCGTTGAACTCAACAAGGTCATTAATATCAACATCAAGCACACCACAGTAAACACGCCCGTCTCTGAAATAAGAATCCTTGCCAAAGAAAATCTTCTTTTCACCCTTCAACCAGTTTATGCGGCAAGGCACATCTTGGTGAATGATAGCCGCGGCTTCCGTCATACCAAGCATACTGTCGCTTCTATGAGAAGGACGAAGTATGTTTACTTTTTTATTATACTGCACCTAGTATCGCCTTCTTTCTGATATAAGGTCTGAGTTTTCTATCCGCTTGGAGTATTCCAGTTAGATACTTTTCGGTGTCCATTCTGGTGTATGAATAATCGCCAAGTTTTTCTGACTTGAAATCACCAGCAGCATTGTAAAGCGTGCCGTCGTTCTCAAATCTGCACATAATAATTGCCGCTTGTTTTATCGCTTCAGGGCAAGTTGCCCAGCCATAAGTACCGGTGATTTTAATGTTCATAGTTCCCTTAGGAAAGAATCCTTGTGGTGTTCCAGTCAAGAAGTGAAGTTCAGCTAAAGTAGCGAATACAATCGTACCCGATGTGAAGCTGCCAGAATAGTCGCTGCTGTCCGTTCCGTTGAGCGTGAGGTTATCATCGTCGACTTTGGTTACTGCATATTCTCCGTCTAGAGAAGGTGTATTGCCTTCCATTGAGATTAATCTAGCAGTCTCGCCTGTGATGAATCCGTGGCCAACCAAGTTTACTTCTACCGGGTCTGTACTGGATAAGGTTATACCTTCAATGGACTGCGTCTGTGCAGTAGCTAAGGCCGCCCTGAACACGCTGTCATTATCGAACGAAAAGAGATTCGTATTCAGGATAACTTCGCTTTCTAATAGTTCTGATATACTGAGGATATCTGGAATCACACCAAGAAACAGTTGGTCTTTACCGTTGCCGTTCAATGTAAGAGTAAACGCATTAGCATAGAAATAGTCATGCGTAACTTCTTCGATGGATGCTTCAACCATTTGGATTCTGGCTAACTTCTGCGCATCACTAAAACCTGCAGGCCAGTTATTTATATCATCACTATCAAAGTAGTTTCCTGATTGTGTTGCCATTTGATTAACTCCCTACGAATTCTTTGTCAGTATGCTCGTACCAGGTTATCTCCATTGCTGCAATTCCGTTATCAGAACCGACATTGTTGCCGACTAGACGAAACGCGTAAGTAGTGTTCGCTTTTAATGTGTATTCAGAAATATCTCTAATACCTTCGGCGTTTGCACCCTGTTTACTTGCTCCCATCATTTCTTGATGAATGATGGTTCCGTCGTTGGTCACTGTAGCATTATAAGTAAACTTATATGCCGACCCATCCTTAGTGGAAACAATAATACTTTCGTCGGATTTGTTCCTGTTTCTGTTTCGTGCTAGTTCATCGGTTCCAGTGGCAGCGGTTACTGTGGCACCTTCGCAGACTTTAAATAAAGCCAAGTTACTAACACCAGCAAGCGGAATACAGTGCAAATATTTTGTCGTATTCGGAGTTGTAAAACATATATTAAGTTCATCCGCTTTGTCAAAATCCGATGCTATTGCGTGAGCAGCATAACTGTTGCCTTCGTGTATTAAATGGTGAGCATAGCTTACTTGCGTGTCTGCTCCTGTTTTTTCATCAATCACTGTGGCCACCTCCTGCCTCTACAAAAATAAGTGCTACTTGCGGATTGGCTATGTCAAGTCCTTCTTTCCAAGTCATGTGTCGATAAATGTAACCTTCTTCGACTTCAATACGGTCTAATCGACAGTTTAAGTTCTGAAAATGGTTCTCATTTACTACTTCCCATTCGTCCATTTTCCAATCCCTTCAAACAAGGTTATAGTTTCTACGCACACGTAACGGTGTATGCAGTTATTAGACTACGGTCGACCAGGATTTTCGTAGTACCATTTCCGCTGTTCACTTGCAACTCGAACTTACTGCCAACTTTCTTATTAAGTTCTGTGAGAACGTGTTCTAACCAGTTGTCAAGTGATGGTGCTTCTGTACTGTTCGAAGGATGCAGCACCGAAAGATTGCCTGTAAATCCCGGACTCGTAGACGTTACATTTACTTGCGTTATTTTATTTCGTGCTCCCATGTGTACTTTCCTTTCTTATTCTATTAAGTTTCCGTTTTCATCTCTAGGCCATAACTTCGGCGGTTTTGGCTTACCAAAGCCAACTACAGCCATTGTCTTGAATGGTATGGGTCCGCCCTCTCTCGTGGTATATCCCGCCTTGTGAGAACGCGAATTCAATTCTTGCATATACTCTTCTTGGGGCATACCACGAAGCTCCGGATTTATAATGTCCATTGTTCTCGGGTCTTGTTTCATTTTCAGTTCTCCACTTTTAAAAAATACGAGGCTTGTTTATCCGGCACAAGCCTCAAAGCCGTTTAGTTTTTACTTGTCCTTTTTCTTTTTGGACTTATCATCTTCAGCAGGTTTAATGCCTATCTTAGCCCAATCTCTGTCTTTTGCTTTTTGCGACATAATTCATATCCTTACAAAGTTCAGTTTTAGCTTTCAATTACAGACCGGTTCTTAACTCCTGACTAATTTTCAACTACTTATCAATCTGCAACATTATGAACGGCGCACCTTGTGTTCCTGCGTGTGCCCACGAAAGTACAAAACCGACATGCTGCTGATACACAGTCAAAGCATAAGCATCATCATGCGGACCTACAGCACCACCGTATTCACTTGGATGCGAAACAGCTTGATTGCTATAATTAACATTACCAAGGTTGTGTACTGCCAGACTGTTGTTTGGAGTTACCCAGCACGGTCCCCAAGTTAGAATCCAGTTGAAAGGAAGCACTGAGGTAGCATCTCTTTGAGGTAGACCTAAATAACTCGCATCCGCAGATACACCACTGTTTATCAAGCCAGAGTAACGATTCGCCATTGCTTCAATAGACATTGAATCAGTAACAGCAAGCGGAAACACACCATCAACAACAAGAGTACACGCGCCACCACCTGAAACAACGGTATTGCTCTTAATGCGCATTTGATATATAGCACCGACCTGCCCCATGTCAATGCAAACAATGCCGTCCTTTAAATAATCTGCGGCAAGGTTTCCACTGCCATCACCATCACTTCCAGAAAGTGTGAAGATGATAGTGTTACCACCGGCATCAGCTCCAGTAGTAACAGAAGAGTATCCAACTTCCTGAAATCTGTTAGAAGTCGCGCACAAATAAGCTGTGTTCAATGTACTCTCTGCTTCTCCATAGCGATACACCATTCCATCCCAGGTAACACGTCGTGTTCCAATACGACAGTTTTGTGTAGCAGTGATGGCGGTGAGTGCTTGTAAGCTTGTCTGGCCAACTTCCAAACCACCGAAAATCATGTCATTGGTGATTCCGTGTGCCATAGCTTGCTGAAGCATACGCCCGATAGGTGTGAACATATCAGCGTCTATACTTGCTAAATCTCTTTTAGTCATTATAAAATCTCCTTTTGACTTTACGTCGTTTTATCTTTTTGCTCGTTCAAGTTGTCACTTTCATTTCACATTTCAAAGACGTATCTTCTTAGGACGGAAACGTTTTCTCCATTCTTGTTTGCCCTTCTTCTTTTTAGGAGTGAACGCCTTCTTCTGCGAAGAGGTCTTTACAGTAGTAGGCCGTTTTATGACCTCGACATCTATAGCAAACATAATCTCAAAAGCATCGGCAACCTCTTTGCTCTCGGTGTCTATAGAACTGTTCTTAGGACATTCCCAAGATTGCCCAGCAATAAACACAGACCTAGTATTGCCATAATTCGTAACCTTATAAAATTTCTTTTTCTTGGCCATAAAACAATCCTCTCAGTTTGGGGTTTTAGTTTAGGATTAATCGTTAGCCGATATCATCGTACCGGTTACAATCAGCTTCCTCGTAAGGATGCAAGCATTGATATTCTCAATCGCAACACACACACGCATCGTGTAGAACCAGTAGGTTGCTTCGTCAGCGGCTTCGCGCTGCGACTCAATCTTGATATCCCTTTGGATACCGATGATAAGATTCTGATTCGGCGTAAGCAGTACATCAGTATAAGCACCGCCAGTTGCTGCCTCAGTCGCCTGTGTATCACCTGCCATTGTGATGGGCATGTTCGGACAGTCTATAATCGGAACCTTACCGTATTGTATCGGCGCGCTGCCCATAAGAGCAGTATCACCAAGTACGGTCGAACGTGCGCTCAGAGCTTCGATGTAGTTCTGAGTAACCTGGTCGCTATTATAGAAAGCCAAATTACCGAGGCCACCTACTTTGTACTTGGAAGCTAATGCCTGTAAAATCCTGCTGTACTTGAAATCCCAGTTGTACGGTGCTGTACTCGATACCATTGCGATTTTACCACCTTCAATAACAAAGGTAGCATCGGTGGTCGCATCAAGCACAGTCGACCCGCCGGCAACATCATTGTAATATGTATCGCCTTCGGTATCGCCATTAGCAATCTGGAAACGCCAGCCATCCCATAGGCTGCGAATGTCCGTGTCACCATAGGCATTGCCAGAACCGGTATCACCAATCCAGTATGCAATATCGAGTTCGTTAGAAATTTTCTTTGCTACCATCTTCATGATATGGTCTGCAAAGGCATCGCCCTCGATATTATCCTCAAGGTCATCATCAAAGATAGCGATACAACCACGAACCTTCTGACTGGTTAAGGTGATTTTGTTCTGTGCCAGCTGCTTCTTATACTCAGCAGTGGTGAACGTTGACCCCGGATGTAAGAAGTCTCCGGTGCCAAGACCCAGCGCGCGTATCTCTTTTTGAGACTTGTTCATACGAACAACCCGCGCCTTGTTCTTCATAACAGATTCATCGACAACATAATCAATGAATTGGTCTGCCTCTTCAGAGTTAAGACTGATATTAGGCAGGCTAATCATCTTCTGAATCTGTTCTTTTTTAGATAACATACTTCTGTTCGTTCTCATGGTGTTTCATCTCCTTCTGATTAAAGTTTGAAAAACTTTATAGCGTATAAATCGCTTAAGCTTTCAAATACGGTTTACTTTTTCCCGGAAATAGAAGGCCACTTGCCGTCGCCGTTTTCTTCTTCATCGTCGTCTTGGTCTTCTAAACTCTTTTTGACTCCAGAGGTCTCTTCGACTTTTTTAAGCCGCTTTGCGATTTTATCTAGAGCTTTGACCAGCTTTTCAGTGGACTCGTCGTCGTCGGCTTTTTCGCCTTTCTTTTCCAGCTTCTCAATGGACTCAGTGAGTTCATCAATCATCTTCTGGACATCAGACTTTTCAGTCTTATCAGACTTTTCAGTCCCTGTTAGCTCAGGAAGAACCGACTTGATAGCCGCCAGCGCGTCTTCGAGCTTTTTCAAAGTGTCCTTTGAAAGTTTGGCGCCGGCTTTTTTAAGCTTGCTTTTATCGTCATCGTCATCATCTTCCTTGTCGTCCTTCTTCGCTACAGGCTGGAACATAGTAGCCTGTGTAGCAAGAGCACCTACGGCGGCGTTTAAATCATCAGGAAATTCTTCTTGATAATCTATAACGGTTTTCAGTGCTTTGGAAATTACATCGTCCTCGATAGCTTTTTTGAAATCGATTTCGACATCTTTGCCAAAATATTCTTGCAATGCTTTTTTAAGTTCCTCGTTCATCTGAAGTTCTCCTTTCGACAGATAGAATGTTTCGGTACGACTGAATCCGTCTTCAGACTGCGTGGCTTTAGTATACGACGCCGACACACGAGTTTTTGCGTCGTCGTTACCCCAGAATGAAAATGAGAAATCTCTGAGGTCTTCAAGCTCTTCTTTGTTTACGTATATCTTTGTTCCACCAATAGTACCGTCACTGTCTATCACAATATTAATTCTCTTCTTTTTTAGCTGCTTTGCTGGAACTCCCTTTTGCTTGAAAAACAAAAACGTCTTTTTGTTTGCAGCCTTATCAACCACAGAAACTTCCTCCAGCACAATATCAAATAACTCACGTACTTTTTTAATCTTCATAGGTTATCTCCTAAGCAGTTGCCTTAGCATAACCTGCCATCGAAAAACCAGTAAGCGTGCCGTCTTTGATAGCTTTCCAAATCTTCTTGTCAAGCACTCGAACCGCTAAAACCCACGACCCTTTCTTGATTGATTGGTTAGCCGCTACAAAGTCGACAGGTGCTATGTAGCTCTCCAATATATGTATACTTACTTTCTTACCCTTGTGCATTACTTTGAATTTCTGCACTTTTTCCATGAATTGATATGCTGCCTTACGAATCTCAATCTCGTTGGCTTTGTCACCTTGAGCATCTTCGACGTCTGGCTCATATACAATACCACATACGATATGTTCTTCTTTATCTGCTTTATCCAACGGATAAACAGAGATAAACTTTTCAAATATTTTTCCCTCTGATATATCCTCGAGAATAGTTGCTGCCCGGCTTTGTACCTCTTTTTTGATTTTATCGGACAGTTTGCTTTTAGCCAGGTCAGCCAGGATACAGTCGAGTCTGGCTGTATCTATTTTGCCTTCAATATCAACATAGGCGAAGTGCCGAACCTTCTGCGGTTCTGCGTCGCCTAGCTGTAGCTTCTGTATGTATAAGAATGCTTCATCAGGCAATGCCTTAACATACTTAGAAGTCCACATCTTTTTGGTTTTCTTAGTAGCAGTCTCAAATAAGATGAATTTTACCTCGTTATCTGCTAGCCACTTTTTGGCCTTGACTACAGTCCAGTCTTTAATCGGAAATCTCAATGCCTGTGGAACAACAGAGTCGGGCTTGCCTTCTAGCTTGCCCCATATAACGGATATAGTAGCAGGGACTTTCTTGCTGTGTACAGTACCGCCTTTTGTGCGCCTGAATGATTTATCGTCAAACTTGTCAGGGTCTTGTAGCCTAGCAGAATGCTCATTAGGATAAGGCTTGGATACCTCTACGATTTCCGTAGAAGGTTTTGCCTTCAGTACCAAATCATAAAGAGGAATGTATGCTGCATCAATTAGGGCGGCTTTTACAATTGGAGCGTCTGGGTCTGCGTCGCTAAATTCTTCAATCCATTTCTTGATAATGACAGCCGCCTTTTCGGTGTTAGCTTCTACAGCAGAGATGATAACACAATCCTGAATAAGTAACATATCATTCAAGTCAGAAACATCAAGACCATATTCTCTGGCTGTCATCGCCTTTCTAAAGAGGGCTTTATCAATAGCACTCGTAGCTTTCTCTATCTTACGAGAGTTCATCTCTGTTAGCAAAGTTTTGTAGTGCTTGAGAAAAGTATTCCGATTGAGACTGCCTACTATGGCGATATCGTTGTTCAGGAAGTTCTTATCCCATAGTTGCGTAAATCGCAACTTAAGAACGAGCAAATCCTTGTCAGTAGCCGAGGACAGTTTCTTGATTGTGATTTCTTCTATTCTCATTTTAGAATTCTCTTTACTTTTAGAAGTTATTATTTATCGTGAGCAACAGGATTAACTTCGTGTCCGTCCATTCTTTTCTTTTCGACTGCTATACACTTTGTATTTTCTTTTGTTTCATCAACAGTCAGCTGAATGGCCTGTTGACTCGTTTGTATGGCTTTAGTTTGAATTCTGTCTTTTTCTTTTTGGTCGTCCCAGTTAGTCTGGTAAATCCACAAACACAAACAGACGAATGCTGTCAGTAAACCGCCTGCTAGCTTCCACAATGATGTCTTTGAAATCTCTACGTGTGTTTTGTCAGTCATTAGTAGGTAACTCCTTTCGCGACCTTTCCCACATATTTTTCAACTAACTTCTTTACTTTCTTGCTGCCGACCCACCTACCTGCCTCTTTCACATAAAACCCTTTCAAATGCCCTTTCTCGACAAGCTGTGCGACAGCTTCAGCCAACCCCTCGAACCCATTTAAACTCGCATAGTTGCTGTTATCGCTTTTAAAATATAGTTTAGTTATTTTATCAGATAAAGCCTCTTGCTTAGCTTCTGAAAGCGGTGCTTTAGCATATATCTTCTTATAAGTAAGTTGATGTCCCATCTCATGGTAGATTCTTGATTTAATAGTTGGGCTTACAAACTGTTTCGCGTTATATGCGTCCTGAAGAATATCTTCATAAATATCTAGCGAAGCTACTCTAAGATTGAGAGTGTATGTAGCACGACCCTTACTACTTACATCCCCCTCCATAGCAAAGAATTCATTGGGTCTAGTCGTAATTTTCGTGCCGTGCAACGTACTATCAGGAAAAGTCCTTTTGAAATTATACAAAGCTTGATTTGTTTCGTTAGCCAATTTGATGTCTACTCTACTATAATCGAAAGTACTATTCTTGGTGGTACGTCCGAATATCTTTCTAGCCGCCTTCTCAGCTTCTGTTTTTGTTTTTGCTTCAGGTAAAAGTATTTCAGGTATTACAGGCTTTACAGCCGGTTTTGGAAGCTTAGGTTTAGGCGGAAACTTATCGCTTGCAGGCAGCGTTTTTCTTGCTAACTTTGTCTGTAGCGATACTATAAAATCATCCACCTCGTCGATATATTTTTGCGCAACGCCGAGCGACTTTAAGTGTGGGTCTACATAATGTTTGCCAGACCGAACAAAACTATGCCCGTTCACAGTTCCTTGTTTAAGCCCATTAATCAAGTCCATAACTTCCGCGTCTTTAGATTTGAACGGCGTTTTGTTTAGCAGCTTGTAAAAATCATCGCCTTTACTTTCATCCCAGAAAAAGTATTGCACACCTTCGCGTTGTTTGAACTGTGCTTCGAGTTTGGCTACCGAGTCATGACATTCAAGAGGTCCAAGTTCGGCTGGTTTAGCTTTTATCATGTCGTCGATAGCATCATCCATCTTGGCTCTGACAGCTTCCGGCCCTTTCAGCCTAGGCTTAGGCAGAACAATTCCTGTGGGTTTATATACTCTTGTACGTACGTTATAGCCCAACTTTTTAAGCTTATTTTGTATTACCCATTTGTTACTTCTAGATGATGCAGCCTGCCATTTTCCAACTAAATTTTGCACCTCTTGCGGTAACTTTCCAAGCGGCAAAGGCTTCGGTACAATTACAGGCGGCGGAGTAATAGGCGGTAATGTTCCAAGAGGTTTGCCAGAAGTATCATAACCGAGTTTCCTTAGCTTGTCCATTACGACCCATTTGTTGCTTCTCGATACAGCACCTTCCCAACGAGAGACTAAATCAGTAACGTGCTCAGGTATTAATTCAGAAGCATGTCTGAGACTGTGTGCGGTTTTCCCCGCAATCACGGGCAGCATAGCACACCTACAATTAGGATGAACAGGAATAATGCCCCTCGCTTCCTTTACAGGATACCTCGTCTCGTCCAAGGACTCACAAATAGGACACGCCTCTGCCGGAGAAATACTGAACTCCAATTCCATGATGCCTATGTTTTCCATGCCCATTGCATAGCCGATATTTTGCGCTCTAGCGGTCTCAGTCCTAGCAATAGATTGAATACGTCTGCGATGTGTTTTATCGGCATAGCGTTGAACCTTCTTGTCCACTTGTTCCGATGAAAGGTTAGGATACTTCTCCTTATTAGAAATTATATTACGGAAGCCTTTAACTGATGCCGCCTGATTAGCAGTCAACCCTACAAGAGGCTTTATCTCACGGGCAATTCTGTCCATTGACTTGCCTTCTTTGATGCCAGCAGAGACAGCCGTCCTTATTCCTTGCTTAGTTCCCTTGTTAACGTCACGAACTAAATCAGCAGTGAACTTATTGGCAGCTTTAACCGCTTCTTCGTTTAGAATATCGAACTGAGCGCCAACCTTAAGGGTCTTATATGCTTCGTTTCCGCCTGATTGTACGATGTTCATCGCAGCCGGCTTAATGATTGTCTTGCCTTGTTCTTCTAGAAACTCCCAATCAGTAACATCAGACACAGAGAACTTTTGGAACTTAGTCCTAAGGTCGTTCTGTATTTGTTTGTTGCTAAATGCAAACCACCTGCCAAGCGACTCTTGAAGCACCTTCTCATCTCGCCTAAGAAGATAACTAAATCGGGCTTCTATGTCATCTACTTTTCTTATTGTAGTTTGCACTTATTTAATTCTTTCTTGCGTAATAATTACGTAACATCATATCACCCCACGACGGAGTCAATAGCTCAAGGTCACACGGTACGCCCGGGTCAATCTTAGCTAAGGGCTCTATCACTGCACGTGTACACCATCTCTTGTTCTCATTAGGTAGTATAATCTTTCTCTTAGTTATAAATCCAAATGCTACAGCTATAAAGTCATATTCCATTCCAACAAGTTTCCCATACTCCTCATACAATAAATCTTCTTGCTCGAATGTAAGCGGTACGTACACGGTGTCCCATCGTTCCGGATGCGTATAGTTTATAAACTTAAATCTTGGTCCTTTATCGTTATCCTTAAGCGTAGATGAAAACGATACACCATGATGTCTTTCGGTAAACTTCCCCTCGGTATGAGTGTGCATCCATGACCGTCTCAGTATTAACCAATCACTAGCGGACAGCTTATACCCGAACTGTACCGCTCTACGGGCATTAAAAGACTTTACCTCAAAGATACTTATATCACTCATTGTCCGCTCCAGGCACCAGCAACCGCCTTAAGAAAGAAACACAATACTATAAACAACACAATAAGAAAAACGGTATCCCAGAACTTCTCTTTAAAGGATTGTCTGTTTCTTTTATGTGCCATCATTAATCTACTCTCCTTTGCCTAAGTTATCATTAGGCTCACCCGCTTCAATCAGCGAGGACATTATATAGAATTTATCTCCGCCAGCATCATAAGGTTTTAAGCCAAGTGCGTTTCGTGCCTCATTAGGAGTCATGGTTCCATGTTCTATCCGTTTGTTGTGCACCTCGCTCAATGCTACAATGTCGCGCGTGTCTATGTTTTCGAATTTGAATTTATATATTTCGGAATCTAAGAGCTTATTATTAATCAAGTCCTCAAGGTCTAACTGCAGGGGTTCAACGACACCTTGTACGTATATCTTGGTGGCTTCTTCTGCAACGTTGCCGCCTAAAGTACCGGTAATACGAACTCCAATTCTTTCAGGCGGCATAGAATAAGAAATCAATATGTCATCTCGACGGGCTTGCTCATACAGTTTGAAGCTCGCCTCTTTGACCGTTACACCTAGCGGAGTGTATTTAAAAGTGCACTTATCAGGCTGCGTAACCACCAAGGTTTTATAAGCATTCTCGGTGCCTTTGATTTCTTTATTAAGAAAGTTGGATACCTTCTTATTCGAATCATCTTCCCATTCCCCCTCAAGAATAATCACTGCAGATGGAACACCATAGTTCTCAAAGAACGCAAGATTATAATCCCTAAGAGCTATCAAACCCATTATAGAACCCGTAGCGGCAATACCATTCGGCACTCCATAATAGTCTGACTTAGGATAAAAATTCTTATAGAAGATTAACTCATTGGCTTTTGTCTTCATAGTATAGGAACCGGATTTGCCATCCTTGTATCCGATATCCTTCTTAAGGCCAAAAGCTTTGAACCATACTTTCTTGTTGTTGCGCACCTGCGCATACTTCTTTTTAGAATCATGCACCAGCAACGTGTGCGCCGGAACATGATACACAGAAGTTATTTCCCCCTTAATATTACGAACGACTTCTATTCCGAAGTACCCTATCGCACCAAGGTCAACCAACAGTTGCTTAAGGATAGTTCTCAATGCCTCTTCAGAATTAGGCTTGGTTAGGAATTCCATTAACCGGTTTTTCTCTTGGTCGCTTTCCTTCTTGTCTTCTTTTAGCTGTAAATTCCAACCCAAGCCAGCAACATCAGTAGCAAGCTGATTAACGCACCTGAACAAAACCGGGTTCGATTCATAAAGCATAAGCAATGTATTCGGTGGATAAGGCGGTGGTACTAGCTTATTATCATTCATCCACTTTGTTTGCGTTTTAAGCTGCCTAGATGATTCCGCCGTATCCTTCTCAGCAGCTTTCAATACCGACAAAGGAAAGACGCCCTTTGTAGTCTGTACTAGTATGCTGCCTTTCTTTGTATCAGCTTCAGGTTTAGTCTTAGACATTTATATTGTCCTCTATGCGCCCGATGGAAAAATAATGTTCTTGTTTGGTTGTGCTATATTACTTACGTTCATAACAATCACCGCATCAATAGCACCCGGACGAACCCACAACGAACATTCAAGGTCTGACTCTTTAGAATAATGTCCTATGCACATAAGCTTGCCTTCTTTAATAAAAGCAGGAATGTCCCGGCTCAGGTCAGCTAAGACTTTCTTTACTGACTCTTTCTCAACCTGTATTCCAAAGGTTATCTTGTTTGTAATTATGTCAATCCTCTGTTCCATGTTTTACTCCTTTCTTAGCCTGAGATTATTAAATTTAATAAAACATCCGGGTCACGGCCTACAGCGTACGGCAGCAGCCGTCCCGACCCAAACCTTTTTCAGCCGCACTTCGGAGCACAGGGTGCCGACCCGGATGGTAATACCTTTTCATCTTAATCCAATCCCATTGCAACAATATCATAAGTGATGGTTCCCGAAGCCGTCGCCGCAATATACAAATTCTTACTGGTCGAGGTCACAACACCCGCAGCAGTCGGGCAAACCCATAAATTAAATCCACCTGCCGGTATCTCTATTGCATCTGTAGTACCACTTAAGATGAGCAAGTCCAAAGAAGCATTCCCGCCTACTTCTAATATCAAGGAAGCGTGTGTGTTCTTAATATAGAGAAGTTTAATAGCGGCCATCGTAAGCGCATTACCGAACGCATCCTTCAGAGAACCCGAGGCGTACAAGTCCAATGTCTCGCCTGTTGCATCGGTAGTACGTGAATCATGAAAGAGAACGTTGGCTTGGTTAGCTCCTGTTCCATAAGTCCATGTGATACCCGCATTGACCTTCAATTCATCTAGTACATCAGAGAGGTCGACTTCGTTCTCATATTTAAAGTTAAGAACGACATTTGAGTTGCCTATTAAACCAGTTCCGCTTGACATTATTTATCCTTTTATTATGCTAGCATTCGCAAAAGTATTACCAAGAAACAAACCTACTGTAAGTGCAATCAAACAACTCCAAGGAAGCAGAAAAATGACAATTGCCATCAAACAACTAACTAAGCTTATTGCTATCGACCAGCCAAATACTTTATTATAATCAGGCAGCAAGTACGCTTCCTTTCTTTCCGGGTTTATCTGTCGTATACATTATGTATCTGAGTGTATCCAAGGTGTGGTCGTTCTTAGCTAATGGAACATCAGCCGGATTCTTAGTACGCGTTCCAGTAGGATAAGTATAACCTGCAAACTCTCTGCACGTATTCCTACATGTTCTGAACACGAACAAAGAGGGTTTGCCGTTCTTCTTTATTTTGAGTTTGGTTTGTACGTGTTCGATTCCTTTTGCAATATCCTTTCGCGCCGCCCTCGTGGGCAGGCCGGCCTTTCGCATCTCGGAACGGTTCTCAGCATTCTCAGGGTCAGCATAAGACTCTACATAAGAGGTGTCCTTGCTTCGGCGTTTAACCTCTGCGATGTGTTCGCCGATTGCTGTCTTAGGTTTGAAGTACTCATCATATACATACCAGTTCTCGTCTTTGTCCTTGGCCATCCATAAACAAACGAACGGGTTTGTAAAGCCAAAGTCATAACCGCGATACTTCATCCAGCCTTCGGGTATTTTGCGCGGCTGTATAACATGTATGCTTCTGTTAAAGGTTTTATAAACCGCCCCATAAAAGGATGCGAACCTTCCTTCGATACGTGTTGCTTGTACCTCTTCGGGCCACTCACTGATTAAGGCATCAATCCTTTCATCAGGAATATAACCACCTTGACTCTTACGATTGGAATTTAAGTTAGCGTGAAACACCTCGTCTGTATCTGGTAGGTCTTCGACTCGCTCTTCAAGAACGGGCTGAGGAATAATTGGTGTCATACTCCAAGATAAATCACCGGCATTCTTTAAAAGGCGTGCTTGTATCTCGTCTAGTATTCCCTTAAAGTCGTGTGCGCACTGTTCATCACAATGACAAGAATTGATAGCACGTCCTTGAAAGAGGGTGCGTCCTTGATTGAATGCCCTGAATTCTATTACGTGTCCATTCTTAAGGAATATCTTTTTAGGCACCTTATCTTGGCCATACATAATATTAAGAATGTGATGCTGTGGTATGAACTTCTTTAGGTTCTCTTCCCATAAGATATCACGGACTTGTTCCCATGATTCGATACACGCCCAGTGAAGGCCTTGGGGCGCGCTCTTAAACGGGTGTACGTCCAACGCTAACTGTGCAAGGTCCATCATGTTAGTGTGTGTCTTGCCGGATTGGTTACCACCGAAGAACCACCTTATAGAAGCGGTTGACTCTTGGAATGCTATCTGTACATCATCTAAAGGCTTGTATAATGCAATGGATTCACCGCACCATTTTATTTGCTGTACTGAAAGCATTTACTTTCCTTTGTTCTTTTTATTCAGTCGCTTCTTATACTTAGGCAATCCTTTTTTGCTCGCCTTAGATTGATACCTCTGTAGTAATTCCTTTTGTATCTCGAGTGCTCGTTCATCGCTCATCGAGGCATCAAACGTGCCTATTATCCCCTCAATTGATTTTAATTCAGGAAGCATGAATCTCATCAGCTTCGCCATGTCGGCAGCGTTGCCCCATGCTGCTTTAATCCACGCACCGAGAAACGTATCAGAACCTTCACCATCTGCCGCGTTAGTCTGCTCTACAAACTTAATAGCCCGAATGATATCGTTAGTTGAATATCGGTTTGTACTTCCTTTTTTCCGTCCTTTTAGATTGCCGCTAACACCTTTCGGCCATCTACTTTTGCCGTGTTTAGGTGCTTCGTATACCGGACGTCCTTTTGAATCTTTTTTATAGCGGTCCGTTGGTTTCATCGATTTTGTTTCCGTTTGTTTTTAGCAAAGGTATCTTAATCGATATCGAGCCAACGCTCGACACAAACTTAGACTAGGAAAGAGAAAAACATTACAATAGGAACGAGAGGAATGGAGGAGAGCTAGTAAGAGGAGCCAACCCTTAGAGGGAGAGTGTTACCTTAAAGATATCAAAGAGATAATGACAGGCTGGGTGTTACTTTCTACGTGAGTTTATACGTTTGTAGGCACAGCGGCCACAGAGTACTTTGTATTCTATTTCGGGGTATCGATAGTTACTGAGCTTTTTGTAGGTTCGTTCGGTGGCGATTGCGCGCTCGTTCTTGTAACGGGGGTTGAATAATACTAAGCCATCGAAGTCCCGGTTTTTACAAGAGGCACATTTGAGCTTTCCTTCTTTTGCGTGTCCGTAGTGCTCGAGGCAGTTCTTTCTTTGTAAGCGAATGAGGGCAAAACGGCCGCTTCTGTGTTTTCTGCGGTTGCATTTTTTACAGTCGGGGAACAGCTTGGTTAGTTCACCTACATCGTCATAATAGGCATAGAAGCGCTTGATTTTCTTCTCGGCGCCGCAATCACAACAAAAGCTAGTGCCACGTTTTTGTATTACTTTGAGAGAGCCAACGAGATGCCTTTTACCTGCGGCGGTTTGTTTTTTATGGTACTTGACACGCACTCTTTCTTGTTCTTTTTCTAGTTTCTTATCTCGAATGCGTGTCGCTTTCTCACGGTCTCCTAGAGTGTGGTATTTTTCCACTTTTTCCTTCTTCATAGCGAAACATCCTTTCTTGTTAAAACAATGACCAGAAAAGTACATACCATCATATATCTATGTAAGCACTATAACATACTTACGCAAGCATTGTTATACAAGTCTGTACTAAAGATATCTAATAGTTATCTAATGGTCGCAGCGAGTAGGTGGTAGGTTCCATTACCATATTAACATTACCCTATACGGTGGAGTACCCGGAAGCTCTCTTACCGCGCTTACACTGCTATATAGCAGCTTGTACTTTTCTGGTTATTGCTTTGCCTTCTTGTAAGTGGCTATTTATACCTGTATATAGCTATGATAGCTTATGTATGCTTTCGATAGCTATATTCAACTAGGTTCAGGTTTGTGCCAGAACAACCCAGATAGCTCAGGTTGAGCGAAAGACCTATTCCTGTACAATAGGCTAGGGTAGCGATATTGCATGTATTTTCACTCTCAAATAGAGTTAATAATATCCTCAGCCAAACCGACAATATAGTCAGTTCGGTCCATTCCATCTTTCTTCTGGTATAGTATCGCTTGAGCTAGTTTCCGTATTTGCTTGTTCTGGCTTTCGAACTCGCTCTCGAACTCGTTAACTAGTTCCATCTCAACACGGTCTTGGTCTAGCCAGCCTGTATCGATGTTTATCAAACCTCCATCTTTCAAGATGTTAATACAATCGCTTTCACTGCCGCTTCGTTCTAGTGCATCAGTGAAGCATTTAAGAAGTTGTTCGCCTGTTAAGTTCGTGCTACTGTCTCCTTTCGTATTTTCATTAGTATTTTGCCTAATTGATTTGCACCTTCTATTTTCTTACACTTATCACAGTAACAGTCACCCCAGTAGTTGTCGTGCCACCAATTGCCTTCGACAAGTTCTTGTCCTCTGGTATTTAAGAGCAAAACAGCCAAGCACTCGTTTTGCGAGAACTTCATCCTGACCACTTCATACATTATATGGTCTTTAATCTGTTCCCACTTGTCTCTTAGTGTGAGTGTGCGTCCGAAGTGCTTTGCTTGCGTTGGAGTCGATAGCCTACGTATGGTATTACGTAGTATTCCGTCAGTGGTCTTCAAAGCTTGAAATAAGTGCTCTGCAGAAGGGTATATCCTCTTCTTGTATCGAATCTGACACCAATAAAAGTTGCTTAAAAACTGATGCTCATTTTTGAATCTGTCAATCATTTTGTTTCTCCTTTCAATAAGAAATTAAAAAAATATTTGCTGTGCCACGCCATACTATGCTTTGCTTTTGCTTTGCTTTGTCTGGCTCTGCGTCACCATGCTTTTGCTTCGCAACGCCAAGCATTTCCATTGCTTTGCCATGAATAGTATCGCTATGCAATGCCTCTGCTTTGCTTCGGACTGCAATTCCGTTCATTGCCTTCGCTAAGCCTCGCTCTGCCTCGCTCTCGCCTTGCGACTCGTTGTTCTGCATTACAGTGCCTTTGCTCTGCACCGCTAGGCAATGCCATACCTTCGCAATGCTTTGTATAGCAATACTGTGCTATCGCTTAGCTTAGCCATGCAAGGCCATGCTATCGCTAAACAATCCTATAGGTAAAGCGACCAGCACCACTGTTACGCCATTGGCCGAGCCCACGAAGTACTCCGTAGTCGAGCCAACTTTTGATACGAGATTTTAGACCACCATCAAGATAGCGAACCTCAAAGAGTATCTTTGTACCGATTGGAGCGGTCTCAGACCTTGCAAGGGCTATCCTTTCGCCTTTGGCTGTTTGAGCTCTTAGTGGCCTTTCAGTGAATGTGGTCTTGCCGCTCAGCTTTAAGAAAATCTTCCTTGGCTGCGGAAAGACAAGACCATCAATGACCTTCTTGTATGCTTGCAGTCTGTTCTTAGCGTCTGCGCGGTTGAGCATACTGCACGCGTCCTTGAAAAAGCCTTTGATTTGATAGTCCCATAGGAAAGGTTTTCCATCCTCTTGCGGAAAGATTGTGCTGCACTTGGTTACTTCTTCGGTTGGGGTCTCTGCTTGAAGTTCGTCTTCTTGGGGACCATCGGGGTGCTTGCTCATGATGAACTCTTCTGCGAGTTCTTTGTTGCCTGACAACGTGCCGAGCAACGGTTCGATGAATGTGATTTCTACTTTCATACTTTGCTTACTCATCTTGATTACCCTTTCAAATTATTATTAATGTTTCTATTTCTTCCACACCCAGTGAAAAAATAATAAAGCCGTTGAACAACCAAAAAATACTTCCAATACCCTTTTAATTGCTTCATAATCCATTTCTTTCTCCTTAAATAATAAAACAAATCAGCTAGTTTCACGGTCGTTTCGCTTCACTTTCGCTCTAGTTCTATTCTTCTTCTTCTGCGGCTGAGAGTGTTACGAAGATTTCATCCGGGTTTCCGAGTTTCTTGAGTGTCTCGTTCTTTACGTAGATGGATATTAATGCTTTTTCGTTGGCTGCGTCTACGGTGTTAAAACGAACACAACTCTTACAGGTTTTGAACTTCTTTAACCGAGTTGTCACGGTTCTTTTCTTAGGCATTTCAAATGCTCCCTTCTTTCAGTTAGTAGTGATATTTTCAGTTAGCTGTAACAACGTTGCCGGCTTAGAGGTCGTGCTCGTTGCGGTAGGCATTTTTATGCCAGCTGAAGTACGCACGTCCGTAGGTGGTGTCGGGTTTGGCCTTGAGAGCGATTTCTTCTGCTCTTTCGAACTTGGCTTTGTCTAGGTCTTTGACCTTGCCGTGCTTTTTAATCAGCCGGTCAAAATAAGCGAATATCGCTCTGCCTAAATCACCACGTTGATATGCCTTTTTGCCTTTTTTACGTTTCTTACGTTTGCTTTTAGGCGAGGTTTTTTTGGTTTTCTTGACCTTGCCTTTGGCAGTACGTTTCTTAGTTTTTTTCTTTTTGGCCATTAGTGGCCTCCTTTCTTTTTTAAAAGAAGATGAAGGCGACCGTGAAACTAGACAATCTGTTTTTTTATGAACTTTTTAAAGAGCTGCCGCATACTAAAGGCGGTCGATTAACTTACACTTTTTCGCGCTGTATTTTATGTTATAAAGGACATTGAACACTTTGAATATTTGTTCATCGGTAGCAGAGCAACGAAGGCGTGTTTTGATTTGGTCTATTAAGACGCCTCGGTTCAGTGTATTTTTGGTTTTGGTCTCTTCTTTGAATTCTCTGGCTTCTTTATTAAGAGCTTTATTAACCTTAACATTATTTACTTTTCTAGCGTGCTCTATTTCTTTTTTGGTTTTCATTTCATTTGCTCCTTTCTAATATCAATAATACATGTTATAGTTTGTGAGATTCCGTCAACCAGTGAGCTAGCCTCATCGTCGCGAGGTTCGAATATAGTACCAAGGTACTTTTGTCCGAGTGTCTTCCATGGAACTCCATACTGCCAAGCAATACTAATAGTAATACATAAAGCATCAACAAAGCCAGATATGATGCTGCCTTCTTTGGCTATCTTGATAAACACTTCACCGGGGTCTGCGCTATCAGGATAGAAATTTACAGTCACGTAATAATCCATTTTACCAACTGTAGCATGCCTTGTTAATCCAGGCCGTGTTTCAGGAAGACGTTTTCTTTTCGACATTTCGTTCTCCGTGTTCCTTCTTTATTTATTAAGTTCAACGATAACTGCCGGACGCTCTACAATATCGTGGCCGTCGGCTTGTACAACGCTAAAGTAGGTTATACCAACTACCTTAAGAGAAAGACCATCCTTGTCTTGTACTCGTTCGTCTATCCTTGGAACAGATACAAGACAAGTAGGCCATACACAACGCTTGTAGTCATCTAAATTTGTTCTACACACACACTTAATCATTTCACTTTCTCACTTTCCTTTTGAACCGCTTTTTGATTTTCTTTTTCTTTTTGTTAGCTTCTTGAAGATACTTAACAGCGTTTTTCAATACTTGGATTTCATTCTTACCTTTTAAACTTCCAAGCAAATGTCTATTACACTGACTGCAAAGTAAACCTCGTATCTGTCCTGTTTTATCATTATGTTGTCTAATAGTTATCTAATTGATAACCTACTTTTTTCTTTTGAATCTATTACGCCGTTTTGTCTTACTTTTATGATTAATCTTCTTTTTTAGTTTGTTTTCTAGCGTGGCTTCCGTCTTATTAAGTTTACCGCTTTCTCTGTACTTTTTCTTATACCATTGCAGATGTCCTTTGCTTAGGTTTGAGTCGGGCTTTGCTTCTTTGGCACAGGCTACGGCTTCTTTGAGTGCAACCTTGTTGACGCCTTTTTCATCGAAAAGCTCACACAAAGAAGCGAACATTCCCTTTCGTTGTGGTGATTTCTTCTTAGTGCTTTTCTTGGGTTTCTTTTTAGCCTTAGCTTTGTGTACGTTGTCTTTGTACGCACTGCTGGAGCGGTCGATTCCTCTTTCAGAGTCCGGCAGGTCGCGCCGTCTTTGTCTTTCGTTTTGAAGCATAGCCCTGAAGCGTTTGATGACTTTGGTCAAATCTCTGATGTCGTAGTTACACTGCAAACGTTTGAAGTGAGCCTCTGCTTCGATTTTTAGTTCTGCGCTTGTGTACTTAGGCATTTTCTTTTAGCTCCTTTCTGGAATGCCAATAACTTCTTTTTCAAATTCAAACTTACGAAGTATCTGCAGTGCTTTGCCATATGCTTTGCGATATACGAGTCGTTCTATTTTGTCTCTGAAGAACGGTGATATGCCTGTGTAATTATATCGTGTGTTACCGATTTGTACTTTCATTCGCCAGATTGTCTGGCTGTACGATAGTATTACAATGCGAGGAGCTTTTCTGGCCTTTGGTTCTTCTTTGGCAGGTGTGGTTGGCTCAAACTGTAAGCAGTCGCCGTCTTCGAACGTGTTCTTATTCACACACTCATCTTCGTAGATACATGTTTTGCAGTCTGCACTTTCAGTTTTCATTTTTTCTTCTCCTTTGGCAGCTTTGCAATTCTGTCTTCTAGTTTACGTTTTTTGATTAATAGTCTGAGAAGGTCGCTTTGTTTAATTATCTTTTTGCTGTGACTTTTCAGGCTAAGCTCGAGTACGCGAACTTTTTCACGCCATTGTGGAAGTCCTTCAGTGAGTCTCTGCACTTCGTTTACAAGTTGTGGCAGCCGCAAGTCACCATTGTTGACTTGTTCTCGATATGAGGCTAGCCTAGACTTGAACTTCTTGGCAGTAGCCTCATGAGAGTCGATGTTTCTAATCGTTTCCGATATTTGTTTTCTAGTCTGTTCCACCGGGGGTTTCGACTCCTTTCTGGTCTTTGTTTTCTGTTGTAGGTTTGGTTGCGGCGATTTTCTGGTTTACTTCCATCAGCTGCTCCATAAGTTTTTTGCGTTTCTTATCAAGTTTGGTGAGCGGGTCACCTTTGGCGGCAAAGTCGATTTTTTTCTGCTTCCAGTACTCGATGCGATAATCACAGTATGCGAGGTTGCCGGCCTTGTTGTAAGGAAAAGATGCTCGCTTGAGTTTGAGCAAATTTCCGTTTTTGTCTTTCCAGACGGGGACGGCCTTCAGACCTTTTTTCGTTTCTTCGTCTTTAGGTGTGGTCTCGGTTTTAGTTTCGGTCTTTTGCTGACCACTTCCTTGACTGTTTTTCTTTCTGAATTTCTTTTTGTTTTTACCTGCCATTTTGACACTTCCTTTCGTTTCTTACTAAGTTTATTTTTCTTTTTGAGAACATCCCAAAAAGTGAATGAGTCATTTGGGTCATTATCTTTTCTGTTGTGCTTTTTACAAAGGCGCACTGCCTGCGATAAGTCATTTTCAGGACAGCATGATACTATCATATCGAGGTCGCATCCTTCTACGTCACAACTATATATCTTGCCTAGGATACGTTTCTTTTTGCGTTTGAATTTTTTTCGTTTTTTCATTAGTTACTCGTTACTCTCCTAGTATCTTTTTCTCTGCTTTTTTCAGTTTCTTTAGTTCAGCTTTGCTGAGGAAGCTGCACATGAATCTGTATGCCATTTCTTGAATGTTGTTTTGACTGTCAGCTCCCCAGAGTTTGACATCATCTTCGTGTCGGTCGATGTCTTCTTCTGTTAATGTTGTTACTTCCGGTAACTGCATAGTTAGAATCCCTTCTGTTTTTATAAATCAAAGTTAAGTTCTTCCTGAATGATGAACGACTCAGCAGAGTCTTTTGAAGAACTTGTTTCGTTATTATCAGTCAGATGTGAGTGTGCGCGATACACATCACTATGATACGGCTTTTCTATGGTGCCTATTAATTCCTTCTTCTCGTTCTTTACTAGATAGAAGCCGTTAGTCCTTCTTGTATTTGACGCTCTTTGAACTAATGTTGTTTTAATCATTTTTTGTTCTTTTGGTGTTTTCATGTTATCACCTTTCTAAAAATAAGTTATTAACTTTTAAAAATATTTAAGTCTCGCCTGTTCTTAAGCAGGCGAGCCTTGAATATTTCATCATCCTATTTGGAATCCATCCAAAGCCTTGACGAGGCGATTGAATTTTGCTACTGCCAACCTTTTAGTTGTTGAGTCGTAGTTGTGAAGTCTGGTTGTCGTAAGATTTGAAGCATAAATAACAAGGTGTACATCATAAGTTTGACTACCGTCAGTACAGTTGTTTTGCAAGAGATTGATAGTTATCTTCTCGTCTGTGTCTAAGTGAACTGTGTTTGTTTTGATAATCTGTTCCATGTCATTTCTCCTTGTAAAAAGTTAAAAAGTTATAGTGTTATCTTTTCATTCTGTTCGTGAAACATGTATTTTTGTAGTGGTAAGCTGTTGGTGATAAATTCCCTCCATTGCTTTTGCTACTTCGTCAGATAATGTTTCGGAATTTGCCGCCGGTCCATTGTTGTCTGCTACTTCAACTGTCATCGTAATTTCAAATTTGGTTGTTCTGTTATCCATTTCGTTTCCTTTCTTAAATAGGTTAATTATTAACTTCTTATTATAGACTATTATACAGGACTAGTCTAAGGATTGAAAGGATAAAATCGACGGAATTCAAAGATTTCTCCAACTCCTGTGTCCATAAGGACTTATGTAAGAAAAATCTTTCAAAAAACTCGATAATCATTGTTTTTCAAGCCGGAACAAATACGTTTCCGATTTCGAGTGTATATATACTCTACTACTTATCAAGCTTCTCGACTAGCACAATAGTGAGGATGTTTTCTGTCCGAAAACGTACTTGTAAGTGCAGCGCATCCATTTCTGAATAGTCTGCCGCTTCGTTCTCTTTTAGTGTCCATAATGGTTCGTGTTCTTTGAAGCCTTTTAAGAATTCTTTTGTGCTTGTGTCTTTGAGATAGTAACGTTCTTCATCCATATTCTCATCTCCTTATTGCGCTCCATATATGTCTGAATATGAAGCTGTTTGTGCTTTGACATTTCTCGCATCTTGTAGGTTCGCTTGCAGTAGCATTGCCACAAGCATAACAATCCCAGAACTGCCACATCTGACCGACAAAAAGTATGTGACTATTGAAGCCTGTGTGTACGAAGGTTTTTTCTAGTTCGAACTCCATGCCTTTCTCGATGTCCAAGTCGTCTTCTTTGATGATTGCTTGACCCAAATTGTCAATATATTCAACCGGCCATGCGCGCTTGTCTCCTTCTGCGATGGATAACATCGAGCTGATTTCCATCTCCGTGAATTCTTTTGCGAATGCTGTGTCCGAAGTGTATCCATGGTCCCCAACTTTCCACCATAAAACTATCGGAGCATCCCGACTTTCTTTTACATTTTGAACATAGTACATGTTTGGTTTCTCCTTTGGGTTATGTGGTAATAAAATTATACTTTTGCTTCGTTTCTTCTGTTAGAGGACATTCGTATTTTCTTCTCTTGCGTAATATCACTATCTGTTGATTTTCATTCGGCGGCACTTCAAACGTCCAGCCACACTTACTACATCTATAAATTAAGCCATCATTAACAAATGTATGTTTCTCCGTTGGATTGAGGGCTTGTTCGATTATCTTTTGTGCAACCTTGCCTTCTGGCACACCAACAGTTAAATCCATTAATTCTGAATTATAAACCAATTTATCTATTGCTGTCTTGCAATTCTCCAACGCCCCCTCAAGCTCTGCTATCCGCTTGTCTTTGTTTGCAATCTCTTGTCCCATCCATGGAGGAAAGCCTCCTGCTTGAGATATAGCCAATAGCTTTTCTTTGCTGGCGGTGAGGTCGGCTTGGAGTTGAGCGATTAAACTACATTTACTTTTCCAGTCTGGCAGAAAATCATTCAATTCGTTAATACCAAATCCGCCCCGTTCTGCTAATCGTTCCAAACTTTGTTGGTCGCCATACTTATTTGCATAGACCATGTAAGCTTGTTCGGCTACCCACCAAGGAATTTTACCTATATTGTTTCCATTGTCTCCAAGTATAGGAAATTCTTTATTACTTCTCTCTCCCTCTGCCAGCTTGGTGCGAAGTCTTTCAAGTTCGCCTGTAAGCTTGTCGTTCTCCTTTGCAAATTTGTAAAGGCGTGTTATCTCGTCGGCTTGATTGTCATTTCTTGTTTGAAGTTCTTTAAATGCAGCATATCGAACCCAATCCCCATAAAGCTTGTTTATCATCGTACCTGCATTTGCTATTGTAAATCTATCGACCATCATTTCACCTTCTTTCTTTTTCCAAAAGCAAGCTCATAACTTTTATCGGACAAAAAATGTATCTGACTTCCTGCTCTTGTTTTCATTTGCTTGTAATTTTCGATTAACGGTTTAATAGTTATAATAGACCACAATATTTTTTTATTTGACCGACCAAACATAGAATCGAAAGTAGACCATTGTTGATTGTTGACGCCAAATCTTTTTGTTCTGAAGAGTAAATGAACACCAATTTTCCAGTTTTTCTTGAAGTATTTAATTCTTGCTGGCAGGTTTGTCATTTAATCTTCTTTCTTTTTCTCTTCTTGGGTTTTCTTCGTAACGTTCCACTGGGCACGCAGCTAATCTTTTGCTCGCCGAGGTTGGCACAGTCAAGCCCGCGTAACAAATCTTTTTTAATCCTTCTTAGGTGACTCACTGTTCACTTCCTTTTTTCTGCACAAATATGATAAGCGTAATTTGCTGTGCAAGTATTTCTTCCGCACCACTTACAAAAACGTCTTTCCTTACACGGTTTTTTATGTTCTATGTTTTTACAGTTTTTCATTTTTGATTCTCCTTCTTAGCCCAATACTCAATATATTTTGCTACTTGCATGTGCAAGTCAATATTTATATCTTTCACTTTTCGATAGTAACTTGTAAAGATGATACCGGACATGTCATCAGCATGAAAAATTCCATATGCTTCGAACCATTGATGCAGTTGACTGGTTTCATCCCATAGACCCCAGTTGTTACGAATCCATCGGCCGAGCCCGTGATGGTAAGTAGTGATAAAGTTCTCTTCTGTTCTGCCTTTTAATATACGTTTGTTAGCACCGGCAGGTAAAAGTTTTCCCAGTGCTTCAATTGCTTCATCTAGGTTAGTTGGCACGTCAAGCGGTGCAAATAAATCCGAGAATTCTTTTATTGTTGCTACCAGAGCACACTCTTTGCAATCGTTCTTTGTGCACTGTCCTTTTTCCAAGATGTATTTTGCATCCATCTTTAAAACTTTATTGAGCAGCTTCATTGCAGCATCGGCTTTGTAGGCTCGTCTAACTAAAGCAAGATAGCCGCGATGATTTTCAAGCTTACCACTAGTCACACTAAAACAAACCTTCTTAATTTCTTCTTCAATTGTTCCTACTGGACATTTGTTACAATCCATTTTGATTCTCCTTTAAACAGCTATTTTTATTTCTTCGCATGTACGGCCAGCACACTTAGGACATTTATCGAAGGCCGCCTTGCATGTGTATCCGCAAGCAGGACAATCCCAAACATGTACGTTAGTAGAAGTTTCTTTTATTCTTCGTCTTCTCCAGCTTCGCCTCAAGGCAAGCGTTATTTTTTTTACTCGCTTGGCTTTCTTTTCTGGAAATCTTGAATCTAAGTAAGCCCTGTATTTCGTTAAGGTCATGCAGGCAAGGTTATCATTCTCGAAGTTTGTGCTGTCCATATCTAAAAATACAACACACTTTCCGTTTGGAATATTGCCGTGCTTTCGAATCCAGAGGTAGCGAGCATATAATACCCAGTTCTTTCCGTAGTTAGCATAAGGGATGTCATTGATTTTAATAAAGACCCGGTATTTGAATTGGTGTTTGCCCTGTCCCCAGTAGAGTTTTCTTAGGCTGGTGGTGCCGACTAATTTTATTCGTTTCTTGTTTGCGCCTGTGAGTGTTCCTTTTTTAAATTCTGTGGCTATACTTCGGCGTTCTCCTTTTTGTATTCCTCGGCGGTCTCTGTAGTCTGCAACAATGTATGCCCATTCTTTTTTGCCATAATAATTTGACATATTACGGTATAGTGTTGTTTTATGTGTATGAAAAGTAATCATGATACCTTTGAGAGTTGAGGTACGTGTGTTTAGGATTGTAGTTATAGCTTTTAAAGTTCGAGTATTATATATTCTTAAGTGTGTGCCGGGTTGACACCCTGAACGACTGCTGTATTCGGCTAAGATTATTTTCCATTGTTCTTCGCCATAGTGTTCTATCATGTGCCTGTATAGACGGCGTTTGTTTGTATGGAAGTCGTAGCAGATTTGTTTGAGGGTCGATTCGCGTGCATCTACTAGGCGTACCAATTCTGCTGGTATATCTGTGTCATATTGTTGTCGAATAAATTTAGACATCTTCTACTTTCTTTTGGTCGTTGTGTAAGTCCTCGTTTGTGGCGCGTGCTATGAGTTCATCCAATTCTTTTTCTGTCTCTACAGCGTCCTTGAACATTTGGCACGGTTCATTTTCGATGGGATTAATTTTTCGCCGACTTGGCCCAGAACATCTGTTGTTGTGTGTACAAGCGTAGCACTCGTCTGTTTCTGGAAGAGTATAGCATTTGCATTGTGAGTTTTCGCCTCGGTCAATAGTACGGTCTCTCATTCTTGCAGCACTAAACCAGTCCTGCGTAAATCGAGCCGCGTCAAATGAAGAGAAATTTCTGCAAGAGAAAATGTTTATGTACATCTCTTTGGCTTTGTCTAGTGTGTGTATAGTTATGTTAGAGGTTGTTATGAACTGAACTCCGGATGTTCCACATAAGTGTTTTGGAGCAAGCATTTTTTCTTCTGCGCCTTCTTCATAACCCACGTAATCCCAGTAGTGTAGATGTAAGTCTGCTCTCGACATGTTTATTAGTACGCATAGTTCTTTCAGCCATTCCCGGATGCTTTCTCGATTGAACTTGCTTACATCACAATTATACAGGTCTAATATTAATTCTTTTCCGTAAGCCATTTCTGATACCTCTCTATTTGGTAGTTGACGTTGTAGTTTAGTTACATTAAATAGAGAGGCCATGTGAAAGTTACTTATAGCATAGCCTATACAAATCCAGAATATTAGAAGTTTGGTCATATTATCGCGGCCTCTACAGAGCACTCTTCGACAAGACTATAATCAGCAAGAAAACGTTCAGCACATAGTTGAGAACAAAACTGCATTGGCTTAAATATATCTGGATACAGTTCGTGCCAAGTAGTTAGATTAAGTTTCACCTCCGACTGTTTCAAGGTCTGCTTCAAAGAACGCATAGTCTTTGCCCATAAACAAAAGCCTTCCTTGAATATCAGATTTAATATAATATACAGGTTGAGCAATCAAGTCCAGAATCCTCCCCACCACAGTATGAGTGAGAAGAAAATCACTCGCAGCACTGAAAACCCCCACGGTTCATCATAGTGTTGGTCGGCGTATTTGCCCGCATTGTAAGAATTGTATACAAGCGAGCAACTAAAATAAACAAGCATGAATATTTTTGGTAACATTTTTACTTTCTCCTTTCCATAATTTGAATTTGCGTAACCCAATCAAGAATTCCTTCTTTTCCTTTTCCAAACCCAATTTGATATCCCATCAAAAAGGAAAAGGTAATTACAGCCAAAAGTACAAACAGGGTTATTGTTTTCTTTGCCATTTCAAACTCCTTTAATTACATCGTCTATAATCATCTTTGAAAAATATTCCAAATCCAACACGACCATTTCTTTAGTTTGTCTTTGGGTCTTCCATCTTTGGAAAGACATCTTGAACACGTTTTAAGTTTAAAGCATTCGCTGCCTCGGCGCGTTTTAAATATTCTGCTACAGGTGACACAAACGACTGGTACAATCTTTCCTTTTGTAGTCATGCTTGTCCTGCTTTTCTTAGGTCATTGGCAATAGCATTCCTTGGGAACCATGCGTAAGCAACATGCCTTACTTTTTTGCTCTTAATTGTTCCAACAACACCAAAATCTATCTTGGCATATTGAAAGACACCCCCTAGCGAATTTTTAAACCTGGTTCCTAGTTTGTATTTTCTACTGTCGTCGTTTTTTTTTGGTATCAACCATCTTTAACTCCTTTTGAAAAAGCGGACGGTGAACGGAGAAGAGAGAATTCCATTTCATCCATTACACACACAAACGAACGTTCCAGTTCACCATCCTTTTTAGTCGTCTCTTTCTAAGTTATCAGGCAGAAAATAGTTTTCTATTTGGCCGTTGTTCCATCTAACGGAATATATTTCAGACTGTCCTCCTCTAGCACGACAGTCGCATACCTCACCATGTTTGTATGAATTTCTCTTATGTCGTATGTCTGGCACGTCTCCACGTCGCCTAACTTTCTGTCCCATTGAAAAAGCTTTAAAAAGTTTACACGGCGTCTTTTCTTTGTCTGCGAAGTAGAATCTGCAATAAGGCTCTCCGGCATCGCTGAGGAGGATTCCGTCTTCGACTAAACAGGCTTTAGCCGATAAGATGAAGTTATGAACCTGCAATTTGTGAAGAGCGTTGCATGTGTCAAAATATATTTGCTCAACACGACTTGGCTCGGCCTCTGCTGTTCGCAAACATTCGTAAATTTCCATACCTTGGTCTATTAATTTGTTGACGTCTTTGGGCAGGGTCAGAAGTTCCTCCAGTTCTGCGAGGGATTCTTGTACTATGCTCAGGTCTCCATCAGAGCCGTGTATAAAACAAACGGTGCCGTTAATGTCACAAAGGACTGCTTTAAGATTTTCTAACGCTTGATTCATTTTTTGTCTCCTTGTTTTATTTTATTATAGTTTGAATGCTTGCGTTTACAAATTAGATATGCCTGCTCCAAAGAGCAAACGCGAAGGCTCGGAAGCGCGTCTCCGAATTTTCTGGAAGATAGAATTATTGTCGAATGTGTTTTCGCTCCCATTAATGCTGCTATTTTACTGAATGAAAACTGACATCGTTCATGTAGTACGTATGCTATTATGTCTCTGGCAAAAACCACTTTTTGTACATGAGACTTCCAGTTTAAAATCATTCTTATATCGAGGTCAAGGTCTTCTGAGGCTATCTCTAAAAGTATGTGAAAGTCGTCTTGAAATGAAACGCGACATTTGACATTAGATATTCCATCTTCGGTGCTGTATTCTATATCAGATACAGAGCATACCTTATCTAGACTTTCTATAAGAGGGACGAGCAATTGGTAACCGCCTTCGGTGGCGGCGGCTACACTGATTATGATTTTTCTTTTTTGTTTCATTTTTTCTCAAATGTCATTGAGTACTCCATTTTGATACGTAATACTTCTACGTGGCATTTGTTCAGTCTTACTATTCCGGTTGTGTTTCTATATTCGTGGCAGTAGAAAACCCGGCTGATATTAGATTGTACAATAAGATTTGCGCAAGATTCGCAAGGGTTCATCGTTATGAACATAGTCTTGTTGGGGATGGTTCCATCTACCATTGCAATCGCGTTTTGTTCTGCATGTATGCAGCCGCAGTCTCCTTTGATGTTGCGGCAAGAATTGTTTGGCATTGCTGTGGGTGGACCGTTATAGCCTATCGAAAGAATTCGATTAAGGTCTGGAGTTGTAATTATACAGCCAATTTGTCTGTTAGGTTGTTTGCAAGTAGCACGCTCTGCCCAAATAAGAGCTGTAGCCATGTGTATCATCTGTTTGGTTGGTCGGTCATCATTGAACATTTTTGTTCCTCTCGTGTTTAGTGGTGTCCTATTTCAAACATATTTTCAATGCCTAACAACTCGGGGTGTTTTATTTGTGCTACAACTTGTTTGATAAATTTTGGCCAGTGCGGTAACCGGTGATTCTGCCGTTGAAGAACCATGTTTCTGAATGTTTTATATGAAAAACACCACAGCCGTTTCTGTAGAAAACCTTCTGGCATTAAACGTTTCAAGTGTACAAGTCTTTCAGTCTCAGTCTCGGAGGGAGCTGTCCTGTCGTTGGCAATCATGTGCATAGTTTTGAGTGTGTCTACGGAAGCTACGCCATCATCGAAGTTAGCAGCAATATATTTTCTTATTTCGGATTCGTCTATGGATTGCAGTTCCTTGACTAGTGTGTGCATTGTTGATTCTGACTGCTTTGTGCTAATGCGGTATGTATCGCCTTCTTGCCACCAAAATCGAGGTGCTTGTACTTCGACCCAGAGTATTATGCTTTCAAGGAATTTATTATGGCCTCCGTCATGCGAAGCAAGTTTTAGGGCTGCATTGTACATTGCGTCTAAGGAACACTTCTTATTAAAGCTAAGTCCCTGCAAAGCGGCTTCGAGGCCTGACTCATTTACTACCGTTATGTTCATCGTTACATTCAACACTATCTGCCGTCCTTTCTTTTTCTTTCTGAATTGCTTCATAGATTTCTTTTCGATGAACCGAGATACTGCGAGGTGCTGTAATGCCCAAGCGGACTTTATCTCCGCGGACATCTACGATTGTGACTTCAATATCATCACCGATAATAACTGATTCATCTTTTTGTCTGCTTAAAACTAGCATGGTACTGACTCCTTTCTATGTGTTTCCTTTGTTTTAGAAAACCACAAGGGAGTTTCCTCCCTTGTGATTTAGGTGGATGATGATTATCTATTCAGCTTTACTGTCTTCGTCATCGTCATCATCGTCATCGTCATCGTCTGCGTCGTAGTCAGAGTCATCATCTGCATCGTCTTCGCTGACCTCGTCGTCTGATGCTTCTGCATCATCAGTTTTGGCCTTGTCGGACTCTTCGACTTGCTCGTCCTCGGTTTTTACTTCTGCTTCTGCATCGTCCATGTTTGGACTCCTTTCATAAAAAGATTAATAAAAATTATTTAAACACTTAGTCTTCGGTATAGTCTGCTATCTGGTCTATTATTTCTTCTTGAGAATAGTATCCGCTGTCGATAAGCTCTTGAGCATTAGTTACAATATTATTCATTCGTATACAAGCATCTTCTTCGGTCATGATAACACCTTCTTTCGCTTTATTTTTTTCTTTTTGGTCTTTTTGTTTATAACTGGGGGGATATAATATTCGAATAAGTTTGTGTCTTTGATAACTTTCATAGAATAATCAGACATGCTATATTCATACCCGCGTAAGTTGTTTTGCTTTCTTAGTTCAAGAACTCTATGGACTCCTAGGTCTTCTAGTAAGCGGATGACGCTAGACCTTCCGATAGCGGTATATAAAACCATTTTTTGTACTGAGAACCATTTTGTCTCGGTGGTTATGGTGTGCTTCCAGATACTGTACAACATAAAAGCAATTACAGCAGGCATAGAACATAATGCGATATATATCGCCTTGGATAATTGGTCTTGCTTAACACGTTTGCTGCCTCGGATAATAGCACCTGATGCGGCTACCTGTACCATTTGTTGGACTAGTCTGCCCGCTGCTTCAGGTTGCGGCAGTATTGTAATATGTCTGCCTGAGGCATCACGTGGAACGTGTGTACGTACTTGCGCAATAAAATCGGCGCACATTATAAATATGTCTCTGGCGTTGTCGTCAATTTTGATATCGGACAGCTGTACTTCAGGAAGGTTTCGTAAGAAATTCCAGACCTTGTCTTTTAGTCGTTTGTGTTTTTTCTTGTAGTGGCTTAGTTGGTTGTCATAAGCGCGTCTTGTTAGCTGTATTCTGTTAGGAATTTGCAGCCTAAAATTAATATATCTTTCGCCTAGTGCTTGGTTGTATGCAAAGTGTCGGTCGATTTGTGGTGTTGCTGCCGCTAAGATATTAAAGTAGGCTTTGTGCTCGACCTTTTCTTTGATATTGCCGAAGCTTTTTGAGAATGTTCCGTCGTATGCGTGGCGTAGTATGGATTGCACTTGGTTGCGGTCTTCTTGTCTTTGGTCTATCATGACACTTTCATCGAGTATTACTAGGACTTTTCCGTTTAATTGTGGTAGCGTAGATACATCTCCACTGCCTCCTCGGAAGCCAGATACAAAACTTTTAGGTGTGAATTCGCTTATAGTATAGCTTAGGTAAAAGTCTGATATTAATAACAGATGTGCAGTCTTGCCACAACTAGGCGGCGCTATGATTCTGTACCAAGTTGGGACGTTCTTCCATGGTAGTGATACAAACGGGTATAACATAACTTCTGGAAGCCAGCTATCAACGTCACATCCATAGTAAAATAGTTTTTGAAATTCTTGCATTATACGCCCGAATATTTCTAATGTATTATTCCGTTTCTTTTTCTTCTTGTGCTTACGTTTGCGTCTAAGCATTAGTGCAAGTCCTCACAGTTTATAAATAGTGGCAGGACAGCCGAAGTATGGATTCAACTGTCCGCCACTTGATACAACTTAAAAGCGAATCGTTGTTACAGCGTTACTGCTAGAGTTCTGCTGTTACGGCCTTGCGTAATGAAGTAACCGTTTTGTACTTCTTTGGCTTAGTTTTGAGCCCGTAGTCCTTGATTGCGGCCTTGAGCTCTTTCATGTCCATTTTCCGTACCATCGCTTTCGTGAGGAACTCTTCGTCTTCATCTTCTTCTTCTTCGTCTTCCTCGTCTTCGTCCTCGTCTTCTTCGTCCTCATCTTCGTCGTCTTCTTCTTCGTCTTCATCTTCTTCATCTTCATCCTCATCCTCGTCGGATTCTTCTTCATCCTCAAGAAGTTCAATGAAGTCAATATTGGTGAATTCATCTCTGGTGCGGACGTTGATTTCGAGCAGTATTCCCAAAGCTTCCTCGAGTGTTTCTCCGAGGTCGCCGATATCTTCAGGAATTGCCAGCTCTAAGATCTCGATATCACCTTGCAGGAATGACAAATTGTCCTCGGACTCCATACCTGAGAACTTGTGAACTTTGCGGCCTGCATAGTCACCGTCTGCTATGTCCAAAGCCCAGTGGACTTGGAGGCGACCTGATGATTTGGACTCTTCGATGACAGCACTTTCAATGCGCGCCGGGTAACTATCATCGGGGACTGGGGCACCTATGTGACGAGGCTTGGCCTTCTTCCAGCCCTTTTGCATGCTTGACAATGTTTTGGCGGTGTTCTTCTTACTGCCTTTCTTGCCTTTCTTCTTTGAGGATTCTTTCTTACCGCCTTTTTTGGCTTTTTTTCCTTTTTTCTTTTTCTTAGCCATTGTAATGTGTTTCCCTTCTTGAAAAAATTAATGTAAATATTTATATACGTACTACAGTCTTCTTTTTTTACCTCCTTTCTTTTTTCTGTGTTTCTTCTTTTTGGATTTGGATTTGAATGAGTCGAGTATAATTTGAACGGCATCTTCTTCTGTGCGGAATACGATTTTGTCAGGAAGTTTGCCGGTTCGGTCGCCTGCGTCGTACATGGCGGTTGGTTTTGTATATAGGCAGCGTTTGGTTGATAGCGTTGCTTTGCGAGATTTCATTTTGCCAACCCAACTGAATTTGAGAATCACGTCTACGAGGTTATTGATAATGGTATAAGTAGTCTTAGGCATAGCAGGAGTTTCTTTTGGCATTTTGACACCGTGGAATACGACCTCGCGGGTGTTTTGATGACTGATAAAACTGACACCGGGTCCGAGTGCGCACAAGCGTAAAATCCAATGAGTGAACTCGTCTTTGAATGCTTCCCAGCCTTTGCCCCATTCTTCGTCGGATGGATGTGCTATGTCATCTCGGCCGCATACGTATTGCATGCAGAACTTTGATAAATTATCTACTGTATCGACGCACCATATAGACACGCGTTTGCATGCTTTCGGTTTTTTCTCCATCTGTCGGACAAAGGCTTTGAAGGTGTTCCAGTTTGGAATATAAGTTTTGCGTATTTTGAGTGCTTTATATGCTGGCTCGGTCGGCAAGAAATACACGCCTTCGAACTTACTCCATAAAGTGCTCTTGCCAATTTTCGGCGGGCCATAGGTCAATGATAAGTGGTCTTGAAAGGTGCCACCTTCGCGCGTGGGTTCTTCTTCGAATTCTATTGAGGCGGCTTTTTGTTTATAAGCCTCTGCGGCGAGCGATTTTGATTTAGTGCTTCTACGTTTCATTACATTCTCCTTCAGACTTTTTTGTATAGTATATTAATTGACAGAGCCATATCGTATTTGCAATGACAATAGCAATAGCACCGTAGAATGAGAACCATTGATTGAGATGCGGATAATAAAAAAGATTCCAGTATCCCCATGTTGTGAAAAAACATACATGAATCCAACTAACTCCTTTAACCTTTTTTTGTTTATATAGATTTAGGACGCTTAAGAAAATAAACGGTGCTCCTATTAGTTCGTATGTTCCGTTGACAATGTCAGGCCACAACATTATGACGCTCCTTCAACATGATGTACGGCGTCATTTTCTTTTTTAAGGTTTCGGTCTAGTGCTTGCTTGTCAGAATATCCTTCAGGATACCTAATAAGAAGTTTTGCTTTATTTATGTCTAAGATTTCTCGGAATATCTCAGCAGGCTTTTTGTTTTCTTGTTTGGCCAAGTCGTCGACAGCCAAGCATATATACCACCATAAATCTCCGAGTTCGTCCTTGTAGTCGGTTATGTTAATAGGCTTATTATAGAAGGTAGAGCGGAGCATCATCTCGACGAGTTCGCCACTTTCATCGGCTATGCCTATAATAGCGTGAAGCATTCTGTTGTTTATGTGTTCGTGATGCGTAACCGATACTTCGGTACGTTTCATATTGTTAATGGACTCAACTAGAAAACCAAACATAATAATTGTTCCTTTCTATTTAGGGTATACGGAATCTTCGCTTTCCATATCAGGAAATTTACAGCGGTTTTGTTTCTGCCACAGTCGCATTGCGGCTGCGTGTTCTCTTGTGTTGTGTGTTATATCTGGGTCGCCTTCGGCAGATACTGCCACCATTTTGGCATATAAGTCGAGTATAGCCGGTGCGTGTGTATCCTGTCCTCGTAGCAGGAATACCGGCTCGTCGGCCGGTATACGATTTTCAGAATCTTGTATTCTACGATTGTAATCTTTTCTTGCATGTAACATAATTTATTCCTTCCTTATCTTGTTATAGTACCGGTTAGTTGTAACGGTTTTTTTGATATTTCTTTGCGCTCAAGGTCATAGCGGAGTTCGCGTTGTTGAAACATTTTCAAGTACAAAGGATATTTATCACAGTTCTTACATAAAAGAATATAAGGACAAGCACCATACCAAAGACAATGGCTTCTTCTTCGAGGCCAGTTGGCGGGGTCTAGCAATTCTTTTCTTGATAGTCTTTGGTATTTGGCATGTAGTTCTGATGTTGTTACCTCGATGTCATTCATGACACGGCCGATGGATTGCTTGCCAAATATATGTGGATGTGTAACGTAGTACCATTCTTTGCGTGTATGTAAATCTTTTTCGAGACGTATTAAGAAAGCTTCGACAGTTTCTTTTTTGTTCACTCGTATTTGAGGTTTCCTGAATGCTGTATAATCGCATCTAGAAGGGTATTTGCCCAGTATTGCTTCTTTGATGGCTTGTGCGTAACCGTTTATTTGCACGTCAAATTTTAGGAGGCCGAAGAATACGTCGCTTATTATTTTAGTGGTTTTGCGTTCTACTAAAATGATTTTTGATTGTCTAGTTCCAAATGAGTCGACGGTGCCCTCGTATATAACAGGAGATTTGTGTAGTTTTATTGCAAATGGAACTTCTGTTTGTAGGTTTTTCAGTGCGACGATTTCATGTCCGAATTCTTCTAGGTATACTTTGATTATGGTCTTGGCTATCTTGAGTTGCAGTTGTATCTCGGCACTGTCCTCGGATACGAGGGCGTACTTAGCAATGTGTGCTTTGCTGGCTGCATCCATGATTTTGTATATCTTTTTGTGTAGTTTTGGTAGTACAAGGGCTTCGAATGCTGAGTGCATTACATCGCCGAACCAGAGGGCGATATTTAATCTGCGTGGTACTAGGTTAAGAATCCACATCCAGAAATAATATCGGTCACAACTAGTCGAGGCGAGTTTGCTTGAGCTCATGGTGATAAGTTTTGTACTTGGGTATATTTTAGTTCTCATTTTTCACTTCCTTTGAAGTAAACGTATCTTCTTGAACGAAACGGTTGTGGACATAGTTTATTGGGATTCATTCTGTGATGCTGTAAACATTGAGGGGTTGATACATTACCCCATGCTCGTTTGCATCGTGTTAAAGCTTTAGTTTTAGCCACGCATCTGCGCCGTCTTTGCTGTTTCATATTTTCTTTCCCTTCTTATGGGTATAATAGACCTTGCCAGTTTCCTTGTCTTCAATCATAATATGCCATTCGTAATGCCTGAAGTTTTTCTTTTGCATTATGATATATTTAGACATACGGATGAGGCTGCCTAAAAGGCACTGAATTATTTTCGAGAAGTTAGCGTCAATGTCTAAGAGTGTGTTGTATGTTTGCTCGAACTTTTTTGATAAGTGCTCAGGCACGCATACTGTATATTGCGGACGTATTTTTTCTTTTTCATCTTTAGCCATTTTTCAGTCCTTCTATTTTTTTAAATAATATAAAGCATCGTCACATAATGTCCGTACAGTTTCATTACGCAGCTTAGGGGGGTTAGTAGCTAAATTCGTGTTTAAATAATTTTTATCATGATATAAAAGTATCTGTATTGCTTTAATTGTTTCTACACAATCTACGGCTTTCTTGATTTCTGTTTCTCGGTCTATTTTCTATTCCTTTAATTTTTTCATTATCTCAACAAAGAAATAATACAAGAACTCTTCTTGTATGCGTTTTTTGTGTCCGATGAATATTGTCGGAATTCCGTATTCGATATTTATGACTGACAGCCAGTAATAAATTGACGTAGGTGTTAAGTGAGTACGGCTGTTTTGTTTGAATGCTATATCTACATTGGCGAGTGAATCTTCTATGAGCATATATTTTAATTTATATTGACTTAGTTTGGCGAGAAACTTTTTAAATCTTGGTCGGTCTTTGCTCGCTAAATTTGATATGAGTTCTATGATGCCGCTTTTCTTTTCTATTGCGACGGTGTCCTCGTAGCCTTTGATTGTATAGTCGCCGATTATAAGACGCTGCCGCTCAAACTTAAAGTCAGGATGGTCAACATGCCACGGATTCCGCTCTCGGTCATCATATAAGATGGTTATTGTCTTTGGCTTTGATTTAGACTTTGAAGATTTTTTCTTTAGATACCGCATGCTTAGGCTTAATCCTTTTAGTAGCTTTCATTCTTAGTTTTGAGAATCTACAATATTCTTTTTCTAGTTCTATTCCTATGAAATGGCGAGCAGTAAGCTTGCACGCCATACCGGTTGTACCGCTGCCCATGAATGGGTCGAGAACCATTCCGCCGGTTGGAGTTTTTGTAAGTTTGCATAAGTATTCCATTAGTTTGAGCGGTTTGACAGTAGGATGATTATTACCGGTAACTTCGCTTTTCATTTTCTTATAGTAAACTTCGCCTGAACATTTGCTGTGGTTGTTGGTTCCATTTAAACTTTTATTGCGTGTTTTGCACATAGGACTTTGTGAATAATTTCCAGCAACATATTTTTTGCTTTTAATTTTTTCTAACCCAAGGTTACGTTCTTTCTTTGAAGCTTTAGCAGTATAGAAAAAGCGCGATGCTCCTTGACCGCTGCTTTGCCAGTCTGCGTTATCCATATCAGACTCACCAGGATTAAATATAGCTTTGCCGTGTTTGATTTTAGTTTTCTTTTTGCCCCATGGGCCGGGTAAGTTTCCGCTCTGCTCGTCTAGCATTCTCCCAGCTTCTTCGTCTAAGATTATATTGGCTGGCCAACGCCCTTGTTTGTCAAATTTTGGGTCACGTGTAGTACCATCATATTGAATTAGATGGTTAGGTCGTTTTTTCTTACGTCCAAAAGGCACGACATCAGTAGTACCAATTCTTCCTCCGTCTATATTCAACCCTGCGACGCCCCATTTTTCAGCATTATGAGCGTATGTTCCATCGAGAGGTTTCATTGCCACGATGATGGGTTCGAAAGCTGGCTTAAGGCCGGTGCCCCAGCCGTCCCATAGTAAGGCTGTCTTTGATGTAGCTACTGTATTGTTAACTTTAATACAGTTTCCTTTGGGTATTCTGCCCTGCATGTGTCCGCTATAGCCGGCATCTATGATTTTTTTTCCGCTTATTTTCTGTTTTACGTTTTTTGCCTTATCAATCGCCTTCGATATGTTGTGGCTTTTAGGAAAGCCGCTTCCATACATCCACATGATACAGTCTTTTATCGTCCAGCCCGCATCTTCTATGTTACAGGCCATTCTGTGAAAGGTTCGCGTACCGCCAAAACATAATAGGATTGCTCCGGGTTTTGCTATTCTTAACATGCGCTTGAAGCACTTTACGGATGGTAGTTCATAGTCCCATGCTTTATTCATAAACTTTAAAGCATAAGGCGGGTCTGTTATTATTGTATCGATGGTATTACGCTTAATGGTGCGCATTACTTTGTTACAGTTACCTTGAATGAGTTTAAGCATTATAATCCTTTTTGCGCCCAGAATTCTTTTAATGTTTTATGTCTTCTTGGTAGTATACAATAGTTCATAGTTCCTGTTTTCTTACAGCTACTACATTTTATATTGGAGATGTTGGTATCAGGCTGTGACATGCCGTGCGTCTGGCCGCAATAGCCGCATGAGATTTTGAATTTATATTTTCGTTTTATTATTGCGTCTCTCCTTTGCGTACATCTTTGCTTTTACATCTCAGACACTCTATTGCGTCGCGGTCTTCTGTATGATACATAAAATTACAGCTGTCACAATATCGACTATAGAATACTTGCGTAGATATTATATTAATCTTATCGCCCGTCAAATTAGAAGGTTAATTCTTTCTTTGCTGCCCAATTAGTTTTCGTTCTCGCAACTTCAATAGTTAGTTTAAGTCCGCGAGATGTAAGCTGCTTTATCTTATACATATTATGCACAACATTTTTCACGAATCTTCTTTCGGTTTCCTCGTGTTTATATAATCTTTCAATTATGAGTTCGTCGTGCACCGGTAATATCAATCTTGATTTGAGTCTTTCTGATGTATCACAAAGATAATCATCCACTTGCAAAGCAGCTATTTTAAGTATCTGTGCACAACTGCCTTGCACTACTGCATTGGGTGCTTTGTATGCTTGACCTGTTTCGATATGATATCGCTTGCCGAAAAAGTCTTCTACGTAACCTTTTGTATATAGTTCGTGTTTGCATTGTTCTCGGTATTGTACAACTAGCGGACAAGCATCCAAATAATAAATAAGCACGCTTTCAGCGATGCGTCTGGAGTTTAATAGTCTAGCGACACCCGGAACTCCAGAACCATATATGATAGCCAAACTGAGTTGTTTTAATACTTGGCGTGGGTCTCCTAGATTTTCTCGAATCCATTCTAGATTCTTTTTAGATACAGCATACTTGGCGATTTCTGTGTATATATCGTTGCCGGCAGTATACACATCTATGATGCGCTGGTCGCCTATCAAGACAGCATAGAAAATCATTTCAATTTGTTTGAAGTCAAAATGATAATTCCAATAACCGGGTTTGCATATAAAGCAAGAGCGAACAGGACTCTTTCTTTTTCTTCGGCTGACTAATCTTGGTAATGTTTGCAGCGCAGGGTCTTTAACTGCCATTCTGCCGGTACGTGTATCAGCCGAATTTATATTACAGAATAATTTTCCGTTATTATATAAAGCACGCTTTCGATATGGTGCTAGGTAGCTGTTTATCGTTTTATATAGTGCTTTGATATTAAGAAGCGTTTTTATGAATCGACTTCCTTCTTTGCTGTCCCAAAGTTTATCGTCTATGATAGGCTCGAGAAGGGTTTTGTCTGTTGAGAGCTTTCCTTCTTTTGTTGTTATTAGTTCAATAGGAATGTTTAGCTTCATTAACATATCGACGACTTGTGCAGGGCTTTTAATATTAAATTCTGTGTCTACTATTTTGTATATTGCGTGTTCAAGTTTGACTGCTTTTTTGTTTATATATAGCTCTTCTGTTAGTGATTTGCGACAATCATATTGCAAACTATTTTGTTCCATTTTTAAAGCGAGGCTAAGAATTTTCATCTCGCGTGTATATGCTTCGTTGTATGTGTCGAGCATTC